>Ga0134128_10011762_pt1 | contig 10442 bp, 14 predicted proteins | sample KB31754_FD_96462 | JGI IMG/M metagenome (GOLD analysis project Ga0134128, IMG submission 96462) | Terrestrial soil microbial communities with excess Nitrogen fertilizer from Kellogg Biological Station, Michigan, USA - KB3-175-4 | ecosystem: Environmental > Terrestrial > Soil > Unclassified ...
AACACGTTCCACAAAAACGGCAGCGTGGAGCCACCCAGCACGAAGGCGCCGATGGAGGAGACCATGTTCAGGGTGGTGAACCCGTCGCTGGGTAGGTAGTCGGCGTAGCGGCGGGGCATGCCCTCGTTGCCGAGCCAGTGCTGCACCAAAAATGTCAGGTGGAAGCCGAGGAAGGTGGCCCAGAAGTGGAACTTGCCCAGCGGCTCGTCGAGCATCCGGCCGGTGATCTTCGGGAACCAGAAGTAGATCCCGGCGAAGGTAGCAAACGCGATGGTGCCGTAGAGCACGTAGTGGAAATGCGCCACCACGAAGTAGGTGTCGGTGACGTGGAAGTCGATCGCCGGGGAGGCCAGCAGCACCCCGCTCAGACCGCCGAACAGGAACGTGAGCAGGAAGCCGATCGCGAACATCATCGGGGTCTGGAAGGTGAGCTGTCCGCGCCACATGGTGCCGATCCAGTTGAAGAACTTGATCCCGGTGGGGATCGCGATGAGGTAGGAGGTGAAGGCGAAAAACGGCAGCAGCACCGCGCCGGTGGCGTACATGTGATGCGCCCAGACCAGCATGGACAGCGCGGCGATCGCCAGCGTCGCGAAGATCATCCCCTTGAAGCCGAACATCGGCTTGCGGCTGAACACCGGGATCACCTCGGCGATGATCCCGAAAAACGGTAGCGCGACGATGTAGACCTCGGGGTGACCGAAAAACCAGAACAAGTGCTGCCACAGGATCGCGCCCCCGTTGGCGAGCGCGGATAGTTTGAGACGCTGCATACGGTGGTGTCCGACTGGCCTATCTAGACCCCGGTGCGGTTGTCAGTTGACCGTTGACCCCGGGCTCGGCTCCCGGCGGCCGGGCCGGGGATATTGGGCATCCACTGGGTTTACCGTGCTTAGGGCTACGCGTGGCCTTTCTCGATCTCGGGCATATCGGTGGGAAACGCCAGGACAGCAGGGAGAAACAACGATGACCACTACCCCCCGCAGCGGCCGCAACCCCAGGCATGCAGCCTCCCACCCCGACGATCACCACGGTGGCGGGCACTGGCAGCGCCGGGTTCAGTGGGGACGGTGGCCCTGCCACCTCCGCCCGCCTACGAACTCCGGAGGGGGTGACGGTGGATAGCAGCGGGACCCTGTACATCGCCGACTACGGCAACCACCGAGTCCGTAAAGTCACCCGGGATGAGGTCATCACCACGGTGGCGGGCACCGGGAGCCCCGGATATGGCGGGGACGGCGGCCCGGCCACCGCCGCCCAACTGAATCGCCCCTGTGGGGTGGCGGTGGATGACGCCGGGACCCTGTACATCACCGAATGGCACCACCATCGGGTCCGTAAAGTCACCCCGGACGGCATGATCACCACCGTGGCTGGCACCGGGAACAGCGGATACAGCGGGGACGGCGGCCCTGCGAGCTCTGCCCACCTGAACACCCCGTCTGGGGTGGCGGTGGATAACGCCAGGACCTTATACATCACTGATGACTTCAACCATCGGGTCCGTCAGGTCACCCGCGATGGGGTGATCACCACGGTGGCGGGTACCGGCAGCACAGGCACGGCGGAGACAACGGCCCGGCCGTCGCCGCCCAGCTGAACAACCCGGTCGGGGTGGCGGTGGATAGCGCCGGGGCCCTGTACATCACCGAACGCGACAGCCACCGGATCCGCAAGGTCACCAGAGTGGCCGAGGCTGGGTTGCCCGTTACCGGCGCGGAGGTCACGTGCGCCAAGAGTGACGTCGGCCGGATGCGCACCAGATCTGCATCGCCAGAATGTAGGAGGCGCAATTGAGGCGAATGCCGTGTCCTGCGTCAAGATCGCGTAGGCCGGCGCAGGTAGGTGGACGTCCGGCTGTTCGGTGAGGCATTCGTGACGCTGCTGGTCATCATGGACCCGCCGGGGACGGTTCCGTTCTTCCTCGCCCTCACCGGCGGCATGCAGGCCGCCATCAGCGAGCCGCTTAACCGCGTCCTTGCCGACAGCCAGATCCTCCACGCGCTGTCCAAAAAGCACCACTGGTTGATGCACGGTCCGACCTTCGCCCAGCTGCACGCGCTGCTGGACACCCACGCCGATCAGCAGGCGGTCGTGATCGATCAGCTGGCTGAACAGATCCAGGCACTCGGAGGTGTTGCCGTCGGCGATCCGCGACACGTCGCCGAGCTCACCCAGGCGCCCCGGGCACCCGATGGGGTGGAACCGGTGGCGGCCATGCTATCGCGGCTGGAGGCACATGCAATCGTCATTGGCGAAGCTCGGAAGGCCGCTCGTCTGATCGGGGAGCGCGGCGACGAGGTCAGCTACGACCTGCTCGTCTCTCAGGTCCTGCGCACCGGCGAAACCCAAGGCCTGGGTGCTCGGCGAGCACCTGGCCGATGTCTCACCGGCTGGACGAGAGGCCACCGATGACGTCCCTGACCACCCCAGGCCCCGGCTGGCGTCCTGGCGGGAAAGGGACTGACGGCTTCAACGACGACCTCCTCGACGACTGGGCCGGCGGCAGTCCTTTCCCGCCCAGCGATCACCCGGCGAACTGGTGACGCCCCAAGCCGCATACCGCACGGAGGGGACAAGATATGAGGGTCGAGCACGTCTACCGTCCCGAGCCGCCGGAACCGTCTCCAAGTACTCATCGACTGGGCATGGAGCTACTTCACCTCCCACGGCGCCGGGGCGATCCTGCTCGACCCGCCAGACCAACCACCGGTCAAGGCACTGACCAACCAACGGCGGCAGGCGCGAGCCGGCCGTGGCCAGAAGATGGGTCGGGAGCAATCGAGCCGTAGGCGCGGCCGGACTGCGTGATGTCGTTAGACCGGCCGACAGGCGACTCGGACGTGATCAGGAGAGCATTGATGGTTGCTGATGTTCGGCAGAGTGTTGGCCTCGTTGGAAGAGCAGGAATAGCCACAGCAGTGAGGGGATGAGCAGCAGCGCACCGGCGGCCAGGGCAATGAGGGTTGCCCAGAGCACGGCAGGTGTCGCGGCGTTGGCTGTGATGGTGGCATCCGCTGTAGCAGGGAGTAGGTAGGGGTGTTGGGCCAGCGCCCATCGCGAAGACCGCGGCCTTGCCGGGTTGCAGCTGTTCGCCGATCCGGCGGATGAGGTCGTCGCTGATGCCGATGTCGCTGAGCGCGCCCGCCGCCGCGCCTGCCGCCGCGCCCGCGAGGCCCCCCACGGCCATCCCCGCCAGGGGGTTCAGAACCAAGAGGCCGATCAACGTGCCCCACAGTGCGCCAGCGAAACTGCCGGTGGACGCGCCCGTCGCCACGGTGGGCAGGGCCTGATGGATGCGCACCCTGACCTTGTCGTCGCGCCAGGCCAGTGCGGCGTCCTCCAGATCAACAAGTGCCTTTCCCGTGCAGCTGCGCGCCGAGCTCGAAGACCTCCTCGGCGTCCCGCCGCCGGTCGAAGCCGAGCACCACCAGGTCGGTCACATTGGCCCCTCAATTATCTGCGATAGGCAGCCTTTCGTAACGCTCTCACCGACAGGCTGTCAACGTCGCGCCATCACCAGCATCACCCGCGTTGGGCAGGGTTGAGGACGAGTTCCTCCAGCGCGGCCAGGAAACCCTCGCTGTAGGCGAGGAACTGCGCGACCTGGTCGAGCAGAACCTCGATCCCGGTGCGGGTGCGGGTGCGCTTGGCCAGGGCGGCCTGGTGGATCCATTCGCCAGCCATCGGTGCGACGGCCCAGGCGCCGAGCAGGGTGCCCTGGTCGGTGTCGGCAAGCAGCCCAAGGTGGGCTCGAGGGTACTGCTCGTATGTCCAGGGGCGGGCAAGCGCAGGGGTGAGGTCGAGCTCAACAGAGTCGAAGTGTGTAGGTCCTGCCGGTCGGCCTGGACGCCGGTGAGGCCGACGGCGGCGACCTCGGGGTCGGTGAACACCACCCGGGGGATGCCCTGGTAGCTGGCGGCGCGCAGGCGCCCCAGGATGGTGTCGACGGCGATGCGGGCCTGGTACTTCGCGACGTGTGTGAACGGCATGATCGCGGTGACGTCACCAATCGCCCCCAGCCCGTCGGCGGCTCGACAGTGCTCATCGACCCTTATCTGGCCCTTGTCGCCAAGCGCTACGCCGATCGCGTCCAGGCCCAGGTCGGCAGTGCGAAGAGTGCGGCCCGCGCCGACGACCACGACTTCGCAGCGCAGCACGTGCCGTCTTCAAGGGTGACGACTGTGTCAGCGCCGTCACGGCGAACGACCGAGCGAGCGTCAGCACCGTGGGACCGAGATGCGTGGGACTGTCCCCAGCCCGACGGGCCGCAGTACCCGCAGATCGCCTGGCCCCGCTTCGTCGACTGGGCACAGCAGCAGACCTAGCCGGTTGAGATTCCACGACAAGCACGTGGGCTTGCGTGCGCGCCTGAGCGGGCTGATGGTGAAAGACGAATACTCCGGCGCATGGCCTGTCGCTCCGGGGTGCCGGACGTACCACTGGAGGCTAGCGAGCATGCCGAGCGCACTGGCGGGGTTGCATCACGTGACCGCGATCGCCACCGATCCGCAGCGCAATGTGGATTTCTACCGCACCGCGCTGGGATTGCGGCTGGTCAAAGCCACGGTGAACTTCGATGCCCCGGATACCTATCACCTCTACTTCGGTAACGAGACCGGTCAGCCCGGCACGTTGATCACCTTTTTCCCGTGGCCGGGTGCACCGCGAGGGCGCCGCGGCACGGGACAGGCGACCACGGTCGCCTTTTCGGTCCCGCAGGGTTCGATGGGCTGGTGGCAGACGCATTCGGCGGGCTTGGCGGTTCACACGGGTCCGGTCACGACCAGGTCGGGGGAAGAGGCGTTGTCGTTGCGCGACCCGGATGGGCTGGCATTGGAGTTGGTTGCCCACCCGCAGGCCGACTCGCGGCCGCCGTGGCGGGATGGACCGATCCCGCCAGAGCATGCGATCCGGGGGCTGCACTCGGTCACGCTCACCGAGGCCGGTCACGAACACACCGCGGCACTGCTGGCCGACACGCTCGGATTCCGTCTGGTCGAGGAATCCAGTGCCCGGTTCCGGTTCGCCACCAGCGATGGTGGCGCTGGTGCGTTGGTGGACGTGCTGTGCAGCCCGGAGGCCCCGCCGGGGCTGGTGGCCGCCGGCACGGTGCACCACATCGCCTGGCGCACCCCCGACGACGCCGAGCAGGTCGCCTGGCGCACCACGCTGATGGATCAGGGACTGAACGTCACGCCGATCCTGGACCGCCAGTACTTTCACTCGATCTACTTCCGTGAACCCGGGGGCGTGCTGCTGGAGATCGCCACCGACCCACCAGGCTTCACCGTTGATGAACCGCTGATGCGGCTGGGCCGAGCGCTCAAGCTGCCGCCGTGGCTCGAACCCTCCCGTGCTGAGATCGAACACGCACTGCCCATGCTGCGGGTCCCGGGCCCCGACGAGGAGGTCACCGCCGGCGGCACTGAAAGCGGGCAGGCACGATGACCACCGGTATCGAGACCTTCATCCATCGGTTCGCGCCAGGCAAAGCCCCCGACGCGCTGACGTTGTTGTTGCTGCACGGCACCGGTGGCAACGAGGATGACCTGCTTGAGCTCGGTCATGTCCTCGACGAGCAGGCGGCACTGCTGTCACCGCGCGGACAGATGTCCGAACACGGTGCCAACCGGTGGTTTCGGCGGCTGGCGACGTTGTGACGGCCGTCGTCGACCGATGCGAGCAACTCGCCCAGCAGAGCCCGCGATGACCCCCGGCCCGCCCACCCAGGTCGTCATCGGGCTGGACGTGGGCACCACCGGCGTCAAGGCCGCGGCCTTCGGCCTGGGCTCGTCGTGGCGCAGCGTCGCGACCCGGGAGTACCCGTTGCTTCAGCCCGCGCGCGGCCAGGAAGTGCAGGACCCCGCCACGATCCTGACCGCGAGCGGCGAGGCGCTGGCCGAGTGCGTCGCGACCGCCGGATCCGCCGAGGTGTTGGCGGTCTCGGTCAGTGCGGGGATGCACGGGCTGATGGCGCTCGACGGCGAACTGCACCCAATCACGCAACTCATCACCTGGGCCGACGGCCGGGCACGCGACGAGGCACGGTCGCTGCGCCGGTCCGGGCGGGCAGCGGAACTGCACGCGCTCACGGGCGTGCCGGTCCATCCGATGACGCCGCTGACCAAGCTGATGTGGTTCGCCCGCCACAACCCGCAGACTTGGGCTTCCGCTCGCTGGTGGGTCGGTCTCAAGGACTACCTCCTGTTATGGCTGACCGGCACCCTGGTCACCGAGCTGTCGTCGGCATCGGGCACCGGCTTGCTCGATATGTCGACGCGCACCTGGAGCACGGCGGCGATCGAGCTGTGCGGCGTCGACGCCGACCGGCTCCCGCGTAACCTCGGCAGCGGAGCAGTGTCGCCGGGTATCGCCGGGCTGTCGCTCGGAACCAGCGGTGCCGTGCGCATGGCCGTGGACGGGCCACAGGTCGACGCCGGATGGACGCTGTTTTGCTACGCGCTGACGGACTCGGCGTGGGTCGTGGGCGGAGCGATCAGCAACGGGGGAGTCGTCCTGCGCTGGACCGGCCAGTCGCTGGCGCCCGACGTGCAGCGGACCGTAGGCCACGAGCGCGCCGACGCCGCGTTGCTGAAGCTGGCGGCGAGCGTCCCGGCCGGCAGCGACGGCCTCGTCATGCTCCCCTACCTGCTGGCCGAGCGCGCACCGCTCTGGGACCCGGACCTTCCCGGGGCCTATCTCGGCCTGCGCCTGGAGCACCCGCGTGCGCACCTGATCCGCGCGGCGGTCGAGGGCGTCTGCCTGCAAATGCGGATCATCCTCGACCGCCTCGATGACGTCGAATCGGTCAGCTCGGTGTGGGTGACCGGCGGCGTTTTCCGGTCAGCGCTCTGGCGCGACGTGATGGCAGCCATGCTCGCCCGGCCTATCCACGTCGTCGGCGCCGCCGAGGGCACCGCACTCGGCGCCGCCGCCCTGGGGCTGTTCGCGCGCGACCGCGCACCGACGCCGACCGACGCGGTGACGGAGCTGTCCGAAGCCGGAGCCCCACCCCCGGAGACTGTCGAGCCCGACCGGCAGCTCATGGACACCTACGACCAGCTCCGTGCCTCGGTCCCCGAGCTCATCGGCGCGCTGGACGGCGTCGCGGGCCTGTTCGCGCGCGCCTCCGGCCCCGAGGCCGGGGGTGCAATCACCGTGACGCTTGATCCCTCCGGTAGGCCCTCGACGGGAGCGTGAAATGAGCCCGGACCACCCACGGCATCTCCCGGTGGTCATGCTGGCCGCCCTCTACGGCGCGGGAGGAACCGTCGTCGGGCCGCGAGTCGCGGAGCGGCTCGGCGTGCCGTTCCTGGACCGTGAGATTTCCGAGACGGTCGCCAAACGGACGGGCCTCCCGGAGTCGGCCATCGCCGAGATCGACCAGGACCCGCGCAGCGATCGGCTCGTCGCGAATCTCGGACGGGCCTCGACCATCAGCGGCGCCCTCGGGGAGTTCACCTGGATCTCCCGGAGCGCCGGCTACGAGCGTACATCGAGGAGTTCCTGGCCGAGGCGAGCCGCACCGGAGGGGTGGCGCTCGGACGTGGCGGCATGGTCGTCCTGCGCTCGGTACCCTGGCCGTGCACGTCCATCTGGGCGGATCCTGCGAGTCCGTTGACATGCAGCAGCGGATGGCCCTGGAGGGCGTCGACCGCCGGACCGCAGAGCGGCGCCAAGAGGTCGAGGACCGGACACGGATCGGCGACGTCCGGCGCGCCCACGGTGTCCACGGCGAGGATCCGAGCCTGTGTCACCTGATGCTCGACTCGACCGCGCTGGACCTCGACACCTGCGTCGAGCTGATCGTCACGGCCAGCCAGGCCCGCCTCCGCAACCCGCGACCTACCCCCCGACCCGAGGAGCACGCATGCGCGCATCACGCGACACGCCGACTCGGGAATGCAAGTCGCTCGACGGCCTGTGGCAGGCCTGGCTGGACGCCGGCGGGATCAGCCGGGGCGGAGGCTGGTTCAGCGGCCTGCCGGCCGGTGCGCGCGAGATGCCTGTACCCACGAGCTACAACGACCCGTACCCCGACGCCGAGGGTGCACGACCACGTGGGCGATATGTGATACAAGACCCATACTCCAGACGACGCGCCGGTCGACGCGTACTCGCTGGCGGTCGGCGTCCGGGCGGTAGAGGTGGATGACGCGCGCCTCCTGATCAACGGCAAGCCGTTCTACTTCCGCGGGTTCGGCAAGCGCGAGAACGGCGGCGTGCGCGGCAAGGGCCACGACGACGTGTTCATGGTCCACGGCTTCGCGCTGCTGGGATGGCTCGGCGCGAACTCCTTCCGCACCTCGCACTACCCCTATGTCGAGGAGACCCTCGACTACGCCGAGATCTGGAGCATCGCCAACGAGGCGCTGATCCCGCATTCGGCTTCATTTGCGCTGCCCTGACCTGCCTGTCCACCGCCCGGAGGGATCGGTGGGGGCGGTGGTGGGAGGCAGCCCGGTCCTGGGCATGGCTCGCCAGGCGCTGCGGTGCCGCCGGGACTTGGGCACTCGGGCCGCGGTGATCCGGGCAGGCAGCTCACCGAGGTCGGCGGCCCGGCAGGGACCGGCAGCTCAGTACCCAAGGGAAGGACGACCGGCGGGCACTCCACGGGCGGCGATCCCGACGGGCACGGCGCGGGGGCGGCCGATACTGGAAGTGGGGCCACGGCACTGAGGGCAACCGCGCTGCCGAGCAGGACGACCAAGCCCACCCCCTGGGCCAGGACCCGGCTACGAGGCGCCAGCCACCCCCGACGAAGACTCGGTCCGGCTCCCCCGGCGGGTCCCCCCGACAGGGGCGAAAACGCCTCCAGGCTCGCCTACCTGGCGGTGTGGATGCTCATCGCGCCCACGACGCTGACTTGGGCAACTCGATTGACGTTCGATCGCTCTACTGCCGGTGCCGTCCCGACGGCCGCCAGTGAGTCGCGCAAAAAGTGGGGGTATTGTTGGGGTTGATCTTACCAGTTTCGCTGTTAGATCCGCTCTACCAGCAGTTCTGTGGCCAGGGGCGGGGTCGAACCGCCGACCTTCCGATTTTCAGTTCAAAGTCCACCTGATAGGAGTACGACTGCCTGGCATTTTGTGTGCCCTAGTTTCCTGGAAGAGGCACCGGGAGCGCTTGGATGACTGGAGTTATTGGACAGTTCGTTGGACACCCACCCGACGACGGGCTGCGGCTACGCCTCTGGCGTCCCTGGTTCCGCAGACTCGACGGCGCCAATGGTGAAGGCATCTTCGTCAATGGGTGAGGCGTGCTAACCCACTGCACGAGTCACGTCCTTTGGTCCCCATTTCGTTGCGAGCCGTGGGTCAGGTCTTACGGCGTCGGGGCTGCCCCGGGCGTAGCCACGACCAGGCCGGCGGCCTGGGCCGCGCTGCTAAGCCGTTGGTCGTAGGCAATGAATACCGTCAGCTCGTCACTGAGCAGCACGGCTGAGGCCAAATGGAGAGCGTCGAGGGTGCGCAGCAACGGATCACCGATGTCAGAGGCGAGATCTTGAACCGCACGATCGAGCGGGACTAGGTCGATGTCGCCGACAACCGCACGAGCTTCGGTCAGAGCCCGACCACCGACCCGACGCGCCGCCCTGAGTACCTCGACTCGACCGAGCTCACTACTCACCACCGGTTGCTCAGGCCGTTCGCCAAGCCAGTCACGCAATGCTGCGGTTTCGTTCTCCATCCGGATCAGTTTCATCAGCGCGGAGGAGTCCAGGTAGATCACAGCCGTTCCTCGCGCTCGGCGTCGAGCAGCTCCTGATTGGTCGGTTCGCCAGGGACGATCGGCACCGGCCGAGGTGACCGCACACGGCCGGTTGGGCAGGAGGCGGGAATCAGCTTTCCTGCGCCGATCAGTTGATCTCGCGCAGTATGAGAGCGTTGCGCAGGTACCAGGAGGGCGATCAGTTCGCCGCGTTCGGTCACTTCCACGGTATGTCCCGCTTTCACCAGCGCGAGGTACCGGGACGCGTTCTGACGGAGTTCACGAATGCCGATGCGCTCCACCCCGAAATGGTAGCACTTGGAGTGCTACACGTGTGGGAGAGGGTCCGGTCGCCCGCCGTCCAACACCGCGTCGTCGGATCCTTCCTCACACCGACGGTCGGCGGCGCGCCGGTTGTGGGCCCGTAGGCTGGCTCGCAGCTCGTTGACCAGGCGCTATAAGCACCTCATCCGGGACCTCGGCGGGAACAACGCCCGCCAAGTCGGCGAGTGCCCTGGACAACATTGGACAGCCAAGATCACCGCAGCGAGCTTCGCAGTGTGCCGTGGTGGCCAGGGGCGGGGTCGAACCGCCGACCTTCCGATTCGGAGTCGAACCCCCTGGTCGGCACCCGACACTACTCGACAGTGCCCGCTAGCTGTAGTTTTACCCATCGGAATCGCTTATCAGTACTGAACATTTGCCACCATGTACCGCCGCAATGTGGG
>Ga0134128_10011764_pt1 | contig 10441 bp, 8 predicted proteins | sample KB31754_FD_96462 | JGI IMG/M metagenome (GOLD analysis project Ga0134128, IMG submission 96462) | Terrestrial soil microbial communities with excess Nitrogen fertilizer from Kellogg Biological Station, Michigan, USA - KB3-175-4 | ecosystem: Environmental > Terrestrial > Soil > Unclassified ...
TCTGGAAGGTCTCGTCAGGACTCTTGGAGAATCCGAAGTCAGCGACGCGGGTGAAGCGCTGGTTGATTCCGTAGTACTGATCCGCCGCGGTGACTTCCAAAGTGCGTAACACGCCGAGCACGTTGGTAAAATCGCTGCCTATTTTATTCTGGCCGCCCTCGCCGCGATTCAGGGTCAGTAGGGTAACGGTAACGCCCTGCCCGCGTGACTCGTAGGTGAGCATGCCTCCATCTTCGTCATCGGGATGGGCGTCCACCTGCATCAATCGGGCTGTCGTTTGCAGACGAAGCAGTGTCTGCTTGAGCCCGGCGGTTCCAACGTCTTGGGGGAGCGGAGGAAGTTGTTGAGCTTGGGAAGAAAGGCAAAACAACAGCAGCAGTGAAACGACGGACAAAACACGCGCGATACTACATGCGGGAATCGGCGATTAGATTTTTTTGTCAAGTTCGTTAGACGAGAGGAAACGGAATTAGATACTAAATTGTTGCGCTAACAGTATGCCAGATTTGTTCTAGGCTTTTTCTGAGACCCACCGGGAAATTGCGGTCGCCACCTTGCGCGGCAGAAAGCGCACCGTCTCTGCCACAATCCAATTTCGTGTCCCGGAAATTACCAGGGTCCTGTTCTTCATGAATCCACGGTAGCCGTCACGCGCCACTTTTTTCACGCCCATCGGACGCAGCGTCTTGAACAGCCGCGACTCCGCATTTTCCGCGCGATACTGGAATCCCGTGTCAGTGGCTCCAGGGCAGAAACAGGTAATGGTCACGCCCGTGCCCTTCAACTCATTGGCCAGGGCTTCCGAAAATGAAATCACATACGCTTTGCTGGCGTAATAGACGGCCAGGAGCGGCCCAGGTTGGAAGCCAGCGGTCGAAGCCACATTCATGATTTTGCCCGATTGTCGCTCCAGCATCGGCCCAAGGAACAATTTGGTCAGGGCGGTCAGAGTGGCGATGTTGAGCTGAATCTGGCCATCCGATTCTGGCAAAGGAACCGCGGCGAACTTCCCGTACTTCGCATACCCTGCATTGTTGATGAGGACGTCCACAGTGGTGCCTTCCCGCTGCAATTGATCAAACAGCAATTGCGGCGCGGCGGCGGTTGCCAAGTCCATCGTCACAGCCTTAGCCGAAATATTGAATTGCCGGTGGAGTTCGTCCGCAACCTGGGCAAGCTTTCCGCCGCTGCGTGCGACCAGCACAAGATTGTGCCCGTCATGGGCGAACAGTTTGGCGAGTTCGTAGCCAATGCCGCTGGAGGCTCCGGTGATAAGGACAGTTTTCGGATTGCTCATAGCATCAACAAGAATCCAAGTTCGTAGAGACTATAGGGGTTGATGATTGCAAAGAGCAAGTCACAGTTGACGGCTGCGAATCTGCCCAATTGCAGTGCAAAATGAGGCAGGCGGAAATGCGCCGTTTTCGCGGAGGCAGAAAGTTGAGCTATTAGTGCTTTATTCTCGGCAATTTAGCTGTCATCACAAAAGCGTCATCACGATGTGTTCCCAAAGGAACACTTGTGGAAGCCTCCGACGCAAAGGGAGATCTTGCCGGTTGCAAATATAAAAGGCGTGCCAGAAAGCCGGCACGCCCATGATGATTCCAGAACCGGCTACACGCCAACTAGCGCCGGCTCCGTTTCGTAAAGCGAGTGCCATGAAGACGCAGCTTTCAGCTTGTCATTGACATTTTCAATGTTCTTCACGCCTTCTGTCTCCAGCCACTTGCGGAACGCGCCCGCGCCTTGCTTGGCGTAGATTGCGATGCCATCTTTCCAGGTGGCGCGTCCGCAGAGAACGCCGTTGAACTTTACACCAGTTTCGACGGCAAGCTCCAACGTCTCGGCAAACTCCGCATTGCTCACACCAGCCGAGAGATAAATGAACGGCTTGGTCGCGACAGCGGCAGCTTTATGGAAGAGATCAATGGCTTCCTTTTTGCTGTAAGCCTTCTGCCCGCCGTATGACTTCACGCCTTCCACGAACTTCATGTTGACCGGCACTTCTACCTTCAGCACGTCCACGCCGTATTTGTTTTTGCTGAATTCGCGCATGCTTTCGGTGACGATTTCTGGCTTCTTCTTTGCGTACTCCAGGCCTTTTTCGTCCGCGCCTTCGTCGTAGCCGACGAACTCAAGGAAGAAAGGAATGTCGTTGGCGCGGCATTCGTCGCCCAAACGCTCCACCCATGCATGCTTCTGGTCGTTGACGTCTTTCGGATCAAACGGAGTGTAGTAAAGCAGGATCTTAATGCAATCTGCGCCGACTTCTTTTAGCCGCTGCACGGACCAATGGTTCAAAAGATCAGGCAAACGCCCGGGGCCGGTCTTGTCGTAGCCGGTTTTCTCGTAGGCAAGAAGAAGGCCGGCGTTCTTGGCGCGGCGCTTGGATGCGGGCAATCCCCATTCTGGATCGAGCAGAATGGCCGTGGCGTGGGGGGTAAGGACTTCAGTGACCAGTGACTTAAATTCTTCCATTTCGGCGTCGCCGATATTGCCGCCTTTTTCTTTGGCGAGCGACTTCTGCAATGATCCGCGCTGGTCCATGGCGGCAGCCGCAATCACGCCCCGCTCATTCGATACTTTCTTAAGCCCGGCCAGTTTGCCAGGGGTAAGCTTCATAGATTCCTCCGAGTTAGTGCTCAATCCGCGGATTGAGCGCGTCCGCTCTATTTTTAGATTTTTATGGGACGGCTTTATTGTAAATGCTTTGGGGCGAAATCCAAACACCAGAGAGCGCCCTTAGGAAATTTTATTGCTGTAATGTTCGAAAGGTATGCTCCCAATCACTATTCGAAAAACGCCGCGAAGATTACACTGCCCAAGTTCAATTGGAGAAGATGAAGATGCGAAGCTACTTACGAGTATTTCTTTTCACTGCACTGTGGGTGGGTTTATCCGCGGCTCAGGTTGTCCAACCGCCCAGTTGGAGGCAGCCCGCCGAACCATTCCGCATCGTTGGGAATCTTTATTACGTCGGCAGCGCCGATCTCACTTCTTACCTCTTTGTCACTCCGAAAGGAGATATTTTGCTGGATACCGGCGTGCCGGAAAACGTGACAATGATTTGGGCCAATGTGGAGAAGCTGGGTTTCCAATTAAAGGACGTCAAAATTCTCCTGAACAGCCATGCCCACTTTGATCATGCGGGTGGATTTGCGGAGGTTAAAAAGATTACTGGAGCAAAATTGTTTGCCAGCGCCGGCGATGCGCCGGAGTTGGCGCGCGGCGGCAGAGATGATTTTGCCTTCGGCAATCGTTATAACTATCCGCCAATCAAAGCGGACAGGATTATTGCCGACGGTGAAAAGGTCGAACTAGGCGGAACGACGCTGACGGCGCATTTGACTCCTGGCCACACACGAGGCTGCACAACCTGGAGCGCGAAAATTTCTGAGGGAAGCAAAACGTACAACGTTGTTTTTGTTTGCAGCGTGACTTTTCCGGGTTACAAACTGGTAAACAATCCGAAAAACCCTACGCTCATCGCACAATATCAACGATCGTTCAAAGTGCTGCGTTCGCTGCCCTGCGATATTTTCCTTGCCTCTCACGGCTCGTTCTTCAATCTGCCCGATAAAATGGCAGAGCTTAAGAAGAATCCCTCCAACAATCCATTCATCAATCCAAAGGAGTACCGGCAGTTCTTAGATCGCTCGCAGGCTGCGTTTGAAGAAGAAGTGAAGAAGGAAAAACAAGCTGGTCATTGATCCGACCGGTCATTGATCAGACCAGTCATTGATCCGACGACCTTGATCAGACCCGCCATCGATCAGACCAGCTTGAGAGTTTTTAAGATTTCTTTTTGTTGGACAATCAGAGATTGCGCGCCTTGGGTCGCTAATCCGATCATTTTTGTTAACTGCGGCTGGTCGAACACCTGGTGCTCCGCCGTGGCCTGGACTTCTACAAGTTTGCCGCTCGCGGTCATTACAAAATTCATGTCCACGTCCGCGCGCGAGTCTTCTTCGTAGCAGAGGTCGAGCAAGATTTCTCCTTCCACGATTCCCACGCTGATGGCGGCGACAAAATCTTTCAGCGGGGCGACTTTTAGTGTTCCAGCCTCCACCAGTTTTTGGACCGCTAATCCCAGGGCAACAAACGCTCCAGTAATGGAGGCCGTGCGGGTGCCGCCGTCGGCCTGGATGACGTCGCAATCAATCCAGATGGTGCGCTCGCCGAGTTTGTCGAGTTCGGTTACGGCGCGGAGAGACCTGCCGATAAGCCGTTGAATTTCGTGAGTGCGGCCGCTTTGCCGCCCTCGATTTACTTCCCGCGGCGTACGCGTTAGCGTGGCCCGTGGCAACATGCTGTACTCGCTGGATATCCATCCTTTGCCGGTATTGCGCAAAAAATGGGGGACGGTTTCTTCAATCGAAGCGGTGCAGATGACGCGGGTATTGCCAACTTCAATCAGCACCGAGCCTTCGGCGGTGCTGATGAACCCAGGAGTAACGGTTACAGGACGCAGTTGATCGTGCGAGCGATTATCAGAGCGATAGAACATAGAAGGAAATTGTAAACCGAGGCAACAATGCACGCATTCATTGCGACGCGGCCGCCGTCTGGCCGATCATCTGGTTCGCGGAAGGGACGTCGTAAAAAATTGACAGGTCGGCGTGGCCCGCAAGGGTGTCGCGTTCCTGTCCGTTGACCAAAATTTTGACGCGCAGAATTCCCGGAATGTTCTGGGCGACTGTCTCCACCAGCGACGCCACGGTGAGGTCTTCCACCAGAATGCCGGAGCGATGGCCATCGGCGAATGGGGAATTCATGTCAATGACCGCGACGCCCGGATCCACCAGATACGCATCGCGCACGTCCGAACCCGGAGCGATGGGGTGAGAGGAATTCTTATCTAAATAAATATTGAGCAGCGCCCGCACCAGCTCCTGCGCACGCTGTTGTCGATCTTCCGACAGGGGAATGGAAGCTTGTCGAGGCTGTAGTTCGCCTGAGGTATCGTCCGCAATAAAAAGAGTTACTTGTTCAGTAGGGCCGGAGGCAGGCGGAGCGACCGAACCGCTATAAGCCGCAGGAACCGCGCTGCGAGCATGCTTTTGCATACGCCATGCGTACAGCGCCATAGCAAGAGACGCGGCCAGCAGAAGCACGACGGTAATAATGAGCTGCCGCGGATTCATCGCGCGGCTCCGGGAAGTTGATAAAGATCTCCTATACCGGCGGCGATAGCATTGGCGACGAATTCCACGTAAGCTGTCGAGGTCAGGTCGCTCGGAGCGGTTGAAGGAGGAGCAACCTCAACGGCCACGGCCGCGGCCACAATGTTGTTCAGCGGGCGCAAAGGAGCGGCAAGTTGGCGAACCGGAACGTGGCTCTTCTCCAATTCGAGCGCAATGGTATTGGCTGCACTCTGGCTGGAAGAAAGAAATGGCGCCTGCGCCATCCGCCAATCGAGGAAAGGGCCGCGATTGGTATCTCCAGATGGGAGGAGCGCCGTGTAGATACGGACGCCGTGTCCCTGGGTCGAAGCATGAATGCAGAGATAAATGGCGGGATGAAGCTGGTTTGTTGTGCTGGCGCGCTGATCGGTGGTCGAGGTGGTGTCCGAGTCGCGCAATAACATCACCGGCACATTGCGGACCTCAAGCTCGTCACGCAACCGTCGCGCGAATGCGAGGGTCACGTCTTTCTCCGCCAACTGGTTGCCTAAAGTTGCACCGCTGTCGGCTCCACCGTGGGCTGCATCCACCACAATATAGTAGCGGGCGTAAACCGGGTGCGAGGGCGGAGCAATGGGTTGCGTTGGTTGGGCGGAGGAAATCGGCTTGGGCGCCGCCTTCACCGGCGGTGGCTGTTGCGGCGCTGGCTGCACGGTGATGGTTTGGCCATTGTTGCTGAAGCTTGCGAACAAGGGAACGGAGCCGGCAATGGCGATTTCGGCGTTGCCATTACTTTCCGAAAAACTGGCTGAAGCAATGGAGGAATTCGAAAACGTGAGCACGGGAGAGCCCGGGGGCAGTACGGGGTCACGGGTAAAAACCAGCATGAGTTTGCCGGGTTCGGTGGAGATGGAAGGATTCACGCGCGCCGTAAAGTTGATTTCCAGAGCATTCGGAGGATTGTTTTTAATCTGCGCGGTGAAGTGGACGCCGGCATCGCCAATGAAAAGGCGCCGCGCGGCCTCATGAAAATTGACTGGGCCGCCGAGCAGTCGAGGAAGCAGCGTTGTGAGCGAGCCTATAGGAACCATACCGCGGCCATTCCGCAAAACAAAGCTCATGCCGAGAGGAAGAGACTGGCCTTGCAGGCGGGCAACGTCGCTACCGGGCTGGAAATCGCATTCGATGTCGTTGTAGTGCAGGTTCCATTGCGTGCTGTTGGTCTTTAAGCTCACCTTGCCCAGTGGTTCCAGCAGTTCAAAAATGCCAACATAGTCGCTGCCGTTTTCAGGCGTGACCGGAAGCGAATAGTTGGCAACGTTGGAATAAATGGAGATTTGCTTTTCTTCGGGTGGGGCAGCGGCGCTGATGAGCAGCACGAGGGCGACAAGGGCGCCCAAATTGACGGCCAACTTCGCCAACGGAGAATAGCGCGAGCTGGACCTGCTTACGGCCATGTCTTAGAAAACGAGATATTGGCAGCGTAAATGAGTTGCAGGGGACGATCAATCCAAAGCGTAAATCGTGAAGCCACTCAGTAACTTTGGGAAGAAGTCGGTTGATTTCTGCGGCATTACTTCATCGGCGAAGGCGACGTCGCGGACCTGCTCCATACGTGCTGAGTTGGTCAGGAAGGCCACATTGCATTCGCCCGAACGCACCTGCTCCATGGCCTCAGCGGCGTCACGGACATAACGAATATTTTCCTGGTTGCGAATGGATTCTTCGGACAGGCCCAGCGCGCCTTCGAGTACGCATTTGTGCAGACGAACCAGATCGAGCGCCTGCTGTCGTGCGGAAAGACCGGCAAAGGCGCGGGCGGAGGATGTCTTGGGCCTTTCCAGCAGGAACGCGCCGTCTTTGACAACAGCCAGAAACGCGGTGCCTGCCTGCCCGGATTGGTGAAGTAAAGAGGATGCACGCGCGGCGTCCACGCTACCGTCCACTCTTGTGACATTGAAGTACGCCCCGGCGCTTGCTCGCAGGTTCTCAGATGAAAATGACTGAAGGCCATGCACCACGCGGTGCGTGGGAAGAATCAGGAGACCGGGGCTGTCCATGTTGACGAAAGTCATCATGGCTAATTCGTAGGGCGCGATCTCATCTTTTTGACGGTCCACATATTCTTTTTCGGAGGAATATTGCCGGGGGAATCCGCGAGAAGAATCGGCGGCGGTGGAGCGCCGCTCATTGCGATAATTCAGGGCAGTCTCATAGCGGTGATGGCCGTCCGCGATGATGAGTTTCTTGTCGCGCATCTTTCCTTGCACCAGATTCAGCAAAGCGGGATCGGAAATTTTCCAGATGAGGTGCCGCACTCCATATTCGTCACGAACCTCGGTGTCCGGAGGGGCGTCGGTGCTAAGCACGCCTTCAATTTCGTTTCCTGGATCGCTGTATAGCATGAATATCTGGCCGAAATGGGCGCGTGTGGCGCGCAAAAGGTGCAGCCGATCGGCCTTGGGCTTGGAGAGAGTTAGCTCATGGCGAAAAACCACGCCTGCAGAGTAGTCTTCGACGCGGCCCAGGGCAATGAATCCGCGGCGTTCCATTTGGATAGCGGTACCCGGTGCGGTAAAGCTTTGCGCGTACAAATAAATAGACGGCAAAACGTCCTGCAGAAAGACGCCCTGCCTGCGCCAGGCATGAAAAAAACCGGCCGCGCGGCTGTAGGGATTGTTGTTCGCGTCGTCCGAAGGCTCCGGTTTGCCGAGAATAATGCGGGCCAGGTTATACGGGCTTGCGGCGTAGTAGGCATCACGCATTGCCGGGGTGATTTTGTCGTAGGGCTGGGTGACAACGTCCTGAGGGGAGACCCGTTTTGGGTCATAACGAAGCGCGCGAAAAGGTGTAATGGAGGCCATAGGGTGAAACCGGAAATTGTACAGCAGGCATGCAAATGAGGAGTGAGCAAATCGGCTAAAAGCCAAGCCTGTAGCGGAGACTAAGGTGATTATGGGTTTAGCGGATAGGTAAACTTTTGCGCAGGAAACGCATCAAAAACCCAATAAAAGCTGGTTCTATTTTTCGCGAGCTGTGATAGCATCGCGCTTATAGGGCGGGAAACAGCGGTCATCTACCGTACAAGAAACCGCTAATTTATCAGGCGTAAGCGCGGAACGCCGGTAAGCAGTCCCGTCATGGGAAGGTCAGTCATGAATGCGTCGCGACCATTCTTCGTTGCGTTTCTTCTTCTCCTCCTGTCCGCCTCATTGTGCTGGTCGCAATCCAGGCCCGACGACGTGCACGACGTTCACATTAACCCTCCAGTTGCGCCTGCGGAAAAACCTGTCCCAGCAAATTCGGTGGTCAGCGCCGGGCTCAGGCAACGCGATGCCATGAAGGTCAAGGTGGACCTGGTTCTTGTGCCCGTGACAATTACTGATCCCATGAACCGCCTGGTGACTGGTTTGGACAAAGATAATTTCGCGCTGTACCAGGACAAAGATCAGCAGGTCATACGCGATTTTTCCAGCGAAGACGCTCCTGTTTCGATCGGGCTTATTTTCGACATGAGCGGTAGCATGCACACGAAGATCGAAAAGGCGCGAGAAGCGGTGGTTGAGTTCTTTAAAGCGGCCAATCCGCAAGATGAGTTTTTCATGATTACCTTCGCCGACCGTCCGGAGGAAATTGCCGATTTCACGCAAAGTGTGTCTGAGCTGCAGAGCAAGCTGATTTATACGGTCCCCAAGGGCCGCACTGCGCTGCTGGACGCTATCTACTTGGGCGTGAATAAGATGCGTCAGGCAAAATATCCCCGAAAGGCTCTGTTGATCATTTCCGATGGGGGCGACAATCATAGCCGATACACCGAGAATGAAATACGTTCGCTGGTCAAGGAGGCGGACATCAGCATTTATGCAATTGGCATCTACGACCACTTTTTCCCCACGGAAGAGGAACGGTTAGGCCCGGAATTGTTGAGCGATATAACGGAAATCACGGGGGGAAGGGCCTTTGCCATTGACAATCCGAATGACTTGGCCGATGTGGCTACAAAAATTGGGATAGAGCTACGCAACCAATATGTGCTTGGATACCGTCCAAACAAATCTCAGCATGACGGCAAATGGCATAGAATCAAAGTGAAGTTGATTCCGCCTAAGGGCTTGCCGCCATTGAAGGTTTATGCGAAGACGGGATTCTATGCGCCTAGTGAATAAGCAGAAGTTTGTCTTTTTGGGATTTGCTGTTTTATTTTCAATAAGTTCGGTCGGGATTGCCGACGTTCCGGCGCAGGCCCAACCCCAAGCTTCCACCTCAGCCGGTCAATCTGCCGCGCCTGTTCAGCAGGGAGCAACCGCCAATCAACCGCCAGCAGCCGTGCCGGGCAGCGCTCAACCTCAAAGCTCAACGCCCCCGGCGACGCAGACACCGACCCAAGGGCAGCCAGCGCAAACTCAGCCAACACAAGCTCAGCCGGCACAGGCTCAACCTACGCAAGTTCAGCCTACGCTAAGCCAACGGCCCCAAGCTTCCGCGCCCTCTGGGCAAATACCGGCGACTGATTCTCAAACGACTTCAGCGGATGACAATGGGACGTTCGTGTTTAAAAAGCAGGTTGAAGAAGTGGTCCTCCACGCGACTGTCGTGGATGACAAGGACCAGATGATTGTGAACCTGCCGAAGGACGCTTTTAGCGTCTATGAGAATGGAAAGCTGCAGCCGATCACCTCATTTCGGCACGAGGATGTGCCCGTGGCTATGGGGATCGTGATTGATAATTCCGGTTCTATGCGGGAAAAAAGGGACAAGGTGAATACGGCGGCTTTGAATCTGGTGCGCGCCAGTAATCCGGGAGACCAGGTGTTCGTGGTGAATTTTAACGATGACTACTACCTTGACCAGGACTTCACGAACAGCTTGCCGAAACTTAAGCAAGCCCTTGAAAAGGTGGAGGCTCGGGGCGGTACGGCTTTGTATGACGCTCTGGTGGCGTCCGCCGATTACTTGAAGGGCGCGAAGCTGCAGAAGAAGGTCCTTTTCGTAGTTACTGACGGTGAGGACAACGGTAGCCGGGAGAACCTGGAAGAGGCTGTGGAGCGTCTGCAGCAGGAAAACGGGCCGACGGTGTATGCGATTGGATTATTGGGGCAGGAGAAGGAGCGTACCGCGCGACGCGCTTTGCAGGTGATCGCCGAGCGAACCGGTGGAATCGCATTTTTGCCGAAGAGCCTTGACCAGGTGGATGAAATCAGCAGCACCGTGGCGCACGATATCCGCAGCCAGTACACGATTGGCTATAAACCTCTTACGCCCAAGACGGTTGCCGGCTATCGCACTATCCATGTGGATGCGAAGGCGAAAGGCTATAA
>Ga0134128_10011765_pt1 | contig 10441 bp, 7 predicted proteins | sample KB31754_FD_96462 | JGI IMG/M metagenome (GOLD analysis project Ga0134128, IMG submission 96462) | Terrestrial soil microbial communities with excess Nitrogen fertilizer from Kellogg Biological Station, Michigan, USA - KB3-175-4 | ecosystem: Environmental > Terrestrial > Soil > Unclassified ...
CCGGCGCGGACGACTACCTGGTCAAGCCGTTCGGCGCGGCTCAGCTCGACGCCCGGATCCGGGCCGTGCTGCGGCGCGCCGCGGAACCGCCGGCCGAGGCCGTGATCGAGGTTGGCGGGCTGCGGGTTGACCGGCGGGCCCGGCAGGCCTCGCTGGACGGTGCCGAGCTGGACCTGACCCCGCGTGAGTTCGATCTGCTGCACTACCTGGCGGTGCGGGCGGGCACCGTGGTGACCAAGCAGGAGCTGCTGGTCGAGGTGTGGCAGCAGCCCTACGGGGGCGCGGACAAGAGCGTGGATGTTCACCTGTCCTGGCTCCGCCGCAAGCTCGGCGAGACCGCGCAGAAGCCTCGCTACCTGCACACCGTTCGCCGGGTCGGGGTCCGGCTGGCCGCCCCGGACGGGCCGGGCGCGCCTGGCGCACCTGGCTCGCCGCAGGCGCCAGGCGGGCCGGAGACCCCGGGCGCACCGCCCGAGCCGGAGGCTCCTGGGTGAGACGCCGCCTGGCCCTCCTGGTCTCCGCTTCCATGGCCCTGGTGCTGGTGGCGTTCGTGGTGCCGCTGGCCATCCTGGTCCGGGTGATCGTCGCGGATCGCGCGGTGTCCTCCGCTACCAGCGCGGCCCAGCAGCTGTCCGCCGAGGTCGCCGCGGGCACGAAGGACGCCTCGCTGCGCACGTCGGTGATGCAGCTGGCCGCAAGCTCCGGCCGGCCGGTGACCGTGTTCCAGGGCAGCGGTGACGCGATCGGCTCCCCAGCCCGCCGCACCGCCTCGGTCCAGCTGGCCCAGCGGACGCAGGGCAGCTTCACCGTGGCCGTGCCCGGCGGCCGGGAGATCCTGGTCGCGGTGGCGGGCGCGCCTGGCGGGACCGCGGTGGTCAGGACCTTCGTCAGCAATGCGGAGCTGACCCACGGGGTCACCAAGGCCTGGCTGATCCTGGCCGGCCTGGGCCTCGTGCTGCTCGCGCTCGGCGTGGTCATCGCCATCCGGCTGGCCGGCACGGTCACCAGGCCCATCGCCGAGCTGGCCCGGGTGTCCCAGCGGCTGGCCGACGGTGATCTGGAGGCCAGGGCTGACCCGGCCGGCCCGCACGAGGTCCGTGAGGTGGCGGGCAGCCTGAACTACCTGGCGGGCCGGATCCGCGAGCTGATCTGGCAGGAGCGGGAGACCTTCGCCGACCTGTCGCACCGGCTGCGCACCCCGCTGACGGCGCTCCGGCTGGAGGCCGAGGCCGCCGACTACGGTGACCCCGACGGCCGGCTCACCACCGGTGTGCAGGCCCTGGAGCAGGCGGTGACCTCGCTGATCGAGGACGCCCGGCGCCGCGGCGGCCGGGCGGGCTCCTGCGACGCCGTGCAGGTCACCACGGAACGGGCCGCGTTCTGGTCCGTGCTGGCCGACGACCAGGACCGGGGGATGACGGTTCAGGTCCCGGACGAGCCGGTGCCGGTCGGGCTGGCCGCCGCGGACCTGGCCGCCAGCCTGGACGTGCTGCTCGGCAACGTGTTCGCGCACACCCCTGAGGGCGCCGGGTTCACCGTCCGGCTGACCGCCAGGCCCGAGGGCGGTGGTGAGCTCAGCGTGCTGGACACCGGGCCCGGCTTCGACACGGCCGGGGATCCGGTCCAGCGGGGGGCCAGCGGGGGCGGGTCCACCGGGCTCGGCCTGGACATCGCCCGGCAGGCCGCCGAGGCCTCGGGCGGGTCGCTGACGATCCGCAACGGCCCGCGCGGCGCCGAGGTGGTCGCGGCCTTCGGCCCGCCCCGGCAGGCCCGGGCGGACGGGCGGGGCCCCGTCAGGCAAGGGCCGTAGCGAAGGGGCCCGGCCGGCCCTGGGCCGCCGCGGGGCGCGCCAGGAACCGGCCGGGCCGGGCGGCTAGTTCACTGTCTGCGGGAACCCCACCGGGCTGCGGTTGCCCGACGAGTCCACGGCGCGCACGCCGAACTGCACGTTGTCCTTGGAGATGTTCAGCGTCACCGCGGTGACGTTGCCGACCGGGATCGCGCTGGTCCACACCGGCGAGGTGGTCTCGCGCATGACCACCTCATACCCCGTAATGTTCGACTCGGGGTTCGCGGCCCAGTCCAGCGAGGTGAGGTTGGTGCCGGGGAACCCGGCCGGCGGGGCGGTGTGGATCTCGACCTTCTTCGGCGTGGCCGGGTTGGTCGCCAGCGCCCACAGCGCCGCGGCGTTTACCGCGGCCACCCGGGCGGTGTAGTCGAAGTCCACGAATTTCTCCAGGTCGCCGAACTGTGTGCCATTCTCGACCCGGACGTCCTGGTGCTCGTGGGCGAAATTCTCCCGCGGCTCGGTGAGCCGGGCCGCGGGGTAGCCGTGCTGCTGGAACGAGATATGGTCGCTGCCCCGCAGATAACGGTCGCGGCGCCAGACCACCCGGATGTTCATGCCGGTCAGGCTGAACGGGGCGACGTCCTGGACGAACCTGGCCAGCTGGTGGGTCATCCCGTCGTTCTCGCCGCCGACCGACTGCATGAGCGCGATCTGGTTCGGGGTGACGGCGGTCGGGATGCCCTCCACGAAGAGCCGCACGGTGCGCGGGTCCGGCTTGGTGCCGTCGAACGCCTGGCTGGCGCCGACGATGTCGTTGCTGAACATGCCCTGCACGTCGTTGCCGGCCGCAGCCATCTGCGCGGCCATGTGCGCCGAGCCGAACAGGCCCTGCTCCTCGCCGGCCACGGTGGCCAGCACCAGCGTGCCGGGGAACTGGTGGGTGGCGAACAGCCGGGCCAGCTCGAGCACGACGGCCACCCCCGACCCGTCGTCGTCCGCGCCGGGCGCGTCGTCGGTGAAATTCAGCACGTCAGAGACCCGGGAGTCGAGGTGGCCGGTGACCACGTAGAACCGCTCAGGGGTCGCGGTTCCCTGGATCGTCGCGATCACGTTGGTGATCGTGGTCGGCACCGGGATGGTGGACGAGACCGGCTGGACGAAGGTCTGCTGCTGCACGGTCATGCGGCCGTTCGAGTTGGCCGCAAACGAGTTCATCTGGTCGGTCACCCACTGGGTGGCCGCCCCGATGCCGCGGTTCGGGTCCGTCTGGCTGGAAGCCGTGTGCCGGGTGCCGAACGAGACGAGCTTCGTGATCGTGGCCTGAATCCGGTTCGGGTCGATCTGCCGGATGAGGGCCCGCAGGGCAGGATCAGTCGCTGACCTGCGGAGCTTGGCACCGGTCGCGGCCTGCGCCGAACCGGAGATGAGGGGCACCGTCGCCGCTGCGACGGCCGATGCCGACAGGAACACCCGGCGCGTTGTACCGGCCCGGGCTGGAACACCGTTGTTCTCCATGTCCTAAACCAAGAGCCTATCCCGGTGGAAGTCAACGCCCTTTACCTCTCGTTAAGGTTCACGCTTTAGCCGGCCGTTAGCGTTCGCGCAGCCCGCCGCTATCACTACCTGCGGCACTCTCGGTCTTGTCACAAACCGAGAAGGAGAGAATTCCCATGCGAACGTCAGTGAAGCTCGGCGCCGGCCTTACCAGCGCGGCCATAGTGGCCAGCCTGGCAGCGGGCGTGGCGGCCGCGACAGTTAGCGGGCCGCAGCGGGCCGCCACTGCCAGCCTCGCCGCCGCTACCAGTTCGGCGCACATCACCAAGCAGCAGGCCAAGCACCTGGCCCGGGCCGCCGTGCCGCACAGCCGCGTGATCGAGATCGAGTCCGACGATTTCCACGACCGCGCGGTCTGGAAGGTCAAGCTGGCCACCCCGCACGGGCGGGTCGTGGTCGCGGTCGACAAGAAGACCGGCACGGTGACGATCCTCGGCCACCGCCACGGCGGCGGGGGCGGCGGGCGCGACGACGTCCTGCTCAGCGCCCGGTCCGCCATGCTCGTCCTGGCCGGCGAGCACCGCGGCTTCGAGCCTGGCGACGACCGTGGCTTCGAGCCCGGTGATGACCACGGCATCGAGCAGGAGCCCGGCGACGACAACGGCATCGAGCAGGAGCCCGGCGACGATAACGGCGTGGACCAGCACGCTGACGACAACGGTGTGGACCAGCGCGGCGACGACAACGGCATGGACCAGCGCGGCGACGACCACGGCCAGGCCGGCCAGAACCGCGGCCCCGGTAACGGTGGCCAGGATGACGGCTCCGGCCACGACGGTGGTCACGGCGGCAGCGGCCAGGACGGCTGACCGCAAGCTCCGGGGACCCTGGTCTCGCGTCGCCTGGGCGGCGCGGGGCGGGCGACAGGGTCCCCGGTCAAACCGGGGGCCCTGGTCCGTGCCCTGGCCACGGCGCGGGCGGGCGACAGGGCCCCCGGCTCACACTTTCCTGATGATCGCGGCGGTCCCCGGCTCAGGCGGCCCCCTGGCCGGGACCGCCGCGGTCATGAGGCAAGTGAGGACAACTGAACGTCTGGCCCGCCACCCGGGAGCCAGCCCGGCGATCAGCCGGCTGCCCCGGCTCCGGCTTCCCCGGGGATGGCGGCGGTCCCGGCCCGACAACCCCTTCGGCCGGGACCGCCGCGGTCATGTGCGCCGCGGCCATGTGCAGAGTGCGACCACCGGCGCGGCCTGTCTGTGCGGTCTTTGCCGGTCCCAGGCGCCTGCGGACATCAACTGCTCACCGCCGCCCGTACCGCGTGTCGGCGGAGGACCACGGCGACCACCCGTCCCATGATCCGGAGGATTGGCGCGAACACGAGGCTCGTTAGCTTTCTCCTCAGCGGTATTCCGGTACCGGCTCAGGCTGGGTCATCTTGTTCCGCTGCGCAAAGTAGACGGGGATGCCGAGCAAGAGCGCGACTGCCGCCAGTACGAACGGCGCCCAGTACTGGAAGCCGCTGGCGCCGGTGTTGCGTGAGTAGTAGATGAACAGGATCGAGAACACCAGCGCCAGCACGGCGACGAGCATGTCGCGGGCGAACCGCTGGCCATGCATGGCCCGGCGGTCGACAATGCGCCACTTGATCTGCGCCAGTGCGGAGAACGCGTACGGGATGGCGGAAGTGATGCCGGTCATCAGCACCAGCGTGGTGAATACCTGGGCGCCACCGGAGCCGATGTAGTTGATGCCCATCGCAATCGAGGCCAGCACAGTGGAGGCGATGATGCCGAAGGCGGGCACCCCCTTCGTCGACATCTTGCTGAAGCGCTCGGGGAAAAGCCCGTCCTGCGCCGCCGCCAGGGGCATCTCGGCGCAGATCATGGTCCAGCCGTTCAGCGCCCCCAGGCCGGAGATGATGACGACAACGGCCATGATGTAGCCGACCCAGGTGCCGCCGAACATGGTGTTGACCGCGTCCGAGAACGGCGCGGTTGACTTCTGAAGTTCGCCGTTCGGCACGATGCCGAAGACCGCCACCAGGGACAGCAGGTAGACAACGGCGCAGGCGAGCGTGCCGAGCACCGTGGACTTCGGGACGTTCTTGTCCGGGTCGCGGACCTTGCCCGCGGCGACCGAGGCCACCTCGACGCCCAGATAGCTGAACAGCGCGATCGCCATGCCAGCGCCGATCGCGCTGATCGCGCCTTCGCCGCTGACGTTCCACGGCGTGAAGTTGGCGCTCTTGATGTAGAACAGCCCCACGATCGACACGAACAGCAGCGCGGCGAACTTGAGGATCGTGGTGATGAGCTGGACCGAGCCCATGTTCTTAACGCCCGACAGGTTGACGACGGCGGGGAGCCACAGGCCAACCAGCACGAGCAGGATCGTGATCAGCTTGTTCTGGCCCTTGTTGATGAACACCTCGACGTACAGCACCCAGCCCACGGCTATGCCCGCGTTACCGGCCCACGCCGTGATCCAGTACGACCACGCGTTGAAGAAACCCACTACGTTTCCGAACGCGACCCGGGAGTAGGCGTAGGGGCCGCCGTCGGCGGGCAGCCGGCGCGACAGCGCCGCGAACATCAGCGCCAGTACGATCGCGCCCACCGTGGTGAGCCCCATTGAGACCAGCGTGATCGGCCCGATCCCGGCCAGCGAGGTCGGCAGGTTGAAGATCCCGACACCGATGATGCTGCCCATGATCAGCGCGACCGCCACCGGCAGGCCGAAACCGCCGCCGGTGGCCGTGCTGGCCCCATCTCCGGCAGGCGCAACGCCGGTGGCGGCCTGACTGGACGGATCCTGTGGCGTTTGAGTCATGGCTCATTCTCTCTTCCGGAGAGGAACTCTGACAGTGACAGGTGAGCATTCATTGCTCTCATTCGTAAAAATGTGTGCCACAGTGAGGCACTGCCGCCGCTCCGCCGCGCGACCGGCGTGAAAGCGACATCGCGGTGACGGAGAGGGAATAGTGGGTAACGGGTTCCTGCTGGTCAGGCGCCGGCTGGTCACAGTCTGGATCGTGGGCAGATCATCGCCTTCGCCGGTAGGGACGTTAGTCCCGCTTGCTGGTCTTGATGATCCGGTTGGCTGCCCGCCTGTGAGTACTTCTTAAAGTGACGTAAGTAAGCTACTGAGCAGCAAAGTTACATCGGGGTTACGTAACCGGTAATGATAACCGACGCACTGTCAGCGCTAAGCTTAAGAATCTTAAGGCGTCCGAATAGTGACCTTCATCCCTATCGGGCGCAACGACGCATGAAGTTATCCTGCTCGCATGTGGGTGATCTCATGAGGGTCGTGGTTGCCCTTGGCGGGAACGCGCTTCTGCGCCGGGGCCAGCCGATGACCGCAGAGAATCAGCGCACGAACGTCAAGCTGGCGTGCGACCACCTGGCGCCGATCGGCGAAAAGCACGAACTGATCATCTCGCATGGCAACGGTCCGCAGATCGGGCTGCTAGCCCTGGAGGAGGCGGCCTACACGGAGGTGCCGGAGTCCCCGCTTGATGTTCTGGGTGCGGAGACCCAGGGGATGATCGGGTATCTCGTCGAGCAGGAACTGGGGAACCGGCTCCCGTTCGAGAAGCCGCTGGCGACGCTGATGACGATGATCGAGGTCGATCCAGACGACCCGGCCTTCGCCGATCCGAGCAAACCTATCGGCCCGCTCTACAGCAAGCCGGAGGCGGACAAGCTGGCGGCGGAGCGGGGCTGGACGTTCAAGCCCGATGGCGACAGCCTCCGCCGGGTGGTGCCCTCGCCCGTGCCACAACGGATCTTCGAGCACCGGCCCATCAAGTGGCTGCTCAACCAGGGCTGCGTGGTGATCTGCGCCGGCGGTGGGGGGATCCCGGTCTGCTACCGGCCGGACCGGGAGCTGGTGGGCGTCGAGGCGGTGATCGACAAGGACCGGTCCAGCGCACTGCTCGCCCGCGACGTCGAAGCCGACATGCTCATCCTGGCCACCGATGCGCAGGCGGTCTTCGTGGGATTCGGCACGCCCCAGCAGCGGGCGATCGTGGCGGCCGATCCCGGCATCCTGCTCTCCAGGTACAAGGCCGAGTTCGCCGCAGGGTCGATGCTCCCCAAGGTGATAGCCGCATCAGACTTCGCGAGGGCGACGGGCAAGCCCGCGATGATCGGTGCGCTGGCCGACATCGACGCCATGCTCGCCGGCGACGCGGGCACCCGCATCGCGACCGACGTCACCGGCGTCGTGTTCGCCGACAGCCCGCCCAGCTGAACCGTGATCGTCAAATTTCCATACAGGTCCGGGAAAGCAAGGAGATCGCCGTGCCGCTGGGAGCGTATTCCGAAGTAGGCAGGCTGCGCAGGGTCATGGTCCACCGGCCGGGCCTTGAGCACACGCGCCTCACCCCAAGCAACGCTGAGGAGCTGCTGTTCGACGACGTGATCTGGGTAGCCAGGGCCAAGGCTGAGCACGACATGTTCGTCGAGGTAATGCGCGACCGTGGCATCGAGGTGTTCGAGGCCGAGCAGCTGCTGGCCGAGGCGCTGGCCAAGCCCGAGGCCAAAGACTGGGTCGCCAGCCACATCCTGAGCGAGCGGCAGGTAGGGATCACCGCCTCACGGCAGGCGGGGGAGTGGGTGCAGACGGCGGAGCCGGCGACGGTGGCGGAGTTCCTGATCGGCGGGATGACCAGGGCCGACATCCGCCAGGACGCGGGATTGGCGTGGAAGCTGGCGGATCCGTCGACGCTGCTGCTGCCGCCGCTGCCGAACTTCCTGTTCCAGCGCGACTGCTCGTGCTGGATCTTCAACGGGGTAACGATCAATCCGATGACCAAGCCGGCCCGGGTCCCGGAAACGATGATCATGGAAGTGATCTACCGGTTCCACCCGATGTATACCGCTGAGGAGTTCCCGATCTGGCTGGGCGGCGTGGACGAGGACTGGGGCCGCTGCCATGTCGAGGGCGGGGATGTGATGCCGATCGGCAACGGCACGGTGATGATCGGGATGGGGGAGCGGACCACGCCGCAGGCGGTGGCGTGGATCGCCCGGTCGCTGTTTAAGGCCGATGCGGCCAAGCAGGTGCTGGCCGTGCATCTGCCCAAGTCGCGCAGCTACATGCACCTGGATACGGTGATCACGATGTGTGACCGCGACCTCGTCACACTGTTCCCTGAGGTGGTGTACGGGGCGCGCACGTGGGCGATCCGTCCGGGCGAGTCGGCCGAGGAGCCGGTGAGCGAGGAACTGGACGGGACGCTGCCGGAGCTGATGGCCAAGGCGCTGGGCGTGGACAGAATGCGGGTCATAGAGACCGGCGGGGACTCCTTCGAGGCCGAGCGGGAGCAGTGGGACGACGGCAACAACGTGGTCGCGCTCGAGCCCGGCGTGGTCGTCGCCTACGAACGCAACACCGGCACCAATACCGCCCTGCGCAAGGCCGGTATCGAAGTGATCACCATTGCGGGCTTCGAGCTCGGCAAGGGCCGCGGCGGTGGCCACTGCATGACCTGCCCGATCGAACGCGACCCCGCGTTCTGAGCCTTGGGAGGGCTCTCGCATGGCGTACAACCTCCGCAACCGGAGCTTCCTCAAGGAGATCGACTTCGAGCCGGCTGAGCTGCGCTTCCTGCTCAAGCTGTCCGAGGCGCTCAAGATCGCCAAATACGCAGGCACCGAGGGTAAGCGGCTGGAGGGCAAGGAGATCGCGCTGATCTTCGAGAAGACCTCTACCCGCACGAGGTCTGCGTTCGAGGTCGCGGCCTTCGATGAGGGTGCGCACGTGACCTACCTGGACCCCAGCGGCTCCCAGCTCGGGCACAAGGAGTCGATCGCGGATACGGCTTCGGTGCTGGGCCGGATGTATGACGCCATCGAGTTCCGCGGCAGCGCGCAGGCCGATGTGGAGGAGCTGGCCGCGCACGCCGGCGTGCCGGTCTACAACGGGCTGACCGCCGAGTGGCATCCCACCCAGATGCTGGCCGACTTCCTGACCATGCACGAGTCCAGCAACAAGCCGTATGACACGATCTCCTACGCGTTCGTCGGCGACTGCCGCTTCAACATGGGCCGCTCCCTGCTGGTCATGGGCGCGCTGATGGGCAGCGACGTCCGGCTGGGCGGCCCCAAGGACCTGCAGCCGCCCAAGGATGTCGCAGATCTGGCCCATCAGATCGCGGAGAAGACCGGCGCTCGGATCACCATCACCGATGACGCGGCCAACGCCGTCGACGGGGTGGACTTCATCCACACCGACGTGTGGGTGTCGATGGGCGAGCCCAAGGACGTGTGGACCGAGCGGGTCAACCTGCTCAAGCCCTACCAGGTCAACGCGGCGCTGATGGCCGCGTCAGGAAATCCGAGGGTCAAGTTCATGCACTGCCTGCCCGCGTTCCATGACCCGAACACGACGGTGGGTCAGGAGATGATGGAGCACACCGGCATGACCTCGGGTCTGGAAGTGACCGGTGAGGTGTTCAGCTCACCGGCCAGCATCGTCTTCGACCAGGCCGAGAACCGCCTCCACACCATCAAGGCCATCCTCGTCGCAACACTCGGAAGGTAAGAGCAGGAAGCGCAGGTCTGAGGCGACGGGCGCGCTCGTGGCCTCAGCTCAGCGCCGATCTCCCCGGGTCAGGGAGCTGAATCGGTTTCTCAGCCTCGCCAGCTCGGAACTTTGCTCCGCCGTGACTCTGGCGGGCCAGCGCGCCGGGTGGGACACTCAGCGGCGAGCTTGGGTGACACCCACTGCCCTCAACCCCGCTGGTGCTCACTTGTCGTGAAAGGAAGCTGGCTATGACCCACACGGATGCACGCATACGTGAAGCCCGGGCAGGCCTTTGGCGGCTGGCCGGCCCGTGGTGGCTGCTGCTGGTGACCGGCATCGCATGGCTGATCATCTCTTGGATCGTGCTGCGGTTCCGGCTCAGTTCGATCACCACCGTGGGCGTGCTCATAGGTGTGCTCTTCCTGCTGGCCACGGTGAACGAATTCCTGCTTGCCTCGATCCGCGTCGGCTGGCGGTGGGCCCACGCCGTGCTGGGCATCTTGTTCGCGGTGGGCGCGATCTGGGCGTTCGTAAACCCGATCAACGCCTTCTGGGCCCTGGCCTCAGTGCTGGGGCTGCTGCTCATCTTCGAGGGCTCGCTCAGCATCATTTCCTCGATCGCGGCCC
>Ga0134128_10011766_pt1 | contig 10440 bp, 8 predicted proteins | sample KB31754_FD_96462 | JGI IMG/M metagenome (GOLD analysis project Ga0134128, IMG submission 96462) | Terrestrial soil microbial communities with excess Nitrogen fertilizer from Kellogg Biological Station, Michigan, USA - KB3-175-4 | ecosystem: Environmental > Terrestrial > Soil > Unclassified ...
GCGCTCGGTGCCGCTGGCCTTGGCGCGTGCGCGGTGCTCGCCGCCTGTTCCCCGGTGCAGATGGGAGCCGCTGCCGTCGTCGGCGACCAGCGAATCACCGTGTCTGCGCTGGACACGCAGGTCTCCAACCTCCAGACGGCGGCAAAGCCCTACAGCGGGCTGCCGCTCACCACCGCTCAGATGCCGAGGGCGGTGCTGTCCTGGCTGATCAAGTTCGCGGTGATGGACGAGGTGGCGGCCAAGAACGGCATCACGGTGAGCAAGTCCCAGTCAGAGGCGGCGCTCGCGTCGCTCAAGCCGGTGGCGCAGCAGAAAGGGGTGAGCACGGCGGAGCTGCTCGTCGCCGCCGGCATACCGCCGCAGCTTTTTCCCGAGATCGGCCAGTGGGAGGCGCAGTGGACCGCCTACGCGCTCAAGATGAACAAGGGCAAGCCGCCGACGACCACCGCCGAGCAGAACGCCTTCACCGCGGCGATCAACAAGTCGCAGTGCCAGGCGGCCAAGTCGCTCAACATCAAGGTCAGCCCGCAATTCGGGCGCCTTGACTACGGGCAGATCACGGTGGTCGCGACGCCGAACGTGCTGTCGCAGACGCCAGGCAAGCCGACACCCGCGCCTACCACGGGGCTCGCCCCGGCGTGCTGACCCTCCTGCTGACCAGCTCGCGGGTTGCTCCCGGGCTGCTCACCTGGCAGGCCTGGTCCGCGCTGCGCGCGGCTTCCCTGGTGCTTGCCGGATCGGCCGGGCATCCGCAGTTGCCTGCGCTGACGGCGGCAGACGTGGTCCCGGCGGTGACCGCAACCCCGGCGGATGCCGCTGCGCTAGCCGGGTTCCTCTCGGCAGCCGTGTCCTCCGCCGGCGGTGACGTCGTGTGGCTCGCGCCGCCCGACGAGGAGGCAGATCCGGTGCTGCTCGGGGCGATTTCCGTGCCCTACCAGGTGCTGAACGGATCGCACGACCTGCCGGGTGCGCACCTGCTCGACCTGGTCACGATCATGGACCGGCTGCGGGTGTCGTGCCCGTGGGACCGGGAGCAGACACACGAGTCGTTGCTGCGCTACCTGCTTGAGGAGGCGTACGAGGCGGCGGAGGCCATCGAGGCTGCTGACATGGGTTCACTGCGCGAGGAAATCGGTGACGTCATGTTCCAGGCGTTCTTCCACGCGAGGATCGCCGCGGAGCGGCCGGCCGCTGAGGGCGGCTTCACCATCGACGACGTCGCAGACACCCTGGCGGCCAAGCTGGTCAGGCGGCACCCGCACGTGTTCGGTGCTGTGTCGGTGTCGTCGGCGTCCGATGTCAACGCGAACTGGGAAGAGATCAAGAAGGCGGAGCGGGCCGCCAAGGCTGAGGCGGGTCGTGCTGCAGGCTCGGCCAGTAACACGGGCGGTCCGTCGGTACTCGACGGCGTTCCGTTCGGACAGCCCGCGCTCTCCCTGGCCGCGCAGTTGCAGCGACGAGCGAAGCGAGCAGGAGTCGCCTTCCTGGCCGCCGAGGACGGGGATCCCTGGCAGGCAGGCTCCGCGGCGGACGGCGGGAATCCCGGTCTGTCCGGCCAGCGCATCGGCGACGCGCTGATGGCCGTCGTCGCCGCTGCTGGTGACGCTGGCGTGGACCCTGAGCTGGAACTACGCGCCGCGGCTCGGCGCTTCGCTGAGGCGGTGCGCGCGCGGGAGAGCGCGGCCACCACGCCGCCTGAGGGGTAACTTCCGGGCAAATTACATGGTCCCGCAGGGAACGCAAAGATCAATTTTTGCTACTTCTGGAACCCGATGCACAAGGTGACCCGCGTGCTTCCGATGAGTGTGTGAACATTAATCGAACTTTATTTCCAGTGCTATTAGTCTTGTTATCATTTCCGCCTGGCATCTCAGCTGATCCTGGCAATTGTCAGCGCGAAACTTATTTGAGAAGATGCCCCCTAGGCATGACGGTTCGACTGCTGTGGGCCAGGGGAAGAACCGGATGGCGCGGCAGACCGCGTCAAGGGGAGCGATGTTTCGGTAGCGGGATGTGTCGCCGAAACATGTAGGGGTGATGCTGGGTGTGTCCAATAGGCACGCATGCGCAAATATCGAGTCCGGCACCAGACCCGGGCAGGGTGAAACGCTTAATCAGGTCAATGCGCCGCCGTCAGTAACTGACGCTTGAGCTGCTGCGTGTTACCTGTGTGCCGCGTGCGCGGATTACCGTCAGGCGCCTGCTGCCGTCCTGCGATGACGTGCTGATTCGCCTCGTCAATGATCCTGCCGGACCGGTCCGCCGGGTGAACGGGCGGGCGGCCGCACCACCGCAGATTAACCAGCGGGCATTGACACTCGGTAATTTCACAATTCAAATGATGTGGGGTATCTATGCATCTGGGTCCCGCCGGAGTAAACCGGTGGGTTTGTCCAGGCGTCTCGTAAAGGAGGCAGAAGGGCACGCGCGCGTGCCTGGGGAGCAGTGGTCCGGCGGTCTTCCGCCGTGACACATCGAGGGGTGGGGATGTGTTGTGTCCGATTCTTCCTACGTTGCCGCCGTTAGTGATCGCTCCGAGTGGCTTGCGAGCCGGCCTGATGCTCGGATGCGAACTTACATTCGCCAGCTACTGCTGGCCGACTTCGCCGCGGCCGTCGTGGCGGCGATCGCGGCGGCCGGGGTGCGCTTTGGCACGCACCCCAACGACAGGTACCTGATGCTCAGCCTCGCGCTGCCGTTGCTCTGGGTAATAACGGTGCGCGTCTTCGGCGGGTACGAGCGGCGTTTCATCGGCACGGGATCGGATGAGTTCCGCAGGGTCCTGAATGCCGGGCTGAGCCTGACCGGTGCGCTCGCGCTTATCTCCTACGCGGTGAACAACGAGCTGTCGCGGCTCTACCTCGTCATCGGCATGCAGGTCATCGTCATCGCGGACCTGATAGTCAGATTCGCGCTGCGCAAGCGGCTGCACTATCTACGCCGCACCCGCGGCGTGGGCATGTCGACGGTTGTGGCCGTGGGCCATGAGCCGGCAGTTACCCAGCTCATCAGTGAGCTCCGCCGTGAGCCGCACCATGGCCTCCGGGTCGTCGCCGTCTGCCTTGCCGACGCATCCTCGGCCGACGAGATATCGGGGGTCCCCGTAGTCGGTGGCATCGACGACACCGCCAGCGTGGTCAGGAATATCAACGCAGGCACGGTGGCCGTGCTCTCCTGCCCGGAGATGGACGGCGTCAAGCTCAGGACGCTCGCCTGGGAGCTGGAAAAGACAGGCACCGACCTGTGCCTCGCTCCCTCGCTGCTCGACGTGGCCGGTCCGCGCACCACGGTGCGGCCGACCGCGGGACTGACCTTGCTGCATGTGGACCACCCGCAGCTGAGCGGGCCGCGGCAGGTGGTCAAGGACCTGTTCGACAGGACCGCGGCGGTGCTCGCGCTCACGGCACTTTCGCCGCTGCTGCTTGCCATCGCGGCCGCGGTCAAGCTTTCCGACCGCGGGCCGGCGCTGTTCATGCAGACCCGGGTGGGCAAGGGCGGTGAACCGTTCAGGATCTACAAGTTCCGGACGATGGTGGTCGACGCAGAGGCCCGCCTGGCCGAGATCCGGGAACAGAACGACTCTGACGGCGTGCTTTTCAAGGTCCGCAAGGATCCGCGCGTCACCGGCATCGGTGCGCACCTGCGCAAATGGTCGCTCGACGAGTTGCCGCAGCTGGTCAACGTGCTCCGCGGCGAGATGTCGCTTGTCGGCCCTCGTCCCGCGCTGCCGGAAGAAGCGGCGAAATACGCCGTTCACGTACGGCGCAGGCTCGTCGTGAAGCCGGGCCTGACCGGAATGTGGCAAGTGAACGGCCGCTCCGACCTGTCGTGGGACGAATCGGTGCGCCTGGACCTGCGCTACGTCGAGAACTGGTCGTTCGCTCTCGACCTGCAAATCCTGTGGAAGACGTTCTCGGTGATCTTCAGGGGGGCCGGTGCCTACTAGGACGGCAAGGCAGCAGGATCTCGACGGGCCGGCCGCGGCGGCCGGTACGACATCCGGTTCGGATGCCGCCGCCCTTGATGCGGCCAGGCTGCTGCACAGAGCGGCCAACGGCGATCCGGCGGCGTGGCAGGATCTCGTCGACAAGTACGGCCGGCTCATCTGGTCGATCACGCGGGACTTCAAACTCGTCGAAAGTGACGCGGCGGACGTGTTCCAGACCACGTGGATGCGGCTGATCGAGCACATCGACCGGATCGATCACCCTGACCGGGTGGGTTCCTGGCTCGCCGCGACAGCGCGGAATGAGTGCCTGCGATCACTGGCCGCCCATAAGAGGGTCGTGCTCGCCCAGGAGGACGACTCGTTCGACCTCCCCGCCGCCTATGAGCCCGAGATCGATGAGGCGTTGCTGGCCGCGGAGCGCGCAGAAGTGGTGCGCGAGGCCATGACTCAGCTTCCGCGGCGCTGGCAGCGGCTCATGGAAATGCTGATGTCCGACCCGCCGGCTTCCTATGCGGAGATCTCAGACCAGCTCGGGCTTCCCGTCGGGAGCATAGGCCCGACGCGGGGCCGGTGCCTTGCCAGGCTGCGGGTGCTGCTTGAAGCCTGCTTATGCCGAGCCGAGCGCGTCAGTGTCCACCCAGCGGCCGCCGTTGACCTCGATTTCCGGGTAGCTGGCACGTACCTCGGGCAGCAGATCGGGGACGAACACCGCCACCTCATCCGGGCGCCGTGCCACGAGCTCGGCGGGGCTGATGACGGGAATCGTCGTGCCCGGCATGCGCAGCCCGCTCTTGGCGGGTGAGGCGTCTGCCACCGCGCCGAGCAGGTCGCCGTCGACGCAGGCCCTTCGGAGCAGTGCCACGGCCCGGGAGGCGGCACCGTAGCCGAGTACCGTCTTCCCTGCCGCCGCGCTCTCGGCGAGCCAGTCATGCAGGTCGGCGGCCTTGGCGTGGACATCCCGCTGCAGTCCGCGCAGGACATGCGGATCGCGCACTCCGGTACGCCGCTCGGCCGCGAGCACGGCTGACAGGGCATCATCGAGCCCGGAGGGACTGTCTTCTTCGTGACCCGCGGCGAGCAGGACCGTGCCCCCGTAGAGATCGAATAGCCACACCGTGCGCGGCCGCAGGCCTACTGAGGCGAGCATCGTGGTGAGCGCGGTCGTGGAGTAGTAGGCGTAGTGACCGTGCCGCAGCGAGTTCCACTGGCCGTGCCTGATGATCGTGTCGAGGGAGTGATACTGCAGCAGCAGCAGCCCGCCGGGCGCCAGTCGGGCGGCTCGCTCGGAAATCGCGGCGAACTGGTCGGCCGCGTGCATCATGCCGAAGCAATCGACGATGACATCGGCCGCCGCCGTGCCGTCCACCGGGCGCAGGCCAAGCGTGATGAGGGCGTCCAGCCAGGAACCCCCGTGCGGGCTGCCGTACTCCGCTACCCGGGCCCGCGGCTTGAGCAGTCCCGCGGCTGCGATCCCGGCGACCGCGTGCGCCGCCTGCGCGACGAGAGCGGCGGGCTCCACGCCCTTGGGCTCTTCAGGCACGGTGGGGTCGTCGAGCAGCTGCGCAAGTCCGCAGTGCGAGCAGAGCCACATCTGCAGCGGGTAGACCGGGTCTGGGCCAGGATCGTCACGGGGCGGGAAGTAGTCGCAGGCGGGCTGATCGCCCAGATCGAGCGTCACGTCCCCTGACAAGCTGCGGCAGGCGCGGCATCGGTGCCCCATACCCGGTATCGCCATTCCGCCGTCCGTCCCGTCGGCTGAGCCGCTCGTACTTGACCGTTGTTCAACGAACCGTATTTCCCGGTGTATCAAGAGGATTCTTCCGGGCTCGTATAAATACGAGTCATTAACCGATCATCGCGGCCCAGTGGCTGTCGGTAACCGGTCGGACACTAATTGGGGAATCATGTCATTCGGACATGCGTGCCGCCTATGCGGGGCGGAACTTACGCACACGTTTGTCGACCTCGGAATGTCTCCGCTCTGCGAGAGCTACCTTCCCGCGGAGCGCCTCGACGCCCCGGAGACCTTCTACCCGCTGCACGTCCGACTGTGCCTGGGCTGCCTGCTCGTGCAGTTGCCCGCTTACGTGTCCGGCGAGGACATCTTCTCCGACTACGCCTACTTCTCGTCCTACTCCGATTCGTGGGTGGCACACGCGAAACGCTATGCGGACGAGATGACCGCGCGACTCGGCCTCACCGCCGACAGCCTCGTGACCGAAGTCGCCAGCAACGACGGCTACCTCCTGCAGCACTTCCACGCCGCGGGCATCCCAGTCCTCGGCGTTGAGCCCGCCGCGAACGTCGCGAAGGCGGCACAGGCCAAGGGCATCACGACCGTGGTGCGCTTCCTCGGCCGGGAGACCGGCGCGGCGATCGCCGCTCAGTATGGCCGGGCTGACCTGGTGGCGGCGAACAACGTCTTCGCGCACGTACCTGACATCCGTGGCTTCGCGGATGGCCTGCGGGAACTGGTCAAGGACACCGGCCTGGTGTCCTTGGAGTTCCCGCACCTGCTGCGGCTGATCGAGCGAAGGCAGTTCGACACGATCTACCACGAGCACTACTCCTACCTGTCCCTGCTCACCGCATGCCGCGCCCTCGCGGCCGCGGGCCTGCGCGTGGTGGATGTCGATGAACTCGACACGCATGGCGGGTCGCTACGGGTGTATAGCCGTCCCGCGGAGTCGGGGGCCGAATCCAACGCGCGGGTCACGACGATCCTGACGGCGGAACGGGCTGCCGGGCTGCACACGGTCGCAGGCCACCGCGGCTTCGCCAGCGCCGTGCTCAAGATCAAGAGCGACCTGCTCACCTTCCTGCTTACCGCGAAAGCCGAAGGCAAGGCCGTGGCCGGCTACGGCGCCCCAGGGAAGGGCAACACGCTGCTCAACCACTGCGGCATCAGGTCTGACCTGCTCACCTATACGGTCGACAGGTCGCCGCACAAGCAAGGCATGTTCCTGCCAGGCACGCACATCCCGATCTACGCGCCGGAGCGGATCGCGGAGACCAAGCCGGACTACATACTCGTTCTCCCGTGGAACCTGCGCGAGGAGATCAGCGAGCAGCTGTCTTACGTGCGCTCGTGGGGCGGGCGTCTCGTCTTCCCCATCCCGGCGCTGGAAGTCGTCTAGTCATACAACGGCGTATTTCATCAGCCATCAGCGGATCTAGTTGCGGTACGCGTAAGGAGGAGAGCGCATGAAGGTCGTGTTGTTCTGCGGAGGCATGGGCATGCGGATGCGGGACGGAATGTCCTCCGCGCCCAAGCCGATGGCCATGATCGGCGATCGCCCCCTCATGTGGCACGTGATGCGCTACTACGCCCACTTCGGCCACACGGACTTCGTGCTCTGCCTTGGCTACGGCGGCTCCACGGTCAAGGACTTCTTCCTGCACTACGACGAGACCAGGTCCAACGACTTCGTGCTCAAGGGCGCGGGGCAGGTGGAGCTGTTCAAGACGGACATCGCCGACTGGCATATCACCTTCGTCGACACGGGACTGCACTCGGAAATCGGCGAACGGCTGCGCCGGGTGCGCAGGTTCGTGGAGGACGAGGAGATGTTCCTGGCGAACTACGCCGACGTCTTCACCGACGCCCCGCTGCCCGACATGATCACGCGGTTCGCGGCGAGCGACGCCACGACGGCCCTGCTCGCCGTGCCGCCTCAGTCGTCGCATCACGTGGTGGAGATCGACGACGCGGGGCTCATCACGCACGTCATGCCGCTGCAGGAGATACCCCAGTGGGAGAACGGCGGTTACTTCATCATGCGGCCGGAGATCTTCGATCATCTCAACGTGGGCGAGGACCTGCTCGCCGACGCGATCCCGCGGCTCATCGCCCGCAGGAAGGCGATGGCCTATCCGTACAAGGGATACTGGTCAGCGGCCGATACGGTGAAGGAACGGGCTCAGCTCGAGGAAATGTACTATGCGGGATGCTGTCCGTGGATGGTGTGGGATCCTGAGCGATCGGCCCAGCCCGCGGTCGGGCCTGCGAAGGCCACGGCGGTGACTCAGGCAAGTACCCCGGCAACGGCGGAACCGCGGTGCTAGGCCTGTGCCTCGGCCAGCCAGCGACCGAGCGCCTGTCCGCCGTGTTGATCGGAGCGCACCCCGACGACATCGAGATCGGCGCCGGCGGCCTGCTGCTCAGCCTCGGGGGGAGCCTGGCACGGGTGCGTTACCTGGTGCTTACTGGCAGCGAAGAGCGCCATGCGGAGGCGCGCACCGCGGCGCATGCGTTCCTGCCTGACGTGGACCTGGAGATCACGCTGCTTGACCTTCGCGAGGGGCACCTGCCGGCGGCCTGGCCGCTCGTGAAGGAGGCGATCGAGTCGGTGGCGCACTCGGAATCACCGGAGCTGGTCATCGCCCCGTCGTCCGCCGACGCGCACCAGGATCACCGGACGATCGGCGAGATCGTGCCGACCGTCTTCCGTGACCAGCTGTATCTGGGCTACGAGATTCCCAAATGGGATGGCGATCTTGGTCTCGGCCGTCCCGGCGTCTACTACCCGCTTGCCGACGACGTGGCCCGCCGCAAGGTCGAGTTGCTGCACAAGTGCTATCCCTCCCAGCGCGGACGGGACTGGTGGGACGACGAGGTCTTCCTTGGCCTGGCCCGGTTGCGCGGAATGGAGTGCCGCGCGCGCTACGCCGAGGCGTTCACCTGCTCGAAGCTCGTCATCTCGCGGTAGTTCATCGCCCGGTGAGGCGGCCCGGGTCAGGCGCGCGAACGCGTCGGGACCCCGCTTGGCGTGCCGATCAGCGTGTCCCACAGGAGGGCGAACTGCCTGTCAAGCGCCTCCATGTTGGCGGCATTGCGATCCACCATGCGGGACCGTAGTTCCGTGTGACGCGCCTTGGCCTCTTCGAATTGCTCGATCAGCCGCGCGACGTCGAAGGAGTCGGCGAACTGGTTGAACTCGGCGACTCCCATCTCCGTCATCAGGGCAACGAACTTTCCCGAATAGCCGAGTGAGATGGTCGGCTTGCAGAGCTTCAGCGCGCACATCACGTTGTGATAGCGCGTGGCGATCACGATTCCCGTACCAGCGATGAGCCGCACGAGCTCGGCGAAGGAGTTGACCCGGTCGGCGGTGAGGCACGCCGGATCAAGGCCGGGCTTGGCACGCCGCACGTCGGCCGCGATCCGGTCGGCGACCTGCCAGTCGAACTTGCTGTCGCCACCGAAGAGCCGGACCGTATGGCCGGTGCTGACCAGCCAGCCGACGAACGTCGTCATCTTCTCGACGTAGGCGGAGTGGATCGCGGCCCCGCGTTTCCTGTCGTCGTTCGTCCCGTAGTAGTCCATGACGCCGACCCCGACGACCCGCAGGTCGCAAGGACCATGCGGCGGCGTGGGCGCGCCGAAGACGAGATCGGGAAAGACATGGTGCGCAGCGGTGTTGATGCCCCGTCGCTGTATTGCCGCGAGCGAGTAGTCGTCCCGGTAGGAACGGTAGCAGGCAAGGCGGACCGTCGCGTCGGACAGCCACCTGATGGCTCGCTTCTTGATGTCGTCGGCGCCGACACTCACCAGTGCGACCTTGGTGCCAAGCAGCCTGCCCGCGAGCACCGCGATAAAGAGCGTGAGCGGGAACCCCCATGGCCGGACCGGCATGGTCGTCTCAAGCGGCCCGGTACCCGGTACGATCACCGCGTCGTGGCGACGTACCCAGACCGCCGTCCGCCAGACGTCCGCTCCCTTTCCCAGCGCCTTAAGCGGGAGTGCGCGCAGGCCGGAAAGTCGTTTCTCATATCGCGCGTACCAGTGCAATGGCGTGGCGTCGAGACCGTACCTGGCCCGCATCAGCTCACCAGGGCCGCTGGTCATGACGTCGAGGACGGCATCAGGGTGCGCCATTCTGAGATAGCCGAGCACGGTCTCCATGCTGGCGTCGTTGCCCGAGTTGCCCGAACCGAGAAGCCCGAGGAGTCCGATTCTTGGGCCCGCTGTGGGGACGTCGTTCACCGGCTGCCTGTCTCTCTTTCGATGGTCCGGGGCGGGGAGTGCACGATCGCGATGCGGCTGCCGGCTGACGATGAGCTTCACGCGATCGCCAGCACGCGCATGCACTAGACGTGCCGAACCCGCGCCTTGATACCGCGCCCGCACCTTCGTATGGCCCTCGGCGCCCGCTGCGCCGATGCGAGGGCATTGGTTGGAATCGGCGCAGACATGGGGTATCACGCCGACAGCGCGGTTCTCTTATAGGCGGTCAATACGCGCGGAGGATGAGTGAGCGTGCCGGCGCTTAACCTGGCTATGTCAGCGACGATCGTATGGCGTCACAAGATCGTGGCTGCCGTGCTGATCGCCCTGGGTCTAGTCGGGAACACCGTGTACACCCTGGCTCAGCCGGCGGTGTACCGGAGCAGCGCGTTCGTCGTGCTCCCGGCTAAAGCCGACCTTCGCAACCAGGCCGTGGTAGCCACGAGCGTTCCTGTGCTCGCTGACGCACTGCGCGCAGGCGGCC
>Ga0134128_10011769_pt1 | contig 10439 bp, 11 predicted proteins | sample KB31754_FD_96462 | JGI IMG/M metagenome (GOLD analysis project Ga0134128, IMG submission 96462) | Terrestrial soil microbial communities with excess Nitrogen fertilizer from Kellogg Biological Station, Michigan, USA - KB3-175-4 | ecosystem: Environmental > Terrestrial > Soil > Unclassified ...
CTAGCAGCCCGTGGTGGAAGTCAGTCCGTCGCTCATGCCCAAGCGTGAGCGACGGCGCAGGGTGGCGTGCCCCGCCGGGGGCCGGGAGCCAGGCACCGCAGTCGGCAGAGGGCCAGCAGGAAGCGTAGAAACGCGATCAGGGCGTGCCCCAGTGCGGCCGCGCGGCCCTGCAGACACCTCGGCTTGCCGATGCCGAAGCGCGTTCTCATGAGAAGGGAGAGGTTGAGCCCGGCGATGTGCACGAGCAGTCGCTTCGCGATGTTCTCGTGTTTGCGAAGGTGCGTGCGTCGCATGCCTCCTGTTTCGAAGGCGTGGGCGAAGGGCCGTTCGATGAGCTCGCCGCGCAGACGCATCAATGCGCGACCTCGATGGCCATTCTTGCGTCGCCGGTTCGCGTACACCGCCTCCTGCTGAAGCTGCTGCTCCGGCCATTTCTGCCGACCGCGCTCAGGCTCCGCGATGTACGTGCGCCAGCCCTCTTGCTGCAGAGAGAGCAGCACCATCTTGCTGTGGTAGCCCTTGTCTGCGACGGCCTCCTCGGGCTCGCCCTCGCGCTGCGACTCATCGCCCGCGATCTCGCGGGCGTCGTCGAGGTTCTTCACCGCCGCGTCGAGCGTGCCTTCGATCGTCGCCGTATCTCCCGCCGACGCCGGCACAAGCGTTACCGCCACGACGGCCCCGGTGTCGAGGTCGACTGCGTGCTCTTCCTTGTGCGCCAGGTGGGTCCGCCCGTCCTTCATCCTCGTGATCTTCGCGTCCGGATCATTCGGGTTGAACCAGTCGTCGTTCGAGCCCTTCTTCTTTCGCTTCCGATCCAGACGCGCCAGATCCTCGCGCGTCGGCGTCTCGATCCCCGAGGCCTTGGCCAGGTCTTCGAGAAACGTCTGGTACGTGCGACCGTCGTCGCGCCGAACGATCGAGCGCATCGCCGCGTTAGCCTCCAGCGTCGTCGCGTCCACGCCGATCGTCTTGCCCTTGATGAGCCCGGCCCCGTCCAATACGCCCAGCACCCACGTGAAGACCGCCTGATGCGTCTCCAGATCGATCAGCCGCCGCGTTCGCGAGATCGTCGAGTGGTCGTGCGTCAGCTTGCTGGCCGGCACGCCCAGAAAATCACGCAGGCTGAGCGAGTCGGCAGCCCGCCAGGCGATCCCACGCTCGCTGTCGATGCCCTCGAAGAACCCGAGCAGCAAGCTGCGGAAGTAGATGCCCGGAGCCAGCCCCGGCCGTCCCATCTTCTTCGCGTAGAACTTCGCGCACAGCCCCTCGACATGCCGGTCGAACCCTTGGTCCGCCAGCACGCGATTCACCGCCCGATAGAACGGATGGCTCTGCGACCGCAGCTGCTGATGCGTGACGAACAGGTCCTCCTGCTCGCCCTCGCGTTTTCCCATTGCCACATCCGCATCCTGCCCAACCCGAGATCCGGCGTCGATCTTGATCAGGTGTTCAGGTCACTGCTCGGCGGGACTTCCACCACGGGCTGCTAGACCTAGGGTTCACCCGAAAGATAATGATCCGAGCCAGACAGAATGAGGCGATCGATCCAGTCGTTCATGTCGTCACGGCACCGTACGCGACCAATCCAAACCTGGCTGCACAAGGTGGTCTCTTCACCCTGGTTCAGCCGCGATCAGGAGACCCGCATCCCATTCCGGACATCGATGCAGCTCTGCAAACGATAGCGGACAAAGTGCCGCTCGACTTGGATCGCATGGCGCCGGTACTTTTCAAATTTGCGCTGCCAGCGAGGGAGACAAATTCCGCCCTGCGGCTGCTTTCGACAGCAGGGATAACCGCGGCGTCGATTCGACCGGGGTTGGCGGGGGTGGTCGAGGCGATGACGGAACGCTGGGCACATCAGTGGGCGTCCCCTGGGCAACGCTTCTGAAAGCCGCCAATAGATCGAACTTCCTGGGCCGATCTAATGCCAAGTCTACGTTCTGGGGCCGAGGTCCGATGCCAAAAGAAAGCTCTGGCAAGTGCAGCTCCGCCAGCTTGTGCTCAGAAAACTCGGTCCGAGATTCCAGCACCACTCCAGTCGGGAGGGCCGCGAGTTCATCGTTTTCGGCGTCGAGGGCCTCGATCACGTGGTGTTCTCCTTGTACCCACCAAGATTGAGACCGCCTCCGAAACCGCTCGAAACTCCCGAACCCGCAAAACTAGTGACCCTGTGTACACAGGGTTTAAGTGGTTGGAGACATTGAGGACGCGCGATTGATGTTTCAACTCCTAATCTCGCTAGTACAAGCTGAGATCACGATGATCGACCGAACAACGATCGAAGTCGCCGTCGGGAGTCCCCCGCTTCACGCCAGGTGTGTTGAGAGGTGACCTGATGGACGACTACCAAGAGATCGATCCCAAAAAGCAAGCGCACGAGCCCGAGCGATGGCGGGCACTGGTCGATACTGGACACTTGAGCAGTGCCCTGGTAGCCTTCCTTCGCATGCTCACCGAGCTTCAAAGGAAACTTCTCTGGGCCATCGCCCAAGATGGGGACCATCGGCACACGAAGTTTTTCCAGCGTCCGTATGACGAAGTGTCGAAGGAGTTGCTCGCCGACGGCTGGATCCGTCGAAGCGGTCGAGACGATCAGCCGCTGCGCGATCCAATGGACATGCTGACCTTCGAGCTGACGACGAAGGGCTGGATGTTCTTCATCGCGGCGTCGTACCTGAAGGAGGGGGCGCCCGGCTCTTGGTTCATCGAGTCCCATGGTCCCGAGCCGACTGCCGCCTTTACCGAGCTGGTCGCGGAGGGGCGCCTGGAGAAGCGCGGCGCCCCCAACACCTTTCATCTCACGAAGGCTGGGCAGGAATGGATCGCGCAGCATCGCGCGGAGCTGAGACTCTAGGCGGCCTTGGCCGTCGTGGTCTTCGCGCCGGCCTTCTTCTTGGTCAAGGGACGGAAGACGGCGAAGACGAACGAGGTTCAGCGAACGATCAGTTTCAAGACGGCGGACGGTGCCGAAGACACGCTCATCGGACCCGAGGCGACCCTCGCCGACATGCTCGCCTACCCCACCCAGGGGGGCGGCGTCATCACCATGGTCTCAGACGCGTTCACCGTCCTGGACGACGCGCCGATGAACGAGCACCAGCTGGCCGAGGCGCTGGACCGCTACACGAACCCGAACCATCCCGAGTACGACGCCGAGTTTCACGCCAAGGTGGTGTCGATGGACAAGCACCGCGAGCTGCGCCAGCTGCCGAAAGTCTAAGGCGACATCAGCGGGTGCAAAAAGGGGCTCGGCTTCGGCCGGGCCCTTTTTCATTTGCGGCGGCTGCGCCAGAAAAATGACTGCAGCCACACTGCAGCGGCGACCGAGAGACTAGCTAACTACCCGGAAATATGGGGTGAGTGACGGGGATTGAACCCGCAACATCCAGAGCCACAGTCTGGCGCTCTACCAATTGAGCTACACCCACCACGTTATTCAGTTTTGCTGACAGCGCGCCCGGCAGGAGTCGAACCTGCGACCCGCGGCTTAGAAGGCCGCTGCTCTATCCAGCTGAGCTACGGGCGCATGCTTATGCCCGTGGAGTTTACCCGTCAAGGCGTTTCCACGCGAAGATTGTACGGCGCCGATCGCGTGGACAGAGCCGGGCTTTGCCCGGCGGAGTCCGTCGCGGGAGGGTGCGGGAACCCTCCCAGGGTTATTCGACCTCTTGCAGCTCCCTGGCCGACAGGCCCAAGAGGTAGAGGATGGCGTCGAGGCCGGCGCCCGAGATGCTGGTGTCGGCCCGCTCGCGCAGCTTGGCCTTGGCGTGGAAGGCGATCCCCAGGCCGGCGCGCTCCAGCATGAGCGCGTCGTTGGCGCCGTCGCCGACGGCGATCACCTGGTCGAGCAGCACGCCCTCGGCCTGGGCGATGGTCTCCAGCAGCTCGGCCTTGCGCTGGGCGTTGACGATCGGCCCCACCACCCGGCCGGTCAGCTTGCCGGCCGCGACCTCCAGGTTGTTCGAGTAGGCGTAGTCGACCCCCAGCCGGCGCTTGAGCGCCTCGGCGGCGCGCGAGAAGCCGCCGCTGATGACGGCGATCTTGTAGCCGAGGCGCTTCAGGACGCGGACCATCGTCTCGGCCCCGTCGGTGAGCGGGAGGTCGGAGGCGATCTGGTCGAGCACCTTGACGTCGAGACCGGCCAGGAGGCTCACGCGCTGGCGCAGCGACTCGTCGTAGTCCATCTCGCCCTGCATGGCGCGCTCGGTGATGCGGGCGACCTCGGGGCCGACGCCGGCGACGCGGGCCAGCTCGTCGATCACCTCGATGCGGATGAGGGTGGAGTCCATGTCCAGCACGACGAGCCGCTTCGACCGCCGGTAGAGGCTCTCGGGCTGCAGCGAGACGTCGAAGCCGCTGCTGGTGGCGACGTTGAGCAGCGTTCGCTTCAAAGCCTCGCTGTCCCGGTCGGGCGGAAGGAGGGCGTGGATCTCGACGGAGGCCAGCGTCTCCGCCGACAGGCGGCCGATCTTTTCGATGTTGGCCCCCACGCCTGCCAGCGTGCTGGCGAGGGCGTGCATTTGCGACGCCCCCAGCGTGGGGCCGATGGCGGTGATGACGTAGCGGCGCCCCTCCGCCTGCGGCGCCGGCGTGGTGTCGGCCGGGACCGGCTTGAAGTCGAGCTCCATCCCCAGCTGCTTGGCGGCGAACAGCAGCTCCTTGAGCACGTCGCGCGTCTCGGGGACGGTGATGAGGAGGCAGAGCGTGAGCTGCCCCTGCACCACCACCTGCTCGATGTCCTGCAAGGCCGCCCCTTGCTGCGAGAGGATGCCGGTCAGGGTGGAGGTGACGCCGGTGCGGTCGGGGCCGGTGACGGTGACGAGGACGCGGTCGGAGGTCAAAGCGGCGGCAGCATAGCAGGATATACTGCCCGCATGAGCCCGCCCGACGACGGATCGAAGGTCGAGAAGACCGACGCCGAGTGGCGGGCGGCGCTGACGCCCGAGCAGTACCAGGTGCTGCGCCGTAAGGGGACCGAGCGGGCCTTCTCGGGCGCTTACTGGGACGCCCACGACGAGGCCGCCTACCTCTGCGCCGGTTGCAACGCCGAGCTCTTCGGCTCGGACGCCAAGTTCGACTCCGGGACCGGATGGCCCAGCTTCACGGCGCCGCTCAGTCCCGAGGCCGTGGCCACGGAGACCGACGCCTCACACGGCATGGTGCGGACGGAGGTGACCTGCCGGCGTTGCGGCGGCCACCTCGGGCACGTGTTCGACGACGGGCCGGCGCCCACCGGCCTCCGCTACTGCATCAACTCGGTCTCGCTGCGCGCCCGGCCGGGTGCGCAGCCGGCAAAAAAGTAGCCGGCGTCAGCCGCCGGAGGCGCCCGCCGTCGGCGGCTCGACGAACAGCCCCGGATCGGCCACGAACTGCGCGTGGCAGGCCTCCGAGCAGAAGAAATAGACCGTCCCATGGTGGTCGACCGCCGCCGCGGCGTCGGCCCGTTTCAGCTCCCGGCCACACACCGGGTCGACGGCGGTCGCCATCTCGATCTCTTCGCGATCGCCGAAGCTGACACGTCCGTTGTCGAGGGAATCCGTCACGCGAGTCATCGCGGGCAAGGTGATCACCCGTGACCGAAAAGTCCACTCCCCGCGGCTCATCCGCTGGCTATATTCCGCGCATGAGCCACGAGGGATACCACGAGCCCGTCGACCTCCTGCCGGAGGGGACGAAGGATTTCCACCGCGCGATCGTCTCGCTGATGGAAGAGCTGGAGGCGATCGACTGGTACCAGCAGCGCGCCGACGCGACGAAGGACGAGGCGCTGCGGGCCGTCATGCTCCACAACCGGAACGAGGAGGCGGAGCACGCGATGATGACGCTCGAGTGGCTCCGCCGTCGCGACGCCAAGATCGACGAGGTGACGCGGACCTACCTCTTTGCGGAGGGAGAGATCACCGAGATCGAGGAAGCCAAAAAGTCAGCGCAGGCGGCCAAGGCAGCGGCCGGCGGTGAGGCGGCGGTAGACCAGGGGAGCACGGCGTCGCCGTCGCTCGGCATCGGCAGCCTGAGGAACCTCTGATGGCCCGCGATCTCCTGAAGCGAGACAAGGCGCCCATCACGCCCGAGGCGCTGGCGGCGGTCGACGCCGAGGCGGCGCGCGTCCTCAAGTTGAACCTGGCCGGGCGCCGGCTGGTCGACTTCAAGGGCCCGCACGGCTGGCAGCTGGCGGCCGTCAACACCGGACGGGTCGAGCCCTGCGTCAGCTCGCCGGACGTGCAGATCGGCATCCGCCGCGCGCAACCGCTCATCGAGGTGCGCGTTCCGATGAAGGTGTCGCTCGCCGAGCTCGACGCCATCGCGCGCGGAGCGACCGATCCCGATCTCACCGCCGTGGTGGCCGCCGCCGAGAAGGCCGCCGACGCCGAGGACGCCGCGATCTTCAACGGGCTCGCCGCGGCCGGCATCAAGGGGCTCATCCCCGCCAGCCCGCACCCGCCGCACGCGCTGCCCGCCGACGTGCGCGAGCTGCCGGGCGCCATCCTCGCCGCGCGCGAGACGCTGCGGCAGGCCGGGGTGAGCGGCCCCTACGCGCTGGCGCTGGCCGCCCCGATCTACGCGCAGGTGCTGGCGGCCGCCGAGGACGGCTACCCGCTGGCCAAGCGGATCACGCAGCAGGTGCTGGATGGCCCGCTCGTGCGCGCACCCGCCATCGCGGGCGGCGTCCTGCTCTCGCTGCGCGGCGGCGACTACGAGCTGCACGTCGGCCAGGATCTCTCGGTCGGCTACGCGGCCCACGATCGAGAGACCGTCGAGCTCTACCTCACCGAGTCGTTCACCTTCCGGACGCTGGAGCCGGCGGCGGCGGTGGCGCTCCGCCGCTGAGCCTCTCGCGCAGCGCGGGCGGGAGCCGCGCGACCTTCCCGCGCGTGTCGATGCAGGCGTGCACCGTGTGGCCGGACGCCAGCTCCTCGCCGTCGGCGAGGCGGCGGATCCGGTAGACGAAGCGCGCCGACGCCCCACCGACCTCGGGCACGGCCGCGCAGATCGAGAGCTCGTCGTCGTAGCGCGCCGGCCGCCGGTAGTGAACGGTCGCCTCGACGACCGGCAGCCGCAGGCCGTGCGCCTCCTCGAACGCGCGGTAGGGGGCGCCGATCCGGCGCAAGAATTCGTTGCGCGCGATCTCGAAGTAGCGCAGGTAGTTTCCGTAATAGACCATCCCCATCTGGTCGGTGTCGCCGTAGATGACGCGCACGCGGGCGACCTCCGGAAGCTCTGCCGCAGCTGACATCTCGCGAAGTTACCGCGGATGGCCGCGGGCGATCGCGGAATTGGCTTTTTTTCCCCTCGGCAGCGGCCCCTACGACTAGGATGCGCCCCATGCCCCCATCCATTCCCCTGACTGGCGGCGACGCCGCAGCGACGCTCGACAACGAGACCGTCTCGCGGGCGTACAAGAATCCGTTCCTCTGGGTTCCGTCGAGCTACCTGGTGATGGGGCTCATCTACATCGCCGTCGGGACCTTGGCGAACATCATGTTCCGCAACATGGGGATGGAGAACGACAAGGCGGCGTTCTGGTCGTCGCTGCTCGGCTTCCCCTACACCTTCAAATTTCTCTGGGCGCCCGCGCTGGAGCTTTACAAGACGAAGAAGTTCTTCGTCGTCCTCATGCAGTTCGCCATCTCGGTGGCGCTGGTCGGCGTGGCGGTCGGGCTCCGGGTGCCGCAGGGCGGTTGGATCGGCCCCGTCCTCACGCTGATGGCGATCACCGCCGTCTTGGGGGCGACGCAGGACATCGGGACCGACGGCGTGTACGTGACCACGCTGTCGCCCAAGGAGCAGGCCAAGTACCTCGGGTTCCAGAGCATGTGCTGGAACGGTGGCGCGCTGCTGGCCAAAGGGCCCTTCCTCAGCATCAGCGGGCTCCTCCAGAAGAGCACCGGGAGCTACGCCAGCGCCTGGATGATCGTCATGCTGGCGATGGGCGGGTTCGTTTTTCTCGCAGGGTTCTGGCACAGCCGGATCCTGCCGCCCGGCGCCAAGGCGCTCGACGCGCCCAAGAGCTTCGGCGACGCGATGAACACGTTCAAGCACGCGCTCGTCACGTTCTTTCAGAAGCGGGACGTCTTGCGCCTCATCGCCTTCGCCTTCCTCTATCGCTCGGCCTACGGTCTGCTCGACAAGATGGGGCCGCTGTTCCTCATCGACAGCCGCGTCAACCACGGCCTCGGCCTCTCGAATCAGGCGGTGGCCACCGCGTACGGGACCTTCGGGACGGGCGCCTTCATCGTGGGGTCGCTCGTCGGCGGCTGGATCGTGTCGAAGGCGGGGCTGCGCAAGACGCTCCTGCTCCTCTGCATCTGCATCAACGTCCCCAACGTGACGTTCCTCTTTCTCAGTCAGGCGATGCCGACCAACATGGCGCTCATCACCGTGATCATCACCATCGAGCAGCTCGGGTGGGGGATCGGCGCCGTCGGTCACATGATCTACATGATGCAGCAGATCGCCCCCGGTCCTTACAAGACCGCGCACTACACGTTCGCCACCGCGCTCATGGGCGCCTGCATGATGACGACCGGCGCGGTCAGCGGCTTCGTCGAGAAGGCGGTCGGCTACCAGTGGTTCTTCATCATCGTGCTGCTGGCGGCGGCGCCGTCGCTGCTGGCCACGATCCTGGCGCCGTTCCACCACCCCGACGTGACGAAGCAGAAGGCCGCCGCCTAAAGCAGCCTAGAGCAGGAAGCTCCCCCGGATCACCAGGCGGCAGGCGCCGCCGATGCGGACGCGGTCGCCGGCCATGGCGCAGGAGATCTCGCCGCCGCGCCGGCTCACTTGCCGCGCGGCGAGGCGCGTCTTGCCCAGCCGCTCGGCCCAGTAGGGGGCCAGCGTGCAATGCGCCGAACCGGTCACCGGATCCTCCGGGATGCCGTGGGCGGGGGCGAAGTAGCGGGAGACGAAGTCGACCGGGCGCGCCTCGTCGCCGCCGGTGGCGGTGAGGCAGACGCTGGTGCCGAGCGCCGCCACGGCGGCGATGTCGGGCGTCGCCGCGCGGACCGCCGCCGCGTTCGCCAGCTCGGCGAAGTACGCGCCGCTGCTCCCCCGCACGACGGTGCGCGGCGCGACCCCGATGGCGCGCGAGATGCGGGCGCCGGTCTCGGCGTCGACGGGCGTCCAGCGCGCGGCCGGGAGGTCGAGGATCAGCTCGTCGCCGCCGCCTCTCTCGACGAAGAGCGGCCCGCTGCGCGTGCGGAAGCCGACCTTCGTGCGCTCGGGGGTGACTTCCCGGAGCAAGACGAACCCGGTGGCCAGCGTGGCGTGGCCGCACAGGTCGACCTCCACGGTCGGCGTGAACCAGCGCAGGCCCAACACCTCGGCGCGCGGACCGTCGCTCACGTCGACGAAGGCGGTCTCGGAGAGGTTGTTCTCGGCCGCGATCTGCTGCATCACCGCTTCCGACAGCGGCGCCTCCACGAGGCAGACGGCGGCGGGGTTTCCGGCGAACGGGTGATCGGTGAAGGCGTCGACTTGGTAGAGCGGCAGCGGGGTCATGCCGCTAGCATAGCTCGGCCGTGCCGGTTGTCTGGCGCGGGCGCGCCGCTACGGCCAGTAGTCGAGGTCGCGGAAGCCGTGGCCCGGCGGCGGCGGCGGGGGAGGCATCGTGCTCGTGCCGGAGGTCCCGCCGGTGCCCAGCGAGCTGCCGGTCGTGCCGCCGGTTCCGGTGATCGTCGGGGTGGTCGTATTTTGGCGCCAGATGGTGACCGGATAGTTCCAGCCGGAGATCGCCTTGAAACCGTCGGCAGCGTACGGATAGTCGGCCGGCGTGGCGCCATTGCTGCTGCACTGGGCGTACTGGCTGCCGAAGACGTTCACGTACGGCGGGCTGGTCTGCGCCGAGCCGAGCCGACCCGACGGGGGGTTCGTCTTCACCTGCGGCCCCGCGCAGTAGTACATGGGGTAGGTGCTCTGGTTGGTGCCGTGCGCCCCGGGGGTGAAGATGTTTCCGAAGAACGTCGCTTCCTCGTTCGGATAGGCGGGGTCGAGCCCCCAGCCGACCGCGCTGTTCGGCGAAACGATCCAGAGCGGCACGTGGTTTCCCGCCGTGTTGATGTGCGCGAGCATGCAGGCCGAGACGTTCTCCTGGCAGGTCTGATCGCAAGCGCCATTTTCCCACTGCGGGGCCATCCCCAGGAGCCCGGCGAAGGTGTACGAGGCGCCGTACTGGTCGGCCTTGACGAGCGAGCTTCCGGCGGGAAGCGCGCAGCGCACCAGGTAAGCGACCACGGCGCGTCCCGAGGCGGTGGTCATGAGGCCGTTGGAGCTGTTGAGGCCGTTGGAGCTGTTGAGGCCGTTGGAGCTGTTGAGACCATTGGAGCTGTTGAGACCGTTGGAGCTGTTGAGACCGTTGATCGTCGTGACGGCGCCCGTGACCTCCGAGGTGCCTACATCTCCCGCATCCGCGCACCCGCCGAGGGAGCCGGCCAGCGAGA
>Ga0134128_10011771_pt1 | contig 10438 bp, 19 predicted proteins | sample KB31754_FD_96462 | JGI IMG/M metagenome (GOLD analysis project Ga0134128, IMG submission 96462) | Terrestrial soil microbial communities with excess Nitrogen fertilizer from Kellogg Biological Station, Michigan, USA - KB3-175-4 | ecosystem: Environmental > Terrestrial > Soil > Unclassified ...
GCCCCCGCCTGTGAAAGCAAGCTAGCTCGCGACAAGTCCAGCATCGCTCCGACTGCAGCGATGGCGCGCTGGCCGACGGCCTGCAGCCTTCCCCCGAAACGATCTGTGGCTGATCGCACGATGGTCTCGTCTGCGGCACTGCGCGACATCCTTGTGTCCTGCGCAAGACCACACGTGAATAACCTCAGATCATGGTTCCCGGCATGAAACAGCGAATGATCGGGCGACCATCGATGTAATGCGGCCAGACCATGGTCCGTCCGGCCAGGTTCGGCTGCTTGATCACCGCATCATCCGGAACGTCTACCCATCGCCCTTGGAGGCGCACGCGATAGTGGCCATCCTTCGTATCCCAATCAACATCGGATAAGGCGATACCATCTGCATTCGCGCAGCATTTGCCGCCGCCCTTGCTCTGCAGGGTTTCAAACCAGGGCTTCAGGGGTGAGTTGGCATATCGGCCGTCATCATGCGCCTGCGCTAGACCGACCCCGAGTAGAACAGAAGCGAAGACTATTCGACCGAGCACAATGCTCTCGCTTTACGTCGACCGCTGTTGGCCTGATGGCGCCAGCCACTCGTCCAGATATGCAGCCGCTTCGTATTGTCGGGCAGCGCGCAACAATGCCTCGCGTTCATCTACAGATTGCGTCATTAATGCCGCTTCCCGGGAGGCCCGTGCAGCCTCCCTTAGTCGACCGTTAAGTGGCACTTCCTGCTTCTTTCGGTTTCGGGTTTGTCGAGCCCTTTGCTCCATTTGGCATCTCCAATTCGGATGCCCCTATCCAAACCAAGGTTGCCTCCCGAAGCCTTGTGCGTCTTTCACCTAGGACATTAGGAACTGAAAAAGAAAGAGCTGCACCAAAGGAACAAATCCGTGCTGGCTGACGATGCCGATCGTTGGCGCGACGAACTGCTTCTATCTGACGTCGAGAAGAACTTCATGTGCCCCCCGCGCGATCAGCGTGGCGCACACATCGGGCCGGATTGCAGGGCGCCGAGCGGCTCTCCCGAACCTCCGCTGCGTTGGGGCCCAATGCTGTGGGGCAAGCCTGGATGCGAACGACCCGAAAGCTGATAGTGGGCGCGATGTTGGCGTTATCGCCGATGGGGCGAGAGCGGCAGCAAGCTGCGATCAGTCGATAGACGCCAACCACTGACTTGCAACCGGGGGATTGCTCTCCCAATGTCCTACGACCCTGCAACCTTGTCGCAAGTGAGGGGCGCAGAGTATTCGGCATCCCCGACCGATGGCGCGATCGAGGGCGACTCGATTTGGTCAGACTGCTCGAACCGCAACAGCAGCGACGTCAACTGAGGCGATGGATCGGTAGAAGTGCTATCGAGATGCAGGCGAATGCGGTACCCAACTTCTTCGCAGATAGCGCGAAGGTGTGTACTGCTCACGGTAACTTCATTGTGGTCCGCCATCATCCCATTCCCCCATACATGGGAGAGGTTGATGTGCGCCGGATAACGAACCATTAGCTTCTATCCGGCTCTGCGAATCAGGGTGAAGGCTCCGTCAACGGCTCCGCCGGCGCGCCGACCCTGATCAGGCTGTGCGCAGGAGACGAAGCGGCGCCACAATGCGTTAACCACAATCCATTATGCTGCTCTAGCTGGGGTAGGTCTCCTTCTCACGACGAGGGCTGGACCGTGGGGAATTTTGTTGGGGTTCTTGCTGGAATCTTTGCTGTTTTGATTTGGGCTGTTTGGAGCAGCGCGAAATCATACCGTAAGGCCGGTCGCCTAAGCGGGATTGAAGAGGCTGTTCGCGAGATACAAAAAGGCATCCAGTCTCACGTCGAACTGGAAAATGCGAACCTTCCCGGCGACCTCCAGGCGGCGATCGACAAACTGCATTTCCTGTTGAGGCACTCCCCCCAACGCCCATCTTCCAGCACGGATCCTCTTCACGCGCAGCTTTGGGTATTGGGTGCTGCTCTCGGGGAAGCCAGTTGGCTGAAGGGTCACACGGCGGGAATGCGGCGCAAGGCGCCTGCCGAGGGCAGGTTGCGCGTCGATCTATCCTTGACCGAAGTGCTGCAGTTGGGAGTGCTGGCAAATCTCGGTTTTCGATACATGATGCCAAATGGCAGGCTGTTCGAGTTGCATCGATTTAAGGACGAGGCCGACGCTCTGGATGCGACCAGGGCGATAAGCCGAATTGAGGGCACAATCCCGAGGCAGCACCGTCCCGATCTGTTGGCTCAAGCCGAAAACCGCGAGTGCCTGATAAAGGACTGGTGGCACACCGGCTATCGTGCCATCGCTTGAGGAAAAGGCCCGTGCGGGAATTACAATTGAAGTTCATCGAGCCCCGCCCCTTCGCTGACTCCGATGCTGCAGCACGCAGGGTCACGGAGCGGGCTAGCGCCGTCGAGTCGGTGCAGGACGGCCGCATCCACAAGAACGAACGGCCCGTTCCTTCACCAGCTTAAGGGCACGCGCCATACCCGGCAGAGCTCAGCCAGTGCCGCTATCATCCGGGCTGACCAGAGTAGATCTGCGCCCAGCTATCGCATGCCGGACGGCCTATTGAGATCGGATGTACCGCGCAAGGAAAGTTCGGGCAGCGGATTAATGACCCGGCTCGAACCGATCATCGGCACGATCCTCGCCGATTTTTACGGTTTCAACATCCAGCAGATTAAAATCGAAGCCTGCTGGACCGGGATCCGGAGAACACCCCGCTGGATCGGCCGGCGTGAGATCGGCGCTGGCGCCGCATTCCCGATAGAAATAACTTTGGCACGAATGCGATCTTGAGGCATTTTCTCCGCCTCCTAATCTGTCATCCCCCGTCGTCCCGTCCACTCATAGCAAAAAAGTCTCCGGCTTGGTACGCGCCGCAAACATGCTGATGCGCTTTCATTTTGCGGCGCCCCTCACAATCTCGACACTCGTGAAGTGCTTCACATCGGCCTGGCTCCGAATCGACTAATCCCCGCGGAGGATGATTTTTGGAGGCTACAATGGCTGCTCTTGCCAGAGTGCTCTCGCGGGCGACGGGCATCGAGATCGACGTCGATACTCTCCGCCCGATCTTGATCTTCTGCACGGCCGGGCTTTTATTTTCGCTTTTACTGATGAGCTACGGGCTCGACCTTAATCCGAGGCTTTTCTGATTAACCGTGCCGGCATGGACACGTTCACCACCTTTTTAACTTCGCCTCGCGCGGCGGGTATTGGGCTAGCCCTGCGACGCCCTCCGGTTCAATCGAGCCTTGGTCCCATACCGGAGGACGGGCGGCGCCGTTGTGGCAGCGGGGCGGTTTTTGAAGCGCCCGACCAGAGCCGGCCGCAGCGATTGACAGGGTGGAAGCACCTATTGGTGCATTATTACCGTGCACTGCCCGCAGGTCAATTTGAGTGCTTTCGGACAGGTCTTGTTCAGGAGGGCGATAATGCAATCCCTCAAGGACCCGAACTCGGTGGCAGCAATCATAGACGCACTAAGGCGCGTGCATGGTGATGCCGCTGCCCGCCTGATGCTCGTTGGTGGCATGACGCTGGCCGATGTCATCACCTCCCTGCTCCGCTTACCTATCAAGAACCGCACGCGCTTGGATCTGACGACTTCGTCATTGCGCCGGAAATCGCGGGGCCGTCGCATATAACCTACATTTACGATCCACCATCGTCGCTTCACGTGATCGATATCGCTATCGATACCACGCACGGCAGGCTTACGAGCGCGGAGATTTGGCTGCGGTTGAAGGACGTCGAGAGGCTGTAGGCCCCGTGCAAAAATGGGCAGACAGTTCGTATCGGGAAATTCTCTTGATCAGGACTTCGAGCGAAACGCATCCATGGCGTGGGCAATTAGAATGCCGATGCTCAAAAGGATTAGAGCACCTGCAAGAGCCGAATACATATGCCGCCTCCATCGCTCGCTCCCACATTTGAACCGCGCGAGCGCTTACACAGTCAAAGTGATTCCTGAACGGGAGACAGGGTCCCAGCCGGACTGATGAGTCCGAGCCACAGCGGCTCGATCGCAACATGTGGAACGAGTGCAAACAAGAACTGCAAGTCTTGGACTTTTCTGTTCACTTTTGCACCGTCACCAGCAGTTCGAAAACGGCTCCAGTTGCCCGGAGCGGCCCGTGCACCGGCAGGTGCAGATTATTGTGGCTCGCGGGCAACGGGTGCGCAGTTTCTGCACGGAAGGTGCGCAATCAGACACTCTGCCGCTTGAGCGGCCGCTAACATCGCCCGTGAGGCTAGGTGGGCGCAGGGTGATGAATTTTTCGGATTCAAAGAATGAGAGCCTGTTGTCTATTTGGGAAAGCGTCCGACGGCAGGTCTTGGCAAATCAAGCGAGCGGCGGTCGCTCGCGCTTTGTTGGCCGCAACCTGCGCGCCTACGCTGAATTGCTGCGCTCGGAGATGGATCGCCGGGAGCTGAAATACACGCCTATCGATTGGCTTGCAGAAGGCAGCCCGAGCAGCGCCAAGGCTCGCCCCGAATGAGAGATATGCAGGCGCACTTGGAAAAGCTTCGGGTTGATGCGGCCGAGTGCAAATTGATCAGCGATCTGGCGACGGACCTGCAAAAGCGAGAACTGTTCGCCAGGCTTGCCGATCACCTGAGTGTGCTGGCCTACGAGCTGGAGCAAGCCATTGCAGCGAAGATGATCTCAGACAGCGAAGCCGCGCCATAGAGCCGTCATGGATTCGCCAACGACCGGCTCCGGCTACACAAACGGCACCCATGGAAATTCAGCGAGTGATGGGGGGCGCCGATAAAGAAGATCGGGAGGCAGCGCAGAACCTGCAGCTCAATTGGAAGAACGGTACGATTGCAAAGCGGCAAGCCACGGCACTTGCTCAGTGGCTCCACGCGGCTCGCGCGAGCGCGATTAACCTTACGATCAGCGATCACTCGCCAAGCTGCGAGGCGTCCAGCATAGTTTCGATGCTGCCTGAGGACGGCAGCGACGCGTACTTTGCCCCGCCGGTTGCGGGGCCTTTTTTTGGCCGTGCCATTTCGCAAAGCGGACTAAATCCAGCCACACGACTCAGGCCGGCTGATGTTGCGGGGACTGCCACAGGCCCCGTGCTCTACGCATGGTAACACTTGGGCCCCGGTCTCTGCCGACCCCACAACTGGGGCCCATTTTTGAGCCAACCGAGGCCCCGTCATGCGAGGGCGTTAGAACGCGGCGTAAGCTTGTCGAAACGCAATAGCCCCCGCCAACGATCTGGCACGGGTTCGAACGGCATGACCATCATTGCCACTCCGCACGACCCACTGCCCGTTCTCGCGACCGACAATTTTGCCGACGTGGTGACGCCATACGACGATCGTCCCGACGGAAGGTCCACCTGCGCTTACGCCGTAGTGAGCCCAAGCTCTCGCGAGATTGTACTGCGGTCCGGGATCTTGGCCGACTTGTGTCCGCATGTACCAGCCGCACCACGCAGCGGGCCGCCCGGCAGACGAGCGATGAGAATAGTGCCGAACACGGTGGGTTAAGTACCTGTGATGGTGGTGATGATGTGTTCTCGCTTCTGCGTTTGATGCACAAGCGCAGAGAAGCGCCACTCCAGCCACGATCTTACGCATTACAATGAATCCTTCGCGCTGTTTGGGGGGATCGCTCGATGCGATGGGTTGAGCCGCGTATTAACGGACGAGAGATCGTCCAGCGGCATGTGCGCGCGGCGCTTAAATCCAGAAGTAAATCAGGATTTAAATACCGCGTTCGGCTTTTAAGAAATCACCCGTGGCCAGAATATGGCGACCGCTCGCAATATAGTCACATTTGATCACAACGGCGTGAGCTTGACGTTTAACCCTAACGGCCCAAGATGTCGGCGCGATCGCCGCGCCAAAGCGAAAATGGCTCTAGCCGTCCCTACGAGGCAGCTAGAGCCATTTTGTCCGCTCGAATGTCGGACCCATTCGCCGACACGCATGACAAACGCTAAGGAGACGAAAAACGTTCCGGGCCAAAGCGCGGCCGCCACGTGTCAGCAACTTGCCCGAACTATCAGACGCCAGCGGCAGTTCTGCTTCCCTAGTGCGCAGATCGAGTGCCCGCGCGGCATTCTTCGGCGCCGTCGGGCTGCGGTCTAGTCGCTGCCAAGCCTCGACGGATCGTCGTAGCTCGGGGGTGTCGTCGTAGAACTTCGGCAACAGACGCGGTTGGTACCAAGGCGGAATGGCATCGAAGCTCGAGCCGCCCCCGGAACGAATGAAGACATGGCGCGTGAAGACATGATGATGCGTGCGGTAGAGAGTGCACGCTTGCGCCATCAGCGGCGGCAGTCAGCGCGACGAACAGTGCCAAGGCCAGAACAAAACGCATCAAATCTGCCTCGCCGCGGCCCTTGGGGCCGCAACGAACTTTCAACATCCATCGACTATCGTGGCTGTATGAGGATTCGCACGGCCCCCAAGCGAGGACAACGCAAGATCGCAAAGCGAGGCGACTTGCTGTGCGTGTGGCTCGATCTCTTGAACCACCTCGACAACCCACTGCAACGACGGGCCGCGAAATTCCGGCAAACCCATCGGGCTCGCCGGGTCATTCCAGGCCGGCGGACCTCCGGCGAAATTCGCGACCTCGGCGCGAGATAGGTCACGGCCAAGCCGAGACTTTCCGCAAGTCGAAAAAAGCGCGAGGTGTGGTGAGAATGCCCCCGATGGCCTTGCCGGCTCAGCCCACGCGCAACAAAGAAAAAACAGCCATTTCGATCATCAAAACCGTGCTGACGATCGCCAGCAAGAGATACATTTCGCCCGACGAGGACGGTACCACTTTCATGGGTTTCATTGGCCTGCCTCCGCGTCCTTGCGAAGTCCCAACCCCTTCGGAGCTAATGCAACTGGACGACGCAAGTTCCCCATGGAGCAATCGCACGAAGGCGGCGCGATCGGTAAAAACGGCCTCGCGGCCGTTCCCACCCAAACGTTCCGACGTGGGCTTCGAAATCGCCGCCTCAACCACCTCGCGATATCCGCAACGAAACCATTTTTACGACTCGACGAAACCATCCTGAAACGGTCGGCTTTTATAAGGAGGCAAAAGCACAAGAAGGCAGGGTTGGCGTTGAGGACGAGTCCGATGATCGAGGCGGTGGCACTTCTTGCGTTGTTGATGAGTGCCAGCATTTTCTTGGCACATGCAGTCGAGGCGTATTTCTGATCGCGCTCGCTTGCGGACCAAGCGGGCATAACGCGCTCCGCGGGCCCGCGTTCACGTTGGCGTGTGGCCGGCAAGCTTAGCCTGTTTCGGCCGGATCCGATCCCCAACTTCACAAGGATTGCAAGAAGCAGGAACGCAGCATGCGCAGGCTCACGCCCCGGGAAGCTATCGCTCGAGCCTATCCTGGCTATGATCGTTCTATGGCGGACCGGCTGATCGCCTGGCTCGAGGAGTGCGGCTACGAAATCGTCGAGAAGCGTCACGAGGCAAGCGTCGCGCCGTCGCAGCCCACAGACCGCCTCAGCCAAGCAAGGCTGGCCTTGATCGAGCCTTGAGGGCCGCCGTTCGGCGCGCGCCTTCAAATCGCCGGATACGCCGAACCATGTGCCCGGACGAGTTTCACTCACGCTTGGTAAAGACGTCGCCTATGGCCGCAACCGTTACAGGGTGCGCCTCCGACCAACCTTGGCTGTCGGCAAGATGGTCGTAATGCTCCGCCATGCGGAACAACCGGCTGCGTATCGTCTCGTTGGATTCCTGCTCGGCCTTTTGCCTGAGCTCGGCGGCTTGGCGGATGAGATCGGAGCGCTCGGCCATAGATTTCTCCTCAAGCTTCCACAGCGCATATCCCGATAAGCAAATGGCGTAGATCGCGTTCCCGATGCGGTCATCATGCGGTGCCGGTAATGTTGTGAGGTCATCGGATCGCAGCGGCGCCTCTTGATCCCGCAGTGCAGCGTCATCTACCTGTTGCACAAGCCTATTACCGGCGCTAACCGTAGCGCCCGCGGCCAGATAGGCAGGCCGCTTATTTCGAGCGCGGGGGCGAGCGTTGCGTAGCGGACCTTGGACCACCCACCTCTTGCTAAAGCTCAAGCCTTGGTCGCCGACCGCATTCGTCATTGCGCTGTCGGTTCTTGCCGCTGCAGTCGGTCTGCGCACGCTGTTCGATTGCTTGGGGACGACGTTCTATTTTGCCCCCTTCCTTCCCGCGGTATTGATCGCAGGCCTGCTCGCCGGCGCCCCCGCCGGCACATGTGCGGCGTTTCTTTCCATCCCGATCGTCTGGTGGGCCTTTCTGCCGCCAGTGTTTGAGTTCAGCCGGCTGACATCCGCCGATTACAGGGATTTCACGATGTTTCTGCTGGAAAGTGGGTTATTGATCTGGTTCGCGCAGCTCTGTCGCGAAGCGGTGATACTGCAGCGAATGGAATCTTCCAGAGAGTTCTAGAGACCGGCAAGCGGCGCGGCCGTCTCCGGCCTGGGCCCAGTTTTGCAATGAAGGGAATCTGGCAGCGCCTTATCATGAGTGCGCTTCTGATCGCGGCGCTCGTGGTCATCTGGCGCTTGTTGGGAATGAGCTGAGACGCCTACAACATGATCCGGCCTCCGGGGGGCCGCGTTAGCGCGACAAACGCGAAGTGTTTGCGCGGAGATCATGCAAATAGCCGAGCGCGCGTGCCCTGGGGTTGGTTGGTGACAGGCGCGGCACCCGGCTATTCGGCCGCGCGGCGGTGCGGCCTTTTCATAAAATCATCAAAGATTTAAAGAACCCTCTTCGCCTTCTTTGTAAGCTGCGGTCAGGGAGCACGCTGCCGGACAACAAGCCGAAAACCTGGCCTCGATTCCCGCCCCAGCTGTTGATAACCCAGCGCCTGCCTTCCACCTTGAGCACGGCAACATGTTATCGACGGGCCAACCGCCCGCACACGAAAGGAAAGTCATGCGGATTACCCTTGTCGGCTCCCGCCATTTCGGTGTGGCCACCTTCAACATGCTTCGGGAGCACGGGGTCGAGATCGCACGCGTCGTGGTGCATGACGGTGAAGACCGCCTTGCGGCGGCGGCTCGCGCGGCCGGCATCGACGTCGTGGTGCAGGCCGATCCCACACTGGTCGCAGCAACCGAAATCGCGCCGGATGCCGATCTCATCGTCACTGCGCACAGCCACGCCCGCATCAGCAAGGGGGCGCTCGCGGCCGCCAAGCTCGGCGGCATCGGCTATCATCCCTCACTGTTGCCACGCCATCGCGGCATCGCTGCGGTGGAATGGACGATCAAGGAGGGCGATCCGGTCGCCGGCGGCACGATCTACCACCTCGCCGATCGCATGGATGCCGGTGCAATCGCGGCGCAGGAATGGTGCTTCGTGAGGAAGGGCGAAACGGCCCGCGAATTGTGGGAGCGCGCGCTTGCTCCGCTCGGGTTGAAGCTGCTGGCGCAGGTCATCGATTTCGCCAAGACCCACAGGACGCTGCCGGCCATACCGCAGGACGAGCAGTTCGCCACCAAGGCTCCGGCGCTGTCGTAAACATTGGGCGAAGGCGGCCCTTCATTGACCGTTGGAGGAGCTGACGTCCGGCTCACAGGCGGAAGTTGGCTCTAAGTACAGGCTATTGAAATTACTTAAATAATCGCATTCCACTGATTGCGGCTAATTTTCGTCACATTTGACCCGAATAAGCCGCGTCATCCCCCGAGTATTGAGGAATATTTATTCATGCGTCTCAACCGCATCGGTACGGTTATTTGTGCTTTCGTTCTGGCCGGCAGCGCTGCGGCGCCAGCCTTTGCGCAATCGCGCTACGACGGCCTCTGGCATGTCACGATCGTGACCAAGACGGGCAGCTGCGAGCCCACCACAAGCTCGACGCTCACAGTCACTGACGGTAAGATTTCCGCAGCAGGCGCCGATGTCACCGGCAGCATCGGACGCGCGGGCCTTGTTCGGGTCTCAATCAACGGCGCATATGCGAACGGACAACTCAGTGGCAACGTCGGATCGGGTAAGTGGAATGGTGCATCAGCGGGCATTCCTTGCAGCGGCCGGTGGGAAGCATCCCGGCAGTAAGGTCGAAACGACCGGCAACATCGCAATCGGTCTCCGGCGGCTGCTCATCGCAGCCGCCGTTTTAGTTGGCGCTTTGTGCGGCACGGGCCTTTTCGGTCCATCGGCGCACGCGCAGCAATCCGGCCCCTTCGCCGCTCTCGCCGGGCGGTGGGCCGGCGGCGGCGTCGTGACGCTGGAGGACGGCTCGACCGAGCGGATCCGCTGCCGCGCGACTTACGCGGTGGGCGGCCCGCGCATGGGCCTGACACTCGTCTGCGCCAGCAGTTCCTATAAGTTCGATCTTCATGGCGATGTCGCCGCCGAGCCGGGCGGCGTGATCACAGGAACCTGGACCGAAAGCAGCCGCAACGTGACCGGCAACCTGCAGGGACGTGGACGGGGCGGCAGCTTCCAGGTGGTCGCCAGCGGGCCTGGCTTCAACGCCAACA
>Ga0134128_10011774_pt1 | contig 10437 bp, 6 predicted proteins | sample KB31754_FD_96462 | JGI IMG/M metagenome (GOLD analysis project Ga0134128, IMG submission 96462) | Terrestrial soil microbial communities with excess Nitrogen fertilizer from Kellogg Biological Station, Michigan, USA - KB3-175-4 | ecosystem: Environmental > Terrestrial > Soil > Unclassified ...
CTGGATGGCCAGGGTCACGATCCGCCGGGCCCGCTGCTCGCCGTCCCGCCGCGCGGCGTTCTCGGTCTCCCGGACCAGCAGCACTGCCTCCCGCTTGGCCTGGTTCTGGATGCCCGCGACGAGTTCGGCCTTGGCCTGGTCGGCAGTCAGCCCGGCGGCCCTTTCCAGCACGGCGCGGCGTTCCTCGTCCAGCCGTTCCAGCTCCGAGCGGCGCTCGTCCAGGTCGCGGCGCACCTGGTCGAGGGCAGCCGAGCGCTCGTCCAGCTTGCCGAACTCGGTGTCCAGCCGGGCTTCCCGCTCCGCCAGCCGGGCCTCGCGGCGCTCCAGGTCGGCCCGCAGTTCCCGGGCTTCCTCGCGGACCGCACGCAGTTCCTCGTCTGCGTCCCGGCTGGCCTGCGCCGCCTTGTCCGCGGCCTGCCCGGCTTCCCGCATGATCGCCGCAGCGTCGGTTTCCGCCCGCGCCCGGACCTGTTCGGCATCGCGGCTGGCTTCCTCAGCGGCCTGCTGGGCACCGGCGGTGGGCTGGGCGCTGCCCGCTGATGCCGACGCCGAATGGTTCCGGCTAGGTGATCTGCGCACCACCACGGCCAGTGCGAAAATGGCGGCCAGCAGCCCGATCGCCCCGATCACGAGAGAGATTGTGCTGCTCATGGCACACCCCAATCCTGCTCGCTGGCCCCGGCACCTGGGTGTGATGCCAGGGGTAATGCTGGAGCGAGGGGTCATGCCCGCCACCACCGGCCACCAGCGTGCGGCGGCCGGCCGAACCCGGACTCACGCCGGGCAGCCACCTCCCGCCCGGACCGGAGCGCTGGCCTGGCTGCCCGGCCACTGGGCTCGGCCAGAAGCCCGGGCCCGCAGGCTCGGCTATCTGGCCGGGCCACCCAGTGGATGGCGACAGCTGGAGCGCTCGCGGCCTCCCACGGAAGGCACGTACCGTCATTCCCGGCTGAGCGTGCGCCCAGCCGTCCCACACGACCCGTCTGGCCTGCGATCACAGGCCAGGGCCAGGGCCTATCGGCCAGAACGGATTTTCCGTCTAGGCCAGTCACATCCGAACTCCATGACCGGCTGCAGGCCGATCACGGGGCGTATTCACTCGTTTTCATCCGCATGGCACGGAGTAACACCTCGCTGCCGTGAGGTTAAGCGCAGATTAGCCGTGGGTCAACGTTGTGGTCAGCTGCGGCGACCTGGGCTGGTACTCATACGTTGTGGTGCCAGTTACCTTTTACAGCCGGGCTGACCAGCGGCGACGCGGTTTGTGATTGCCCCGTAATGCACCGGCACAGCCCCGGAAAATGGCAGCAGTCCGGCGGCCTCGTAGCCTGCCGGGCTGCTGCGCGTCTGCGGGCCATGCCCCCACCCAGCTCACCGGGACTACTCAGCTGCGCCTGCCGTAGCCCGACCGGCTACACCCGCGCCACGCTCACACTGCCACCGGGGCCGGGGTACCACCGGGTGTTAGTGCCGCAGCAGCCAAAGTTTGCCCGGGTGGGTGTGGTGGATGAGCTGCGCTACCTGAGTTGGATGCTGGATGGCTGGACCTTACGACGGTTGCTTCATCCCGGGCATAGGTTCCGCACGGCAAATAGCCAGAGCGAATACATTACTCCCTGGTCAGTTCTTGCTGCCCGTTGACCAGCGTGTTACCCCGGGTTTACCTGACGCCAGATGCCGTCCATACGGTGCCGGGCCTGGCCGCCACCGGGGAGGGATAAGCGAGCGCAACCCCGGGCACCGTCGGCGCTGGCTCGTGCAGTTTCCTATCGCCGGCCGGTCAGCGCCGGTCGCAGGGGGGGTCGTCATGAGACGACGGATCGGTCTGCTGGTAAGCCTGGTCGCGTTCTTGGCGCTGGGGGGAGGCGTGCTTGCGGCTGCGCCCGCCTGGGCGACGCCGCCGAAGCACTTCTTCCACATCCCGATTAACGACAGTGTTCGCGACGACGCCCTCAGCGATGCCTGCGGGTTCGATGTCTTCGACGTCTTCGCGGGGAACATCAACGTCACCCTGTTCTACGATCAAAGCGGCACGTTGATCAGGGAGATCGACACCTTCCCGGCCACCACGATCGGCTTCGCCGCCCCGTCGACCGGGAAGTCCATCGTCTCCGCCTCACCCGCGGTCGGGCACATCGACTACACGGGCGGGGCTGCCGTGGGCACGCCTGCGGTTCTCACCATCACGGGCCTGCAGCTCATGGTTCAGCCCGGCGTGATGCTCACCGGGAGGCAGGTGTTCGATACCACGGTCGTGGACATCACCCCCGAGGGGATCCCGGTCACGCCGCCCATGAACTTGATCTCCCAGAGCGGGAACTTCTTCTCCGGGGACACCACGCCTTTGGTGTGCGCTGCGCTGTCTGGCCCCTAGCAGGGATGAGGGCCTGAAAGGGGGATGCACTCGCCCATGTGCCCAGGTCCCCGGGGCCTGACTCGGTTGACGGGCATCCACTGGGTGCTATGCAGGCTGCCCGGATCGGTACCAGTCAACGCCGGTGCCGCGGCACACGGCGATACCCGCAGCACAGCCAACACGACGCGGGACGCTGCTGCCGTAGCAGGTCATCCTTGACCGGGCAAACGTTGCCTAAGGCGGCACTAGGCCGCGCCCCCCGGCAGCGGCTGCCGGGCCTGGGCCGCGCCGCTGGTCTTCCGCAGCCGCTGCGCCCGCACCCGGGCAGCGGTCATTGCCTGCATGCGCGCCCGCCGGGCCTGCAACGCCAGCCGCCTGCGCTTACCAGGGTCGAGCTTGCCCTCGGGGTCGATCTCGGCTTCGAGCTTGGCCAGCCGACCTTCGCGGTGCGCCGGGTCCTCGTCCACCAGTCACCGGGACAGCAGCCGCAGCGCAGCGAACCGCAGCTTGCACATGCCCACTGAGGCACCTGAGCGGCGCAGGTCGGCTAGGTAGGATTTACGGCGAGCTGGGCGTGCTATTAAGCGCAGATAACAGTTTGGGCAAGCAATCCGTTGCGATCTGCTCAATACTTACCCTGCGCTACTAGCCCGTTACCCTGAATCCTCTTCCGCATCAGCCGTGGTCAGCGCCATATCGTCGAAGTCGATGCCCTCGGCGGCCGCGTCGATCCCCTCCTGGTCGAGGGCTTCGCGGACCACACGGTAAGCCACCGGTGCCGGGTAGCCCTTGCGGGCCAGCATGCCGACCATGCGCCGGAGCCGCACCGGCAGCGGCTTCCCCCGGGTGGCACCCAGCCCTTTGGCGGCCAGCCGCCGGGCCGTGGCGAACTCGTCAGCCGGGTCGAGCGCGCTCACCGCGGCTTTGATGTCCGGGGTGTCGACCCCGCGCTGCTTGAGCTCGGCCGACAGCGCGCGGCGGGCCAGTCCCTTCCCGTGGTGCCGGGATTCCACCCAGGCCCGGGCGAACGCGGCGTCGTCGATCAGTCCAACCTCGGTGAACCGGGCCAGCACGGCTTCGGCGGCCTCGTCCGGAACCCCGCGGCGGTGCATGGCCTCGGCCAGCTGGCTCCTAGTCCGCGGCTGGCCGGACAGCAGGCGCAGGCACAGCTGCCGCGCCCGTTCCTCTGGATCGGCGTCCGGCCCGGTCCCGCCGGCCGGGGGCGCCGGTGACGGGGCTGGGGGCAGGTACGGAGCTGGGGGCCGTACCTGCCCCGCCTCAGCCGGGCCGTCCCCGGCGCGCGGCCTCCGGTCAGGCACCGCCGCCTAGGCCCGCGACGCCGCCTGCGGCTGCCCGGGCGGCCGCAGCGACCCCGGCGGCCTTGCCCGCCTTCCCGTTCGGCGGCCCGCCGTTGGCTGCCCCGCCGGGAGGTGCCCCGCCGGCGGCTACCCCGGCGGCGGGGCCTGCAGCCGGCTCGGCCTCCGCGTCCATCCGCGGCCCGACGCCGAGCTTCTCCTTGATCCTCTTCTCGATCTCGTTCGCCATGTCGGGGTTGTCCTTCAGGAAGGCCCGGGCGTTCTCTTTGCCCTGGCCGAGCTGGTCGCCCTCGTAGGTGTACCAGGCGCCCGACTTGCGCACGATCGACTGCTCGACCCCGAGATCGATGAGCCCGCCTTCCCGGCTGATCCCAAAACCGAACAGGATGTCGCACTCCGCCGTTCGGAATGGCGGTGCGCAATTGTGGACGATCACGTCCTCGGCGGCCAGGTTGTGCAGCTCCGCCACCTCGACGTCGAACGTACGGCGGCGGCGGGGAGGAAGGATCTCAGCGATCCGGGAAAACCAGAGCTGGTCCGCCAGGACGTCCCGCAGGAATGGGTCGTGGAGGCCGTCGGCCAGCCGCTGGACCCGGTCTCGGCGCAGCCGGGGGGTACCCAGCACCGTCTTCATTCCGCCCTGGGGGTCTCCCGCGCCCTCGCCGACCAACTGGGCCGCTAGCTGTGCGGTCACCCCGAGACGCTCAAGGTGAGCGAGGACGGGCTGGACCACTTCATCGCTGAAGTAGACGCGCTGCGATCCCCGGTAGCGGCCATCCCGAATGGCGAGCTCGTGCGACACCACCTGGCCGCGTGGTCCCCATATGGGGATCGCAGCGGCGAAAGCGGATACGTTGTCCACGCCGGAGACCCGCACTTCCCACGATGGGTGCTTACCTGAGATCCGGCGGCCCTTGATCAGGCCACCTCGCTGCGAACGTGGGTCACGGCGCTGCACGCTGCTTCCAATGCCCCAGCGGAGAAGCAGCCAGTGGAGCTGGTGGGCGAGCTGTTCCGACGTAGTGGAGAAACCTACCCGGATGCCTCCCGTCTGCTCCCGCGAGACATAACCATCCGACTCGAAGATCCCGAAGATCAAGTTGCCGATCACCTCGGCCGAGACCTCGGGGGCGAAGAAAGCAGCCGGGAGCTTCTTGGCCGGGGCCAAAGAGCCATAAATTCCCGCCCACCGGCAGAGCTCCAGAAGCTTGTTATTCTCGCCAGGCCGATGTGAGAAGGCGACCGTCATCGGCTGGCTTGTCGGCTTGGCCTCGCAGCCCAGGGTGCCCGCGATCCGGGCCGCGTCCTGCTGTAGTGATTCCACCACATTGGTGAACTGGATCGGTGTTTTCCCGCCTACGTAGCCATCGCCGATGAGATATCCGAGCAGCCTGGCGTGGTCCGGTGAAATCGGCTCATACGACCCGAATCCCGAGAAGGCGCGGGGCCGGGCCAGCCGGTCTCCACGGGCAAGCTCCCCGGCCGCACGCCAGCCATGCTCGGTGAGGATCTTGTGATCAGGGGTTACCCAAAGCTCAGTGCTATCACGGAGCCTGATCCCGATAACTTCCTGCTCACCTTGGTCGAACCACGAGACAACCTCACCCGAGTGCAGCACACCATTCTTGTCGGTGGCCACGGCATGGACCGGGAGACGCCCGTCCACGATCTCCTCGATGCGATGAGTGATACCGGTGGAGGGATCGAAGACGCGGGTACCCTCCGCCAGGCACTTGTTCTTGACGACCTTGATGCGGGTACGGCTGCCCACCGCCTCGGTGCCGTCTTTGAGCGTCTCGATCCGGCGCACGTCCAGCCGCACCGACGCGTAGAACTTGAGCGCCCGGCCGCCGCTGGTGGTTTCCGGGCTGTTGTGCACCATCACCCCGTCGACGAAGTAGTTGTGCAGTCCCTCCACCTCGATGTCGAACCGGTTCATCGATCTCGTCGGCGGCTTGACGTGAATGTCCAGGATCCTGGCCGGGGCCAGGCGCATTTCGGCCGGGACGAATTCTGGCTCGACCCTGAACTGCCCGCGGAATCGCGGCAGCAGCTTGTATTCCATCGACGGATGAATGTACGGCGCGACGAGCCGCTGGAACTGCTCGGACGCCGCGGTGGTGAACTGGAGGACCGCCTGGCCCCGCGCGCCCCGGTTGCTGACCTTGACGTCGAACCCGTGGGTGTCGCGCAGGTACCCGGCCAGCCGCTGGCGGGAGCCCGGGCTCATCGCCTGCACGCAGATATCGATCCGGCCGGTGCCGCCCGGTGTCCGCTGCTGTGCGCCCTTGGACCTGACCGTGAAACCGCCGTCGTCCATGTACCAGATGGCCAGGGCGAATGGCGTGAGCGCCTTCAGGTACTCCCAGCTGAGGTGCTTCTTCCCATCGCCGAAGTACACCGCTTCCCGCAGTTCCGCCAGTTCCGGGAGCGGGGTCAGGTCGGCGAAGACCGCGCCCTTGGCGTTGGATGACCGGGTGTACCCGATGTTCTCGAGCAGGCTGGCTTTCCAGTCCAGGTACGCGGCCTGCCGGGCCCCGTGGCCCATCCGGAACCGGGTGCCTGACCGGCCGCGGGGGTTCGGCGAGAGGCTCCCATTCCCCATCAGCGCGCCCAGGATGAGCTGCATCTGCTGCCCGCTCAGCCGCCATGGCTCGGTGAGGACGACGCGGTCACCCGCGAGCAGTTCCCCGGCTTCCCGCCAGCCGCCGGGCGTCCGGCTCAGGTCGTCCTCGGTCGCGGCGGACTGAGCGCGGCCATTGCCCCCGGACTTGGCCACCGTGAACTGGAGGAAGTGCTCGGCCGGCCCGTTGTTGAACCAGTTGACGATGCGGCGCGGGACCATCCGCCCGGTTTCCGGGTCGTAGGACAGGACCTCGACATCCCGCCGCTGGTTGACGATCTTGCCGATCTTCTCCTGCGTGCCGTCGGCCAGGGTTACCCTGGTCGAATACGACATGCAGCCGAACATGACCCCGACCTTTTCCCGCAGCTGGTTGATGAAGATGGCGGTGGTCTTCGTCTGGTTGAGCGCGCCCGCCAGCTTGCGCAGGGCCTGGGACATCAGCCGGGCCTGCAGGCCCACGTGGCTGTCCCCCATCTCCCCCTCGATCTCGGCCCGGGGCACCAGCGCGGCCACCGAGTCGATGACGACGACGTCGATGGCCCCGGAGCGGATCAGCATGTCCGCGATCTCCAGGGCCTGCTCGCCGGTGTCCGGCTGGGAGACGAGCAGCTCATCGGTGTCCACGCCGAGCTTCTTGGCGTACTCCGGGTCGAGCGCGTGCTCGGCGTCGATGAACGCGGCGATGCCCCCGAGGCGCTGCGCGCTGGCCACCGCGTGCAGCGCGATCGTGGTCTTGCCGCTGCCTTCTGGCCCGTACACCTCGACGACCCGGCCGCGGGGCAGGCCGCCGATGCCCAGCGCGACGTCGAGCGCGATCGCCCCGGTGGGGATCACTTCCATCGGCGGGCGGCTCTCGTCGCCGAGCCGCATGATCGAGCCCCGGCCGAACTGCCGCTCGATCTGGGCGAGCGCAGTCTCGAGGGACTTGTCCCTGTCGCCACCGGTCCTGCTGACCGCCCTGTCGCTGCCTGCCATGGGTTCTCCCGTTGAATTCAAGGGGCTGATTTGCTGGTTCGATTGCCGGTCGGGACGCTACGCGCCGCCACTGACAATTCCGCGCCTTGGTGCGGCGCCGTGGCTGCGGGCCCACGACGAGAGACCCTGGACGACCGCCCAGCCCTACCTTAGGCGAACAACTGTTCGATCATGAACCCAACACGCCACAGCCACCGAGAAAATCTGCCCGGCCGGTACCGGGTTGCCGGCCAGCACCGCCCGGCGGCCCGCCGGGCGCCGGGCTCAGCGCAGGTTCCGCGGGACGTCGAACTCCGCGCAGACCGCCCGCCAGACGGTCTTGGCGTCCTGGCCGTCGGCCAGGGCCTGCTCCACGGTCCGGCCGCCCAGCTGGGCGAACACGTGGTCCTTGGCCACGCTCGCCGCGTAGGCATCGCCGAACTGCGCGCGCATCCGCTCCCAGAACTCACTAAGCCGCACGGCTCTCCCCGTGTCTCGACATCGGCCTGCCACCGGGAAGGCCACCCCGGCGCGCCGCTCACCCGGTCATGCCGGCGAGGCTACCGGCGCCTGCCCGGTGCACCCAACCGGGCCACCCAGCCTGCCCGGCCGGCGATCCCGGCCGATCCCGGCCAAATCCAGAGGAATGTGATCACTGTGAAAGGGAAGGGTCATAACGGGTGCGGTACAGCGGCTTGGCATGATCTGGGCAGTCCCTGGGCGCATCTGATCGGTTGTGCCCGCCCGGCTGCGCCGGGTGGGCACCGACCCGCCGGGGAGTGCAGATGGACCAAGCGGCCGACCACGGGGGCGGCGCGCCGGTAGCGCTGAGCCAGGGCCGGGGCCAGCGGGATGGGGCAACGTCGGGGCCGCCGGGCCGGCCGCCGACCGACGGGTTGGCCGTGGCCACGTTGCTCACCGGCATCGTGCCGCTGATCCCGGTCACCCTGGTCCTCGGGGTGATAGCGCTGATCCGCATCGCCCGCACCGGGGCGCGCGGCCGTGGGCTGGCCATCACCGGCCTCGTCCTGGCCGGCTTGTGGGCCATCGCCGGTGCGGCGGCCGCCGCGGTGCTGGTCAGCCAGCACCCGCCCGCCAGGCCGGCCGCCCTGCCACGGATTTTCCAGCTGCACACCGGCCAGTGCCTGAATTCCAGCCTTAACGAAATCAGCGGCGTGCAGGTGCTGCCCTGCAGCCAGCCGCACACCGGGGAAGTGTTCGGCACGTTCCAGGTGGCTGGTCACCGCTATCCCGGGTCCGCCGCCCTGCAGCGCGAAGCCGGCCGCGGGTGCGTCACCCGGCTGAGCGGCTACTTGAACCCGCAGATGTCCGCGTCGTCGCTCACCCAGTCGTACGTCTACCCGGACCGGGGGGCGTGGGCGGCGGGCGAGCGCACGGTGGTCTGCACGGTCCGCAGCACGGCCGGCCCGCTGACCGGCTCGGTCCGCGCCGCGGCCGGATAACCAGCCGGACCCGCCCGGACCACCGGCCCGCGACCCGGGACCAGCGGCGCCCGGGCCACGGCCGGCCAGCGCGGCGCACGGGCCCGCCGGGCGGGCGGTCAATCTTGTCGGTAGCGGCAGGCAGACTGGAGGCATGCCCGCTTCCCCCGGCCATCAGCCGGCCCGCCGCCCCGGCGGCCAGCCGGGCGTGGGGGCTGCCCTGGCGGGCTTCAGCGCGATCACCCGGGACTGGTTCACAGGCGCGTTCGCCGCGCCCACCGAGGCCCAGGCGCAGGCCTGGTCAGCCATTGGCAAGGGTGAGAACACCCTGGTCATCGCGCCCACCGGGTCCGGCAAGACGCTGGCCGCGTTCCTGTGGGCGCTGGACAAGCTGGCCGCGGCACCCGCGCCGGCGGACCCGAAAGAGCGCTGCCGGGTGCTGTACATCTCACCGCTCAAGGCACTCGCGGTGGACATCGAGCGGAACCTGCGCGCCCCGCTGACCGGGATCCGGCATACCGCCCAGGCCAGGGGGATCGCCGAGCCTGACATCCGGGTCGCGGTGCGGACCGGGGACACCGGCCCGGACGAGCGCCGCCGGCTGGCCAGCAAGCCCCCCGACATCCTGATCACCACGCCGGAGTCGCTGTTCCTGCTGCTGACCTCCCGGGCCCGGGACGCACTGCGCGGGGTGGACACGGTCATCGTGGACGAGGTGCACGCGCTGGCCGGCAGCAAGCGCGGCGCCCATCTGGCGCTGTCCCTGGAGCGGCTGGACGCGCTGAACCCGGACCGCACCCCGGCGCAGCGGATCGGCCTGTCCGCCACCGTCCGCCCGGCCGAGGCGGTCGCTTCGTTCCTGGGCGGGAGCCGGCCGGTGACGATCGCCGCACCACCCAGCGACAAGCAGCTGGACGTGCAGATCGTGGTGCCGGTCGAGGACATGAGCGACCTGGACACGCCGCGCCCGGCTGACGGGGACCCGCCGGACGGCTCACCGCAGCCCCGGTCCATCTGGCCGCACGTCGAGGAGCGGGTGCTCGACCTGATCGAGCAGCACCGGTCCACGATCGTGTTCGCCAACTCGCGCCGGCTGGCCGAGCGGCTGTGCGGCCGGCTCAACGAGCTGGCCGCCGAGCGGGCCGAGATCCGCGCCGGCGCCGCGCCGGCTGACCCCCCACCCGGCCCGGCCCCACCGCCCGCCGAGATCATGGCACAGGCCGGCTCCTCGGCGGGCGCGCCCGCCGAGGTGGCCCGGGCGCACCACGGGTCGGTGTCCCGGCAGGAACGCGCCCAGATCGAGGAGGCGCTCAAGGCCGGGCGGCTGCCCGCCGTGGTCGCCACCTCCAGCCTGGAGCTGGGCATCGACATGGGCGCGGTGGATCTGGTGATCCAGGTGGAATCGCCGCCGTCGGTGGCCAGCGGGCTGCAGCGCACCGGCCGGGCCGGGCACAACGTTGGTGACGTGTCCCGCGGCGTGATCTTCCCCAAGTACCAGGGGGACCTGGTGCAGGCGGCGGTGGTCGCGCGGCGGATGCAGCGTGGCCAGATCGAGGAGCTGAGCGTCCCGCGCAATCCGCTCGACGTGCTCGCCCAGCAGATCGTGGCCATCGCCGCCGCCGCGCCGGATGACCAGCCCGTCCCGGTCGACGACCTCCACGCGCTGGTCACGCGAACGCATTCCTACGCCGAGCTCAGCCGCACCCAGCTCGAGAACGTGCTCGACATGCTCGACGGCCGCTA
>Ga0134128_10011775_pt1 | contig 10437 bp, 9 predicted proteins | sample KB31754_FD_96462 | JGI IMG/M metagenome (GOLD analysis project Ga0134128, IMG submission 96462) | Terrestrial soil microbial communities with excess Nitrogen fertilizer from Kellogg Biological Station, Michigan, USA - KB3-175-4 | ecosystem: Environmental > Terrestrial > Soil > Unclassified ...
GATAAACGTCGGCATACTTCAGATTGTTTTGTTTTAAAACTTCCGCGGCAACTTCTGTCGCCGCGATCAGCACAATTTCCGTCTGCGGGTCGTCCTTACGGAATGCGTCCCACTGCCTGTAACACGCATCGCGCGAGTTGTCGATGGGCTTCTCAGCCATCACTCGCGCGCTCGCCGTATAAACCGGCGGGAACATCATCACGTACAAGGTAGTGACTGCAAGGGACAGAATGCAGCTGATCACGATCAGCCGCTTGTGCTGACGCGCCGACTCCACGATACTTCGAAAGGCTCCGCGGACATCGAAAGAATCAGGATCCCGGTAACCGTTTCCCTGATGGACTTCGGGCATTCAAATCCTCCCAGCCCCGGCAGCCGCGCGCAGCGAGCTTTCCGGCTGAACAATGTGGCATTCGCGCACCTGCCAGGCAACACGAATTCTTTTCATCAGCTTAGTCAGACCTTTCAGATCCGCCGACCAGACCTGCAGGGCATCGCCTAACCCCTGTGCCCCTTCGGCACTCAGCCGGAACTCCATCTCCTGAGGCTCTTCAAGCCGGTAGATGGCGATGTTTTTCGGCATGCCATCTGCGATCCACGCGGCTATATCGTAACTAAGATCTGTCCTGCAGGCTGAGAGTATTGCTTCCACCGTATAGCCGTGCGCGTGCTGATATAGTTCGAAGCGGCCGAACTCCGCCCAGAATTCGTCGAAATCCGGAAGCTCCGCATCCGCCTTCCGATCGAGCAGCAACTTCTTCGTGGCGTTCATGGCCGCCCTACAGACTTCGGGCCAGATATGAAAAGATCCGATTGCCTGATACTTATGCATCAGGTTATCGCCAATCTCGCTGCGCAGAAGGCGCTCGAAATTCTCGTCTTTGCGATAGAACTCGAAGCAGGCCTCACGCGTCGGAAACAGTTCGTTGCGGGTCTCGGTCTCGAAATTGGCCGTAAACTCACCCAGCTTGCCGTCCGCCGTTTCAAGCGCGTTCATCATGGCATCCAGCCATTCCGATCTCTTCACACCGAATTTCTCAGCAAACCGAACCACGTCCACAAGAGTGTTGTCGTGCCAGTACGTCACTGAGGTCAGAGCGTACTTCCGGGCCCGAACATAATCGTCCAGCGTCAGCGTATCCGTCCCCACTGCGACTTCTTCGACATCCATGACCTTCAGGCCGCCGTAGATTCCGAAGTTTTTCGGCAGCACACGAAAGTAGGTCTCGAACGAAAACATTTTGCGCGATTCCAGTGTCTCCAGTTCCGAACCCTTCAGCATCATCAACTGGAAGTTGGTGACCTGGTCAACGCCGGCATCCAGTAATTTCCGAAGTGCATTGAGATGCGAGTCCAGGGTTTCGCCGGGCAATCCGAGGATAAGATCCGAATTGGACCGCATCCCCCGTCCCGCCATCTGCACCTGAAGTTGTTCGTAAGCTTCGAGCTTAATAGTTGTTCGCTTTACGTTACGCAGAACGTTTTCATCGAGCGACTGTACCGCCTGGTAGAGAACGAGCGCGCCGCTGACCTTCTCCATTGATTTGATAATACGGTCGGGCCTGTTCTTTCCCGTCGTGGCATCAATGTACATAGGCCAGCCGTATTGCTTCTGCATCTCCCCGAGGTACGAAGAAATTTCAATATCCCGCTCAAACATCCCATAGTTCGAGTCAGCAATCCTCAGAGTGCGCATGTTCGGCGATTTCTCGTGAATCTTTTTGGCGATGTATTGAATTTCCTCGCGGATGCGTTCTTTACTGAAGTTATGCACCTTCGTGTACCAACGTGTCCCCTGCACACAGTAAGTACAAGTGAACTGGCAACCACGGTTGGTCTCGAGCAGCGGAGCCAGCTTGCCGTCAAAGAATTCGTCCTGAATGCCGGACAACCATGCAGAGGGAATTTCATCAACTTCCTTGTGTCGTTCCCACATCTTGTCGATTGCGGCGGAACCGTCGGCGCGCCGAAAGACTGCGGAAGGAATTGTGCGCTGACGAAACTTTTCCACAGACATGCCCGAATCGAGAAACTGCCGAACTATCTCGGCCGCCAGAAAATCTCCTTCGCCGAGAACGTACACATCAATCTCCGGATGGCTATTGACATATTCGAGCTGGCGGGCATCTTCCAGTGGAATATTGGGTCCACCCATCACAACGAGTACGTCTGGGTTCACTTGCCGCGCAAGCTTCGCAAAATGAAAACTCAGTTCCTCGCACCACATGTAGTTGCTGACCATCAATACATCCGGCGCTTTGTCCTTCATGGCCTTCCATAATTTATCGGGATAAACAAACAGCCGGGATGTTACCTCAGGCAAGTCGCGATCCATGACCGCCTTCATGTAAGCGACGCCAAGTGGCATGCAGTCATTCGCGAGTACACCCGAATAGTCGTATCGCAGGTCAGCAAGATAAACAGTTGGACTCATGTTCTCTCCACTCCCGTCAGGAGGGCACGGGATAATATCGTTCTTGATTACAGTACTTCGAATACCATTGAATTGAAGCGCGAAGGCCGTCTTCGATTGCAAACTTCGGCGACCAGTTCAGAATCCGCCTGGCCTTTTCGGTATGCACAAAAATTTCCCGATCTCCTTCAGAGGGAATCGCCGGCATAACCGGTTTCAGGTCCGGCCTGCCTGTAATGCGCGAGATTGCTTCTACGATTTCGAGGACGGAGATCTTCCGTTCCAGACCAAAATTGAAAGCCTGGCCGCAAATATGGGGATCCAGCGTCATTTTTTCCGCCAGAAGCAAACAGCCTCCGATGGCATCTTCGACGTAGAGATAATCGCGTGTGGCCGTGCCGCTGCCGCGGATAACGAACTTTTCATTGTTTAACGCGGCCCGAATCGCACCGGGGATGATCCTCGAAAAGTTCAGATCGCCTCCGCCGAAAATATTAACGAAGCGCAAGGATGTGACCGGCAATCCGTAAGTCTCCCCGTACATCCGGGTAATTAAATCCGCGCAGCTTTTCGAAACCTCATAAGGATGGTTCCCGTGGGATTCGTCCTCCTGATATAGACCCGGAACGGCCGAACGATCGCCATAGATCTTTGCAGACGAGGCGACAAGCACCTGGCACTTTCGTGTCGCCCGCGAGGCTTCCAGAACATTCCACGTTCCGCGAATGTTGACATCGAGCGTATTGGCGGGATCGTCATTGGCTGATCCCACAAGTGACTGCGCGGCGAGATGGAATATCGTCTCCACCGAATACGTACTAACCGCGTCCCGAATTGTCTCTCCGTCTGTTACAGAGCCCAATATCCGTTGGATATTTTCGGAATGTCCTTCATCAACTGCCTCAGTCGTCTGGCTTCGTGTCAGCGTCACTACGCGGGCTCCATTTTTCACAAGCGCACGCAGCAGCCACGAGCCCAGCAATCCGCTGCCACCCGTCACCAGTACCGACCGATCCTGCCAGAACGTTGAGATAACTAACCCTTTCAGTTGTTAGTCCGCGGCTGCCGAGGCAGAGCGGGCCCGCAGACGGTACGGCATCCAGGGAGCGTGTCTGTCTGCGTTGTGAACCGACTCCATTTCCTGCTGATCTTTGCTGGTATCCATCGATTTCCAGAACCCGTCATGGCGGAAAGTGTATAGACCGCCATTGGACGCCAGATGAGGGAGCACATCCTTTTCGAGGTTTTCTCCCTGCCAGGAATCAAATACCGCTTTATTGAAAACGAAGAAACCGGCATTGATCCAGCAGTCTTCGATTATGGGTTTTTCCACAAATCGATCCACCTGGAACCGATCATTGAAGTGAATCGTGCCATATTGGGAGCGCAGAGGTACCGACGTCACCGTGCCAAGTCCGCCGTGTTCGTGATGGAATGCAAGCAACGACTCAAGATCGACGTCGCCCAGACCATCGCCGTAGGTCGCGAAGAAGGTGTCTCCAACATAGCTTGCGCAGCGGCGGAGACGTTCGCCCGTGTCGCTTGCTTCGCCGGTATCCACAATTGTGACTTTCCAGTCGGTATAGCGGCCCTCGAAGTAATCGCGCAGGATTTCCTGACGATGACCAGCCGCCAGCACAAAATCATTGAATCCCTGCGCGGCATAGAGCCGCATCAGATGAACAACGATCGGCGTTCCGCAGATCGGCATCATGACCTTCGGGAAATACTCAGTAAAGGGATAAGACCTCGTTCCCTTGCCACCACAGAGAATAACTACTTTGGGAGATTCCATTTATGTTCGCCCCTCTTCGAAACGTTTACTGCGTAACCCTGCTGATTTCCTGCACCAACTTAAAATTCACATATGTCCCGAGAACCGAATTCACACCTGTCAGCGGGCGGTTAATAAAATCATCGATAAAACGAGACACCTGGCTGCGGCCATTTTCCGGCACGAAAATAATGTCATCGGGGAATAATCTGGTTTTCGCAAGCGCTTCGTAGGGCCCACGCTGGCCATGGACCTCAGGTTGAATCGGAATCGTGACAAGTTTCCCGTCATCTCCAAGACGAATGATGATAATGCGCCGTGATGCGGCAGTACGCTTCAGGCCGCCCGAAAGAGAGATTGCCTGAATTGCGGTAGCAGCGCGGCGTAAAGGAATCGCCCCGGCATTATTGACCTCGCCGCCAACATAGACGGTTGGTTCGTGTACATCGGTCGCGATCACTGTCACATCCGGGCTGATCAGACGCCGGGAAAACAGGCCGACCAGCTTTGTGTTCACTTCTTCCGTGGTCAGTCCGGCTACCGCAACGTCTTTCACCATCGGCAAAGTGATTTCACCATCGGAACGCACGACTACACTGCGGCTGGCCTCCGGAACGCGGCGCACCACAATATCGAGATGATCGCCCGGAGTGACGACGTACGCTTTGCGAAAATGCGCATCGGAAACCGCCGTGGCGTTGGGCGGCGCATTTTCTCCGAACCCGCAGACGGCGACCAGAAAAAGCGACGTGAGCGTCAAAAAACGGGACTTTCTCATTTACAAACCTTTCCCCGACAGAACATGACGAATACTCTGGAGCAGAATCCTGCAATCGAGGCCGAGACTCCAGTCATCGATATACCGCATATCCAGTTGCATCCAGCGAGTGAAGTCCAGGCGGTTTCTTCCCTCCAGAACCCACAGGCACGTGAGGCCCGGTTTCATTCGAAGACGGCGGCGCTGCCACCGCTTGTACTGCCGGACCTCGTCGGGCAGCGGCGGTCGCGGGCCCACCAGCGACATGTCGCCCCTGAGGACGTTAAAAATCTGGGGCCATTCGTCGATTGAAAACTTCCGCAGATACTTTCCGACAGGAGTGATCCGGGGATCGTTGGCGCACTTGAAAACGGGACCGTCCATCTCATTGAGACCGGCAATTTCGGCGCGCCGCTGCTCCGCATCCTGATACATCGAGCGGAACTTATATAGACAAAATGGTCGGCCATTGAGGCCACATCGCTCCTGGGAAAAGAGTATCGGCCCCTTCGAGGAAAGACGGATAGCAATGATCACGGGCAGCGACAACGGCGCAAAAACGAGGGTCATCGCGCCGGCGATTGTGATGTCGAACAGCCTTTTCAAAAAGAGCAAATAATCGTTATCCGGCGTGGAACTGAATGTCAGCAGAGGCAGGTCATGAAGTTTATCCAATGATACCTCGGCGATCATTGCGGGGAAGAAATTCACGATGACGCGAACCTTGATACCTTCCTCTTCACAAATCAGAAAAAGTTCTTCCAGTTGCCGCGTGGTGTGCGGATCCGTCGCGAAGATCACTTCGTCGACAACGCGATCGCGCAGCATCGGCGTCAACTCCTCAAGACCCCGGATCGGCAATCGGCTGCTCCGCCCTGTCAGATTGGAAAATTCCGAGTCAGGATCCTCGTTCCCCGCGTTGATCAGCGCAAGAATCTCGGAAGATTCCGTCAGGTCTGCCTCGATTGCCTGAACGACACGAGCCGCGTCCGCTCCGGTGCCGACAATGACGTAATGTCGTTTCGCCCCCGCATTCGGGCGTATCAGCGCCGGGGCCGCGAGACGCCAGATCATCAAAAAAACCGTATCGAGCAGAACGAAAAGAAGCATGAACACACGGCTCACATCGCCGAGCTTCAGAAGATAGAGGAGAATTACCAGCGCCGCTGTTCCGAACAGTGTTTGACGAACGGTATTGCGAGCTACGCGAGCGGGATCGAAAAATTCAGGCGATCGATAAAGACCGACTGATAATCCCAAAAAAAGCCAGATCGCCAGGATAGCGGAAAGCAGGCCGAGAAATGCCGGACGCAGCAGATAGAACTCGCGGAGGCTGACAAAATGCTCGCGGAGAACATAAGCGGCAATGAAAGCAAATATGGTCACCACCGTATCAGTGGCGGCCAGCCGTAGTCTCAGAAATTCGCGCTTGCGATGAAACATGGTTCGTGTCGCGCTATCGAACTCGCGAGACCTCCGGAAGCTTATTCATCGTGCAACACTCCGGGAGACCGACTGATAACCAGGCTGACCTTCAGCACGGAAGTATCGAAGAATACGCGCCAGTGCGGCACTCACGTCGGCAACGTCATCAGCGGTCATCTCAGACGATATCGGCAGCGATATGGTGCGCTCTCCAATGAAACCCGCATTGGGAAAGTTCTCGGGCACTAAATCCAGGGTTTGCCGGTAGTAGGGCTGTTCGTGAGCCGGCACATAGTGAACGCCGGTGCCGATATTTTCGGCGCGCAGCGCTGCAACAACTTCATTGCGCGATACAGCCAGGTCCTCCAGATCCAGCAACAGGCTGAACAAATGACAGGCATGACGATAGCCTTCGGGAATCGCCGGAAGAGCAACCGTCAGACCCCATAGGGCCTCGTGGTAGTTCTCCCAAACCTGCTTCCGGCGTTCCGCGCGGGCGTCGAGCCGGGACAACTGCACCAACCCCAGCGACGCCGCGATGTCGTTCATGCCGCACTTGAAGCCTCGCGCGACAACGGAATACGTCCCATCACCACTTTGAAATCTGTTCCAGGCCCCCGCGGTCATTCCCTGTTGAGACATCAGTCTCATCTGGCTCAACAGGGCACTGTGCCGACTGATGACCATACCACCGTCGCCTGTCGTCAGATTCTTCGTCGGATAAAAGCTGAAACAGCCGATATCGCCGATTGTTCCCGAAAAACTGTTTTTATAGCGAGCTTCGATGGCATGAGCGCAATCCTCAACCACGCGGAGATTATGCCGGCGTGCCAGGCTGAGGATTGGATCCATATCGCAGCAAAGCCCACCCATGTGGACGACCAGAATTGCCCTGGTCCGCGGCGTCACAGCGCGGGCAATAGCCTGGAAATCGATGTTGAACGTATCTCTCCTGCAATCCACCAGGACAGGGGTTCCGCCCGCATAGGTAATGGCCTGAAGACTCGGCGGAAAAGTCATGGATGGGGCAATCACCTCATCACCTGACTGAAGGTCTATTGCCAGAAAAGCGAGTTGCAAAGCTGATGTTCCGCTGTTTACAGCGACTGCGCTCCGCACGCCTTTATACAAGGCAAATTCACATTCAAACTGTTCGACCTTCTTCCCTTGCCCAATCCAGCCGCTCCGCAAACACTCTGTAACGGCGTCGATCTCTTCCTCTCCGATACACGGCGCACCGAAGACAAGCGGCCTGTCGGCGCTACGAATCGGAGTACCGCCGGCAATCGCAGGCAGACTGGACAATGCGGCTTTTGACAGGACTGGCGACATGAGCTAAATCCGACAATCTGCGCCTGGCCGCTTTCTGAACGGAAAGTATAGGGCAATTGACCGATCCCTGGAATACTGGATCGACACACAAACCCTTCCCGCGAAAAACACGATGCCACGGCCTGCATTCCGGCTGCAACAGAGAAACCGCTCTAAATTGACGGCCCCGCGCCAGCAGCTAAGCGCGCCTGGAAACTGCCTTGCGTGTGAGCACGCCAATAGCAGCAAGGCCAGCAAGAAAAGTAAAAAACGATGCTGGCTCCGGTACACCGCTGGGCACAGGCGTTATAGAGCCGCTGTCGAGGCCGATGGTGCCATTCACATCGTTGAAATTAATGTCGAAGATTGGGCCGCCGTTATACCCGACCAGACTATCGGGAAGCAATAGCAGCAAAGATGGGACAGTGCTGGTAGGGTTGGCGGCAGATGTTGTGAAGATGAAATAAGCTGGGCCAGGCACTGGGGTTTGTTGAAAGATGTTGCTGAATACGTCGCTCGGATCGTCCTGAACGTAAAGGGAAGCCGCATCAAGCGTCCCTGTGATCGTATCGATCTCCAACGCCCCACTGACGGTAGAAGAATCGGCGAGAGTTGCGGAAAGGGTGAAAACCGTACCAGCGGACAAGAGTCCACCAGATAATGTCGCAAACGCTGCAACAAGAAGGATTCTGCAAATGCTCTTCGAGATCAACCTACACGCTCCCCGATGACGAATGGCGGTTCTTGGCCTCGCCTTGATGAAAATTCGCTCAAAACTACTGGTACTACCTCCACAAGATTTGGGCTAGTTATATCTTTTGTCTAACCGGGTAGTATTGTCAATAGTTAAACGGTTTTTATATCGATTGTTAACCGGAACCGAGCATGAAAGCGCTGGCACGAAATTTTAGTCAGCCCGGTAAATAAAGAAATAAATGGAGTTAGTCATCGGCGAAGATAGAGTTCGTATCAACGGCTACGCGTAATCGAATCACCTATCCTTGGCGGGCGTATGCCCTCAGTAGACGCCCGCCGTCACAGGAAGCACGTATCGATGCCTAAATGGTGGGTCCCAGACCCCGTGGTTCCGCTGCGCAAGCAAATGGCATCCTTATCAGTTGTTGCGCGCGATTTCTCACAATGTCGTCAGGAACCGATGGAGCGATTCCCACTTTTGTAGTGGAATTCTTTTCGAGGACTCACAAGGACCTCGACAATTCTTCGCCTAACGGCTGCCGGAATCGGCCCGTCGACGGGACCACGCGCAAATCATGTGATATTCTCTCAATCCGCGAGATATGCGCTACTGGACGAATCACTGGCAGAACCGATTTTGGCGGGGCGATATCAATCCTGAGGGCGAACCGTTGCGTGGCTCCGGGGCAGCATCCTCAGCAAACTTGGCCTTGACCGCGGCGACTACGTGTACATTGTGTCGATCCGAGATGGAGCGTTGCTCCTTGGCGGCGGAATGACTGTAGACGATATTGTGTCCGGAAGCGAGGCCGTCCGTAAATTCAAGGATGATCAGCTATTTGGTGCGTCAGAATACCGAGTCTGCGTGCAGCCAGCAATCGACCGTGACCGGCGATGATGACACGGTCGGGGCCCACGAGGATTGGATTGACGAAACCGAATTCTTTGATCGATGCCGCGATCTGCGCTACCTGCTCATCGGAGTGGGTGCGCGCGTTGCGGGCGTAGGGCAGGAGTTGGTCGATCAGCCAGCACTCGATGGACGTTGCCATTTTCATAGGCATCGTCGAAGCGCTGGCTTCTTCATAGCAAACAGGGATGTCAGTCGTCAACAAAGAGGCAAGATAGGCAGGATGGCCGGTGAGGTTGCCGGCCTCATCTCGTGCTCGTATTGCCATGCTCTTCACCTTTGAAAGCAGTTCCTCTTCTTGCGGTGTCCGGGCTTTGGCGAATACACCAGCGAGCACGGTAAGAAACCAACCCGCTTGCAAGCCATTGGAAGTGGTATCCGCGTAAGGATCGAGAAATCCAACATCGGGAATTCACAATTCCCCGCTCGGGGAGCAAACCGTCCAGGATATTTGCAGGATCAGCTACCGTCTCCAATTGTGCACCGAATTCGTCTTGCAGCCTGATTTCGAAACCCATAAATACTGACGCGGGACGCACGGGTTTTCTTCTCTTGTTCTGTTTCGCCGGGCGCCCTCGACTTTTGCGCCGATCTACGCTGTCCAACTTCAGGTTTGCTCTTCTTGTTATCTGTATTCCTTTGCCAAGCTGGCGAGCTTTCAACTCCGCACACCGGCGGTCAAAGGGTCAACGTCCGCGCGGCAACAATTGATGTGTGCGCAGTGAGATTTTGAAGCCGATATGGCTTATCACCGATAGGCTCCAATGGGCGCCGGAGGCTCGGCTCACGCAGCCAGCGAACCCGATGTGGCATAGCGCAACTCCATCTATTTCCTGTTCATAGCCGGTTGCCTTTCGAACCAGTTTGCCCTCTCCGCTGAACGCTACGCCGTCAGGCAGGATCTGACCATTGGCAGCACGAACTTCCAGATGCACCGCGACTCAGGACCAGGCAGCGTGCTTCTATTGGGATATCCACACGGCAAAATGGCGCCACGCTGCGCTCGGACCGATCACCAATGCCTGAAGCAGCAGAAGAGCAAACAATCCAGTCGCAATGGCCCCCGTAAGGAATCGAACCCGCCCCTCAGCGAGGAAATCAAAGGTGACCGGCGCCAAAAGGAAAGAAATGTAGAGAATCACAAACGCAGC
>Ga0134128_10011778_pt1 | contig 10435 bp, 10 predicted proteins | sample KB31754_FD_96462 | JGI IMG/M metagenome (GOLD analysis project Ga0134128, IMG submission 96462) | Terrestrial soil microbial communities with excess Nitrogen fertilizer from Kellogg Biological Station, Michigan, USA - KB3-175-4 | ecosystem: Environmental > Terrestrial > Soil > Unclassified ...
CCGGATCCGTCTCTTGGATATGTCTGGCCGCTCGGACAGTTCGAGATGTATTCGGCGCGCCCGGATGGTTCCGACCTGCGGCAGCTCACCAGCACCGGTGCGTACAACGCCGAGACGACGGCGTCGCCGGATGGCAGGCACCTGATCTTCACTTCGACCCGCGACGGCGACATCGACCTGTACACGATGGACGTCGACGGCAGCAACGTGAAGCGGATCACCAATCGCATCGGCTACGATGGCGGGGCGTTTTTCTCGGCCGACGGCCGCGAGATCGTCTGGCGCGCCGGATACCCGGCAACGGCAGCCGATACCGCCGACTATCGCCGGCTGCTGGCGCAGCACCTGGTGCGCCCGGCGGCCCTGGAGATCTGGACCGCGCATGCCGATGGCTCCGGTGCGCGCCAGGTGACGCATCTTGGCGGCGCCAATTGGGCACCGTTCTTCTTTGCCGACGGCAGGCGGATCATCTTCTCGTCGAACTACGAAAGTCCGCGCAGCGGAAACTTCGACCTGTACCAGATCCGTACCGATGGTACGGGGCTCGAGAAGATCACCACGTCAACCGAGTTCGATGGTTTCCCCATGTTCTCGCCGGACGGGCGCAAACTGGTGTGGGTGTCCAGCCGTCACAGCCGGGTACCCGGCGAGATCAACCTGTTCATTGCCGACTGGAAGGAATAGCGCATGGCCGCCAGGCGCGGCGCGTCGATCGCCCGATGGTTTCTCGAGTGGTTCAAGTCCATCGCGATCGCCCTGGTCGTCTGGCTCTTTCTGCGCACGTTCGTGGTCGAGGCGTTCACGATCCCCACGGGCAGCATGAAGAACACCTTGCTGGTCGGCGATTTCCTCTTCGTCAACAAGTTCCTCTACGGAGCCGAGGTGCCGTTCATTCACAAGCGGCTCCCGGTGGTTCGCGAACCGCAGCGCGGCGACATCCTGGTCTTCGACTCCATCGAAGAGGACATGAAGATCGTGAAGCGTCTGATCGGAATACCCGGCGACACGATCCAGATGCGGGGCGGACATGTCTTTCGCAACGGTGTCCCGCTCAACGAGCCGTACGCGGTCAACAGTGATCCGCTGGCGGGCGCCGACGTCGTCGCCCGCATGCGGATGCGCGACTGGCAGGTGAAACACTTTGCCGGACCGGTGCCCGCCGGGTACCAACCCGACTTGCACGACTGGGGGCCGGTTGTGGTGCCGCCCGAATCCCTCTTCGTGATGGGCGATAACCGCGACGACTCCTATGACGGGCGGTACTGGGGCTTCCTCCCCCGCAGCAACGTGCGCGGGCGGCCGCTGTTGGTCTATTTCAGCTATGACGCGGAGAGCTACCGCAAGCTGGCGTTTCTGACCAAGGTGAGATGGCACCGGCTGTTCACGGTGCCGCGGTGAGGAGGAAGTCGTGAGTCGTGAGTCGTGAGGAACCGATTGTGAGATCGCGCCGCGATGCCGACAAACAACCTTCACGACTCACGACTCACGACTCACGACTAATCGTCACCCCACGATCGATATAGCTCACGATCCTGCCGCATGCGCTGCAGGTCAGCGTGACCGGCCCCGCGACCGGATGGCCGTCATCGGGGCGGATCGGGCTGCGCGCGACGGCAACCGCACCACAGCAGGGGCACTGCAGCGCGTCGCCATTGCGGTCCGCACTGATCAGGCTCAAGGCCTCATCCGGACGGAATTCCTTAACGTGGCGACGGCCCATGGCCGGTCCTTTCCACGCCGCCGATCAAGGGGGGTCCGACGGTGTGCGTCCCTCTTAGGTACGTAATTCCGTCGGGATCGTCAAGAGTCTGAACGCCGGTTCTCTTGACGCGACCTCCGCCGAGGTCTACGTTGGCCTTTTTCGTTCACCCGAGTCTAGCGAAGGACTGCGTCCTGTGACTGAATTGGCCGCGCCCCAGATTTCGTCCCTGATGGAGGCCCTTCCGGGCATAGCCGCCGTCCTGCGCAGCCCGGTGGCGAACGCGATGGTGGCGCTCTCGCGCTCGGCGGCGGGCTTGGAGGAGTTCCAGTTCGCCCACGCCGAAGAACTCCTGAGGTTTGGCGTCCGGCGCAACCTCCTCACTCCCGAGGAGGTCGACAAGGTCCTCGACGAATTGCGAGAGGTCGTGTCGAAACGGCCGTCGAAGCCGGCTCCGCCGGCGGCCAAGAAGGCGGCGATCGTCAAGCCCGAGGTACCCAAGGTGCCGCACCGGCCCAAGGGCATCCAGCTCAAGCCCGTTCCCAAGCATCCGCCGGCTCCCGTGATGGCGGCCAAGCCCAGGCCGGCGCCGCCGCCCAAGCCCGTCAAGAAGGCCGCAACGACCAGAAAGTCGACGGTCGCCAAGGCGGCGCCTTCCAAGCCCGTGGCGCGCAAGCCGGTGGCCAGGGCCGCCGCCAAGAAGGTGGCCCACCAGAAACCGGCACACCACAAACAGGCGCACCGGAAGCACTAGACGCGGAAACCCTTGACCAGTCGCGTCAGTCGATCGGCGGTGCTCACTACGGTGGTCGCCGCCGTCGCGATTTCCTGGGTGGCGGTGGACTGCTCCTCGGCCGAATCGGTCACCGCCTGGGCGGCGTGTGCATTGGATTGCGCCGAGCGGGCAACATCCGCCGCGGTGGAGGTCAGGCGATCTGCCAGCTCGCGATGCGCCGCCGCCTCTCGCGCGACGGTTCCGGCTGCCTGGCTCACTTCCTCGACTGCCTTGACGATTCCGGCGAGCGCCTGGGTGACTCCATCGGCAATGTCCTCGACACCGGCAACCCGTTCCTTGCCAGCCGACACCGTGTCGGCGACGAGGTGTACCTGTTCCTGCAGCGTGGCGACCGTCTTCGCGATTCGCCTTGCTCCCTCGGCACTGGTTTCGGCCAACTGGCGGATTTCGCCGGCGACGACCGCGAATCCGTCGCCGGCTTCGCCGGCGCGCGCGGCCTCGATGGCGGCATTGAGCGCGAGCAGTTCGGTCTGAGCGGCCAGTTGCCCGGTGAGCGACACGAACTCCTGCACGGCGGCCGCCGCCGCGGTGAGCCGATCGACCGAACTGGTGGTGCGTTCGACCACCTGATGCAGCTCGAGCAACGTGGCCGACGCCGCGCCGAGATGTCCCTGATGGGTTGCGGCCGTGCGACGGATCGCGTCGGCCACGCCGACCACGCGCTGACCGGCGCCGGCACTGCGCGCCGCCGCGGCGCGCAGGTCGGAGAGCAGCACGTCACCCTCGCGCATCGCTTCGGCCTGGTGTTCGGCGCTTGCGGAGACGCCGGCAATGGCGCGCGACACCTGACGAGCGCTGTCCGACAGCTGGCTTGACCGCGACGAGAGTTGCGAGGCGTTGTCGGTCAGGCTTGCCGAGACGTCGGCGACGCTTCCCACGATGCCGCGCAGCCCCTCGCTCATCCGCTGCACGGCGGCGGCCAGCAGGCCCAGTTCCTTGGGCATCGCGCCGACGTCGATGGGTCGCAGGTCGCCCGCGCCGACGCGTTCGGTCGCCCGCACCAGCCGGCGCAGCGGCAGGACCACCGCCCGCACGGTTGCGACGGCCGACGCCACGCCAAGCATCAGCACCGCGCCGAACACCAGCCAGACAATCCGGCGGCGCCGCTCGCTGGCCCGCTGGAGGCGGGCGTCGCGATCGGTGGCGGCAGCTTCCTGGACTGCGAGCAGCGCGGCCACTTCGTCGAGGAGTGAGTCCGCGACGATGTTGCGTCGCGCTTCATCGGGCTCCGCGCCGCTCGGCGAACGTCGCTCGAGCTCGCGGCCAAACGCGTTCACTCGATCGACCACGCGCCGTTCGGCCGGTGTGAGATCGAACCGCTGATACGACTGATCGGCCGCGCCCAGCGCGGCGAATGTGGAGTCGAGGCGCGTCTGCAGCAGGGAATCGGGATGCTGCGCGAGGTCGTCGCCCGTCCGCACTGCCGTGACGACGTCGTGGGTAATCGTTTGTGCCAGGACATTGCGCTCGCGCAGCGTGACCAGTTCCGCCTGCACCGCGTCGCTCAGCGAATTCATCGCCGACACGCCGAGGAACGTCATCCCGAAAACGAGCAGGAGAAGCAGCGTCGTCCCGGTCGTGACTCGGCTCCGCAACGAAGGGAGATCAGTCATGCCGGGACGGCGGATTCCGCCAGCGGGTCAGGCGCTGGCCTTCTTGACGTTCGCTGCCTGCAGTCCCTTCGGTCCTTCCACGATGTCGAACTCGACGACATCACCCTCCGCAAGCGACCGGAATCCACTGGCCTCGATCGCCGAGAAATGGACGAATACGTCCTTGCCGCCTTCCTGCGCGATAAAGCCAAACCCCTTCGCATCGTTGAACCACTTCACGGTGCCCTTCGCCATGGCGTCCGAGCCTCCGACAAGAAATGAAACTTGGCCCCCGTGTAACGATGCGATCCCGGGGCGCGGCGGGCAAGACGTGAATGCCAGTACGCAAGCCCAGAGCCCGGAGCCCGGAGCCCAGGGGCAGCCGTGAGCCATGGGCCATGAGCCACCAGCCCCGATGGTAGACTCGGCGACAATCTTGAGTGTCTAGCCGAGCCTGCCTTCAGGGGCTCACGGCTCACGGCCGCCTTTGGGCTCCGGGCTCCGGGCTCCGGGCTCTGGGCTGTGGCTTTCAGCTTTCGGCTCTGGGCCCCGCGCCCGTCCCTCGCTATCATCCGATTCATGTCGACTGCGAACTCGCTCGTCATCCGTACATTTGCCGATCACGCCGAGGCGCTGGCGCATTGCATCCTGCGCGCCGGCGACGCGCCGCGGATCCTGGCATATGACGACACCGTCGGATGTCCGGTGGAGCAGGCGCTGGCGGCACTCGAATGGACCCGGGTGGTGGGTCTCCTCCCGGATGACGATCAGCTGCATGCCGCACGGCTGACCAGCGAAACCGCGGCGGCGGTGGTGGAGCGGAAGACGGCCGACGGCCGGCAGTGGGTGTTTCTTGGCCCCAGGCTCGACGCACCTCCCGTGGATGCGTTCGAGGGGGAGCTGGTGCTCGATGAACCGGGAGTGGTCGGTATTGCGTTTGGAGACCGGGCGCTGGCATTGGCCCACTTTCTCCGGGCGACCGGCGGAGGCGGCGCGCTGCTGGCACAGCTCGGACGGCGCGGGCCCGAGTTGCGGCACATGCGGCGCTGGCTGGCGCCGATCGTTCAGGAACTCGACGCGCCCCGGCGGCTCGTTGCCGGATGGTTCGCCGCATCGGCAGGCGGTGCGCTTTTCACCGGTGACGAGGCGGGCGAAACCACACATCGATACATAGAGGTCGGAATCGATTCATGATGAGCCGTACTCGAATTGCCGGAATCCTCCTGATCGCGATCGCTGCGTGCACCTCCCGCGCTTCGGCGCAGCGATCCGTGCGTGACATCCTCATCGTGGACTCGCTGAGTCCGGCCAAGACGCAGCTCCGGGACTTTGTCGCCGAACTGCGTGATACACTCAATCTGGTGGAATCGATTCACGCCAGGATCGTTCGCGCCAATGCCTCCGGGATGGGTTCGGTGGTGCAGTCGAGCGGCCACCAGTTGCGGCGCAGCTGTCGCGCCAGCACCGCCATGATCGAACTGACCCAGCAGCGGGTCAGCGCGATGAAAACCAGCGATGTGCGCGGTGAGCAGGCGCTGGCTTCGTTCCGCGCGGGCCTCGCGGCCCTGGACGACGACCTCCGGCTCTGCCAGACCGATGACAGCGCCGTCATGGCGGCTACTCGTCCCGACCAGCAGCGCATCCAGCAAGTCGCCACCGCCGCGCGCGACGCCATCGTGCGGTACGACCAGGTTCGCGACGGGCTGCTCAGGCTTCTCGACATCAATTTGCCGGTCAAAGGCTACATTCCGCCTCCCCGGCACTGAGGCCGAGAGGTGTGGGGATGTGGATCAACATCTCCACACGCCGTGGACAAGCGTCGCAAGCTGGTGTTCCGGTGGGACTTCGAACCCACATCGAAGCCACGTCGAAGTGACCTAACCCGAATAAAATCAGGCACTTGCGCGATTCTTGCATGGCCATAGCTTGGTCATGAGGATCGATGGAGCGTTTCGCGCGCTTCATCCTCTCCGATCCAGCGCCTCGGAGAGCCGTGCGAGCGAGTGGTCCGCGAGCCGCTCTGACCCGCAGCGCTCATGTTGCCGCAGCGCCCCCGAGTGCCGCGCCAGCATGCGAAGCGGTCGACCAGCCAGTCTGGTCGGCCGCGTCTTGTTTCGTGCTAGTCGCCGGGTTCTCTCCCGAAGCTCGCCTTCGACTTGAACATCCAGCGTCCGTCGAGTTGCCAGATCTTCCTGGTCGAGACGCCCGCGCCGTCGGGGAAGAATTCCCGCGAGGCATACGCTTCGGCGATGGACGCGGTTTTCGCGCTGGCATCATCGGCAAAGTGGAGGATTTCCGCCTCGAGCGTCAGCGGCTTCACCGGCGAGCCGAATTCCAGCTTGCCATGGTGCGACAGGATGAGGTGTTCCAGGATCAGCTGCTCGGCCTCCGTGCACGGAGGGCTGGCCGCCTGGGCGATGGCCCGCTGCAGCATGATCACGCCCTGCACGACGTGGCCGACGAGGCGGCCCCGTTCGGTGGTATCGAACGCTCCCGATTCCCAGCTGTAGCACTCGAGCTTGCCGATGTCGTGCAGCAGTACTCCCGCGATGACGAGTTCGATATCCGCCTTGGCGACGCGCGAGATCTGCAGCGCGATGGCGAGGACCTCGCAGGTGTGTTGCAGCAACCCGCCGAGCCGGGCATGGTGGCCCGTCCCGGGAGATCCCGGGCACGCCTCGTATTGTTGCCGGAATGCGTCATCGGCATAGCAGAGATCCAGCACCGCGCGGAGCCGCGGAGCCGTGATCTCGGCGCGCTTCTCGTCGATGAACTGCCAGTACTTGTCCACCGCGCCGACACTGGGGACGAGGTCGGCGAGCGGAACACTTCCCTTGGGGAGCGCCCGGACCGAAACGGCGTCGAGCTGGTTGCAATCGCGATACGCGGTCACCTTGCCGACGACCTGAACCAGCATCCCCTTGGCGACGCCGCGGATCATCTCGTCACGGCCGGCCCAGAACGGCGCTGAAACGATCTGCCCGGTCCGATTGGAGAACGTGATCGTGGTGCGGGCGTGGTCACCGCCCCGGACGTCGACGTCGGCCACCACGAGCGGGTGGTGCACGTCGTCGCCCGGCGCGAGGGCAGGAATGTCGAGTATCTGGGCCATGGTCGATAGTAAGCTATTTTTCTCCATGCGCCCGCTTCACGTTCAGCTGGTCGTCGCCGATCCGGACGGAGAGGACGTGTCCGCGCTCCGCGACGCATTGCGCGCTGCCGGTCATGTCGTGGTCAGCGAGGAAGTGGCCCGCCTGCCGGACGGCGTGTTGCCCGGGCCGGATTTCGTGGTGACCGAAGGTGCCGCGCTGCCGGCCCCCGAAACCCTGGCGGCCGCGGAGAAACGCCATCTCCGGGCCGTGCTGCGCTTTACTCGCGGGAACAAGCGACAGGCGGCGCTGTCGCTGGGCATCGCCCGGTCCACGTTGCTGGCGAAAATCCGGAAGTACCAAATCGAGTGAGTCGTGACGCGTTGGGGTCAACCAACGCGGGTGCGGTGCCGATCCACTTCGTCCAGTTGTTCACCCGGTTCAGCGAATTTCGCCGCGAGGTCGAGCCAGGAACGAGCCTCTGCCGCCGCCGCGCAGCGCATGGCGTTTTCGCTTGCCAGCAGCGCATAGTAGTACGTCATGGCGGGTTCGCGGCCGCGCTCGGCGTGCCGGGCGATCTCGCCGGCCACATCCCCGATGTCCGCGTCGGGCGTGATCGCCTCCAGCGCCATCGCGATGGCACGGTGGGTTTCGGCGCGGCGTGACTTGGTGAGCATGCCGCGTACAACGGAAGCGATGACCGGGTGCGCGCAGCAGTACTGTCCATCATCTTCGCGCAAGAGCAGCCGCTCCACCAGCTCATCGCACAGGGCCGAAGCACGCAGCCGAGAAATGCCATGCACGTGGGACAGAAGTGCAGGGCGACACGACTTGCCGTACAGGGCGGTGGTTGCCACAAAGTCGCGCATCTCGAACGGAATGCGCGTAATCCGCGCGGCGATCACATCGCGGACCGCCGGCGGGAGCGGCACCGCGTCGTCCTGATCGGTGGCGCCGTGGCCCCATGCGAGCCATTCGCCCGAGTCGGCGTCGACGCCCACTGCGCCGCCGGCGACCATGAGCTTGAGGAGCTCGACCACGTGGAGCGGGTTGCCCTCGGTTGCGCGATGCAGGCCGGCGGCCAGCCGCCCAATGCGCTCCTCCATCTGGAGCACACCCGATTCGCGAACGAGCTGGCGCACCTCGTCCTCGGTGAGCGGGGTCACCGGAATGACGCTCGCCCCGGCGTCGGCTCTCAGCGCGCGGAAGAGCCGTACCACGGGAGCTTCATGGTCGAGGTCGCCGAGACGCACGGTGAACATCAGGGCCACGGACGCGGCAGCGAGGCGCTGCATCAGGAAGTGCACCAACGCACACGTATCGCCGTCGCACCACTGCAAGTCGTCGATCAGGAGCACGACCGGCGCTTCGTCGGCGAGCGCAAGCAGCAATTGCGCGACTGCCTCGAACATTCGCGAGCGTTCGGCAGTGTCGGCTGCCGGTCCCGGCGCCGGCAGTTCGCAGTATGTCTGGCGGAGTTCCGGCAACAGGCGCGCCACCTCAGCGAGATACGCGGGCGCGGTGCCCCCGATTCCGGGCGCATCGCACGCACAGCGCAGCGCTTCGACGATCGAAGCGTATGGAATGTCCGCCTCGGCATCATGGGCCCGACCGCGGAGGACGGTACCTCCCTCGGCACGGATCCACCGCAACCAGTCTTCGGCAAGTCGCGTCTTGCCCATTCCCACTTCACCCTCCAGCAGGACGATCCGCCCCATGCCGTCGGACACGTCGCGCCAGACGTCAGTGAGCACACGCCACTGCCGTTCGCGGCCGATCAAGGTCGGTGCAAACTCCGGAGTGGCGCTCGTCGTCCCGCGGCCGCGGCGCCGGCGCTGGGCCGGATCCGCTTCCAGCCGCTGCTGGAGCGAAAGCAGCGCCGTGCTCGGCTGCGACGCGCTTTCCCGGCCCACGCGGCCGACATGAGCGCGCACGCGCGCGAGGGCGGCGGCGTGATGGCCGGTCATCAGTTCCGCCTCGGCAATCAGGTGCACGGCTTCATCGGAGAGCGGCTCGTGCTCAAGCCAGCGGGCACCGAGCATCGCCGCGTCGCGCCAGCGCGACCCCGCCATCGCGTCGCGTATCGCAGTGCGCAACGCCTGAACGTGCCGTCGCAGGAGCATCGCGCGGGTCCGTTCGACCCATTCTTCGTACCCGGGTGCCCGGGGCACCGCGATGCCGCTCATGAAATGGGCGACATCGAACGCGGCGGCCGCCGCGGGCGACTTTTCGCACGCGGCGAGGAACTCGCGCACGTCGCATTCCACGTCGCCGACCAGCTCAACGCGGTCACGATTGGCGCGCACGCCGTCGCCGAGCAGGCCACGCAGCTGGGTCAGCGCCTGCCGAAGCGACGCATGGGCAGCCGCCTCACCGGAATCCCCCCACAACAGGGTCGCCAGCTCGTCCCGTGAGTGTGCCCCGGGCTCGAGTGTGAGATAGCACAGAAGGGCGAGGTTCTTCGACGTGCGCAGCGTCGCCGCCGGCGATCCCGGTGGGCGCACCACCGCAGCCGCCCCCATCAGGTTCAGCACGACGCGCGCCACGCGACCTCCTGTCCGGCAGGCAGCAGAAGCTACCGGCACGGCACCACTCCGCAAGGCGGAAAGTCCCCGACGGGTCGCTCCCTCCTTGACAGGCGTCGCGCTGGCGCGCTACAACAGGGTGTGGACCACGATTCCGACGCCATGCCGACTGCAAGCGACCAATTGCGGGAGGAGGTCGAACGACTTCGCCTCCTCTATACCACGACGCTCGAATTCAACGCGTCGCTCGACTTCGATGAGGTGCTGAAACGGGTGTTCAGCCGGGTCGTCACCGCGGTTGGTGCGCAGGGCGGCTCGATCTGGATCGCCGAAGGGGATCAGTTGCGGTGTCGCCTCGTGGTCGGCAAGGCAAGCAGAAAACTGCTCGACACCACCGAGCCGCTTGCTTCGGCGTTCCGGGACGATCCGCTTCGCGGGGGACGGTCCACCATCGTCACTGACGCGACCGGAGAGCACTCCGGCGAAATACTCACGCGGATGACGACCGACTTCGTCGCGCTAACGGCCATGTCGGCCGCAATGGTCGCCAACGACGTGACGGTCGGCAAGATCGAGATGCTCAATAAGAACACCGGCGCCGGCATCTTCGATGAGCGCGACCGGGAATTGCTCGAAGGGCTCGCCACATCCGCCGCGGTCGCGCTGCGCAACGCGCAGCTCCATCTCGCAGGCAAGCAGGCGCACGATCTCGCGATCATCCTCGAGATCAGCCG
>Ga0134128_10011779_pt1 | contig 10433 bp, 9 predicted proteins | sample KB31754_FD_96462 | JGI IMG/M metagenome (GOLD analysis project Ga0134128, IMG submission 96462) | Terrestrial soil microbial communities with excess Nitrogen fertilizer from Kellogg Biological Station, Michigan, USA - KB3-175-4 | ecosystem: Environmental > Terrestrial > Soil > Unclassified ...
AATGACGTGCTCGAGATCGTCGATCAGCAGGGCCGGATCCGCAAGATCTACGACGATGCGGATACGGTGGACTGGCAGACGCTGTTGCTCCAGGTCGAAGCGTTAGTGCAGCAGAAGGGGTGAGGCTGCACTTCGGCCCTGCGTCCTTCGACAAGCTCAGGATGAGGAAGATTCTTGGTGGCCCTTGCTAGGGGTCATTCTCGATCTGCCTCATCCTGAGCGCGAGCGAAGCGAGCCGTCGAAGGGCGCACGACCTCCGTCCCATCGTTCTCTTCACGCGCTCGCTCAGCCGGATCACTCCGGCACGGCGAGGCGCGTCAGTTCCGTCACCGACTTCAAGTCCTCGAGCGAGGCGACGGCAGCGGCGAGCTCGGCCGCCCGCTTCTCGCCGAGCACCGGCGCGGCGAGGCTCATGAATTTCGCCTCGAGGCGGCGGCTTTGCGCGGCGAGATCGCTCGCCGGCACGCCGCTGTCATAGCGGGACGAGAGCCGCCGTCCATCCTCGAGGGTCACGGTCAGCTCCGCCACGGTGTGCGGCCAATCGCGCGCGAACTCGACCGAGACCCTATCGCGCAGGCGCTGCAAGGACGGATTGCCGGCATTGGCGGCGCTGTATGTCGCAAGGCTCGCCGTGTCGAGGCCGGCGAGCGCCATGGCGGTGGTGAGACGCAGTGAGAACTTGGCCTCGAGCCCGGTGCGCGGCGCTCCGATATTGCAGACGCGGGCAGCGCCGCTTTCGACGGTGAGCGACGCGGCGCGCACCGCCTCGGGCGCAAATCCTGCAGTGCGGCGCAGCTCGCGCGCGCATTCGATCGGCGCATGCGTCAGGTAGCAGGCGGCGTGATACTTGAAGAGATTGCTGGCGATGTGCCAGCCGCCCGGCGGATCGGCAAGCGCGCGCTCGGGATGGAAATCGGCGCTCTGCGTCTCGGCGAAGCCCTGGGCGCAGTCGAGCACGTCCTCGCGGCTGGTGAACCCCCGCGCCGCGAGGCTCGCCGCGAGCACGCCGTTCTGCGCCGCCTTGCCGGCATGGAGCGGCTTGCACATGGTGCCGAACATCGATTTGAGCCCAGCCGCCTGCGTCCCGGCAATGCCGAGCGCGGTGGCGGTGGCGGCAGCATCGAGGCCGAGCAGGTTGGCGGCGCCGGCCGCCGCACCGAAGCTGCCGACGGTCGCAGTGTTGTGGAAGCCGCGGGCATAATGGCCGGGCGAGACGAGCGCGCCGACGCGGCAGAGGGTCTCGTAGCCGGCGACGAAGGCGGTCATCAGCGCCGCGCCGCCGGCGCCGCGCGCCTCGGCGAGCGCCAGCACCGCCGGCATCACCGGCACGGTCGGATGCCCGCCCATCGTCATGTTGACGTCGTCGAAGTCGAGCGCGTGCGACGCCGCGCCGTTGACCAGCGCCGCCTGCTGCGTCGGCGCCCGGAGACGGTGACCGATGAGCGTCGCGGCAGCTCGGCCGCCCTGCTCCTCCGCCTCGGCCAGCAGAATGTCAGACAGCTCCTCGCGCGCTCCCGCCAAAGTCACGGCGAGCCAGTCGAGCAGGCATTGGCGGGCGAGGATGCGCACCCTCTCCGGCAGATCGCCGGCGCGCAAGCCGGCGGCACGGCGGGCGAGCGATTGAGTGACGTCGGGCGTGGCGGACCGGGCGGATGCGACGGCTGGCATGCTCTCCTCCCTGGATTTTCCCTAGGACAGTCGGGGCCATTTCACCCTGGCCAGAGCTTCCCGCTCGGCTGACTCGGGTGAATCATATACGCCGCAATACGGACCCGGGTGTCCCCATTCGCCTTGTGTTGCCGAAGTGGTAAGCCACTGCCGTTGATACGAATACGCGCCGTCAGCGCGTTGAACTATAAGCACCCGATGCTCTCCGTCGGGACTGGCAATGATCTTTAGGACGCGCGCGGTCATCGAAGGCTCTCAACGTGCGGCAGACAATGTGTAGCGCTTCCGCGGCGACCATGCGATCAGGACCTTAACCCTCCCGCAACTACTCTCATTGCGGACGCGCGAATGGCAACGGATTCATGGGTCCGGAGCCTAGCTTCCCGAAAAGGCTGGCACGCTCCCGGCTTGCCGTCCAGCGTCACGAACGGATTGCCAGACCGGGCGAAAAGACCGACCATGGCCCGGCCGAAAAAGACGCGGTCCTGCCGGCAGCAAGCCGGAAAGCCGCGCACGGCATAAGCCCAGGGGAGGACAGGATGCAGCGATTCAATGGATCGGCGCTGGCGCCGGTGGGATCGGCGCTGGCGCTGGCGCTGGCGATCGCCGCGCTGGCGATGACGCCGGCGCTTGCGGCGGAGAACGCGCCGGGCGTCACCGCGACCGAGATCAAGATCGGCCAGACCATGCCCTATAGCGGGCCGGCCTCGGCCTATAGCGCGATCGGCAAAGCCGAGCTTGCCTATATCGCCATGATCAACGAGCAGGGCGGCATCAACGGCCGCAAGATCAACCTCGTCAGCGTCGATGACGGCTACTCGCCGCCGAAGACCTTCGAGGATACGCGCCGCCTGGTCGAGGAGGACGACGTCGCCTTCATCTTCTCGAGCCTCGGCACGCCGACCGGCACGGTCGTGCACAAATACCTGAACGACCACAAGGTGCCGCAGCTCTTCCAGGCCTCGGGCGCGACCTTCTGGGCCGACCCCCAGCATTTCCCGTGGTCGATCGGCTGGCAGCCCAATTACCAGACCGAGGGCGCGATCTACGGCCGCTACCTGCTGAAGCTCAATCCCCACGCCAAGGTGGCGGTGATCTACCAGAACGACGATGCCGGGCGCGACTACTACAAGGGCTTCCAGATGGGGCTCGGGCCCGAGGCGGCGAAGAAGATGATCATCGCGGTGAAGACCTATGAGGTCACCGACCCGACGCTCGATTCACAGATCGTCAGCCTGCAGGATTCCGGCGCCACTGTGCTGTTCGACAACTCGACGCCGAAATTCGCCGCGCAGGCGATCCGCAAGACCTACGACATCGGCTGGCATCCCACGCATTTCCTCATGAGCGTGGCGAACTCGGTCGCCGCAGTGATGAGCCCCGCCGGCTTCGAGAAGGGCCAGGGCATCATCTCCGCGCTCTATCTCAAGGACCCGAACGATCCGCAATGGGCGAAGGACCCGGCGATGGAGCAGTGGCGCGCCTTCATGAAGAAATACGATCCCTCGGGCGATCTCGCCGACAATTTCAACGTCTACGGCTATGAGGTGGCGCAGACGCTGGTGCAGATGCTGAAGCAGTGCGGCAACGACCTCACGCGCGCGAACATCATGAAGCAGGCGGCCAATCTCAACATCAGCCTGCCGCTGCTGCTGCCCGGCATCAAGGTTGAGACCTCGCCCAAGGACTTCTCGCCGATCAAGCAAATGCAGCTCGCGCGTTTCGAAGGGAAGCGCTGGGTTCGCTTCGGCGAGGTGTTGGGCGAATGAGCGGAGAGACGCTTTTCGACAAGATCTGGAGCGCGCATACCGTCGCGGATCTCGGCGGCGGCTATGCGCTGCTGCATGTCGATCGCCATCTGCTGCATGACCTCGGCGGCGGCCGCGCGGTGCAGGACCTCAAGGAGAAGGGCTACCGGCTGCGCAACCCCGGCCTCACCTTCGCCACGCCCGATCACGCCATCTCGAGCGCGCCCGGCCGCGCCGGCACCAGCGCGACCGGCCGCAAGCTGCTCGAGGATCTGCGCACGCTGGCCGGCGAATACGGCGTGCGCCTCTTCGACATCGGCGAGCCCGGCCAGGGCATCGTCCATGTCATCGGGCCGGAGCTCGGCATCAGCCTGCCGGGCGCGCTCATCGTCTGCGGCGACAGCCACACCTGCACCCATGGCGGCATGGGCGCCCTCGCTTTCGGCATCGGCACGAGCGAGGTGACGCATGTGCTGGCAACGCAGTGCCTGATCCAGCGCCGGCCGAAGCGTCTGCGCGTCCGCTTCGAGGGCGCGCCGGCGCCGGGGGTCACGCCGAAGGACATGATCCTCTATCTCATCGGCCGGATCGGCGCCGCCGGCGGCACCGGATATGCGGTCGAATATGCCGGCAGCGCAGTCCGCACGCTCGACATCGAGGGAAGGCTGACGCTCTGCAATCTCTCGATCGAGCTCGGCGCCAAGATGGGCATGGTGGCGCCCGACGACACCACCTTCAACTATCTCGCCGGGCGCGACTTCGCGCCCCAGGGCGCGCTCTGGGACCAGGCGCTCGCCCATTGGCGGACGCTGCCCTCGGATGAAGACGCCCGCTTCGACCGCGAGGAGCAGATCGACGCGGCGGCGATCGCGCCGCAGATCACCTGGGGCACCAGCCCCGAGCAGGTGATCGCGGTCGGCGAACGCATCCCGGATCCCGCCACCATCGACGATCCCGGCAAGCGCCGCGCCGCCGAGGCGGCGCTCGCCTATATGGGGCTGACGCCGGGCGCGCCGATCGCCGGCACGCGGGTCGAGCATGTGTTCATCGGCTCCTGCACCAACAGCCGGATCTCCGATCTGCGCGCCGCGGCGCGCGTCGCCGAGCGCGGCAAGGTGGCGCCGCATGTCCGCGCCTGGGTCGTGCCCGGCTCGGAGAACATCAAGCGCCAAGCCGAAGCGGAAGGGCTCGATCGCATCTTCCGCGACGCGGGATTCGAGTGGCGCGAGCCCGGCTGCTCGATGTGCCTCGCCGCCAACGGCGAGACGGTGCCGCGGGGCGAGCGCTCGGTCTCGACCTCGAACCGCAATTTCGTCGGCCGGCAGGGACCGGGCGCGCGCACGCATCTGGCGAGCCCGGCCATGGCGGCGGCGGCGGCGCTCGCCGGCGCCATCGCCGATGTGCGGATATTCAAGGCTTAACGCGACGCCGCAAGGCTTAACGCAGAGGACGCAGAGGATGCGCAGAGGACGCCAGGAATTTCCCATGAGCACGCCCAGCGACCGTTGCGTAACCTCTGCGTCCTCTGCGTTGAATTCCTTCCGGTTGGAGCAAGCCTGATGGACAAGTTCACGGTCTTACGGGCGATTGCGGCGCCGCTGCTGCGCGAGAATGTCGACACCGACATCATCATCCGCATCGAGCGGCTGGTCGGCGCGACGCGCCGCGACGAGCTCGGCCGCCATGCCTTCGAGTCCTGGCGCTATCGTGCGGATGGCAGCGAGGAGCCGGGCTTCGTGCTCAACCGCGAGCCCTATCGCCGCGCCGAGATCCTGCTGGCGCTCAAAAATTTCGGCTGCGGCAGCTCGCGCGAGGGGGCGGTCTGGGCGCTGAAGCAGCGCGGCATCCGCGCCGTGCTGGCACCGAGCTTCGGCGACATCTTCTTCAACAATTGCTACCAGAACGGCGTGCTGCCGGTGGCGATGGCCGAAGCGGCGGTGCAGGCGATCGCCCGCCAGGTCGAGGCCGATCCCGAGCAAAACCAGGTAACGGTCGATCTCGAGCGCCAAATGGTTGTGGCGCCCGACGGCGCGGAGACGGGTTTCGCGATCGACCGGCTCCGGCGCGAGGCGCTGCTCGAAGGCCTCGACGATATCGGCCTCAGCTTGAAGCGCGAGGCCGAGATCTCCCGTTTCCAGGCGCAGGACCGCAGCGCGCGTCCCTGGATCTGGGCGGTGGAGAGCCGGTGATGAGCAACCTGAAGCAGGTGGTGGTCATCGACGGCGAGGGCATCGGCCCCGAGGTGATGGGCGAGACGCGGCGCATCCTCGGCTGGCTCACCGGCAAGGAGCGGCTCGGCCTCGCCACGCGCGACGCGGTCTATGGCGCCGAGGCCTATCGCCGTACCGGCAAGATCGTCCCAGACGAGACGGCAGAAGCGCTGAAGACCGCGGACGCGATCCTGTTCGGCGCCACCGGCGGGCCCGCTTATGACGCGCTGCCGGCCGAGGCGAAGCGCCAGGGCAATCTGCTGCGCGTCCGCAAGAGCCTCGACCTCTTCGCCAATCTGCGCCCGATCGTAGCATTCCCGGCACTCGCCGAGGCCTCGTCCCTCAAAAACCGGGTGCTGGAGGGCGTCGACTTCGTCATCCTGCGCGAGCTCTCGAGCGGGCTCTATTTCGGCGAGCCGCGCGGCATCGAGAACCTGCCCAACGGCGAGCGCCGCGGCGTCAACACGCACAGCTATACCAGCTCCGAGATCCGCCGCGTCGCCCGCTTCGGCTTCGCGCTGGCGCGGACGCGCCGCAGCCGGCTCTGCTCGGTCGACAAGGCCAACGTCATGGAGGCGGGCCAGCTCTGGCGCCAGGAAGTGCAGGCGGTGCACGACGCCGAGTTCCCGGATGTCGAGCTCACTCACATGCTGGTCGACAATTGCGCGATGCAGATCGTGCGTGCGCCGGCGCAGTTCGACCTGCTGCTCACCGACAACATGTTCGGCGACATCCTGTCGGACGCGGCGGCGATGGCGACCGGCTCGCTCGGCATGCTGCCTTCCGCTTCTTTCGGGCCGCCGGGGCCGGATGGCCACCGCCCGGCGTTTTTCGAGCCGGTGCATGGCAGCGCGCCGGACATCGCCGGCAAGGGCGTCGCCAATCCGCTGGGCGCGATCCTGAGCCTCGCGATGGCGCTGCGGCTGAGCCTCGGCGAGCCCGAGGCGGCGACGCGGCTCGAGCGCGCGGTGAGCGAGGCGCTCGACAGCGGCATCCGCACCCGCGACATCATGCATGAGGGCGGCCGCCCCGTCGGCACGCGCGAGATGGGCGACGCCGTGCTGGCGGCGCTGGAGCGAGGGGCAGTCCGCGCGCGATGACCTCGGAGGGAATTGCCGCGCCTCAGCCGAGCGGCGAGGCTCCTCCCCCGGACGCATCGCCAAAGGCCTCGCCCATGACCACATCGACCGAGACCCCCGCCGCCCGCCTGCCCTTCTTCTATGGCTGGATCATCGTCGCCGTGGCCTTCGTCACCATGGCCGTGGGCGTCAATGCCCGCACCGCCTTCTCGCTGCTCTTCCCGCCGATCCTCGCCGAGTTCCACTGGGACCGCGGCGTCACCGCCGGCGCCTTCTCCTTCGGCTTCCTGGTCTCGGCGGTGCTGAGCCCGTCGCTCGGGCGGCTGATGGACCGGCGCGGCCCGCGCGTGGTGATCGAGCTCGGCGTCATCGCCATGGGCGGGGGATTGCTGCTGGCGACGCTGGTGCGCGAGCCCTGGCAGCTCTACCTGACCTTGGGTGTGCTGGTCGGCGGCGGCAGCGTCTGCCTCGGCTATACCGGCCAGGCGCTCTTCCTGCCCTACTGGTTCGTGCGCCGGCGCGGCCTCGCCATGAGCATCGCCTTCTCCGGCGTCGGCGTCGGCTCGATCGTGATGCTGCCCGCACTCCAGAGCTTCATCACGGCGTCGGGCTGGCGCAGCGCCTGCTGGGCGCTGGGCATTCTCGTGCTGGTGCTGCTGGCACCGCTGAACCTGCTGCTGCGCCGCCGCCCGGAAGAGCTGGGCCTTGCGCCGGACGGCGAAAGCGTCGCCGCCGGCGGTGCTGCCGCGGCGCGGCGCGGCAGCGTGGTGGATCCCGCCTGGGTCGCCATCGACTGGACGCTCGGCCGCGCGCTCCGCACCCGCCGCTTCTGGTGGGTGGCGCTCGGATATTTCTGCGCGCTCTTCGCCTGGTACGCGGTGCAGGTGCACCAGACCAAATATCTCGAGGAAATCGGCTTCGGCGCGAACTCCGCCGCCTGGGCGCTGGGCTTCGTCAGCCTCGCCGGCATTCCGGGCCAGATCGCGCTCGGCCACCTCTCCGACCGGATCGGCCGCGAATGGGTGTGGATGGTGGGGAGCCTCGGCTTTGCCGCAACCTATCTCTGCCTGCTGCTGCTGCGCGCGACGCCGAGCCCGGCGCTGCTCTACCTCATGGTCGCGGCGCAGGGTGCGCTCGGCTACGGGCTCACCTCGGTGATCGGCGCCATTCCCGCCGAGATTTTCGAGGGCAAGCAGTACGGCAGCATCTTCGGCACGCTGATGCTGGCCTCGATCCTGGGTGGCGCGGCCGGTCCCTGGCTCACCGGCGCGCTGCACGACGCAACCGGCTCCTATGCGCTGGGATTCTCGATCGCGCTGGGCTTGAGCCTCGTCTCGGCGCTCGCCATCTGGCTCGCCGCGCCGCGCAAAGTGCGCGCCGTCGCCGGCCGCTCGTCCCTCTCCGCGCGAAGCGGGGAGAGGGAGGGGACCCATGGCTCGCAAGAGCCACGGGGAGGGTGAGGTGTCTCACCGCGGCACGAGCGCATTCTCCATCGATACCCACCTCACCTGGCTCGCTGCGCTCGCCACCAGCAACCCGGCCGACCGCTTCGCGGTCGGCCCCGCTGGGTTCGATCACAAAGTGATCGAACGGGTTGCTCCCCCCGCACGCGGGCGGAGAGGGATTATTCAGAGCTTGGTACGCTCTACACCGCCTTGCCGTCCTCGCGGGTGTAGAGCGTCAGCCCGAGCAGCATATCGACGGTCGCGCCATCGGCGGCCAGCGGCAGCACCAGGCGCTCGATGCCGATATAGCCTTTGGTCGTGACATAATCGGCGGCGCCGCGATACCAGCACGGCTCGCCGGTCAGCGCGGCGACGAAATCCGCATGAGTTCGCGAGGCATCGAAATGCGGAAACGCTTCGTCGAGCCAGTCGCCGGTAAAATCGCGCCCGATGATCTCGCGATGGCCGGTGCCGAAGAGCCGGCAGCGGAAGCGCGGCGGCGCGCGCACCACATCCATGAGCCAGAGCCAGCGCAGCAGCTCCGGCAGATCCGTCGGCTCGAAATTCCGCCGGCCGGGCAGGCGATCCGTACCCGGCCGGATCGACTGCCAATAGGCACACAACCGGCGGGCCCGCGGGTCGCAGTCCGTCGGCAGTTGTTCAGCCGTCATCCCGCCCCTCCGGCGGCCCACGGTCACCCCAAGACCATCCAGCCACTCAGTACCAACCTCCGTACCAACCCTCCGGAACCTATCTTAAGGCGAGTTTCCACGTCAATCTTCTTGCTCCGGTCGTAGCCGACCGCCTGTCCGCCGACCGCGGAGCGCGCTATATAAGACAGATGGCCTATGTATTTCCGATCCTCGTGGTCCTGGCGATGCTGTGCGCGTTGGGCGCGCTCGGCGTCGGCATCATCAATATGGCGCGCGGCAACAATCCGCAGCGCTCCAACCGGCTCATGCAGTCGCGTGTCATCTTCCAGGCGATCGCGCTGCTGCTCTTCGCCATGTTCATGCTGATCTATCGCCATCACTAGGAGCTCGCGCGCGACTTGGTCCGGCTGACACGCATCTACACGCGAGGCGGCGACGCCGGCGAGACCTCGCTCGGCGATGGCAGCCGCGTGGCGAAGACCGATCTGCGCGTCACCGCCTTCGGCACGGTGGACGAGGCCAATGCGGCGGTCGGACTGGCGCGGCTCTACACTGAGGGCGAGACCGATGCGGCACTTGCGCGCATTCAGAACGATCTCTTCGATCTGGGTGCCGATCTCGCGACACCCGAGGGCGGCAAGCGCGGGACGGGCGCGCTGCGCATTCTGGCGAGCCAGGTCGAGCGGCTCGAGCGCGAGATCGACGCGCTCAACGCCGATCTGAAGCCGCTCGACAGCTTCGTGCTGCCCGGCGGCACGAGCTGCGCCGCGCATCTTCACCTCGCCCGCACCGTTGTGCGCCGCGCCGAAAGGCTGGTCGCCGAGCTCGCCGCCCGCGAGGTGATCAATCCCGAAGCGCTCAAATACCTGAACCGCCTCTCCGACCATCTCTTCGTGCTGAGCCGCCACGTCAACGACAAGGGCGCGCGCGACGTGCTCTGGCAGCCCGGCGCGAACCGTTAACCTCGATGACGCCGGCGTGACGGAAATGCTTGCCTTCGCGTTGTGCACGTGCACAATTCCCCGCCGCGCCGCAACATGCGGCTCTGACCAAGGCCCGCGCCGCCCATGAAAGTCCTCGTCGCCGTCAAGCGCGTGATCGACTACAACGTCAAGATCCGCGTCAAGCCGGACAAGACCGGCGTCGAAACCGCCAACGTCAAGATGTCGATGAATCCCTTCGACGAGATCGGCATCGAGGAAGCGGTGCGGCTCAAGGAAGCAGGCGGTGCCAGCGAAGTGGTCGCGGTCTCGATGGGCCCGCAGGCCTGCCAGGAGACGATCCGGACCGCCCTTGCCATGGGCGCCGACCGCGGGATCCACGTGCTGAGCGATGCCGAGCTGCAGCCGCTCGCGGTGGCGAAGCTGATGAAGGCGATCGCCGAGAAGGAGCAGCCGCAGCTCGTCATTCTCGGCAAGCAGGCGATCGACGACGACAGCAATCAGACCGGGCAGATGCTGGCGGCGCTGCTGGGCTGGGCGCAGGGCACTTTCGCCTCGAAGCTCAAACTCGAGAGCGGCAAGGCGCTGGTGACGCGCGAGATCGACGGCGGGCTCGAGACGGTCGAGCTGAAGCTGCCGGCGGTGATGACCACCGACCTCCGCCTCAACGAGCCGCGCTATGCCTCGCT
>Ga0134128_10011782_pt1 | contig 10432 bp, 10 predicted proteins | sample KB31754_FD_96462 | JGI IMG/M metagenome (GOLD analysis project Ga0134128, IMG submission 96462) | Terrestrial soil microbial communities with excess Nitrogen fertilizer from Kellogg Biological Station, Michigan, USA - KB3-175-4 | ecosystem: Environmental > Terrestrial > Soil > Unclassified ...
CCCATCCGCTGGCATTCAAACCATAGAGTTTGTCGGTCTTGGCGTCCCAATAAAGGAGGAACAGATCGCCGCCAATTCCGTTCATCATGGGTTCGGTGACGCCGAGCACCGCGTTCGCCGCTATCGCCGCGTCAATCGCGGAACCACCCCGCGCCAGAATCTGCGCCCCGGCCTGTGAAGCTAAAGTGTGGCTGGTGGCGACGATGCCCCCGTCATTGATGACCATTGACCGCCCATAGGAACGATCCTGCGCCCACAGAGGTACCACGGCGCCGAGCAAAAAATCAGACAGAACGATAATGATGAGGAAGGATATTGGTAGTCTCATATGCGCGGTCTCACCCTCGTAGCTCCAGGCTGGGGAATTATAGATGAAGGCCATATCCGACCCCGATTTTGCCCTCGTAACCCCTTCAAAGCAGGGATTTAAGGTTGGCTTAAGAAAACAACTTTTCCGGCCCGCGGGGTTTCATCCATATGAGGAATGGAGGGTGCACAAATGCTAAAGAAAACCGCACTTTCTTTGTTTGGATTAGTGGTGATGCTGATCTGCTTCAATCCCCCGCAGGCTCACGCTGGCGTGGTGGTCTCGTTCGGAGCAGTCTATCCGCGCCCGGTTTACGTTCGCCCGTACCGGTATGTTGCGCCTGTACCGTTTGTGGCCTACAGGCCGGCTCCTTACTTTTACTCTCCGGCGTATGTTCGACCCGGTTGGGGCTATCGGCCCGGCTTTTATGCGAACCCGCATTTCGCTCCGCGCTTCGAGCATCGCGAGTTCGTAGAACGCCGTCCGTACTGGCGGCGGTAAGAGTTTCTCATTGACGCGGCGCCCGCCGCGGTGTCCCACCCTTCGCCTCCACGGCGGAGGGTGGGCAGCAAAGCAATAGCCTGACGACTTCGCTCATATCGCTGACAATTTCCACAGCTCGCGGGTGTAAAGTTTCCCAGTAACCCAACTTCCCTATAGGTTCCCCCTCCGGCCCCAGGTTTTCCTTCGGCCCATGTTCCACAGATCTTTCCCAATGGCCGAATCTACTCGGCGCGAGTTTCTGATTCGTACCAGTCTGTGAGGCTGTAAGTGACACCCGCTCGAGGCGAGGCCCTCAATCTTTCGCCAGCGCGCACGGCGCTGGTCTTGGGCGGCATCGTGGTGATCAGCGCGATGTTGCGAGTGCATTCGCTGGGCGCAGCCAGCCTGCTGATTGATGAAGCTGCCAGCGACCTCTTCGCCCCCATGCCATTCAGCGAGTTTCTGCACACCCTGTGGCACTACCAGGGCAACATGACGCTCTATTACTTCATGCTGCGGGCGTGGGTCCACATCGGCGACAGCGAATTTATGCTGCGTCTGCCCTCAATGATTCTCGGAGTGTTAACGGTTGTGGCAACTTATGCTCTGGCAGCCCGGCTCTTCGGCCGATTGACCGGACTGGTTGCCGCCGCCTTGTTGAGTGTCCACGGCTTTCACATCGCCTTCTCCCAGATGGCCCGCTCCTACAGCCTGCTGCTATTCCTACTGCTGCTGACAATGTACCTGCTGGTTTCCGCAATGGAATCGCAGAGTACGCGGGATTGGACGCTATTTGCGATCGCGGCGGCATTATGTGTTTACGCCCACATTTTTGCCGTCCTCGTGCTCTCTGCCTTCGCGGTCGCCATCATTTATTCCAAGCCGTTCCATGTCACAGGCCGAAGCATTCTCCTGGTCGCCCTGCTGTTTGAACATCTCGTCGCTCCGATGGGTCTGTTCGTGTTGCTGCACCATTCGGACCAACTCCACTTTCTGAGGCCGACGTGGACCGACTTCAGTGGCTTCCTGCACCTGGTGACCGGAGAAGGGGGTACCTTCTTGACGGTCCTGTACCTGACCCTCTGCGTTTTCGCCTTCGTGCCGCCAGGTGGTCGATCCGAAAAGGAAAGCTGGGCGCTGCGAACCCTGGGGCTATGGCTGGTGCTGCCGCCGCTGTTGACACTGGCGGCGACGCCCATCAAACCGCTCTTCGCTCCCTACATGCTCGTAATGTGCGTTCCCGGATTAACTATCCTCGCCGCCTGCGGAATTACGAACCTGCTGAATGCGTCTCGGGCGCAACGCCTGGCTGGAGCGGCCGCGTGCGCCCTCGTGATTGCTCTGTCTGTGGTCTCGATGCGGCGGCCCGTGAATTACGAATATGTGCCGCGCGCGGATTGGCGTTCCGCTGTCGCCTACGTGCTCGCACATCAAGAACCCGGGGACGGCGTCATCTTTTACATTCCGAACAATTATTGCTATCGCTATTACGTTCGCCGCGCCGAAGATGAACACCAAGTGACCACGGCGCCAGACACTTTGTATCCTCCGGCTCAATGGCGGCCCTTGACCCCCGAAGAAGTAAATCTGGTCACTGCGGGCAGCAAACGCGTGTGGCTGGTCCAGTTTCTCGATTTTGTTGATCCCGAGAGGCTAGCTATGGTTGACTCAACTCTCGATCAACACTTTCGACTGATCGAAAGACACGTAGTGCCCGGGCAAGAGCCGGTCACGCTCGATTTGTATGATCACCCTTGAAAAGCTATCCGCCGCAATCCCCGCGCGGAGAGCCAGCCTCGATGGCCTGGCTTCGTCATCTCGCCTTGGCATCCGTCCCGGATTGAATGGTATATTCTCTTGCCTACTGGGGAGGCCCCATGGCGGAATGCGCCCCGCTCACCTTTCTCTGCATCACCACCTACGAAAAAGGACAGGAATTCATGCGCGAATGCGGGCGTCAGGGCTGCCGCGTATTCCTGTTGACGGCAGAGAGCCTGCGCAAGGCCGACTGGCCGCGTGAAAGCCTCGACGACATCTTTTATATTCCTCGCGACCTTCCGCTGCCGGAAATCGTGAAAGCGGTAACCTACTTGGCGCGCGAAAAGAAGATTGACCGCATTGTTGCGCTTGACGAGTTCGATATGGAAACCGCCGCCACGCTGCGCGAACACATGCGCATACCGGGCATGGGCCTGACCACCATGCGCTACTTCCGCGACAAGCTCGCCATGAGGATGCAAGCGCTTGAACACGGCATTCGCGTACCCGATTTCATCCCCGTCCTCAGTCACGAGGACATTCGCTACTACCTGAGCCACGTGCCCGGGCCCTGGGTGCTTAAGCCTCGATCGGAGGCTTCCGCCATTGGCATCAAGCTGATTGAGGCGCCCGAAGCTTTGTGGCCGATCCTTGACTCTCTGGGCGATCAGCAATCTTCTTTCCTGCTGGAAAAATTTCTCCCCGGAGATGTCTATCACGTGGATTCGGTGGTCTCCGAACAGGAAGTGGTGTTCTCAAGTATCAGCCGCTACGGCCAGCCGCCCATGGCGGTGGCACAGAACGGCGGCATCTTTACCACGTATCTTCTGCCCAGCGACTCTGAGGAATCCGCTGCGCTGCGTAGCCTGAATCGCGAACTGATCGAGGGACTGGGGCTGGTAAGGGGCGTGTCCCATGCCGAGTTCATCCGCGCCCGCCGGGACGGACACTTCTATTTTCTGGAATGCGCGGCCCGGGTGGGCGGCGCGTACATCAGCGAAATGGTCGAAATCGCCACCGGGATCAATCTGTGGCGCGAATGGGCCCGCATCGAAATCGCGGGCGGCAAGGAGCCTTACGAGCTCCCTGCCGTGCGCGGCGATTATGCCGGATTGATCCTATCGCTTGCCCGACAGGAAGATCCGGACACTTCGACCTACAGCGATCCCGAAATTGCCTTACGCCTCAAGCGACGTCATCACGCCGGCCTTGTGCTGCGTTCGTCCGATCCAGCACGAATTCAAGCCCTGCTGGAAAATTACAGCCGCCGTTTCGCCGAGGAATTTCTGGCCATCGAGCCTCCCGGTACGAAGCCGGCGGCGTGAATTCCAATTGCCCTCGGCTTATTGCGACGTAATGGGCAGATTGATTTTGCAAGTGGCTGTATAGCCGTTGGTGCTGTCGCCGCTCAGTGCGAGCAAATTCGCGCCATCCGTTTCTCCCGAATAAACGTGATCGCTGGCATTCGTGGTGGGATTCGTGCCCTCCGCGCTGTACGGGCTGATGGTGGTGTTGACGGTGTTGATGACGTCCTGGGGAAAGAACAGCTGAGTCGTATTCGTACCCCCATTGCTCGTGGAGTCGTAGGTCGAACGCAATCGCAGATGAATATGAGTGGTTCGCCCGGCGTACCATCCCGGGATGACGGTTTTGAAGGTGGCTAGGCCGTTCGCATCCGTGATCTGGTAACCGCGCAGCCAGGTTTCACCGCTCGTGTCTTCCACGTCTTCCGCGGAGTAAATGCCCGATGCGTTGCAGTGCCAGATGTCTACCTGGACGTTCGCCATGGCGGCACAGCTCTTCTCGCTGTCGTAAATATAGATACTCAGCGTAAAAGGAATGCCGCTCTGGACGTCGCTTCCGTCGAGATTCGAGCGGATGTCGCTGCGCGCGAATCCGGTAGCACTGTCGTCCACGAAATAAGGACCTTCTTCGCCTTCGGGAGTCACCGTGCATGAAGTATTTGATGTGCCCGTGGAGGTGGTTGATGTTGCGGTTGTAGTACTTGCTTTTGCGCCTCCGCCGCAGCCCAGCATCACACCGGCACCCGCCGCGGCCAAAAGTCCGATTACATGTCTGCGACTGATCTCCTTCTCTACACCCTCGAATGCCATCATCTCTCCTGCGAAAGACACTGGCCCCATAGTTTTCCCGGCTAAAGAAGAATACGCAGTGAGGAAGTGTCGGATTTGTCTGTCTACGGGAGCTAGACGATGATTTTCGGCGAGAGGTTACACGGTCCAGCAATCTTGGGTGATGGCTCGTTGAATTTCTCCCTCTTAGAGTGGGGTCATCCTGAGATTGCGAAGGATCTGGCGTGCAGCGGATGCACCCTTGCGACCATTGTGGGGTGCGCGCGAGATCCTTCAGGACTGAAGTCCTTCCGGATGACGCCGGTGTAGTGGCTGTGTCCGAACTGAGCCACTACCTGATCCTGCCGAACCTTGTAGTCTAGTTTGAGGTCTAGTCGTCTATAGGGAGTGATGACCCCGACGATTCCGGCCGAACTCATCTCACTTTCTGGGGAGCACCGTATCTCGGAGCTGGACGATATTGACGCCCTGGTCCGGGCGTACAAACCGAGGGTATTCCGCTTTGTTGCCTTCTCCATTTCAGATCGTGACGCGGCGGAGTCGATAACCCAGGATTGCCTGCTCAAGGCCCATCTGACGCGAACGCAATTTCGTGGCGATTGCAGCATCGGAACCTGGCTCATGCGGATCGCGTTCAACCTGCTGCGCGACCACACCAAGAGCCAGAAATTCCGCTTCTGGAAGTCCGCTTCGGCCAGTGCGATTGACGCCAGCGAAGTGAGCCAATACCTGCCCAGCGGCGCGACCTCCGCCGAAGCGCAGCTGATCGCGAGAGAAAGAGTGCAGATGGTCTACCAGGCACTGCGGGAACTCTCCGGCAAGCAGCGCAGCATTTTCCTTATGCGTTTTGTCGAAGAAATGGATCTGTGCGAAATCGCCGCAATCACCGGCACGACCGTTCCTACGGTAAAGACTCATCTCTACCGGGCGGTAGGCGCAATACGCGCCAGACTTGGAGCAGCACGATGACGCCTTCGACCTCACATCTGACCAAAGAGGAGTTGACCGACAACCTGCTGGGCGTTTCATCGCTCACGGTGAATACCCATCTTCTCGGCTGTCCGGCGTGCGCTGATGAACTGGAACGGGTCAAACGCACCCTCGCAGGCTTTCGCGACGCGGCCCATAACTGGAGTGAGCACGCTTTGTTTTCTGCGGGGAGCAACTCAGCTCTTACCCGAGCTCGTGGAGAGCGATCGCGGCCAACCAAGTGGATTCTGGCGGCGGCAACCATGGTTTTGTTTATGGCGGGATCGATCGTCTACCTACATCAGGAGCCGACCGTGAGCCAAGTCCATCCCGTCGTAGTCTCGACACCCACGACGGGCACTGGCTTATCGCAGGCGCAGCTTGATCAGGATAACCAGCTGCTGTCTCAAGTGAGTGTTGAGCTTTCGGAAGCGGTGCCGGCGCCTATGCAGCCTTTGCTGGTCTCGGAAGCAAGCAGGTCAAGCACTACCACGAACAAGTAGGTTGCGAAATTCACAGGAGAAGCAATGCATGTTTTCGTCTCATAGCAGGGAGCAGAAATTCTCGATCATAGGCGGATATTTATTTTTAACGCTCTTGCTCGGAGTGATGTGTTTTGCACAGCAGCCCTCCCCCGGCGGCCCTGACGGTCCTCCGCAACGAGGCCCGGGCCGCCAGGATATGGGCGGCCCTCGAGGACCTAGAGGTCCGGCGGGCGCGTTGCGCCTGGGCCCCCCGGGGCGCTGGTGGGACGATCCCGAGTTCATCAAGAAACTTGGCTTGTCCGACGACCAGCAAAAGAAGATGGACGATATTTTCAACAGCGCGCGCCTCAACCTGATTGACCTATTCGCTGCGGTCCAAAAGGAAGAGGCGATCATGGAGCCCCTGGTGGCTGCCGATCCGCCGGATGAGAACAAACTTCTGGCACAAATCGATCGCGTCGCCCAGGCTCGTGCCGAACTCGAAAAAGCGAACGCCCGCATGCTTCTGGGCATCCGTAGCCAGCTGACCCACGAACAATGGCTCAAACTGAAAGCGGAACGCCCACCCAGGCATGGCCCCATGCCTGGACCAGGCGTAGGACGCGACGGTGGATCTCCGCCAGACAAGCCGCAGCCCTAACGGTGGGTTTGGAGATGGAGGATGGGGGTCCCGCCCGGCTGGACGGGTGGACGCCCGTCCTCCAGTTACTTTCAGAACGAAGACTTTCTCGACCCGCAAAAGACCGTGACGCCTGCATGACTGACCGGATCGGCCCGGTGGCCGTCCCAGCATCGACTCCACCAATCGAAACAGCAAAAAGATTGGCTTCCCCGCCTTACAGCCCCTGCAAGCGTCCCTGACGCTGTTCATCTTCGGGCGGTCTATTCCACAAACGTCCTCTCCTAGATGCGGCCAGGCCACGGCGGGTGGCCGCGGCACACAACTTTACCGACAAAAGTCGTAAACTTCTGTCTGGATTTACGAGATTAAGTACCCGCGACTATGACGATCCGTATACGCCGGGCTGTTTCCGCAGACATTCCAGTGCTGCGAACGCTGATTGATGCCTCCGTCCGCGGATTACAGACCCGGGACTACACTCCATCCCAGATTGAAAGCGCGCTGGCGACGGTGTACGGAGTAGACACTCAGCTCCTTGCGGATGGAACCTATTTCGTGGCAGAGGCTGGGACTGAGCAGGGTGGCTGCACGGCCGATGCGGCCGCGCCCACATTTGCCCCGGTCATCGTAGGGTGCGGCGGCTGGAGCAAACGGAAGACACTTTACGGCGGCGACCAATGGGCCGGCCGCGAGCCTGCCCTGCTCGCTCCCCAACACGATGCCGCCAAAATTCGCGCCTTCTTCATCCATCCCTCATGGACCCGGCGTGGTATTGGCACCATGATTCTCGAGGCTTGCGAAAATGCCGCGGTTGCCGCCGGCTTTACCCGTTTCGAAATGGGAGCAACCCTCACCGGGGTTCTGCTGTACCAGGCACGCGGCTATGTCGCGCTGGAAAATCTCGAAGTCCCGCTGGCGAATGGAGAATCGCTGCCGATTGTGCGCATGGAAAAACGGTTAGTCACAGCTGCTTCTTGACACTCGATTCGACCCCGACACTTCGGGCGTCTTCACGTGCTCCGGACGAAATCCCATCCCGACCACGCGCGCCGGAATCCGCTGCAGGAATTTCCAGCGCCCGAGCAGCTTCACTGGCCAGGGAGGGGTGATCGGCTTCGTGCTGTCCAACACTCTTCGGATTACATTGTTCTGCACGATTACTTGCATGCGCTGGGTAGCGCGAGTGGGAAACGTTCTTCGCCGTTGCACCGCCTGCAAATCGCCGAGGCTTACGGTTCCCTGCCGGAGTGCCTCGCCGAGAATGTTCGCAGTCGCGACTGCATCCTGAATCGCCAGGTTAATCCCCACGCCACCGATCGGAGACATGGCGTGCGCGGCATCTCCGATGCACAACAGTCCAGGGCGAAACCACCGGTTTAGGCGATCCACCGCCACCGTTAGCAGCTTGATGTCGTCCCACTCGCCTAACTCAGCCACGCGGTCTTGCAGAAACGGAGCCAGCCGGACCAACTCCTGGCGAAATGCCGGAAGCCCTTGTTGGCGAAGCTCGTCAGCTTTGCCTTTGGGTATGACGTAGGCGGTTTGCCAGTAGTCTTCCCGGTTGAGAAAAACCAGGATTCTTCCGCTGTCGAAGCGGCCAAAGGTTTGCTCCGGATCGGTGGGATGGCGGCTCATGCGCATCCACAGAACATCCATCGGCGCGCCGAGATTGAGCACGGAGAAACCGGCCCGCTCGCGCACCAAGGAATGGCGCCCGTCCGCCCCTACGGTCAGCTCGGCGAGAACCTGCAACTCTCCGGCTGGAGTTTTCGCCTTGACGCCGACAACTTTTCCGGCGTTTTCGACGATCTCGGTAACCTCGGCCTTCATCCTTAAATGAAACGACGGATACCGCCGGGCATGCTCGGCAATAAAATTTAGGAAATCCCACTGCGGCATCAGCCCGAGAAATTTGCAGTGGGTCGGAAGGTGGCTGAAATCCGCTATGGCGACTGTTTCGGTCCCGATCTGTCCCGCGAGCTGGCGCACCTCCTGATGCGGACGCTTGAGAAATTCGTCCACAAGGCCCAGTTCGTACATGATTTCAAGCGTCGAAGGATGAATGGTATCGCCGCGGAAATCGCGCAGAAAGTCAGCGTGCTTTTCCAGCACCACCACATCCACACCCATGCGGGCCAAAAGAAAACCCAGCATGATGCCGGCAGGACCGCCTCCTGCGATGCAGCAGCTTGCACCCAAGGTTTCGCCCATCGAGAGCAATAGTAAATCCAAGTATCCGAGAACCGGGCACTAGAAACCAATAGCTGTCTTGAAAGAGGCTTTGAACTCTTGACGAGGAGGCAACCCGGCAGGGATTTCGCGGAGAAAAAGGAAAAGGCCGTGACATTGGTTATGCTCTAGTCGTCAGCTCCTGCGAGGAAGCTTAACGGCGTGGACGCATGCACCATCACGGCCCTTGATGTGATCGCTGCTTTCGCAGTCCCTAACCCCAACTACCCCTCGCAGGGCCGTCGGTTTTTTCGGGTTCGGTCGCCTTCCAGGTTGCCCCTTCCGGCGGATCACCCGGCCTATTTCGGACTGGCTAAGTTTTAATTTGAGCCAACCCTTTCGGCCGTCGACGTTCGCGAAGTTAAATGCAATGACAGTAAATGTCAACGCCGTTTTTGTGTGCAATCACAACTTTAAATCCTGTGCAAATCGAAAATTGTAGTTGGTTGAATCAGCGAAGCTTAGTTGTTTTCGCGTCCTCGCCATTCCGGATTTCCACAAACTATTCCACAGTGGCCGCTCAGCGTTGCAAGCACTCGCATTAAAGAACTTGACGCAGAGGGCGTTCTGACGCATGTTGATGACAACGGAAAACGCTGGATGTCAGACCTCGTAGCCTACGTGGATGGCGGATCGCTGGGGAACCCAGGGCCGTCCGGTATTGGCGTGGTAATCGAGGGCTCCGACGGCGGTACCATCCGCATCGCCCGCTGGATAGGGCGCCAGGACAACAATGTGGCCGAATACGTTGCCCTCCTGGAGGCCCTGCAATGCGCTCGCACCCTCAAAGCGACCGCTCTACACGTTTATTCCGACTCCCAGGTGGTTGTTCGCCAAATGCAAGGCGAGTACGCCTGCCGCAGCCCACGACTCTATTCCCTGCACTGGATCTGCCGCAAGCTGGCACGCTCTTTCAAATTTTCCATCACCCACGTCCCCCGTGAACGCAATGCCGAGGCCAATCACCTGGCCAGTTCCGCAGTCCGCGACCAGATTTCACCGAGAACGCCGGCGCCATTACGATCCGCGTAGGAGCAGGCGCCTCGGCTTGCAGCCTCCTCCTTGCCTCTGCTAACTTTCACGTTCGCAACCTACCGAGCCCATGTCTGAAACCGCCACGCTGCTTGTCACTTGTCCCGATCAGAAGGGTCTGGTTTCCGGAATTTCCAACTTTATTTTCCGCAATGGCGGAAACATCCTCCAGTCGGACCAGTACACCGACGTGGAAGCCGGCATCTTCCTCGCCCGCTTCGAATTTCACCTCGATGGATTCCAGATTCGCGCCGATCAGATTGCTGAACGTTTCCGCGCGCTGGGTAATGAATTCAGCATGAAGTTTGAGATCCACTTCAGCGACCACATACCCAAGGTGGCCCTGTTCGCCTCGCGCCTGCCGCATTGCCTCGAAGATCTTCTGCAGCGCCAGCAGGTCGGCGAATTCAAGGCGGAAATCGGAGTAGTGGTCAGCAATCATCCCGACGCGGGC
>Ga0134128_10011783_pt1 | contig 10432 bp, 10 predicted proteins | sample KB31754_FD_96462 | JGI IMG/M metagenome (GOLD analysis project Ga0134128, IMG submission 96462) | Terrestrial soil microbial communities with excess Nitrogen fertilizer from Kellogg Biological Station, Michigan, USA - KB3-175-4 | ecosystem: Environmental > Terrestrial > Soil > Unclassified ...
GCTGGTGAACAACCTGATCGCGACCTACCGCACCGACATCGAGTCGCTCGACTGGATGGGACCGCAGACCAAGAAGCAGGCCCAGGAGAAGCTGTCGAAGCTCGCCGTGCACATCGGCTATCCGAACAAATGGCGGGACTACAGCAGCGTGACCATCAAACAGGACGATCTGCTGGGCAACGTGATGCGCGCGCGCTCGTTCGAGTATCACCGCCAGGTGAAGAAGCTCGGCGGCCCCATCGACCGCGACGAGTGGTTCATGACCCCGCCCACGGTCAACGCCTACTACGATCCCGGCCTGAACGAGATCGTATTCCCGGCGGCGATTCTGCAACCGCCGTACTTCGATGCGAAGGCCGACGATGCCGCCAACTACGGTGCGATCGGCGCGGTGATCGGCCACGAGATCAGCCACGCCTTTGACGATCAGGGCAGCCAGTTCGACGCCGACGGAAATCTGCGCGACTGGTGGACGAAGGAGGATCACGAGCGCTTCGCTGCGAAGACCAAGGCGCTCGTCGGGCAGTACGACGCCGTCGAGCCGATCCCCGGCTATCACGTCAACGGCAACCTCACCCTCGGTGAGAACATCGCCGACAACTCCGGCCTCGCGATCGCCTACAAGGCGTATCACCTGTCACTCGGGGGCCGCGAGCCGCCGACTATCGACGGCATGACAGGCGATCAGCGCTTTTTCCTCGCCTACTCGCAGAGCTGGCGAGGCAAGCAGCGTGAGCCGGCAGAGATCGCTCTCCTGAAATCCAATCCGCACGCTCCGGAGTCCGTGCGTGGCTCTCTGCCGCTGACGAACCAACCGGCTTTCTACACTGCGTACGACGTCAAGCCGGGCGATAAGATGTACCGCGCGCCGGCGGACCGTGTCCTGATGTGGTAACACGCCGTCAAGCTCTCGTCGGTACTCTTTGCGCCGCAGTGCGGCCCTGCGCGGCGGGGGCCGCCGCGGCACCCAACACGGCTCGCCTCGCGCCGTCTGACGCCCACGCGGCAGCAGGCACGCCGGTGGTCCAGGAGATTGCCCCCGGTATCTTCGCTCGTCGGGGTGTGGATGAGGACGCGACGGCCGCCAACGACGACGCCATAGCCAACATCGGCTTCGTCGTGGGCCGCGATGCCGTGGCGGTCATCGATCCTGGCGGCAGCCTGCAGGACGGTCAGCGGCTGCGTGCCTCCATCCTGAAGGCCACTCGAGCTCCTATCCGCTACGTCGTGATGACGCACGTGCATCCGGATCACATCTTCGGTGCCGGTGCCTTCCAACAGGACCGTCCGGAATTCATCGGCCACCAGAAGCTGCCACAGGCGCTGGCAGTCCGCGGTGATTACTACCGCAAGCGCCTCGAGGAGATTCTCGGCGCGGGCCGTGCCGGCCCGATCGTGGCCCCAACCCGGTTGGTGCGGGCGCAGGATCGCCTCGACCTGGGCGGCGGCAAGCTGCTGCAGCTGCAGGCTCATGCACTGGCGCATTCCGACTGCGACCTGAGCGCTTTCGAGCAGCAGACGGGAACGCTGTTCACCGGCGACCTGCTGTTCGTGCAACGCATTCCCTCCCTCGACGGGAGCCTCAAGGGCTGGCTGACCGAGCTTAACTCCCTGAAAAGCGTGGCTGCCCGGCGCGCCATACCCGGTCACGGTCCGGTGAGCGTAAAATGGCCGGCAGCCTCGCTCGACCTGGAGCGCTATCTCAACGGGCTGCTGCGCGAGACGCGCGCGGCGATCAAGAAGGGCATCGACATCGATGCCGCCGTTGGGAGTGTCGGCCAGTCCGAGCGTGGACGATGGAGCCTCTTCGACGCCTACCAGGGACACAACGTCACCCAGGCCTACAAGGAGCTCGAATGGGAACACTGACAAACCGGGCGCGTGCACATCGCGTACGAGCCCTGTGGATGATCGCAGCGCTTCTGGCGCTACTCGTGGCTGCGTTGCCGCGCGCGGCCGGCGCACAGGAAGAGAGCGACGCAACGCGCGTCGCGCGGTGGAAGGCTTTGTCGCAAGCCATCTTCCCCGGCCGGGCGATGCAGGACGGGGGTGCGGTGATCCAGCTGGACGCTCCGCCCCGCGCGCTGGATGCCGCCCTGGTCCCCGTGACGGTGGATTTCCTCACCAACCAGCCGGTGAAGAGCGTTTATCTCATCATCGACGACAACCCCTCGCCGCTGGCGGCCCACTTCACCTTCGGACCCAAGGCGGACGTGCACAGCCTCAAGCTGCGAGTGCGTGTGGACGCCTACACCAACCTGCACGCAGTGGCCGAAACGCGCGACGGCAAGCTGTACACGACGGCGAAATTCATAAAAGCCTCCGGAGGATGCTCCGCGCCCGCCGGCCCCGACGATGCGGCCGCGCTCAAAGATGTCGGACTGATGAAGCTGCGGTTGCTGGGGCCCTTCACACCGGGCAAGCCGCTGCAGGCGCAGCTCATGATCCGCCATCCCAACTTCAACGGCATGCAGATGAACCAGCTCACGCGCCTCTACACGCCGGCGCGTTTCATCCGCACCATCGACGCGACCTACGACGGCGGCAACGTCTTTCACCTGGACTCCGACATCTCCCTCAGCAGCGATCCCGTGATCACCTTCGGGTTCGTTCCCCAGCACCAGGGACAGATGACGGTCGTCGCGCGCGACAGCTCGAATGCGACGTTCAACCACAGTTTCGCCATCCCGGGTGCCGGAGGCTGAGGTGATTCGCCGCGGGCGCCGGGGGCTTGCCGGGATATTGTTGATTGCCGTCTCGGCAACCGCGATGTGTGCGCCTGCCGGCGGCACTGCGACCACCCGCGCGGATAGCTCCGCGGGTGCCGTTGCGGAGCCGGCCGGATACTGGACCGGCGACATCAACTCGCCAACACCGACGACGTTGCACGGAGCGAGCGTGGTGACCGCGAAGCAGGTGAGAAGTCTGCTCAGCTCAGGCGCCGTCGTCATCGACGTGTCGAATACCCCACGGCGCCCGGAACATCTCGCACCAGGGGCACCCTGGATACCGACCGCACATCCCGGCATTCCGGGGGCGCTGTGGATTCCGGGCGCGGGCATGGGCGTCGTACCGGTCTCGGTGGAGACCTACTTTCGCGCCAAGCTGACAGCCTCCACAGGCGGCGATCTCGCGCGTCCCGTCGTGATCTATTGCCATACCCGCTGTTGGTTGAGCTGGAACGCCGCGAAGCGCGCCGTCAGTTACGGATATCGCAACGTGTCGTGGTTTCCTCAGGGCATCGAGGGCTGGCGGGCCAGCGGGCAGCCGACGGTGGAGCTCAAACCCATGCAGCCTCCGCCGCCTTCTCCCAGCAAAGCGCCGCCGGCTCCGAAGGCGCCTTCGGGCCCCGCGGACGACGACGATTCCGACTCGCGGGTCGTTCTGCCCGCCTAGGTGCGGTGCGCGCAGGCGTTGGTGCCTGCGGCCAAAGGCGGTGGCTGCGGCCCGGCGCGGCGGCTGGCGGCCTAAGACTGCGCCGGGACCGGTCGCCGCTCCACCGAGAAGAGCGCGCCGATCACGAACAGAAACACTCCGGCGCTCAGCGCAAGCGACCAGTGAATGCCGATCAGGCCACCAAGCAGCCCGACCGTGACGCCGGCAAACGTGCGCATGCCGCTGGCAGCCATGGAAAACACTCCGATCACGCGCCCGCGCATCGCTACGGGCGCGTTGATCTGCACCAGCGCCTGCGCCATCGAGTTGAAGGACAACTCGACGAATCCGGCGCAGAACAACAGCGCGAGCGCCAGCGGGTAGGCTCTGCACAGGGCAAAGCCGCCGATGCAGAAGCACCACAGCAGCGCCAGCACCAGTGCCGTCATGGGATTGGCTTGCAGCAGTCGCCCGCCCTCGAGTGCGAACCCGGCGGTCAGCGCGCCGGCGGCGTCCGCCGCCAACAGCATGCCGTAGGTGAGGCCGGGGTCGCCGTGGCCGAGGTCGCGCGCGAACTCGGGCATCTGCGCCTGATAGGAGTTGCCGACGAAGAAAGCGGCGCCCCCCGCGAGCAGCGTCATGCTCAGCAGGATCGGGTTCTGGCGAATGCTCTTGAAGGCGTCGATGATGTCGCTCAGGCCACGGACCGCGCGCGCCGGAGCGTGCTCGCCGCCTTTGCGGAAGCGGGGTCCGTAGGGCGCCTTCCACAACCACAGCAGCATCGGCAGATAGATGAGCGAATTGATAAAGATCCCATGCACAGGTCCAACAACGAGCAGCAGGGCACTGCCGACGGCGGGCCCGCAGAAAATCCCCAGATAGCGCGCCGTCGCGTTCAGCCGTACCGCGCTCTGCAGCTCATCGGGCGCGACGATGTCGTGCAGCAGCAGCTGCGCCGGAGGATTCCACAGTACTCCGGCAAACCCGTGAATCACGAGCAGCGTGGCCGCCTCCCACTCCTGCAAGGCGTCGGTGGCGAACAGAATGCCCCAGCAGACCGACACGCCCATGAACAGCACCATCCCGAGCTGGATGATGCGCCGGGGATCGAACCGTTCCGCGAGCGCGCCTGCGTACACCGAGAAGAGGAGGAAGGGCACCCAGTGGGAGATCACCGCGAAGCCGGCGAGCGCTTCGGAGTGAAACTTCTGGAACATCACCCAGTAGCTGATGACGTGCTCGATGTTGTCGGCCAGCATCGTGACGGCCATGCCGACGAAGAAGAAGCGGAACCCCGGGTGCCGCAGGGCAGCGAACGACGGGCGTGCAGGCGCTGCGGCGCTCAACTGTTCAGCAGCTCCACCAGAGCCCGCGACACCTCATCCGGGCGCTCGAGCGTAGACACGTGCCCGCAACGAGGTACCGTGACGAGCCGCGAACCGGCGATTCCGGCGGCAATCTCCTGAGCGCGATCCGGAGGCGTGAGCGCGTCCTGCTCACCGACCAGCACGAGCGTTGGACAGCGGATGGCTCCCAGACTCGGCCGCGAGTCGGGGCGAGTCATGATCGCGTTCTGCTGCCGCGCGAACGCCTCGGCTCCGACTTCCTCCGCCATCGTGCGAATGGCCTGGCGCAGGCTCTCGTCGCCGAGGTGCTGGGGCGCCAGCAGGTTCGGCATCGTCAGGTCGGCCACTTCGCTCATGCTCGTGGTGCGTGCTTTCGCGACGAGATCTCGCCGCAAGGCGCTCTGCTCCGGTGTATCCGCACGAGCGCTCGTGTCCAGCAGAGCCAGCTTTGCGACCCGCTCGGGAGCCTGTCGCATGATCTCGAGGGAGATGTACCCGCCCATGGACAGCCCGATCAGCGCGAACCGCTGCGGCGCCGTTGCCAGCACACGGCGCGCAATCGCGGCGACGGTATCATCGCGAGTGTGGTTGGCAACCAGCACCGGTCCGAACGCCCACGCGGCCGCGAGCTGCGCCGAATACAACCGCGGCGTGCAAAGCAGCCCAGGCAAAAAAACACTCGGCAAACCCCCACCCGCGCTCATCCCAGCGCTCCCGCCAGCTCGGCGATGAGATCATCGACGTCCTCGACGCCGACGGACAGCCGGATGAGCGTATCGCTGATGCCCAGCGAAGCGCGCATGGACGCGGGAAGCGAGGCATGGGTCATCAGCGCCGGGTGCTCGATGAGGCTCTCGACGCCGCCCAGGCTCTCGGCGAGGGAGAACAGGTGGCACTTTTCCAGCATTTTGCGCGCGTCTTCCAGGGTGCCGCGCAGCGCCGCCGTGACGATACCGCCATAGCGGCCCGACATCTGACGTTTGGCCAGCGCGTGCTGCGGATGGCTTTCCAGGCCCGGATAGTGGACGCGTTCCACCTTGGGATGACTCTCCAGGAATCGCGCCACCGCCAGCGCGTTCGCGCAATGCCTCTCCATGCGCAACGCCAGGGTTTTGATCCCGCGCAGCGTCAGGAACGAGTCGAACGGCGAGGACACGCTGCCGAGCGCATTTTGCAGGTACTTCAGGCGATCCTGCAGCGACTTGTCCTCGCGTACCACCGCAGCGCCGCCCAGGGCGTCTGAGTGGCCGTTGAGGTATTTCGTCGTCGAATGCACGACGATGTCGAAACCGGCTTCCAGCGGCCGCTGCACGTAAGGCGTCGCGAATGTGCTGTCACAAACGCTCATCAGGCCGTGCCGCCGGGCGACGTCCGCGACTGCGCGCAGGTCTACGATCTTCAGCAGCGGGTTCGTCGGCGTCTCCACCCACACCAGCCGTGTGTTCGGCCGAATTGCGCCTTCCAGCGCGTCGAGATTCGTGAGATCGACGAAGGAGACCTCGTGCCCGGCGGAACGTTTGCGCACGTTCTCCAGGATCCGGTAGCTCCCGCCGTACAGATCGTGCATGGCGATGATGTGAGAGCGTGCGTCGAGCAGCTCCAGCACCGTCGCCGTGGCTGCCATTCCGGAGGCGAACGTGAAGGCCGCCGCGCCACCTTCGAGATTCGCCATCGCTGCCTGCAGAGCGTCGCGGGTGGGGTTGCGTGTGCGCGTGTAGTCGTAACCCTTGTGGACGCCGGGGCTCGACTGCACGTACGTCGAGGTAGCGTAGATGGGGGTCATGACGGCACCCGTGAGCGGATCCGGTTGCTGACCGCCGTGGATGACGCGGGTGCCGAATCGCAACCCGCCTGACTTGTCGCTCATTCAATTACCTTTGTTGCCTGCGCTGCAGGTGCTGACGAGGGCTCAGGTACGGCGTCGCAGCCAGTTCAGCAGATCGATGCGCGTCACCAGCCCCTGGAACTCGCTGCCTTGCATGACGATCGCCACCATGCCGCGGTTGAAGATCTCCATCAACTGCGACACCGGCGCATCCACCGGCACGGTGACCAGGTGGCTTTCCATCGCCTTGGTCACGGGCTCGTTGAAGTGCTGCGGGTTCTGGAAAACTTCCAGCAGGATGTCTTCTTCATCGACGATGCCGATGATGCGCCCATCCTTCATCACCGGAAGCTGTGACACATCATACAGCTTCATGCGCCGATAGGCCGCGGTCACCAGCTCGGTCGCGGCCACCGTGACCGCGGCGTGCTCCCAGTGGCGCCGGGCGATGAGGTCGCGCAGGTCACCGAAGCGCTCGCGATCGATGAACCCCTGGTCCAGCATCCAGTAGTCGTTGTAGACCTTCGACAGATACTTGTTGCCGCTATCGCAGACCAGGGTCACGACTCGTTTGGCGGACTTCTGTTCGCGACAGTAGCGCAGCGCCGCCGCGAGCAGAGTGCCCGTGGAGGTGCCGGCGATGACACCTTCCTTCTTCAGCAGCTCGCGGCACGTGCGGAACGCTTCCGCATCGGGAATCGAGTAGGTCGTCCTGACATGGGAGAAATCGGCGACCGGCGGAACCGAGTCGCCGCCGATCCCTTCCACCAGCCAGCTGCCCTCGGCCTTGCGCACCTGGCCGGTCCTTGCGTAGTCGGCAAGGATCGATCCGGCAGGGTCGGCAAGGATCATCTCCACATGCGGGGCGGTACGTGCAAAGAACCTCGACAGGCCCGCGAGCGTACCGCCTGTGCCGACACCGCAAATGACGGCATCGAGCCGGCCGCCGGTCTGCTCCCAGATTTCAGGCGCGGTGGTCTCTTCATGTGCCTGCGGGTTGGCGGGGTTGTCGAACTGGTTTATGAAGTAGGAGTGGGGTGTCTCGCGTGCCAGCCGCTCGGCCACATCCCGGTAGTACTCGGGGTGGCCCTTGCTCACATCCGAGCGTGTGAGCACGACATCCGCGCCCATCGCCCTGAGATGGAAGATCTTCTCCTGGCTCATCTTGTCGGGGATGACGAGCTGCAGGGGGTAGCCTTTCTGCGCAGCCACCAGCGCCAGCCCGAGGCCGGTATTGCCGGCGGTCGCTTCGATGAGCGTACACCCCGGCTTGATCTTGCCGGCGCGCTCGGCCGACTCGATCAGGTACAGGCCGACGCGATCCTTGATCGAGCCGCCCGGGTTCTGGTTCTCGAGCTTCAGGAACAGCTCGCACGGTCCGGTATCGAGATGACGCGCGGCCATGAGCGGCGTGTGGCCGATCATCTCCAGCACGTTGCCGAAAGTCTGAGCTGCCATGGAGGTCCCTCGGTTGAGGGACGATTGTACCGCAGGGAACGCGGGCGGCCGGCTGGGGTGCGAGCGCGGACTGGCGGCCCCGCTGCGCTCGCTGGCATGTGCGCGGCCGCCCGTGTGCTGCCGGTGTGCGACCGGCGGCGGACCGGCGGCGGACCGGCGGCGGACCGGCGGCGGGCGGAGCCGCGGCTCAGCTCGTGCCGGCTCGTCCGACGATGAGCCCGGACTGCAGCCACTCGCGCAGCAACCCGGCGGCCTGAGCTGCCGCGGCGGCTTCATCGACCCAGGTGCACAGCAGCTCGCACAGCTCGCCGAACGAGCTGCCGGTGCGGGCCGCGTCCAGCGCGGCGGCTTCCGAAGGTGCCAAGGAGCGGAAGAAAATCTCCAGGTCCTTGCGCCACAGCAGCCACTGCTCCGCCTCAGCCGCGAGCCTCGGCTCCGGCCGCTGGGCTTGCCGGGTGAGGGCATTCCATATCTGCGGCACGTTCCACTCCAATGACAGCCGCCGCAGGGAGGGATGCCATTCGAAGCGCAGTTCAGCCCACTCCTCGGGCGCGACGCCGGCCAGGGCGCTCGCCTCCAACGTCGGCGCATCGGCGGCGTCAAAGGTCTCCGTCATCACCCATTCCCAGCGCGCCAGCTCCGCCAGTACGGGAATCTGCGCATACTCGCGGTCACGGGCAAGAAACTCCGCGAGCGCGCCACCGTAGTAACGAATCGATGCGAACGTAGAATCGTGCGAGCGAATGTAGGCGGCCGCCAGGTCAGCGAAGTCGCCTTCTCCCAGCAGCTGTGCGAGAACGGGAAAGTTCGTCTCCAGTGCCTCGGTCAGTCGTGCACCGTAGCCGCCACCGTAGATCTGCAAGCGCGTCGCGACGGGCACGCGCTCCGTTCCGACGACGTGCTTTTCGATACGGGGGTCGCCCCGCAGCAGGTACTGTTGGAAATTCCCTTGAACTCGAGTGAGCCGTGCCATTCTCAAACGTGCCGTGTTGGCTTCAGGCGGCCCGTGCCAGGGCCTGCGCTGCGACGCTGCGGGCGCCCGCCAGCTCCGCACACAACTCCTCGAGCGGCGGGATGTTGGCATCGCGCTCGATCATCGTGGAGACATTGCCGAAGCGCCGCACGGCAGCGCTGTACAGATCCCACACCGGATCCGGTACCGGATGATCGTGCGTATCGATGAGATAGTCGCCGTGGTTCTCGTGACCGGCGAGGTGCATCTGCTGCACCCGCTCGACGGGTATGGCATTCAGGTAGTCGTGCGGATCGAACTCATGGTTGACGCTGCTGACGTAGATGTTGTTGACGTCGAGCAGAATCAGGCAGTCCGAGCTTTCCGCGACGGCCTTGAGGAATTCCCACTCCGTGAGCCTGGAGTCGCGGAAGCTCACGTAGCTCGAGACGTTCTCGAGCAGAATCCGTCGTCCCAGGATGTCCTGCACGGTGCGTACGCGCGCGACCACGTTGGCAAGCGCTTCTTCCGTGTAGGGAAGCGGCAGGAGATCATGCAGATTCCTCCCGGCAACCCCCGTCCAGCACAGGTGATCGGAGATCCATTCCGGCTCGATGCGGGCCGCGAGTGCCTTCACCTGTGAGAGATATTCACGATCCAGGGGATGTGTACTGCCGATGGACAGCGAAACCCCGTGCATCACCACCGGGTAGCGCTCGCGGATCCGCGTCAGGTAATGAAGGGGCTTGCCGCCCGGAACCAGGTAGTTCTCGGTCAGTGCCTCGAACCAGTCGACGGCAGGGCGCTGCGACAGGATGGCGTCGTAGTGGTCGACGCGCAGTCCCAGGCCGAAGCCGAGCGGTGGGCGGGTGAGCATGGGTTTCATCGGAACCGGGGCCGGGCGCCGCCAAGGACGCCCGGCCGCTCGAGTGCGGCAGGGCAGCGGCTCGTGGGCCGCCGCCTCGCCCGGCTTACTCGATCACCTTCCCCTTGGCGTGGTCGCACTGGGCCTTGGTCAATTCCTTGTAACCCTTGCCCTTGCAGGAGTTCATGCCCTTGCAGGCATTGTTGGCGGACTTGCAGGCCGACTGGCCCTTACAGGCATTGACGCCTGCGCACTTCACCTTGCCCGTATCCGCGGCGCTCGCCGTCGTGATCGCGGCCGTCGAGAACAGCACCGCAGCGGCGGCGGCAAGGGCAACACTGGACATCTTACGTGGGCTCATTCGGTTTCTCCTCGAAGCGTCGGAAAGTGGATTCGCATGCTAGAGACCGGCCGGTAGGCGCCCTTATGGCAGAGGCGCCGTAAATTTCCTTACGGGAGCCTGGACCTGCCCCGGTGAGCCTGCCGGACCTCCTGTCGGCCTGCGGCGGCGGCCCGGCGGTCTGTCAGGCGCCGATTGTACCTCCGCCCCGAGACAGGCATCCCCGATTTGTCGCGTCAAGACGACGTTCACGGGAAACATCAACGCTGCC
>Ga0134128_10011786_pt1 | contig 10432 bp, 9 predicted proteins | sample KB31754_FD_96462 | JGI IMG/M metagenome (GOLD analysis project Ga0134128, IMG submission 96462) | Terrestrial soil microbial communities with excess Nitrogen fertilizer from Kellogg Biological Station, Michigan, USA - KB3-175-4 | ecosystem: Environmental > Terrestrial > Soil > Unclassified ...
ACCGCGGGCAGTGGCACGATAAACTTGCCGCCGTCGGCAAAGTAGCGCGCGTGTTTCGCCCGGATCGGATCGACGTAACGCCAGGCGAACACGACAACAAGGCCGGGCTTGCGCTCATAGAGCGCGGCCGGCGGCAGGATCGGGATATCGTAGCCGGGTCCGGCCATGACATGGCCCTTGTTCGGATCGTCATCGACCAGGAAATCGATCCTCTTCTCGAGGCCGAACTGCGGCAGCAGCGTCGTGGTGCCGACGGAGACACCATAACCAGCCACTGGCTGTCCCCGCGCGTGGCAGGCATCGGCGAGGGCAACGAGCTCGTCGCGGATCGCTGCGATCTTCCTCGAATAGGCCGCGTAATAGGTCGGCCCGTCGACGCTGAGGCGATCTTCCTCCGCGATGAAGCGCGCGACCTCCGGCGAAGGCGTTGCGGCGCCCGCATGCTGCACCGTCACGCGGATCGAACCGCCCTTGGTCCAGATGTGCTGAACGTCGGTGACCTCCATGCCGAAGCGGGCAAAGAAGCGCGTGAGCGGCTTGATGTTAAAATAGGACAGATGCTCATGATAGACGGTGTCGAGCAGGTTATTCTCGGTGACATCGACGCCGTACTGTGTTTCGAAGACGAACAGGCCGTCCGCGGCGAGCAAATTGCGGATGCCGGTCACCAGCGGATCGAGATTGTCGACATTGGCGATCATGTTGTTGGCGATCACGACGCGGGCCGGGCCGCGGGTCTGCCGAATATGGTCGCCGACTTTATCGGTGAAGAAATCGGCGATGGTATCGATCCCCTTCTCGGTCGCGCGCCTGGCAATATCGACGGCGGGATCGACCCCCTGGACCTTCATGCCGCGCTCCTTGAAGAAGCCGAGCAGCGAGCCGTCATTGCTGCCGAGCTCGACGACGAGCGAGCCCGGCGCGATGGCATGACGGTTGATCACATCGTCGGCGTAGGTCGCGAAATGCTCGCGCAGGCCGAGCGACAGCGAGGTGGTGTAGACATAGTGCCGGTACTGGATCTCCGGATTGCCGACATGGAGAATCTGGAGATGCCCGCACTCCCGGCAGAGATACAATTCCAGCGGGACCGCCGTGCGAAACACCGGATCGTCGGCGCTGGCATGCGGCACCTGAAAGTTCGGCGTGCCAATCGGCATGCCGGCCATCGGTACGACCAGCTCCTGCCGGTCCGAGCGACAGAGGCGGCAGGTGTGCCGGAGGTAGAACAGGTTCTTCATTGCGAGAGCGTCAAGCGGTGTCACCTGTTGTGGTCTCGATGGCATCGTTTGCGACCGCCTCAGGAAGCCGGATATTCGGCGCGACCGATGATCAGGTCGATCACGGCCATCATCCAGAACTGATGCGCGGTTTCCACGATGTTGTAGCTCCGGCTGTCGACCCAGTAATTGACGTCGCCGAGCGAGCGCAGCGGATTGTCGGAGGTCATTCCCGACAGGGTCACGACCTTTAGTTCCATGTCGCGCGCCTTCGCGACCGCGTTGAGGATGTTCTTCGAGCGGCCGGACACGCTGATGGCAACCAGGCAATCGGCCGGTCGCGCGTTCAGCCGCACCGCATGGGCAAGCCATTCCTCGTAACCATAATCGTTGGCAAGACAGGTGATGGCGCTCGCGTCGTTGAAGCAGGTTGCGGGAACGCCGGCGTTCTTCGCAAGGTCGATCGCCAAATGTGAAGCGATCCCGGCGGAGCCGCCATTGCCGATGAAGGTGACGCGGCCTCCCCGCTCGCGGGTCTCCAACCAGATTGCGCGGGTGGCGGTGATCTGCGCGCAGACATCGGCATCCACCGTAATCACACGGTGCAGCCGTCCCACATAATCGTCGAGGAAAGCCTTGTGATGAGGATCTACGGACATGAAACGGCGGCTCTGCGGCGACAAGGGCGTGATAGATGGAAAGACCGGCAATTGCAAAGGCTTAAGGGAACGGTTTCTGATTCGGGTTCCGGTGACCAAGCCTCGCCTTGCGGATTTGTGCGGTTTTCCCCCGAACAGATTGGCGATGCTTGCAAAATCAGGTCACCCGCTCCAGCTTGGCGGCGGATTCGTGCAGTCTGATTCGGCGGTCGTCTGCGAATGGTATCAACATGAAATGCGTCGTCACCGGCGGCGCCGGCTTCATCGGAAGCCATCTGGTCGATCGCCTTCTCGGCGACGGCCACGAGGTCGTCGTCATCGACAACTTCGTCATTGGACGTCCCGAGAACCTGTCCGCGCATTCAAAATCGTCCCGGCTGAAAATCATCAAGGCCGACGTTGCCGACCTCGCGGCGATCCGGCCGCATTTCGCTGGCGTTGATTGGGTCTTCCACCTCGCGGCGCTCGCCGACATCGTGCCTTCGATCGAGGCGCCGATCCCCTATCATCGCGCCAATGTCGACGGCACGGTCAGTGTCCTGGAGGCAGCCAGGAATGCCGACGTGAAGCGCTTCGTCTACGCAGCATCGTCCTCCTGCTACGGCATTCCCGATACCTATCCCACCCCGGAAACCGCCGAGACACGCCCCATGTATCCCTACGCGCTCACCAAATATCTGGGCGAGCAGTGCGTCATGCATTGGTGCAAGGTCTACAAGCTGCCGGCGGTGTCGCTTCGGCTCTTCAATGTATTCGGGCCGCGCCATCGCACGACCGGCACCTATGGCGCCGTGTTCGGCGTCTTCATGGCCCAGAAGCTCGCCGGCAAGCCGTTCACCGTGGTGGGCGACGGCGAGCAGACGCGGGATTTCACCTTTGTCACCGATGTTGCCGATGCGTTCGTCACCGCGGTGCGTTCGAATGCCTCCAACGAGATCTTCAATGTCGGATCGGACGACACCTATAGCGTCAATCGGCTGATCGAACTTTTGGGCGGCGACAAGGTCCACATCCCCAGGCGTCCGGGCGAACCCGACTGCACCTTCGCGGACATATCGAAGATCAAGCGGGTCTTGCAATGGAACCCGAAGGTGCGATTCGAGGATGGCGTCGCGATCATGCTGGCTTCCATCGATCAATGGAGGGACGCGCCTCTGTGGACAGTAGACAAAATTGCAAGTGCCACGAAGGACTGGTTCAGATATCTGGCAGATGAGGAAAAGGCGACGGGCGATTCGCTGCGGTCAGCAGCCAATTGAGGTGTTCTTTAGACGTCAGCGTATTTGGCGCCACCGACCGTCGTCCCTCGCCGGTGAGTCTGGGATTGACTGATGATTCGGGCACGTCACATGCATAACTTCGCAGCCGCCGATGCGCTGACGGCCGGCCAGTTCGAGGCGCATGAGAAGGTAAAGCCAATCGAGGAACTGGGCGACATCGCCCGCTCCGCGCAGGCGCGAGGGTTGAAGGTCGCGCTCTGCCATGGCGTGTTCGACGTCGTGCATCTCGGCCACATCCGGCATATCCAGGCGGCCCGCAGCGAGGGCGATGTCGTCATGGTGACGATCACCGCCGACCGCCATGTCAACAAGGGGCCGGGCCGGCCCATCTTCCCGGAGGCCATGCGCGCGGAGATGCTGGCGACCCTCTCCACCGTGGATTGGGTGGGGATCAGCCAGAGCCCCGGCGCCGAGCCGGTCCTCGAGATCATCAGGCCCGACATCTATGTAAAGGGCTCGGATTACGAAAAACCCGAGGACGACGTCACCGGCAAGATCAACGCCGAGCGCGACGCGGTCGAGCGCCACGGCGGGCGCATCACCTTCACGCGCGAGGTGACGTTCAGCTCGTCGTCGCTGGTCAACCGCTATTTCGACATCTACGATCCGCCGCTCCGTGACTACCTGCAGAAGATCCGCGACAACGGCGGCGCGGCCCGCCTCCTCGGCCTGATCGACAGGATCCAGGACATGCACGTCGTGCTGGTCGGCGACACCATCGTGGACGAATACCAGTATGTTTCGGCGCTTGGAAAATCATCGAAGGAGAACATCGTCGCAACGCAGTTCAGGCATCGCGAACAATTCGCCGGCGGCGTGATCGCCGCTGCCAATCACGTGGCGAGCTTCTGCAAGTCGGTCGAGGTCGTCACGACGCTGGGCGGTGAGGACTATCCCAGGGAGTTCATTCAGTCGCATATCCGTCCGAACGTGACGTTGACTCCGTTCCGCATCGAGGGCCGTCCCACGACCCGCAAGTTGCGGTACGTCGAGCTCGGATACCTGCACAAGCTGTTCGAAGTCTACACGATGGAGGACAGTCCGCTCGACACGGCAGAGCGGGGCGAGATCGACCGGATCACGGCGGAGCGCGTTCGCCGGGCCGACGTGGTGATCGTCACTGATTTCGGCCACGGCATGATCGCGCCGAGCACGATCGACACGCTCATCGCAAATTCCAAATTCCTGGCCGTCAACGCCCAAAGCAACAGCGGCAATCACGGCTACAATCTGATCACGAAATATCCGCGCGCCGACTATATCTGCATCGATGCGCCGGAGGCGCGTCTTGCGGCCACCGACAAGTTCAGCGACATCGAATCCGTCATCGCGAATGGTCTGCACGGCAAGATCGATTGCGAGAACATGATCATCACCCACGGCTCGTTCGGCTGTTATCCCTTCTCCGCGAAGACGGGGGTCACGCGCGTTCCCGCTTTCACCAAAATGGTCGTCGATACTGTCGGCGCAGGCGATGCTTTTCTCACGATTACGGCACCGCTGGTCGCGGCCGGCGGAGACATGGAAGACGTCGCTTTCATCGGCAACGCCGCGGGTGCCATCAAGGTCGGGATCGTCGGCCATCGCAGTTCGGTGGAGAAGGTCTCGCTGATCAAGTTCATCACCGCGTTGCTGAAATAAGCCGGGATCGGGATCAGAGAACGTGAACGACCGCAAATGGAGCGTCATGGTGACGGGCGGCGCCGGCTATGTGGGCAGCGTGCTGGTCCCGCAATTGCTGGCCGCCGGTCACAAGGTCACGGTGCTCGATCTCTTCATGTACGGTGACTCCGTGTTCGATGCGGTGCGCGGCAATCCGGATTTGCGCATGGTCAAGGGCGATATCCGTGACGAGGCGGCGGTCGACGAAGCGTTGCGCGGCAACAATGCGGCGATCCATCTCGCCTGCATTTCCAATGATCCGTCGTTCGAGCTCGATCCGGCGCTGGGCAAATCCATCAATTACGATTGCTTTCGCCCGATGGTGCGTGCCGCCAAGAAGGCCGGTATCAAGCGTTTCATCTATGCATCGTCGTCGAGTGTCTACGGCATCAAGAACGAAGCTGAGGTCACCGAGGATCTCTCCTGCGAGCCGCTCACGGACTATTCGAAATTCAAGGCCATGTGCGAGACCGATCTGGCCGACGAGGCCGCGTCCGGCTTCGTCACCTGCACGGTCCGCCCGGCCACCGTTTGCGGCTACGCGCCGCGGCAGCGGCTCGATGTCGTCGTCAACATCCTGACCAATCTGGCCGTGAATACCGGCCGCATCCGCGTGTTCGGCGGTACGCAGAAGCGCCCCAACCTGCATATCGCGGACATGGCGGCCGCCTATCTGTTCCTGCTGCAACAGGACGACGCCAGGATCGACGGCAGAATCTACAATATCGGATATGAGAACCACTCGCTGATGAAGATCGCCGACATCGTCAAGTCGGTGGTCGGCGGCGACGTCAACGTTGCCGTAGAGCCGACCGACGATCTGCGTTCCTACCATGTGTCCTCGGAGAAGATCCGCCGCGAATTGGGATTTTCGCCGACGCACACGATCGAGCAGGCCGTGTCCGGGCTGGTCGACGCCTTCAAGTCGGGACGCTTGCCGAATTCGCTCAACGATGCCCGGTACTTCAACATCAAGATGATGCAGAACATCAGCCTGAAGTGAGCTCCGTGCGGATCGGGATCGATTTCGACAACACCATCATTTGCTACGACAAGGTGTTTGCCGCCGCCGCGCATCATCGCGGGTTGATGCCGGACGGATGGACGGGGTCGAAAATTCAAGTCCGGGAATATCTCCAATCGCAGCCCGGCGGCGAACTCGCCTGGCAGGGCCTGCAGGGCTGGGTTTACGGCAAGGGAATACGCAGCGCGGAGATTTATCCCGGCGTGCAGGATTTTCTCGGCGCATGCCGGCTGGCCGGATCGGATGTCTACATCGTCAGTCACAAGACCCGGTTCGGGCATCAGGATCCGGATCGCATCGACTTGAGGGCCGCGGCCCGCGACTGGTTGCGCGCTGCGGGATTGATCGGCAGCGAAAACTCCGCTTTGGACATCGATGACGTCCATTTCGAAGATACGCAGGCGGCAAAAGTCGAGCGGCTCGCGAGCTTGAACCTCGACGTCTTCATCGACGATCTCGCCGATGTGTTCGAGCAGCCGCACTTTCCGCGTGACGTCAGATCGATCCTGTTTGACAGTTCAGGGAGTGCGCGTCCCGGCCCCTACAAATCGATCGCAAGCTGGGATGAAATCCGGCGCGAGGTGTTCGCGCCGTGAGCGAAGCAGGGATCAGCGCGCAGGAGGCGATGGCCGTCGGTAGCCGCCTGTCCGGGGAAAGGATGCTGGCGGCACGTCCTGCCCGGCCTGGCGGCAATAACCGCGTGTTCTGTCTGGATCTTGCTGATGGAACGCGGCTCGCCCTGAAATATTATCCGTCACAAGGCATCGATGGACGTGACCGGCTAGGGCAGGAATACGAGGCGCTTTCCTTCCTGGCGCGCCACGGCGTCACGTCAACGCCGCGGCCGATTGCGTGCGATACAGCCGGTGGCTGTGCCCTCTACGAATGGTTCGATGGTGAGGCCGCCCTCGAACAACCGCGTCCGGATGACGTCGATCAACTCGCCGGCTTCGTGGTCCGGCTGCAGACGCTGCGGCAGGCCGCCGGCGCGGCGCGATTGCGCGACGCTTCCGCCAGTACTTTTTCGCCACTGGAAGCGGTAACTCAATATCGGCGACGGCTGCAGCGATTGCAGCACGTAGCGGGCGAATTTCCGGACTTGCGTAGCTTCATCGAACGCGGTTTGATTCCCTCGGGCGCGACAGCGATTCGGCGCCTTGAGCAGCGCTATGCGAGCCTGGGGTGGGATCCGGCAGCTCCGCTCGCTTCGGCGCATCGTGCCTTGAGCCCCTCTGACTTCGGACTGCACAATGCGCTGCGCACCAAGGACGGACAATTGCGCTTCATCGATTTCGAGTATTTCGGCTGGGATGATCCGGTCAAGCTCGTGTCGGATACGGCGATCCATCCCGGCAGCAGTTTTGCCGAGAGCAGCGCCCGGCGATTGACAGAGCGGCTTTCGCGAGAGTTTGAAGCCGACGATCCTGCGTTCACTGTGCGTCGAGACGTTCTGTACCCGCTGTTCGGGACGATCTGGTGCCTGATCATCCTGAACGACTATCTGCCCGAACGCCGATCGCGGCGCGCTGTTGCCGCGCGGAGCGGTGACTTCCATTGCCATCTCGCCGGCCAGCTCGACAAGGCCTGCCGGCTCCATCAAACGATTTGCGAACGTGATCCAGACCTCGTCCCACGCTGAAGCCGCTCTCACCTGCAAGCTTGATGCGCGCAGCCTGTATCTGCGGCGGCTGGTGCTGGGCGCCGTGCGTTCTGCGGGGCGCGGTCATGTCGGACCAGCCTTGTCGCTGATCGAAATCATCCGCGTTCTCTACGACGACATCCTGCGCATCGATCCGAAGCACCCGCGCGATCCCGGTCGCGACCGCGCGATCCTGAGCAAGGGCCACGGCTGCCTTGCGCTTTATGCGCTGCTGGCCGATCGCGGTTTCTTTCCCTTGTCCGAGCTCGATGGCTTCTGCGGAACCGACAGCATCCTTGGCGGGCACCCGGAATACGGGATGGTGCCAGGTGTCGAGGCATCGACCGGCGCGCTCGGACACGGACTGTCGATCGGCGTCGGTCTTGCGCTTGCCGCCCGCATGCGCGATCGCGGCTACCGGACCTTCGTGCTGCTCGGCGACGGCGAGATCAACGAGGGCTCGGTCTGGGAGGCTGCCATGAGCGCGGCCAAGCATGGACTCGACAATCTCGTCGCGCTGATCGACTACAACAAGCTGCAGAGCTACGGACCAACCGACTATGTGTTGCCGCTCGAGCCGCTCGCTGACAAATGGCGCAGCTTCGGCTTTGCGGTCGAGGAGTTGAACGGCCATGACGTCGGCACGCTCCGCAAGGCCTTGCACAGGATTCCCCTCGCCGCGGGCAGGCCGACGGCGATCATCTGCCACACCGTCAAGGGCAAGGGTCTGCCCGCCGCAGAATCCAATGCCGATTGGCATCACAAGAACAAGCTGACCGACAGCGAGCTCGACGCCATCCGCGTCGCCGTCGGCGATTTCTGATCGGCACGCCATGCGCAACACCGCCATGAATATGGTTCACAAGCTCGCGGCGCGCGACGAGCGGGTGCTCTATATCGGCTCCGATCCCGGCGCCGGCACGCTGCGGGCGATGAGCAAGGAGTTTCCGCGCCGTCATTTGATCGAAGGCATTTCGGAAGCGCACATCATCGGGATGTCGGCGGGGCTCGCGATGGAGGGCTTTGTGCCCTATGTCAACACCATCGCGACCTTCCTGACCCGCCGCTGCTACGAGCAGGTCGCCGTCGACCTCTGCCTGCACAATCTGCCGGTGCGGCTGATCGCCAATGGCGGCGGCCTGGTCTACGCGCCGCTCGGGCCCACCCACCAGGCGATCGAGGATATTGCGATCATGCGGGCGCTGCCGAACATGACGGTGGTATGCCCAGCCGATGCCGACGAAGCGGCGCGGCTGATGGAACAGACGCTGGATTGGCCGGGTCCAATCTATATCCGGTTGGCGAGGGGTGGCGATGCCGTCGTTTCCAGGGCGGAACACGGTTTCCAGATCGGCCGCGCGATTATGATGCGTCAGCCCGGCGATGTGCTGATGGTGACGACCGGCATCATGCTGCAGCGGGCGCTGGCCGCTGCCGATCTGCTGGCGGTGCAGGGCATTCGCGCAGGCGTCCTGCATATGCATACGGTGAAGCCGCTGGATATCGATACGCTGCTAAGCGCGATCCGCGGGATCCGGCTCCTGGTCACGCTTGAAGAGCATGTGCCCTCGGGTGGCCTCGGCAGCGCGGTGGCCGAAGCCCTGATCGACAAGCTCGGCCAGGGCCTGCCGGCGATGCTGCGGCTCTCGCTGCCGGACCGCTTCATGCACAATTACGGCTCGCAGGACAGCCTCCTGAAGCTGCACGGGCTTGCGCCAAACAGCATCGTTGCCGCGGTTGAACGCGCGGTCCGCCTGCCTGTCGCGCCCTCCCCGCCGCTTCATTCCATGTGACCCCGATGTACGACGTCAGATACTCCTACTTGCTCGAACAGTTCGCCGATCCCGCGCCGGTCCTGGCCGAAATCGGCCGGCTGGTCGCGACCGGCGATTTCACCCTGGGCAAGCCGGTTGCCGAGTTCGAGCGGCGCTTTGCCGAACTGATCGGAACGCGTCATGCCATCGGCGTGGGCTCGGGCACGGATGCCCTCAAGCTTCCGCTGAAGGCGCTCGGCGTTGGCCATGGCGACGAGGTCATCACCGCGGCCAATACCTTCATCGCGACCGTCGGCGCGATTGCGGAAACCGGCGCGACGCCGGTGCTGGTCGACTGCGACGACTCCTTCTGCCTGAATGTGGACCACCTCGAGGCCGCGATCACGGAGCAGACCAAGGCGATCATGCCGGTGCAATTGACCGGCGAGGTCGTCGATATGGTTCGTCTGATGGAGATCGCCGGGCGGCACAATATTCCCGTCGTCGAGGACGCTTGTCAGGGCATCCTGTCGGAATTTGCCGGGAAACGTTCCGGGACCTATGGCATAGCTGCTGGCTTTTCCCTGCATCCCTTGAAAAACCTCAACGTCTGGGGCGACGCCGGCGTCGTCGTCACCAATGACGACGCAATGAACGAACGGCTGCGGCTGATCCGCAATCACGGCATGAAGAACCGCGATGAGATCGCAGTCCTCGGCTGCAACTCGCGGCTGGATTCCGTTCAGGCCGTGGTCGGCAACTGGCTGATCGGGCAGACCCGCGATATCACGCAGCGCCGGATCGAGAATGCGGCCTATTATGACGCGGGGTTTGCCGGCGTGTCCGGCCTGCGCGTGCCGCCGCGCCGGAAAAATGTGAAGCACGTCTATCACCTCTATATGGTGTTCGCCGAGCAGCGCGACGGGCTCTACAAGTACTGTCTCGACAACGGGGTCGAAGCCAAGATCCACTACCCGATCCCGCTTTATCAGCAGGAAGGTCTGAAGCATCTCGGCTACGCGCCCGGGCAGTTTCCTGTGACGGACCGCCATGCGCGCGAAGTGATCAGCTTTCCCGTCGACCAGCATCTGACGCGCGCGCAGCAGAACCGCGTACTCGACACCGTACGGAAGTTTTACCATGGACGCTGACACCGCGCTGCGACGCATCGGCTATGTCAATCTTCCCGCGCAA
>Ga0134128_10011787_pt1 | contig 10431 bp, 5 predicted proteins | sample KB31754_FD_96462 | JGI IMG/M metagenome (GOLD analysis project Ga0134128, IMG submission 96462) | Terrestrial soil microbial communities with excess Nitrogen fertilizer from Kellogg Biological Station, Michigan, USA - KB3-175-4 | ecosystem: Environmental > Terrestrial > Soil > Unclassified ...
GACGAACAGGCCCGCGCGGCCGGAGCCGACGATGGCGTGGCTCAGCGCGTCGAGCCCGCCGCTGAGCGCGCCGTAGGAGCCGCCGACCACGGCCGCGATGGCCAGGCCCGCGACGCCGGCCACGATCGGCACGAACCGCCGCCCGCCGAAGAAGGCGAGGTATTCCGGCAGCTTGACGGCCGAGAAGCGGTTGTAGAACGCCCCGCCGACCAGGCCCGAGGCGATGCCGACCGGCACGCCCAGCTTGGCGATCGCCTTCGATTTGAACGCCGCCTTGGCCAGGTCGGCCGCGTCGCCCGCCATGCCCTTCAATGCGTCGGGGGGCACGTGCAACAGGGTCTGGGCGCCTTGGGTGGCGATCAGGAAACAGACCACGCCGGCCAGGCCCGCGGCGCCATTGTTGTCCCGCGCCAGGCCCACGGCGACGCCCGCTGCGAACAGCAGGCCGAGATTGGAGAAGATCGCGTCGCCGGCGGCGGCCAGGAACGGGATGTCGAGCAGGTCGGGCTGGCCGAGCCTCAGCAGCAGGCCCGCCACCGGCAGGACCGCGATCGGCAGCATCAGGGCGCGGCCGAGCGACTGCAGGGCTTCGAGCGGCGAGCGCATGGTCAGGCGCCTCCGTGGCGGAAGGTTTCGGCCAGCGCCCTGACCTCCGCGCCCGACGCCAGGTCGAGCGCCTGGACCGCCAGCGCCTTGCAGGCGTTGGTCGAGAGCGTGCGGATCAGCGCCTTGGCCTCGGGGATCGCCGCCGTCGCCATGGAGAGCTTGCCGACTCCCAGCCCGATCAGGATAGGGATGGCGGCGAGGTCGCCGGCCAGCGCCCCGCAGACGCTGCTCCCCAGCGCATGCCTGCGCCCGCCCTCGCAGGTCTGGGCGATCAGCCGCAGCACGCCCGGGTCGAGGCCGTCGACCTCGCCGGCCAGCTCCGGGTGGCCGCGGTCCATGGCCAGGGCGTATTGCGTCAGGTCGTTGGTGCCGATGGACAGGAAGTCGGCCTCGGCGGCGAGCTGGTCGGCGATCATCGCCGCGGCCGGCGTCTCGACCATCACCCCCAGGTCGACGCGGCCGGAGACGCCGAGGTCGTTGCGCGCCTCGTCCAGCGCCACGCGGACGGCGCGAAGCTCCGCGACCCGGGAGACCATCGGGATCATGAGGCTGCAGCGCCCCGCCGGGACCACCCGCAGGATGGCCTTGAGCTGGCTCTTCAGCAGGTCCGGATGGCGCAGCGCCAGGCGCACGCCGCGCACGCCGAGCGCCGGGTTCTCCTCGGGCGCCATCGGCAGGTAGGCGGCCGGCTTGTCGCCGCCGATGTCCAGCAGGCGGATGACCAGCGGCCGGCCCTCCAGGGCGTCGGCGATGGCCTGGTAACAGGCGGCCTGCTCGTCCTCGCCGGGCGGGGCCTCGCGGTCGAGGAACAGGAACTCCGTGCGCAGCAGGCCCGAGCCTTCGGCGCCCGCGGCCAGCGCCTCGCGCGCCTCGGCGAGCGAGCCGAGGTTGGCGCAGACCGGCAGCGGGACGCCGTCGGCCAGCCGCGCGGGTTGGCGGGCGGCGGCGCGGGCGGCGGCCTGGCGCTCGGCGCGGGCGGCGAGCTTGCGCTGGGCCGCTTCCAGCGCGCGGACGTCGGGCGCCACGCAGACCGACCCCGCGTCGGCGTCGAGGATAAGGGTCGCGCCCGCACCGATCGCCGTGACCCCTGGCCCTGCGGCGACGATGGCCGGCAGGCCCATGGCAGCGGCCAGGATGGCCACGTGCGACGTGGGTCCGCCGCCAGCCGTGCAGAGGCCCGCCAGCCGGCCGGCCGGCAGGGCCATCAGCTGCGAGGGCAGGAGCTCGTCGGCGAGCAGGATGGCGCCTTGCGGGATCTCGGGCCCGGCGGCGTCCGCGCCGATCAGCTCGGCCACCACGCGCCGCTCCAGGTCCTTCAGGTCGTCGACGCGCTCGGCCATCCGGCGGTCGGCAAGCGCGCCGAGCGCTTCGGCGAATCCGCCCACGGCCGCGCGCCAGGCGAAGGCGGCGCTGCGGCCCTCGGCGATCAGCCGTCCCGCCTCCGCCGCCAGCTCGGGATCCTGCGCCAGCGCCAGGTGCGCCTCCAGGATCGCTGCGCGCGTCGGGTCGGCGCCTTTGCGCTGGGCGGTGATCTCGGCGCCGACCTGGGCCAGGGCGCCAGCCAGCGACGCCGCCTCCTCGGCCACCCCGCGCCCGCTCTCAGGCACGGCGATCTCGGAGCGCCGCAGATGGAAGGCCCGGCCGATGGCCAGGCCCGGCGCCGCGGTGGTCCCCTTCAGGTGGCCGGGCGTGTCGGAAACCTTGGGGCCCGCGGGCTGGGGCCCGGCGGAGACCGGGGGCGCGCCGCCCGCCTCACCCATGCCGCCTTCGATCAGCGCCGCCAGCGCGACCAGCGCCTTGGCCGCGTCGGGCCCGGCGGCCGACAGCACGGCCTCGTCGCCCTGCTGCAGGCCGAGCGACATCAGCGCCACCGGGCTGCGGGCGCTGGCCCGGCGTCCGGCGCGGACGACGGCGCTGTCGGCCTGGAAGCGGCGCGCGCACTCGGCCACCCGCGCGGCGGGCCGGGCGTGCAGGCCGTGCGCCAGGGGCACGACGATGCGGCGGGTGAGCTCGGGGCTCGTGGCGGCCGCGGGCGCGGCGGCGGCGGTCGCGGTCCTGGCCAGCTCGATCAGCGGGTCGCCCACCGCCACCAGCCGGCCGGTGACGCGCGAGACGACGGCGAAGTCGCCCGGGCTGGTGATCACCAGGGGCGAGACCAGGCTCGCCGCGCGCCTGGCCAGCACATCGAGGTCGAAGGCGATCAGCGGCTCACCGGCCGCGACCTCCTGCCCCTCGGCGACCCTCGCCTCGAAACCCGCGCCGCCCAGGCCGACCGTCTCGAGGCCGATGTGCAGCAGCAGCTCCAGGCCGCCCTCGGCGCGCAGGGTGACCGCGTGGCGCGCCGCATGGACGCCGATCACCACCGCCGCGCAGGGCGCGTGCAGCAGGCCCTCGGTCGGGTCGACGGCGACGCCGTCGCCCAGCATGGCCTGCGCGAACACCGCATCGGGGACCTCGCCGAGCGGGGTCGCCCAGCCGGCCAGAGGGCTTTTCAGCACGAGGTCAGCGGGCAAGGCGCGCCTCCCTGGGCGGAGGGCCCAGCGTCACGCGGTCGATCACCCAGATCGGGTCGACGCTCCGGCGCGTGAAGCTCATGCAGAGGTCATGGGTCCCCGTGGTGGCGGCCAGCGGCGCCGTGAGCCGGGTCACGGCCTGCGACTTCGTCGCCGGCGCCAAGGGCAGGGTGGCGATCACCGGCCCGCCGCACCAGTCGCGCCGCACCTCCAGCTCGCCGGGATCGGTGGCGGGCGGGCGCAGGACGATCTTCTTGAGGTCGTCGCCGATCTGGAAGTTGAACGGCAGCTGCCCCACGTCCGCCGCGATCTCCTTGACCCCGGTCAGGTCCGCCGCCGGCCAGATCCAGCAGGGGTTCATAATGTCCACCAGGAACCGCGCGCGCGGCCCGTTCACCGGCGCGTCGTCCTCCAGGTTGAGCGCGATCCGCTCGCTGCACAGCCGCATCTGCTGGCTGGCGCGCGTGCGCGAGGCCGCCACCGGGGCCGCGGCGGGGTCCGCCGGCAGGGTCCCGAAGGTCTCGCCCAGGGCCCGCTCGCGGGCGAGCTCCGGCGCGAGGCGCACGTTGAAGTCGCCCCAGTCCTTGCGTGCGGTCGGGGACCAGCCGGTCTCGGCGACCGCCAGCGCGCGCGGGAAGGCCATCCGCGACACCCGGTCCTCGGTGCGGATGTGCTCGCTCCAGAGCTGCGCCTGGACGCCGAGCACATGGGCGCGCTCCGCCGGCGTCAGGATCGTGGGCACGGGCTCGAAGTCGTAGACGTCCTTCAACTCCACCAGCCGTCCGCGGCCCGGCGGCTCGTCCGGATCGGCGCCCTGGCGGTTGTCGAAGTAGTAGGTGGGCTGGGCGGCCACCACCGCGTCGTGGCCGAGCTTGGCGGCGATGATCGCCCCGTCGAGGCCGCGCCAGGACATCACCGTGGCCCCCGGCGCGACCCCGCCCTGCAGGATCTCGTCCCAGCCAATCAGCTTGCGCCCGTGCAGGGCCAGGAAGTGGCCGATGCGGCCGATGAACCAGCCCTGCAGGGCGTCCTCGTCGCCGATGTAGAGCGCGCGCATCCGCGCCTGCACCGCCGGATCGGCCTTCCACTCGCCCTTCACCGCCTCGTCGCCGCCGACGTGGATGTAGCGGCCGGGGAAGAGCTCCATGACCTCGCTCAGCACGTCCTCGAGGAAGCCGAAGGTCTTCTCGTCCACATTGTAGAGGTGCGGGTGCACGCCCCAGTCCGAGGACGGCCCCGTCGGGGCGGCGCCGGCCGAGCCCAGCTCGGGATAGGCGGCGATGGCCGCCTGGGCGTGGCCCGGCATCTCGATCTCCGGGACGACGGTCACGTGGCGGGCGGCGGCGTAGGCCACGATCTCGCGCACCTGTCCTTGCGTGTAGAAGCCGCCGATGCGCCGCGGCCGGCCGGTCCTGCGGTCGAGGTCGGCGGCCGCCGCCGGGCCCGCCGGCACCCGCCAGGCGCCCACCTCGGTCAGCCGCGGATACTTCCTGATCTCCAGCCGCCAGCCCTGGTCGTCGGTCAGGTGCCACTGCAGGACGTTCAGCTTGGCGCGCGCCATGCGGTCGATGAGCGCCTCGACGAAGGCCGGGCTCTGGAAATTGCGCGCCGAGTCCAGCATCAGCCCGCGCCAGCCGAAGCGCGGGGCGTCCTCGATGTGGACGGCGGGGATGTCTACGGCTCCGCGCCCTGCGGCGGGCGTGGCGAGTTGCCAGGCGCTGATCGCGCCATAGAACAGGCCTGCGTCGCCCGCCGACTGGATCGTGAGGCCCTGCGGCCCGGCGTCCAGCGCATAGGCTTCGCCCGCGGGCGGCCCGCGCCGCAGCAGGATGGCCGGGGCGCCGGCGCCGGGCGCGCCCTCCACGACCCGCAGCTTCAGGCCGCGGGTGCGGGCGAGGAGGTCGGCGAGGTAGCGGGCCGTGGCGAGCGCGGAGGCGTCCCCCGCCGGCGCGGCGATCTCAGTGCGCGCATCGAGGTGGAAAGCCCCCGCGCCGGGCGTCTCGACGGCCGCGGCCGGCAGGATCGGGGCGGCGGCGACCGGCCCTGCGCCCAGCATCAAGGCCGCGCAAACCGCAGCGCCGGCCAAAAAAGAGGGCGGAGCGCCGGAGCGCCCCGCCCAGCCTGGTCTCCTCAGGGGGGAGGTGGTCTGAAGGGCGGCGGCGGGTCGGTCCATCCTGTGATCCTGAACCAACCGCGCCGCCGTGGGAAACCGGTCCGCCGCGGCGGACGCTAGAACTTGAACCGCACGCCCGCGTAGTACTGGCGGCCGTTGTCGTAGATCGCCCGCGGGCGGAACTCGGCGCCCGAGAACTGCACGATCTTCTCGTCGGTGATGTTGATCGCGTCGAAGGTGAGCGTGAAGTGCTCCGTCAGGTTGTAGCTGACCTGGGCGTCGAGCGACTTCAACGCCTGCTGGTTCAGCGGCGAGGCCCGGTCGACGGTGATGAAGAACTTCGAGCGGTAGGTGTAGCCCAGTCGCGCGCTGAGCTGGTCGTTCTCGAAGTAGCCGGTCAGGTTGAAGGTGTTCTCGGAGTTGCCGGGCAGGGGATCGCCGCTCTGGGTCTTGGCGTGGCTGTAGGTGTAGTTGGTCTGCACCCCGAAGCCGCCCCAGATCGGCGCCTGGACGGTGAACTCCGCGCCCTCCACGTGGCCGCCGCCGCCGTTCGTCCGCTGGCTGATGTCGAACAGGCAGTTGAACAGGTTCGGCGAGGTCGCCGTGGCGGCGCTGGTGCAGCGGGCGAGGTTCGGCGTCGCCGTCTCCACCGAGAAGGTCTGCTGCACGATCTTGTCGGTGATGAAGCTCTCGATGTCCTTGTAGAACAGCGCCCCGGCCACCACCGTCTGGCGGTTGGGGTACCACTCCAGCGAGACGTCGAACTGGTTGGCGCGGAACGGGTCGACGTTCGGATTGCCGCCGGAGCCGGTCAGCGAGCCGACGTTCAGGTTCACGGTCGGCGCGATATCGGTGTAGTCCGGCCTGGCCATGGTCCGGGCGGCGGCGAAGCGCAGCACCATCTGGTCGGTCAGATCGAAGCTGAAGTTCGCGCTCGGCAGGATGTCCGTGTACGACCGCGAGATCGAGACCGGCTGGAAGATGCCGAAGGCGTCCGAGACGAAGCCCGGCAGGAGGGCCGATTGCTGGACGAAGCCGGACGAGGTCTGGTCGGTCTTGACCACGCGGATGCCGACGTTGCCCCGCCAGCCCTCGCCGGCGAACTCGCCCATCACGTAGCCGGCGTAGGCCTTCTCCTTGACCCCGAAGATCGCCGGGAAGTTGGGCACCCGCTGCAGCACCGAGGCCGGCAGGGCCGCGAAGATCGAGTCCATCTTGGCCGTGGACACCTGGAAATAGCGCGTCAGCGTGCCGGCCGAAGCGATGTTCTCCAGGAAGTCGCTCGGCGTCAGCCCGTCGGCGAAGTTGGCCGGCAGGCAGGGCCCCCCGCCGCAGCCGCTGGCCGCCAGCGGCAGGAAGAAGCCGCCGAAGGTGGTGGCCTGGAAGTCCACGCCGCGGTTGTGGTCGGTGAACTTGGCGCCGAACTTCAGGGCCTTCATCGGCCCCCAATCGGTGCGGTGGTTGAAATCGAGGTAGGCGTACCGCTCGTCGTCGCTCGAGGTGATCTTGTGCAGCGAGGCGAAGTCGAACTGCATCTGCGACGGCTGCGTCGGGTCGAGGTTGGTGAAGTGCACCGAGGGCGCCTGGGTGCGCAGGTCGTAGTCGAAGGTCGCCGGCGCGCCGAACTCGACGAACGGCTGGCTGTCGGTGTTGCCGAAGGCGTCGGTGTAGCCGACGCGGGCGCGCAGGTCCCAGTCCGGCGTCAGGTGGTATTTGACCTCCAGGTCGATGTCCCGCGCCTGGGTGTCGGCGAACCGCTGGATGGAGTCGTAGACCGCCCCGCGGCCGCCGGGCGTGGAGGCGATGCGGCCCGCGACCGCGGTGTCGCCCTGCATGACCACGTTGGTCAGCGTGCCGCCGCCGCCCAGCGCATTGGAGCCCCAGGCCAGGAAGTTCTCGTTGAAGTTGTTGGCGCTGAACTTGGAGACCAGGCCGGTGAGGTCGACCTCGAGCTGGTCGTTGGGCTTCCATTGCACCGCGGCGTTGACGCCCTTGCGGATGCGCTCCTGCTGGAACAGCGCCGAGCCGATCAGCGAGGGCACTAGCTGCGGCGAGGCGGCGGTGCCGTTGTTGAAGTAGCCCAGGGTCTCCACCCCGTCGCGCCGGATCTCGCGCTTGTCGTAGATGCCGGCGACCAGCACGCCCAGGGTGTCCGCCGAGTTCTTCCAGCTGAACAGCAGCGAGCCGGCGGGATTGGTCTTCTTCGAGCGCTCCTCGTAGTTCGCCTGCAGGGAGCCCGCGAAATACATCGACTTGAGGTCGAGCGGCCGGCGGGTCTCGACGTCGATCAGGGCGCCCAGGCCGCCTTCCTCGAGCGCCGCGGTGGGGCTCTTGTAGACATTGACCTTGCCGATGATCTCCGACGGCAGCATCAGATAGTTGAAGCTGCGGGTGGCGCTCAGCTGATCGAGGATGAACCAGTCGGCGGTGGCCAGGCCGTGGCCGTCCAGGAGGGTGCGGGTGAGGTTGGGCGCGGTGCCCCGGACGCTGACGCGCTCGCCTTCGCCGAACTCGCGGTTGATGACCACGCCGGGAACCCGCTGCAGGGCTTCGGCGACGTTCTTGTCGGGGAACTTGCCGACGTCCTCGGCGGTGATCGAGTCGACCACGGCCTCGGCGTTGCGCTTGGTCTGGATCGAGGCCTCCTGGGAAGCCCGGATGCCGGTGACCACCAGCTCGCCGACGGTGCTGGGGGCGGCGTCGGCGGCGCGCGCGGAATGGGCCGCGGCGAACGCCAGCAGGCTGGCCGAGGCGATCATCATGCTCTTGCGACGAGTCATCACTAGGCTTCTCCCCTTAAGTCCAGGTTGCCCCCGGAGCCCGGTGCATGCCCAATGTGATACCAATCGCCGCGTCGCAGCGTTCAGCCACAGAGGTTGCGGAGCGGGACTGTGCCGCGTTTCAGAATTTTGACAAGCCCAAAAAGAGACCAATTGCGTTCCATGGCTTTATTGGTATCTAAATGGTATCACCCCACGTCACCCGCCGTGGCGGTCGGGAGGGCGCCTTGAGCAGCTTCGCTGAGCGGATCGGCCACATCGACGAACAGGACCATGCGCCGCTGTACCGCCAGCTGCAGCGGCTGCTGCGCGGCGCGATCCAGGAACAGGTGCTGGGGCCCGACGACGCCCTGCCGGCCGAACGCGACATGGCCGACGAGCTGGGCGTCTCGCGGATCACCGTGCGCAAGGCGCTGGACGGGCTGGTGGCGGAGGGCCTGCTCACCCGCCGGCAAGGCGCCGGCACCTTCGTCGCCGCCCGCGTCGAGAAGAGCTTCTCCAAGCTCTCCTCCTTCACCGAGGACATGATCTCGCGCGGCCGCACCCCGCATTCCACCTGGCTCAGCCGCTCGGCCGGGCAGGTGACGCCGGAGGAATCGCTCACGCTCAGCCTCAGCCCGGGCGCGGCGGTCTACCGCTTCAACCGCATCCGCTATGCCGACGGCGCGCCCATGGCCCTGGAGTATTCCACGGTGCCCGCCTTCGCGCTGACCGGCCCCGAGGCCGTCGAGACCTCGCTCTACGAGGCGCTGGAGACGACCGGCCACCGTCCGGCCCGGGCCTTGCAGCGGCTGCGCGCGGTGCTGTTCACCGCCGAGCAGGCCGAGCTTCTGGCCGTGGCCCCCGGCGATCCCGGTCTTTTGATCGAGCGGCGGGGCTTCCTGCCGGACGGACGCATTGTGGAGGTGACCCGCTCCTACTACCGGGGCGACGCCTACGACTTCGTGGCGGAACTGAACGCGGTCTGATCGCAAGCGGTGGAGAGACGGGTGTGAGGGCTTCGCAGGCGACGGCGCCGGACGCGACGCGGATGTTCCGGGAGGCCGCCCAGGCCCCCGCCGCGGTCGAACGCCTGCTCAGCGCCAACCGCGGGGCGGTCGAGGCCCTCGCCGACGGCCTGCAGCGCCGTCCGCCGCGCGCGGTGGTGACGCTCGGCCGTGGCAGCTCCGACCACGCCGCCACCTACGCCAAGTACCTGATCGAGACTGGCCTCGGGGTGCTGACCTCCTCCGGCTCGCCATCGGTAAGCTCGGTCTACGAGGCGCGGCAGGACCTGCGCGAGGTCCTGCTGCTGGCGATCTCCCAGTCCGGGCGAAGTCCCGACCTGCTGGCCGCCGTCGAGGCGGCGCGCAAGGCCGGCGCGCGGGTCGTGGCCCTGGTCAACGACGCGGCCTCGCCGATGGCCGGCCTGGCGCACGTCACCCTGCCGCTGCACGCCGGCCCCGAACGCAGCGTGGCGGCGACCAAGTCCTGCGTCGCCGCGCTTGCCGCCGTCGCCCAGCTGGTCTCGGCCTGGGCCCGCGACGCCGAGCTGGCCGCGGCGCTGAGCGGGCTTCCCGCCTGCCTCGCCGAGGCCTGGACCCAGGACTGGTCACCGGCGGCCGCCGCGCTGCAACCGGCGCACAGCCTCTATGTCTTGGGCCGCGGCCCCGGCTTCGCCGCCGCCCAGGAGGCCGCGCTGAAGCTCAAGGAGACCTGCGGCCTGCACGCCGAGGCGTTCAGCGCCGCCGAGGTGCTGCATGGCCCGATGGCCCTGGTGGCGGCGGACTTCCCGGTGCTGGTCTTCGCCCAGGCCGACCTGTCGGAGGCCGGTGTCGTCGGCCTGGCCCACGAGCTCGCGGCCCGCGGGGCGCGCGTGCTGCTGGCCGGCGCCGAGGCGCCCGGCGCCCTGCCCTTCGCCCGCACCCACCCGGCGCTGCAGCCGATCGCCCTGATCCAGAGCTTCTACCGCCTGGCCAACGCCCTGGCCCTGGCCCGCGGCTTCGACCCCGACAGCCCGCCGCACCTGCGCAAGGTCACCGAGACCGTCTGATGGCTGAAGCGCTCGTCAACGGCCGGATCCTGACCGCGCGCGGCCTCGAGGCCGCGACGGTGGTCATCGAGGGCGACCGGATCGCAAAGGTGCGTCCGGCCGTCTCCGGCGAGACGGGCCTCGACTTGGGTGGCGGCGTCCTGCTGCCGGGATTCATCGACACCCAGGTCAACGGCGGCGGCGGGGCGCTGTTCAACGATTCACCCACCGTGGCGGCGATCGCGGAGATCGGCGCGGCGCACCGCCGGTTCGGGACCACCGGCTTCCTGCCGACCCTGATCAGCGACGACCTCGCCGCCGTGGCGACGGCGATCGCGGCGGTCGACGAGGCCATCGCGGCCGGCGTGCCCGGCGTGCTCGGCATCCACATCGAAGGTCCGTTCCTCA
>Ga0134128_10011788_pt1 | contig 10431 bp, 8 predicted proteins | sample KB31754_FD_96462 | JGI IMG/M metagenome (GOLD analysis project Ga0134128, IMG submission 96462) | Terrestrial soil microbial communities with excess Nitrogen fertilizer from Kellogg Biological Station, Michigan, USA - KB3-175-4 | ecosystem: Environmental > Terrestrial > Soil > Unclassified ...
CCAGGTCTGGGGCAACGGCTACAGCGTCGTCAGCCATATCCTCCAGGGCCAGGTCCTCGGCCTCTGGTTGCTGGCTATTCTGGCCGCCAAGGTGGTCGCCACATCGGCGACGGTGGGATCGGGAGGCGTCGGCGGTGTCCTCACGCCCTCACTCTTCATCGGCGCGGCCGTCGGCGCGCTGGTCGGGGGCGTGCTGCATACCCTGATGCCGCACACCGCTTCGGTCCCTGCGGCGTACGCGCTGATCGGAATGGGCGGATTCCTTGCCGCGACCACTCAAGCGCCCCTCACCTCGATCCTGATGATCTTCGAGATGACGCTCGACTACAACGTCGTACTGCCCCTCATGCTCGCCTGCGTGACGGCGCACTACACGGCGAAGGTCTACCGGAAGGGGCAGTCGGTCTATCACGCCAGTCTGAGTCGCGCGATCGTGGCGGAGCACGGAGATGACTGGCGGTTGCGCACGGTGGAGGCGCTGGTGAAGCCGCCCGCAGCCGTAGTCACCGCCACGACCAGTCTGGCGGACATCTTCGACCAGTTGCCCAAGCGGCCCCTGCAGCGGGTGTATGTCACGAGCGGCGATGACTTGGTCTCCTGGTTCGATCCGCGCAAGGTGCTCGACCGATTGCAGAAAGGGGAGATCGACTGGGGTCTGCCGGCCGAGGCGGTCTCCCTGCCGGTGAATTTCGCGCTCTCGCCCGATATGTCGCTCTGCGAGGCGCTCGACGGCTTTCTGCGGGAGCAGGCCACGGCGCTGCCAGTCACTCCGGGGCAGTGGCGCCACACCCTGCTTGGCGAGGTCTCGCGCAGCGACGTCCTCCTCGCCATTCAGGACCGTCTCACATACCCTAAGTAGACGGGGTAAAAGTCGGCTTCGCCGCTTTTACCGAGCCTGCGCCGCACCCATTCGACCCCGCGGCCCCAGGAGCGGCCTGCGTCCGCTCCGTCACAATTCGCCACGAAGAATCAGCGGACTGGCCGGTTTGCGTCATGACCGACGCCCCCGCGTCCCTTGTACTGGTCCTCGACGGCGCGAAGCACCGCGCCACAGCAAGAGGGTCAGCGTATGAGCATCCTGAGCAACAAGATTCGTGTGGGAACCGTGGGTATCACAGTCGCCGCGATGTCCCTCGCCGCTCTGCCGGCGTCCGCGACCCAGGCGGCCAGCGGCGCGCAAAGACCCGCGTCGAAGCAAGAAAACATCGGTGTATTCACCGGGGCTGCGGTCGGGGCGGCGGCGGGCGGGCCGATCGGCGCGGTGGTGGGCATGGTCGCCGGCGCGCTGCTGGGTCATCACTATCACGAGCAGAGCGTCGCCAACCATACCCTCGCGGCGCAGAACCACGCGCTCACCGCGAGCCTCAGCCGCAGTGAGGAGGATCGCCGGGAGTTGGCAGGGAAGCTCGACCTCGCCACCCAATCGCTCGCCAGCACCGAGGCGCAGCGCGCCGAGCTGGATCGGACGGTGCAGCTGTCCGATGACATCGAGACCGACGTGGCCTTCAAGACGGCGCAGGCCTCCATCAACGGCCTGCAGCTCCCGGCGCTGCGCAAGATCGGCGCGCTCGCCGCATCGCTCCCGCCGGGGGAGAAGGTGCGAATCGACGGCTATGCCGACCCGAGGGGGCCTGCGGGACTCAACGACGATCTGTCGCTGCGCCGCGCGGAGGCTGTGGCTCTGACTTTGGAGCAGGCGGGCTGTCCGCAGGACAGGCTGGTGATCGCGGCGCATGGCTCCTCGCAATCCACCAGCCCCAAGGGCGATCTGGACGCGTATGCGTTCGACAGGCGTGTGACCGTGCGGCTCGAGGGGACCACCGTGGCGCAGTCCACGGAATCAGGCCCGACGGTCGCGGATGCGACACGGTGATGCAACATAACTTGCGGGCCGGGTGAACAGCGTCGCAGTTCGGCGAACCGTTGCTTCACCCGGCTCGCGGAGGCTGGCAACCTGTCGCATGAGAGAAACTCCGCAGCCACGGAGAAGTGTCATGCTGCCGACCGTGACCATCGAATCGACACGAATCATCTCGACATTCCAGATGGAGCTGCTGCTGGGCAGCGTCATCATCATCGCCGCGATCGCGTGGATGACGACGACCCGCCTGCGCCATCATCACCATCACCATCACCGTCACCGCTGATCGCGGCGCACCTGCGCAAGCGTCCACATCTGATCCGATGTGGGAGCGCTCGCGGACGAGGGGCGGGGTAGAGCCGGGGTGATATCTCCGGCCTGACGCATAAGCAGGGCGCACTCCAGGCCGGCCCACCTCCGGCTGGAGCTCGAGACCCAGGGATGCTCGCGGGGCGCAGACCCAGTATCATAGGGTCATGCCCTTCTCGGAGATAAACCGCGGGGATCGCGCGTCCACCGCGAGACCCGCATTGTGACGCTCGGTCAATTCTTGGCGAGCACGCCGCGCGGGCTGGCCAATCTTCTGGCGATGGAATTGACGGGCTTCGGCGCCACCGACGTGCGGGAGCGCACGACCGGAGTAGCGTTCGCCGGCACGCTCGAGACCGCCTATCGCGCCTGCCTCGAATCGCGGGTCGCCAATCGGGTGTTTCTCGAGATCGCCCGTTTCGAGGCGGCCAGCGCGGACGCCTTCTACGCGGCCGCCCGGGACGTCGACTGGTCCCAACACCTGGGGCCGCGGGCGACGCTCGCGTGTGATTTCAGCGGCGAGCATCCAGCGATCACCCACAGCCACTTCGGAGCGCTGAAGCTGAAGGACGCCATCGTCGACGCGCTGCGCGATGCGACCGGCGCGCGACCCGACATTGTGTTGGAGCGCCCCAGTGTGCGCGTGCATGCCCATGCGCATGGCGCGCGAATCACCCTTGCCATCGATCTTTCCGGGGAGAGCCTGCATCGGCGCGGATATCGCGCCGCAGGCGGCGAGGCGCCGCTGAAGGAGAACGTGGCTGCCGGCGTGCTGGCGCGCAGCGGCTGGCCGGAGCTCGCCGCCGCCGGCGCCGAGTTCCTCGACCCGATGTGCGGCTCCGGCACGCTGGTCATCGAAGCTGCGCTCATGGCCGCGCACTGCGCGCCGGGACTGCTCCGTGACTACTTCGGGTTTCTCGGTTGGCGCGGACACGACGAGGCGCTGTGGCAGCGTGTGCGCGATGCGGCGAAGGCCCGCAGCCTGGCGAGTGAGCTGGCGACGTCGATCATTCGGGGTCAGGATCGCGATCCCGCGGCCATCAGGCACGCGCGGGAGAACGCCGAGCGCGCGGGCATCGCGCGCTGGCTGAATTTCGAGGTGAGCGAGCTGTCGCGGGCGAAGCCGGCGGGCTCGCCTCGCGGCCTCGTCTGCACCAATCCCCCCTACGGGGTTCGGTTGGAGGACCTCGATGCCGCGCGGGCCGTCCACCGCGAGCTCGGCGAGGTGCTGCGCGCCAGATTTCAGGGCTGGCAGGCGGCCGTGCTCACCGGGGCGCCGCAGCTCGGCATGGAGCTGGGCATCCGCGCGCATCGCACCCACGCAGTCTGGAACGGGGCCATCGAATGCCGGTTGCTCAGGATGTCGGTGGAAGCGGCCAGCCTGCGGCGCCCCGGCAGCCTGGCGCGAGAGGACCTGCTGCCTTGCCAGACGCCCGGGGCGCGCATGTTCGGCAACCGCATCGAAAAGAACATGAAGCGCATCGGGAGTTGGGCCGACCGCGCCGGCATCATGTGCTATCGGCTGTACGATGCCGACATGCCGGAGTACGCCTTCGCGATCGATGTGTACCACACGGTCGAGCCGGGGTTGCAAACCTGGCTGTACGTGCAGGAGTATGCGGCTCCCCGCGAGATCGAGGTGGAGGCGGTGCGCCGCCGGCGCCGCGAGGCGCTCGGGGCGCTGCAGGAAGCGGCCGGTGTGCCGATCGACCGCATCAAGTTGCGTATGCGCCGCCGCATGCACCGCGGCGACCAATATCGCCGGCTCAAGGACGAGCGCCGGTTCCACACCGTAGTCGAGGACGGACTGCGGCTTCTGGTGAACTTCGAGGACTATCTCGACACGGGCTTGTTTCTCGACCACCGGATGACGCGGGCGCGCCTGCGCGAAGCCGCCGCAGGGCGGCGCTTCCTCAACCTCTTCTGCTACACCGGAGCCGCGACGGTGCATGCCGCCGCGGGCGGGGCGGTGTCGACCACTTCGGTCGATATGTCTCGGCCGTATCTGGACTGGGCGCAGCGCAATCTCGCACTCAACACCAACGTCATCGAATCCCGCGCGCACGAGCTCATCCAGGCGGACTGCACGGAGTGGCTGCGCGATCCCGCCCGCGCTCGCGAGCAGTACGACCTCATCTTCCTCGACCCGCCGACCTTCTCCAACTCCAAGCGCATGACGGGAGTGCTCGACATCGAGCGCGACCATGCTTCGCTCATCGATGGCTGCGTGCGCCTCCTGGCGCCCGGCGGGCTGCTCGTCTTCTCCACCAATGCCCAGCGGTTCCGGCTGGACCCCGCGTTATCCGAGCGCCTGGCCATCCGCGACATCTCCGCCGCCACCCTGCCGCGCGATTTCGAGCGCAACCCGCGAATTCATCACTGCTTCGAGATTCGCCCGACCGACCGGCCCCCCTCCTGACCGGCAGGGCCGGAAAATGCGCTTTACAGTCGGCTACGCTTCCGGTAGGGTCGATCCCGCTATGTTCCAGCCGGCGAAAACGCGCAAGATCACCCTGAAGAAGCCCCCCGGCGGGGCTCTGGCGGATCTCGCGCGTGCTTGAGTAGCCGAAAAATCGCGAGTCAAACCAGAGGCCCCGCCGGCACCGCCGTCGGGGCCTCGTTCGTTCTTGGAGTCCGTTCATGCACTCTGGTCGTCCAGCCGGCTCGCCGCCGGTAGTTGCGATCGTCGGCGCCACCGGCGCCGTCGGTGTCGAGCTCATTCGCTGCCTCGAGGAGAGGCGCTTCCCTCTCTCCGAGCTGCGCCTCTTCGCCTCGGCGCGCTCCGCGGGCAAGACGATGCCCTTCCGGGGCCAGCAGGTCGCCGTGCGCGAGCTCAAGGACGACAGCTTCCGCGGGGTCGATATCGCGCTCTTCTCCGCCGGCGGCAGCACCTCCAAGCGCTTCGCGCCGCTCGCCGTGGAGCAGGGCGCGGTGGTCGTGGACAACTCGTCCGCCTTCCGCATGGACCCGGCCGTGCCGCTCGTCGTGCCGGAGATCAACCCCGAGGCGGTGCGCGCTCATCGCGGCATCATCGCCAATCCCAACTGCTCGACCATCATCTCGATCACCCCGCTCTGGCCCATCCACCGGATCAACCGCCTGCGGCGGATGATCGTCTCCACGTATCAAGCCGCCTCCGGCGCCGGCGCCGCCGCCATGGAGGAGCTGCGTGAGTCGACCCGCGCCCATCTCGAGGGCCGGCCGTACGAAAACACCGTGCTGCCGCACCCCTACGCGTTCAACCTCTTCAGCCACAACTCCAAGATCGACCCGGAGAACGGCTACAACGAGGAAGAGATCAAAGTCATCCGCGAGACCCACAAGATCTACGGTGACGACTCCATCCGCATCGCCGCGACCTGCGTGCGCGTGCCCGTGCTGCGCGCCCACTCGATCGCCATCAACTTCGAGTGTGAGCGCCCCATCACCCCCGAGCAGGTGCGCGACATCGTGCAAACCGCCCCCGGCGTGAAGCTGGTCGACGACCCCCAACGCAACTACTTCCCGATGCCGAAAGACGCCTCAGGCCAAGACCCGATTCTCGTCGGCCGCATCCGCCGCGACGTCAGCGACCCCAGCGGCCGCTCGATAGCGCTCTTCGTGGCCGGCGATCAGCTTCTGAAAGGCGCTGCCCTGAACGCGGTGCAGATCGCGGAACTGCTGTAGCGGCCCGTACGGCGCCCGGGGGATCTGCCTGCTGAGACCCCGCCGGTGCGCCGCATTACTGCAGCGGGACGATCTTGAACAGGGTGCCGGCGTTGCCTGCGCCGCCGAGTTGGGTCGTGCCGTAGAAGCCGCCGTCGCTTCCTTGGATCAGGCCCCCGAGCGGAAGGGACCCGGCCTGCGCAGGGGTGCCGAAATCGAGCATCACCTTCTCAATTCCCTCGGGGGTGATCTGGAACGCCGTACCGTTACCCCCCGCCCCACCCCACTCGGTGGTCCCGTAAAAGTTGCCGTCGCCCCCCTGGATCAAACCGGCGTACGGGTTGGCGCCATCGCCATCGCCTACGCCCTTTCCATTGCCGCTGCCGGTTCCGAAGAAGTAGAGCACGGTCTCCGTTCCCGTGGGCGTCAGCTTGAAGACGGAACCGCTCTGCCGCGGCCCCCCGTCTTTCGTCGTCCCGTAGAAGTTGCCATCGCTCGCCTGGATCACACCGGCTACTGGATGGGCACCGTCGCCATTGCCGCCGGCAAAAGAGTAGAGCACCGTCTCGACTCCGCCAGGGGCGACTTCGAATACAGTGCCGAAGCCGTTCTCCCCACCGGAGTATGTCGTTCCGTAGAAGTTCCCGTCGCTACCCTGGATCAGCCCGGTCGGCGCTACCCCGTCGCCGCTTCCACCGAATGAGTGGAGCACGGTCTCGACCCCGCTGGGCGTCACTTCGAACATCGTACCGCCCATGTCGGCTCCGCCGTTGGCTGTCGTGCCGTAGAAGTTGCCATCGCTGGCCTGAATGACGGCCGCCCCTGGCTTCTCTCCATCACCGCTGCCTCCCGCGAAGGAGTGAATTATCGTCTCGGATCCGCCTGGCACCAGCTTGAATACGGTGCCGAGGCCGTTTGTTCCCCCGGCGTAGGTCGTACCATACAAATTACCGTCGTTCGCCAGGATCAAGCCTGCGTACGGATTCGCGCCGTCGCTGCTGCCCCCGGCGAAGGAGTAGAGCACCGTCTCCACACCGCCCGAGGTCAGCTCGAAAACTGTGCCGTCCGAGTGCGCGCCGCCTATATTGGTCGTGCCATAGAAGTTGCCGTCCTTCCCTTGGATCAGGCCGGCTTGGGGCCGGCCGCCATCGCTTCCGCCGGTAAAGGAGTACAGAACGGAGGTAGCATAGGACGGAGAGCAACTGGCCGTCACGCTGGTGACATTGGCGCTCACGGTGCCGGAACCATTGCTCAACCTGCAGGTCTCCTGTTCCGGCTGTGTCTGTACCGTGATTGCATAGTTGCTCCCATAGGGCAAGCGCTCGGACATCGTAAAGCCGGTATCGTCCGACGAGATCGCGGTCGCATCGATGCCGTTGTCCATCAGCACCAGACCATTTTTGGTAAGGCCGGCGATCGAGCCGCCTATGGAGTAGGAGTTGAGCGTGCACGGGATCGAGATGTCGGACACGTCCGCTGTCGCGACTCCAGAGCCGTTGCGTACCGTGCATGTCTCCCCCGTTGGCTGTGTGGCCACCGACACCGAGTATGCGGTTCCGGCGTCCAATCCCGAGGCGAGCGTGACGTTCATGGCGCCACTGCTGACGGGGACGTTGGAGCCATCTACGACGAGAACCAAACCGCTCGTGCTGTAACCGGTCAGTGTCCCGCTCAGGCTGAATGTCTGCGCATGCGCGCCGCCGCCCGAGGAACCGCCTCCACAACCGGACAGTGCCAGCGTCGCACAGCAGACGACGATGACCCTGGGCTCCGTGACCTTTGCAACTTTTGACCTTCTCATCCCGCGCCACCCCTGGGCGCGCCGAGCCTACTTGCAGCGCGCGCTCGTGTTCATTGCTGTTTTTCGCGTCCGCCGGGCGCGATCGTGGGCCCGACCATGGGCATGGTATCGATAGCAGCGCGCCGATTTCAAGTTTGATGCCGCCAAGCGGGGCGGAAGGGGGCGGACACCAGCGCCCAACCTGGGCTGATCAAAGAAGGTCTCGCAGACGGTAGTACAACATTGCCAGAACCAGCGCCGGGCGGCGCAGGACAGCCCCGCCCGGGAAGTTCTGGTGCGGGATGCGCGCAAACACGTCGAAGCGCTCCGCCTGCCCCGCGATCGCCTCCGCCACCAGCTTGCCCGCGATCCCCGTGAGCGCGATCCCATGTCCGGAAAATCCCTGCAGGAAGTACACATTCGGCATCAGCCGTCCGAAATGCGGGGCACGATTCAGTGTGATGTCGACGTAGCCGCCCCAGGAATACTCCACGCCCACGTCCGCGAGTTGCGGAAACACCTTGAGCATGCGAGCGCGCGTCGCCCCAGGCGCAGAGAAAGAGCTCAACCCCGAGTAGCTGACGCGCCCGCCGAAGAGCAGCCGGTGATCCGCCGATCGCCTGAAGTAATCGAGCACCCAATTCATGTCACTCACCGCCGCGTTGTTGGCGATGAGCTCCCGCGCCCGCTCCGCTCCCAACGGCTCCGTCGCGATGATGTGCGTGCCGACCGCCATGATCTTGTTGGTGAGCGCCGGCGCGGTCTTGCCGAGGTAGACGTTGCCGCAGAGGACCAGATAGCGCGCCCGGACCTCGCCCCCCGGCGTACGCACGCGTGCCGACGTGAAACCGAGGGCCCGCGTGTCCTCGTAAAGGCGCACTCCCGCGCGCTCCGCGGCCGCGGCGAGGCCGAGCGTGTAGTTGAGCGGATGCAGATGGCCGCCGTTGGAATCGTAGAGCGCGCTGAGATATCGCCGGCTGGCCAGAGTCGCCCGAATCTCCTCCTCGGGCATGTACCGGACGCTGTGGTACTGCAGCCTTTCCTGCAGCTCCTCGAGCTCGCCGCGCAGCTCCCGGTCGTGGCGGGGCTTCACCGCCGTCAGCATGTAGCCATCGACCCAGTCGCATTCGATGCGGTGGCGCGCAATGAGCTCGCGCATGAGCGCCAGCCCCTCGATGGAGACGTCCCAGACCGCGCGCGCCGCCGTCCGGCCGATGAGCCTTTCGAGCTTGCCCTGGCCCGAGGCCACCCCGTGGATCGCCTGGGCGCCACTGCGGCCGGAGGCGCCCCAGCCAATCCGGTGCTGCTCCAGCAGGACGACCGAAAACCCCCGTTCCGCCAAGTGCAGCGCCGCCGAGCAGCCCGCGATGCCGCCGCCGACGACGCAGACGTCGCATTCCACCGAGCCGGCGAGAGCGGCCCGCTGGGGGGCGGGCTGCGCGGAGGCGGCGTAGTAGGAGGCGGCATGCGCGGCGGGCATGGGGGTTTCGCTCCTTGGATTATGTAGAAACGGCCAGTCTCGTCCGAATGGCCTGGGGAGGATAGCGAGGGCGCAGCGGGGGCGGCAATTGGACTGGATCGGAGCGGGTGGGGGCGTGCCACTGACCGTCGGATGGTCGCATGCGGGGCGGGTGGGGGCGTGCCATCTGACCGCCGATGGTCGCATGCGGGGCGGGTGGGGCCGTGCCACTGACCGTCCATGGTGGCAGGGCCCCCGGCCCGCGCATCCGTGCGCGGGCGCTCGCCGGAGCGAGGACACGTTAAGTGTCCTCGCTGAGACCCTTTGGCGATGCTCGCCAAAAGCACTCCTTTGCCTCTGCTGTGGTGTAATTGCTAGTTGATGAAACCGGCTCGCCCCCTTATCGGCCTTCCCGCGGACCGGCGGATGATCGGCCCACACCCGTTTCACGCGGTCGGGGAGAAGTACGCCCGGGCGGTGCTGGATGCGGCCGGCGGGCTGCCGCTCCTCATTCCATCGCTTGCCGAAGAGCTACGGCTCGACGAGCTGGTGGAGCGCCTCGATGGGCTCCTTTTCACGGGCAGCCCCTCGAATGTCGAGCCGCGCCACTACGAGGGTCCGCCGAGCCACCCCGGTACGTTGCACGATCCGGCGCGTGATGCCACCACCCTGCCGCTCATCCGCAAGGCGGTGCAGGCAGGTGTTCCTGTGCTCGGCATCTGCCGTGGCTTCCAGGAGGTCAATGTCGCGTTCGGCGGCAGCCTCCATCAGCGTGTTCACGAGGTTCCCGGGCATCTCGATCATCGGGACGATGAGACGCAACCGCTCGACCTGCAGTACGGGCCAGCGCACGACGTCATACTGGCGCCCGGCGGGCTGCTGCGCTCGCTGGCTGGAGCCGATCGGGTGCGGGTCAACTCCCTGCACTGGCAGGGCATCGAACGGCTCGGCCAGGGTCTTGCGGTCGAGGCGCGTGCGCCGGACGGATTGATCGAGGCATTCAGGGTCGAGGGCGCGGCCCGGTTTGCGCTCGCGGTGCAGTGGCATCCCGAGTGGAAAGTAATGGACAACCCGCTGTCGCGCGCCCTGTTTGCGGCCTTCGGCGCCGCGTCCCGCGACCGCGCCGAGTCCAGGTGAAAGGCAGACGCATGGTGAGCGAGATCCGCCAATTCTTCCGCGACCACGGCATCTCCGAAGTCGAGGCCGTCATTCCCGATATGGCGGGCATTGCCCGAGGCAAGATCATGCCGGCGGAGAAGTTCGCCGAGGATGGCGGCATGCGCCTGCCGGAGAGCGTCTTCCTGCAGACGGTCACGGGCGATTACCCGCCGGAGACCGGCGCGGCCATGAGCCCGGCGGAGATCGACATCGTTCTCA
>Ga0134128_10011789_pt1 | contig 10431 bp, 10 predicted proteins | sample KB31754_FD_96462 | JGI IMG/M metagenome (GOLD analysis project Ga0134128, IMG submission 96462) | Terrestrial soil microbial communities with excess Nitrogen fertilizer from Kellogg Biological Station, Michigan, USA - KB3-175-4 | ecosystem: Environmental > Terrestrial > Soil > Unclassified ...
GCACCGCCGTCTTCGAGCTGAAGCTTGCCGCATTGCACCCAGCCCGAAATGCATGCGGCGGGGCCGACGACCAGTGATTCCGCCACGGTGAGTGCGCCAACAAAACGGCCGGCGATGCGGGCCTTGCGGACCGTCGCACTGCCGATGAACGTTCCGGGCTCCGAAATGTCGAGGATATGAGCCGCCACGTCGGACTCGATATGTCCGACGATTGCAAGGTGATCGCAGCCGGTGAGCTCGCCGCGGAGTGTCAGGCCACTGTGGACGAACACGCGACGCGAATTCTCCGCGGTCGTCCGTTGAGGATGGGACAATGTTAGGTCCGCCAAATCGGCGAGAGCAATGTCGGGCGAGCAAACTATACGTGCGTCGCGACCGAGCATCGATGGCACCACTCACGCCCTCGCCGCGCGCGGCTCGTCATTGAGCACTTTCTCGATGACCTGGCGCGCCCGGGCGAACTCGCCGTGCTGCCGGAGCGCGCGAGCAAACTCGACTCGGATTGAAATGTCCGCGGGCTCGGCTGCCACCGCCGCCTCGAACCAACGCAAGGTCGCGCTGCGATCTGCGCGCTGTCGCGCCAAATGGCCGAGACCGGTCAATGCCGCGACGTGCTGCGGATGCGTTTCGACGACCGCTCTGAGCACGCGTTCGGCTTCATCGAAACGAGACGCCTCGCGCAAGGTCGCGGCCAGCTCGCAACGCAGTTCGGGGTTTATCGAAGCGCCTTTGGACGCCGCCTCGAAATATGCGATCGCCGCGTCGAGCTCGCCGCGCTGGCGCGCGATGTGGCCGAGCCCGGTCAGCGCATCGACGTGCTCCTTATCGATCTCGAGCACAGATTTGTACATCGCTTCGGCCTCGCCGAAGCGAAAGACCTCGCGCATTATCCTGGCAAGATCGCAGCGTACCGCAGTATCGCGCGAATCGGCTTTGAGGGCCGCTTCGAAATAGGCGAGCGCGCCAGCCCGATCTCCTCGTTGATGCGCGAGACGACCGAGACCACTCAAAGCGCCGACATGCTTGGGGTCGGCTTCGAGGACAGATTTATAGATGGCTTCCGCCTCATCCGTGCGACCGGCCTCGTGCAACATCGCGGCGGCCTTACAACGCCCGCCGACGTTTTGCGGATCAGGGTCCGCCGCAACTTCGGCATGGGCAAGCGCTTCGACGCGATCGCCGCGCCGCCGTGCGAGCCCGCCAAGGTTGGCGAGCGCCGCGGCGTGGTCCGGAGACTTTGCGGCAACCTGCTTGAACAGCGATTCGGCTTCGTCGAAGCGCGACAAATCGCGCGCCGCGACGGCGGCCGCGAATAGGCTGTCGACATCGAGGCGCTCCACCGCGTCGCCTTTCACCTCGGCATCGGTGACCGGATCCTCGGCGGCCGGATAAGGCGTGGCGTCTTCCTTGCTCGGCGCCTGATCGGAGCCGGTCTCTTCTGCAGAAGCTTGCCCTTCGCCCTGGCGCTTCAACTGCCGTAGGTCGGCATCAAGCTCGCAGCCTTCCTCGATTGAAAGACGCCCGTAGTGCACAGACCCGAACACGTGGGCGGTGCGCGCGATGAAGAGCTTTTTCTCAACCGTCAGCGATCCCGCGCAAGAGCCGGCAATGTCGGCTTGATCAGTGCCAGCGATGCCTTTGAAGGACCCGCCTTTTGAAACCGCGATATAGCGGCACACCTTGATCTCGCCCTCGACCGCGCCGTCGATCACCAGACGATCGCAACCCGCTATCTCGCCCCGAAAGCTGATGCCCTTCGCGATATGCAAATGACGCTCCGGCTGGTTCGGGATGTTGGCTGCAGTTGTCTTCGCAGCGGGTACTTTCTCGGGAAGCGCGATGGCATGCAGAATTGATGGTGCTTCGTCGACGTCTGTTTGCGGAGTGGGCTCGGGCGGAACCTCGCTCGTCCTTGCCTCCGCCGCTTCGCTCGCCGGCTGCGGCTCGGGCTTCTTGCGCAACAACAACATATCGATCCCCGCCTTTCATCTCGCGCGTGGGGCGACATGGCCCCGCGCTCAATCACACCGCGCGCTCTTATGAACTCGTTAAAGGAGAACGGCACGACTGCGCATCACGCGGTTTTTGGCGCGTTGCCGCGGCAAGAATTAGCGAGAGACCGCGATGCTTTTACCCGAGCTTTGACGTAAATTGCGATGCATTCCCACGCTTCTATCGGTGGGGTAGAATCATTTCATTGCGCCGGAGACAGTGAGCGCCGAAACGGGAGGCACAGCATGATCAAAAAGCCACAATACGGAGCCGCGTCGGCGATTATCGGCTTGACCTTGTGTTTGACAGCACCCGCTCCGGCATCTGCCGACACGACGCTTAACGTCGGAAAGGCGAATGCGACGTCGGACGCGATCATCCCAGTCAATGTCGGCGACGAGCTCGGAGTCTTCAAAAAGCACGGGCTCACGCTGAAGATCCAGGATTTCGGCGGCGGCAGTAAGATGGCGCAAGCCCTCGCCGCCGGCAGTATCGATATCGGTGACGGCGCCGGCACGGAGATGGCTTTCGTCGCCAAGGGCGCGCCGATGATGACGATCTGCGAGAGCACGGCCCCCGCGCCATTCCTCGGCATCGGCGTCCCCTGGGATTCGCCGATCAAGACGCTCGATGACCTAAAAGGCAAACGGATCGCCGTCTCGAGCCCCGGCTCGTTCAGCGAGTGGTCCGGCCATGTGCTCGCGCGCAAGAAAGGCTGGGGCGAGAACGGCGTGACCACGATCGCGATCGGCGGCGGCGCCGCGCCGACGCTGGCAGCGTTCAAGACGCACCAGGTCGACGCCTCTATCGGGAGTGCCTCGCAATTCCTTGCCCTGGAGAAGACCAAGGAAGGCCGGCTCCTGACGACGGTCGCGAGCTACGAAGGTAATGTCGCCTCAGGTGCGCTCTTCGCTTCCAACGATCTCATCGCCAAGAATCCTGACGCGGTCCGTGCCTTCCTCGCGGCCTGGATCGAGACCGTGGCTTATATGCGTGCTCACAAAGCCGAGACGGTGAAGATCGAAAGCAAGATCACGAATTTCGATGAAGATGTCATGTCGAGGGAATACGATCTGGTGATCGGCATGTATGTGAAGGATTGTCGCTTCGATGCGGAATCCCTCGCGACCCTCAAAAGCTCTTTTGTCGAACTGAAGCTGCTCGATAAGGAGCCCGACATGACGAAGCTCTATACCGAGGCCTACCTGCCAAAATAAGCCAAGCGGAAGCGATTATTCCTTCGCAGGAATTTTTCCGTTCGCTGGCTTGTCTTTGATCCCTGTCCCGCGGCCGCGATGCGGCTGATTGCCGGCCGTCGACGGGAATTCGGGCATATCTTCTTCATCTATCGTCGCCGCGCCGGCGTCTGTCGAGGCGCTTCCGGGCCTGCGGCCCGCCCCCGCAGTACCACGCTCACCCTCGGTAGCGATGGCATCGATGTCGATTTCGTATTGTCGTTGATCCGCGTCTTTTTTGCGTTTTGGCATCGCCGCCTCCTTGTCTCTGGCCTCAACGCGGGGCTGACAGCGCGGTTCCTATGCCAAGTCTTAATCCGCGATAACCTTAATCGAAGCAAATCCACTGCGCGCGAAATTCGCGACGAAACTCGCGCGATCCTGCGCTAAAGGCGCGGCGATCATTATACCAATCGTAAGTAAGCGTGGCGTAACGTGCAGCCGCGACAACGGCGCCTGTTGTCGCTGGCGGCGTGAAGCCGTCCACGCGATCTTGGAGAGATTGATGCAGATCATCGGAATTGCTTCGCAAAAAGGTGGCTCAGGCAAGACGACGCTGGCAGGCCATCTCGCGGTTCAGGCCGAGCAAGCGGGCTCGTCGCCGGTTGCGCTGATCGATACCGATCCGCAAGGCAGTCTTTCGGCTTGGTGGAACGCACGCGAAGCCGAGACGCCGTGTTTTGCCCGTACCACTGCCGCGACGCTGAAGCAGGATGTCGAGCAGCTGCGCGAGCTCGGCATGAAGCTGCTGGTCATCGACACGCCGCCGGCGATTGAGGCGACGATTGGCGACGTTATCGAGCTCTGCGACCTTATTCTCATTCCCGTGCGACCGAGCCCGCACGATTTGCGCGCCGCCGGCGCTACGGTTGAACTGGTCGAGCGCGCCGGCAAGCCGCTGATCTTTGTTATCAACGCTGCAACGCCCCGCGCACGTATCACCAACGAAGCGGTGATGGCACTGTCGCAGCACGGCACGCTCGCACCGGTCGTCTTACATCAGCGCACGGGATTCGCTGCGAGCATGATCGACGGCCGCACCGTCGGCGAAATCAAAGGCGAGGCGCGCAGCGCCGAAGAGATCGCCTCGCTCTGGGATTACATCAGCCATCGCCTCAACCGCGATTCACGGCAATCGCTAGCGGATGCGCTCGCACCGGAAGCTGTCGCTGCGCAGGTGACCCTGTGAGCGCGGGGCCGGCAGCATCGCTTAGCGCCGCGCTGCTCGTCACCAAAGGCAACGCCCAGCCGAGCCGGGGCCTCGCCCAGCCGATGACCGAGCGTCTGGGCTTCGCGATGCGCAGCATCGCTCCACTGAATATCGGGGATGGCCAGCCCGCGGAGCCGGTGACGCCGGTCACATGGCCGGGACCTCCTACCTTCGTGCCGCCACCGCCGCCCTCTAGCGTGGCGGTCAGCCGCCTTACTTTGCGCGTCGATGAAATGCAGCGCCTCCGCCTGCGACTCGCTTGCGCGCATCTCGGCAAGAACCGGCAAGAAGTCTTGATGGAGGCGCTTGAGCATTATTTCAAGCACGTGTTGCCGGGTTTCCTGCACGACCCTTGCCCCTGCATGCAACAGGGTGGGAGCGCGATCGGCAGCGATTGCTGCCAGCGCAGCGGAAGCTGATGAGCGAAGCGACATCAATCGCAAGCGGCGGAAAGATCGTCGGCGACGCGGCAGCGCTCAGCCTTATTGACGTCCGCCGCATCGATCGCGCCGCAGAAAAAACTGCGAAGCGCGGCGATCTCACGGCAAAACTGAAACGGCGGCCGAACGGCGAGCTATCCACGTCGACCACGACCGTCGTGCCGTCGCCGTCCGCCGTTCCGGCGCCGCCGCCGATCCCACCAGCGCCAGAGTTACCCGCCGCGGCTTTTGCGCCCGAACTTCCGCCACCTGCGGTTGCACGAAGTGCCGTTGCGCTGCCCGAGCCTTATGTTGTACCGGAGCCTACGTCGGCACCCGTTCTGCGCCGCGCCGTTGCCCTGCCTGAACCTTACGTAGCGCCCGAGCCCCCAGCAGCGTCTGAAGCGCCGCCCTCGATGGCCGCCGCTATCGAGGCGCCGCGCGCCGCTCCGCTACCGTATGACGATCTGCGCGGCACCGACGATCTTATCTATTATTGGGATGAGTTGCGCGGCGGCCGGGAGTTGCCGTTCTTTTCCAGCCTCGATCGCACGCGGATCGCGATCAGTTGGCCTGACACGGTGATGGTGAACTACGGCGCCGATGACGCAGCGATGCCGCAGATCGCGCGGTTGAGCCGTCTCACGGGTGTCGTCGAATTCACCAGTATGGTGACCGAGTGGATTCTTTCCTGCTCGCGCCAAGTCGCCCGCATTGGTAAAGCGATGGAAACGAAGCGTGCGTTCAGCGGTGCCAACAGCCCGCACAACTACCACATGCTTCTCCTGCCCTTCGCCAATCCTGGCGGTGCGAGCGACCACGTTCTCTGCCATTTGAGCTGCGCGGACTAAAAGCCAGCTGGAACTTTCGTTCGGCGTCAGCCTTCTTTGTCGCAAGGAGGCCTGCAACGTGGCCGATCGCGCGTTATCACCCGGCGATTCTGCCAAACCGCAGGTGATTCGCTGCGCCGAGTGTCGCGAGCTCGTGCCGGCGGATCGCGTGCGCTATCGCGAAGAGCACGTCGAACTCGGAGCAGCGCCGGCGCCAGGACGGTGGCGCGTCGGCGGCCCGCCGATCTTTCGGCGCGCCGCGCACGATCGGAGTTTCACGCCCGACATGCGCCCGAAAGCACGGGCTGCGCCATTTGCCCGAAATATATCGGCGACCGAGCGTATTCCAGTCTGTATCGATTGCTTGCGCCGCCAGCAGCTCGGGCTCTACGGCGTTTGCGCCATTGTCGGGCTGTGCTTCGCGGTGGCTGTGGCGCTCTATTTGCCGTTGGATGCTCCCTCCAGCGCGCGGCAGGTTGCGCAACTGACGTCGACGCTGATTTCCAGGCTGACGCCCCCGGCCACGGCAACGCCAACGTCAAGTGCCGCGCTAACGGCTGCTCAGACCCCGGCGCCCGCAGAGGACGATGCCGCCGACGCACCGCGGCGTTGGCAACCGATTTGGGATGCAGCTGCCAGCCTACTTTCCTCTGCAACATCGGCTTTAGGAGAGTTGCCCTCCGCTGCGGCACAATCGAGCGCTGAGCTCGCGCCCGGGCCTGGTCCCGATACGGCGTCTCCGCCCGTAGCGATTGCGTCAGCAGCATCACCGACGCCGCGAGCCACACCGGAACCGCGCGCCCCAACAGCCGAGCCGATCGCAGCTCCCGAAGGACCAGCGGCCACGGACTCTTCTCGGTCGGCCACAGAACCCTCTCCTGATTTCGCCGAGGCGGCTTCACTGGGGCCGCCGATCTGGGCGACCGAGCGAAAACCCGCTCGCAAAGTCACCAAAGCAGCGCCGGCGGTGCGGCGCGATACTCCGGCAGCCGCCAACGCCCTCGCGATGCGCAACGACGGCTATGCTGCGCTCCGGGCGCGGCGCTACCGCGACGCCCTGACCTTGTTGCAGCAAGCGACGATCATGGGGGACCCCGACGCGCCGATGTATATCGGCCAAATCTTCGAGAATGGGATCGGCGTGGCGCGCGACGTCGGACAAGCATCCTACTGGTATGGCATCGCGATTAATCGCGGCAACGGCGCAGCGTTAACAGCCTTCAATCGGATGCGAGTGAATCCTTACTGAGGGTTGCCACACGCGCCGCACGCTTAAATCTCATTCACGCCAAGTTGCAGCAGGTCGTCGTTGCGCCAGTCGCCCTCGATGCGCGTGCCATTGCCCATGACGACGACGCCATGACCGTTGCGCTTGCCGGCTTGATACTCGCCCTCATAACGGTCGGCTGGGCGGCCGTTCTCGTAGAATTGCAGCGTGCCCTTGCCTCGCGCATACCCGCCTTCGCAACCGCCGGACCAGCGAATCGTCTCATGCGCTTGTGGTGACGGATTCCAAACTTTGCACCCGGTCTTGGAATCAGCGATCCAACCTGGCGGCCCGCCGGACTGAGCCTGAGTCGTGGGGACCGTAGCGAGACCGAAAAAGGCGACGACCGTCGCGAGGGCAACACGCCGACTGATGGATGAAAATCCCATATCAACCCCAGCGAAAACCTATCGATCATAATCTTTACCGGCGAACGCTCCTATCGGTTCCATTGACGGTCTTGCCTCGGCACGACCGCCCGGGACACAATCGGCGGCGAAGAAGGGACGATCATGGCCAACGTGAAACCGATCGGTCGCGGGTCAGCCCAGACCGAGAACTTTTCGGAGACCGGCCCGGGCACAGACGCCGGCAATTATCTGCGCCGCTTCTGGCAGCCCATATACCATAGCGCCGATCTCGCCCGCGGCCGCGCTGTGCCGCTAAAAATCCTGGGCGAGAACTTCACTCTCTATCGCGGCGAGAGCGGCCGCCTCTGCCTGACCGAGCCGCGTTGCCCACATCGGGGCACACAGCTCTCCTCGGGCTGGGTCGAGGCCGACGATCTACGCTGCTTCTATCATGGTTGGAAATTCGCGCCGGATGGCCAGTGCAACGAGCAACCAGCCGAGGATTCGAGCTATTGCGAGCGCATCAAGCTGAACTCCTATCCCACGCGTGAATATCTCGGTTTGATCTTCGTCTATCTCGGGGGAGGCGTCCCTCCGCGCTTTCCAACTTATCCCGAATTCGAGAATTTCGACGGGCTGATCGAGATCGATTCGTATCTGCGCGAATGCAATTACTTCCAGAACCTTGAGAACGCGCTGGATATGAGCCACGTCGCGTTCGTGCACCGAGACAACATGGCCTCCTATAGCGGCATCGGCCGCGGCGCCCAGCTGCGCGCCGACGAATCCGATTGGGGTGTCACCTACACCTTCACGCGCAACGACGGCCAGTTGCGCATCCAGCAATTCGGCATGCCCAATATTTTCTACATGACAGCATTGCCCACGGATCCCGAAGTCGGCTGGCAGGAATCGCTCTTTTGGTGGGTGCCGATCGACGACTGCGCGCATATGCAATTCAGCCTGCATCGCATCTCCGTCGCAGGAGCAGCGGCGCAAGAGGTCGAAGCGCGCCACCAGAAGCGCCGCACGGCAATCGATCTGCCGCATCAGCGCATCGCCGAGGACGTGCTGCGCGGCAAGATCGCACTGCCCAATGTCGACAAATCGCGCGTCGATCTTGTGCGACTGCAGGACGATATCGCGCAGCTGGGCCAGGGCCGCGTCGCCGATCGCGAGGCCGAGCGCACCGGCCGCGGCGACACAGGCGTCATCGCCATTCGGCGGTTGTGGAGCCGCGAGCTCGCGGCACTCACCGAAGGCCGCCCATTAAAGGATTGGAAACGGGACGCGACGATCGTGCCGAAAGCCTGGGGCCTCACCGGCATCCGCGGCGCGGCGGAGGGAAATGCGACGGCGCGCACGGCACTGACCGATATCCGGCCGCAAGTGGAAATCGCGCTCCAGCTCGAAGCGCTACATGGTAATCAGCCGAACGAATAATTCGTATCAGCGCTCAGTCGACTCAGCCTCCAGCGATGTCCTCGGCAGCGCGGTCGACCAGATCGCTCCAAATACTGCCGCCCATATTCGCCGGACCGAGCCGCGCCACCGCCTCCTGGAAATGCGGCTCGGCGAGCGGCTTCCACTGCAGAAATTCCTCGATCAGCTCGTCGGGAATGCGCCCGTGGTCGCGGCCGGCTACGGCGCAGGCGTGATAATTCATCGTCGCTTGATGCTCGAGCTGGATCATCGCGGTGACGGACTCCTCGGTCGTCTTGCCAACCGTCGTCACGCCGTGACCCAAGAGATGCACGGCACCCGCCTGGCCGAGACAGCGAGCCATCTCCGCACCCTGCGCTTCCGAGGTGATCAGCGCGGTATGCGGATAGACGGGCAGCGGCTTCCGCACGAGGCGCAGCCCTTCGAGCACCACCGGGACGATCGGAATGCCGAGCACGGTCAGCATCACGCAGAACGGCGGATGCACATGGACGACGGAGTTGATGTCGGGCCGCGCTTTGAAGACACTGGCGTGGATCATCACCTCGTTGCATTGTAGCACGCCGGGCGGTCCTTCGATCAGATAACCGTTGAGATCACAGACCACCATGTGCTCGGGCCGCATGCGCGACAGTACGTCGATCGCATAGCCGCGGCCTTTGACGACGAAGCGATTGGGATCATTCGGATCGCGCAGACTGACATGGCCCATCGAGGCGCGAACGCCCGATGAGAGCCCAGTCAAATGGAGGATGCGGCTGCCGATCGCGACCTGGTATTTGATCTCGTCGAGCGTCATCGCACGCTATCGCACATAGAGAAGCTCTTTGGCGCCCTCGTAGAAGGGCGTGCCGTCGTCTTCGAGCGACACGGCGATGGCGCGCACCCTGTAGAGCTCGCCTTTGAGCGCCGGCACCGGCTCCGTCCCTTTTTGGAACGCGGCGAGTTCCGCGAGGAATTTCCGCCGCATGCGCGTAATCGCGACGTCCGTGCTGCCGAGATGCTCTTTCGTGCGGTCGGCAACAGGCGTCGGGCCCTGATTCTCGATTGCCGCCGCATCCTGCGCATTGGTGCCTTTGATGCCGGTATAGGAATAGCTGCGCTGCAACCCGCGATCGATCAGATAGTCATTCTTCTTGTTGCGCACCGGCAGATAGGTGCCGGGAATGTTCTCGACATTGAGCCGCGCGAAGCCCGCGGTGTTGTATTCGTGGATCTCTTCCACCGTCAGTGGCCGCCAGGGATTGTACTCGATGCGATAAACCCAGGTGTGCTCATCATCCATCGGTACCCAAGCATCCCAGAGCAGCGTCTCGCCAGGATTGGCGGCGATCATCGTATGCACGGGGAGCAGCCACTGCGTGATGCGCCAATAAGCGGCGCCGTTCGCAGCCTTGCGCTTGGCGCCGATCATCAGCCCGTAATCGGTTTCTTCAACCTCGAAATGCGGCTGCGCCTGCTGGTACTGATGCGTGACCGCGCCGCGCCTGCCATGGCCTTGCCCGCGCGGATCGAGTGCGCTGCCGGTCGAGAAACTATGCAGATAGCCGGTATGGAAGGAATCGAGGTTGCCTTCCATCGCCTGGAGGTAATTGCATTCGAGCAGGCTCTTGCGGATGAAGAAGCAATCCTTCGGCAGCGTGTTGAATTCGAATTGCGGGAACTCGACTGCCAGTTGCTTCGGC
>Ga0134128_10011790_pt1 | contig 10431 bp, 10 predicted proteins | sample KB31754_FD_96462 | JGI IMG/M metagenome (GOLD analysis project Ga0134128, IMG submission 96462) | Terrestrial soil microbial communities with excess Nitrogen fertilizer from Kellogg Biological Station, Michigan, USA - KB3-175-4 | ecosystem: Environmental > Terrestrial > Soil > Unclassified ...
AGGCCGCGGAGGTCCGCTGCGGACAGGCCCGCGCCGGCCACGAACCTTGCCCAGTCGGCGGGGAAGAACCGGGCCGCGCCGCGGTACAGCCAGTCCGTCTCTGACCGCCGCGACGTGGTGATCGCGACGAGGACGATCTCCGAGACCCGGTCCGGGTGCGCCTGCGCGTAGGCGAGCCCCAGCGTCGAGCCCCAGGAACCGCCGTGCAGCAGCCACCGGGTGATGCCCAGGTGCTCGCGCAGCCGCTCCATGTCGGCGATCAGGTGAGGGGTGGTGTTGACCGACATGTCGGCGTCCGGGTCGCTGGCGTGCGGCGTGCTGCGGCCGCAGCCGCGCTGGTCGAACAGCACGATCCGGTAGCGCTCCGGATCAAAGCCGCGGCGCATGCCCGGCACGGTGCCCTGGCCCGGGCCGCCATGCAGGAACACAGCGGGCTTGCCGTCGGGGTTTCCGGAGGTTTCCCAGTAGACGAGGTTGCCGTCACCGACGTCCAGCAGTCCCTGGTCATAGGGCTCGATCGGCGGATACAGCTCAACCATGATCCGTTGTCCTTCCCGGGTCGTTCTGGCAGGCAGCCCGGGAAGGCATCCTAGATGTCCGCTCCGGGCGGCTGCCGCGAATTTCCGGCCGGTGCCGGGCGCCGGTCCTGCGGGACCTCCTGGCCGGCCTCGGCCCAGAGCTCGGTGAGCTCGGTCACCAGCCCGCCGCGCACGGTCGCGAACGACGTGACGAAGTGCGCCTCGCCGGCGTCCTCGGCCTCGACCCGCGTGGACGACACCGCACGGTCCCCGGCCGCGACCAGGTCAAGCACGGTGGCCCGCCAGCGGCCCGGGTACTCCGCGTTCAGCCGGACGAAGGCCTCGGCGCCGTCGATCAGCTCGTCGCTGGCCAGATACCGGGTCTGCAGGCCAGGGGCGAGCAGCCGGCCGAGCCCGGCCCAGTCGCGCTTGTCGATCCGGTCCCAGAGGGCCCGCAGGGTCTGCTCTGCGTTCTCGCTCATGGCCGTAGCCTGCCCGCCGCCTCAGACATTCTGCGCCCGGTTTGTCAGCCGGCGCTGCCATCATGACCGCCATGACTGATACCTCAGCCGGGGCGCCGGGAGACCCGGGCAGCGGCGGCGCGGGCGCGGGCGAGGACCGGAAGCTGACCAGGACCGAGGCCTCGGACGCGGTCAGCGACCTGGGCTGGCGCTACATCCTCGGCTGGCTGCGCGCCAGCGTGCCGGCCGCCTCCCTGGCCGAGGCCGCCGAAGTGGCCACCCGGGCCGCCGCGGCGGCCGGCCCGGACGCTGACGCCACCCTGTGGCTGGACGTCCGGCACGACCAGGTGATCCTCGCCCTTCAGGACGGTGCGACCGCCGAGGTCACCGCCCGGGAAGCCAGGCTGGCCCGGCTGATCACCGCCGCCCTGCGGGACGCGGGCTACGCCACCGAGCCCGGCACGAGCGGCACTGGCCCGCGGTCGCTGCAGATGCTGGAGATCGCTATCGACGCCATGGACATCTCCTCGATCCGGCCGTTCTGGCGGGCCGTGCTGGGCTACGTCAGCGAGCCCGGGCGGGATGGCCCCGAGGACGCGCTGGTCGATCCGGTCGGGCAGGGCCCGGCGATCTGGTTCCAGCAGATGGACGAGCCGCGCCCGCAGCGCAACCGCATCCACTTCGACGTCTCCGTGCCGCACGATGAGGCCAAGGCGCGCATCGACGCGGCGCTGTCAGCCGGCGGCCGCCTGCTGGCCGACGACGAGGCCCCCGCGTTCTGGGTGCTGGCCGACGCCGAGGGCAACGAGGCCTGCATCACGACCTGGCAGGGCCGCGATCCGGTCACCTGACCTGTACTGCGCCAAGGACGCCCGGCCTACAGTGAGGGCATGGCGGCTGAGCCGGGGATCGTACCTGCTGCCTGCACATGCTGCGGGGACTGCGGGTGCGCACTCGCTGTCCGGGATGACTCGTGGCTGCGGTTTGCGCGGTACGCGCGGTGGCTGGCCTGGGTGTCGCTGGTGTGGATGCTGGCCGAGGCGGTCCTGGGTCTTGCTGCGGGGGTGGCGGCCGGGTCCGTTGCGCTGAGCGGGTGGGCCGCGGGGAGCGCCATCGAGGGTGCGGCGAGCGTCATCGTCGTGTGGCGGTTCACCGGGTCACGCATCCAGTCGCCGGATGCGGAGCGCCGGGCGCAGCGGGCTGTTGCGGTCAGTTTCTGGCTGCTGGCGGCCTGGATCGCGGCCGGGGCCATCCGTGGGCTGGCCGGCCATGACCGGGTGGGAGTCTCGGTCCTGGGCATCGCGCTGACCGCAAGCAGCGTGGTGATCATGCCGGTGCTGGGGATCACCAAGCGGCGGCTTGGCCAGCGGCTGGGATCCGGTGCCACCGCGGGCGAGGGCACTCAGAACCTCATGTGCGCCGCCCAGGCCGCCGCCGTGCTGGCCGGACTGGCCGTGGTGGCCATCTGGCCCACCTGGTCAGCCACCGACCAGGTCGTCGCCCTTGGCATCGCGGCCTGGTCCGTCTGGGAAGGCCGCCAGTCCTGGCGCGGGGCAGCCTGCTGCTAGCCCACGCCGGGAACAATCGTGACGACGTACGGCTTGTGCCGGAAGCGATCCGGTGACCGGCCTTCCGGGCCCGGCGAGTCGTCCCGGTTCCGGTGATTGCGAGGCTGACGTCATGACTTTGGACCATCTGGTCTACGCCACGCCGGACGTTGAGGAGTCCGTCCGTTACGTCGCTGGCCTGACCGGCGTATGGCCGGTCGAGGGGGGCCGGCACGTCGGCGGCGGCACCCGCAACTACCTGCTTGGGCTCGGAGGGCTGCGCTACCTCGAGATCGTCGGGCCCGATCGGGAGCAACCCGAGCCAGCCCGGCCACTGTTCCCGGGAATCGGCGGCCTGACCGCCCCCCGCCTCGTGGGGTGGGCGGCCCGCGCGGACGACATCGACGCACAGGTCGCCCGGGCGCGGCGGCGCGGTTACGACCCGGGCCCGGTGGAGCCAATGTCCCGCACAACGCCCGCCGGCGAGACGGTGAGCTGGCGACTGACACGCCGGGCTGACCCGGTGGTGCCCTTCCTGATCGACTGGGGGACGACACCCCATCCGGCCCGCAACCTGCCCGTGGCGATGCTGACCTCGTTCGCTGGTTCGCATCCTGACCCGGCAAAGATGAAAACCGCGCTGGCGGCGCTGGGCGTCGAGCTCCCCGTTACCGAAGGAGAGCCCGGCCTGGTGGCGATCGTCGGCAAGGCCGTCCTGAAATGAGGCTCTCAGGCCTGCAGCACGGAAAGCACGCGATCACCATCGATGGCGTGCGGCAGGCCTTCCATGTATTCGGTACCGGACCACTCTGCCTGGCCCACCCCGGAGGGCCGGGCTTCGGGTGGGAATACCTCCGTACGCCCGCCCTTGAGCAGCACCTGACCATGGTCTACCTGGAGCCGATCGGAACCGGGGACTCCGGCCGCCTTCCCGCCCGGCGCGACTACCGGCTGGACGTGTGGGCGCGGTTCCTCCACGGTGTCGCCGAGCACCTGGGCGCCTCCAAGGTGCTGGTGCTCGGTCATTCGCACGGCGGGTTCGTTGCCCAGCGCTATGCGCTTGAGCATCCGGATACGCTCGCCGGTCTCATCCTCTACGCGACCGCGCCCGTGCTCGACGCCGATTTCTGGGCCGCCGCAATGAGCAATCTGGAGCTCTTTCCCCAGCGGCACCCGGACCAGCCGGAAGCTGCCGGCATGTTCGGCGCCTACCAGGCAACGCTCGCTGCTCCGGACGACGACGCCATCACTCACGGCCTTCGCAGGATCATGCCGGTGTACTTTGCCGATTACTGGGCCCATGAGGACCGTCTTGCCCCGGTGCGAGCCGCCCTGCGCGCGTGGGTAGACCCCCTGCACGGGGAGGAGCCGGCGCCGTTCGATGTGCGGAAGCAGCTCAGCTCGATCACCACCCCGGCGCTGGTCCTGACGGGCGAGCACGACTTCCTCTGCGGACCGCGCTGGGCGGCAGAGCTGCACGATGCGATCCCCGGATCTCAGCTGACCATCCTCGAGCGCTCAGGGCACATGGCCCACCTCGAAGAACCGGAGGCGTTCAGCCGGGCCGTCGCCGGCTTCAGCGCAAAACTCCCCGCTCGGTAAGCTCCCTGTCCGCCGTGGACCGGACCCCGCTATCGCGCGGCCGGCGCGGCGTCCCGGATGCCGCGTGCTTCGCGGACGGCGTAGTAGACCAGCACGTACCCGGCGGCCGGGTCGGCCCACCACCAGCCGGGCCCGGCGTTGAGGGCCAGGCCGGCCAGGACAGCGGTGGCCAGCAGCCCGTCGATCATCGTGACCCGGCCTTCTGTCTGCAGGACCGGGTTGCCCAGGGCCCGGCCAGTCCGGGCTTTGCCCCAGGCCAGCGCGAACATCACCGCGGCGGTGACGGCGGTCCAGGCGATGCCCAGCGGCGAGGGGCGCGGGCGATACCCGGCCGCCAGCACCACGGTGGACTGCACCAGCAGATACACCGCCAGCGCGGCAAACGCCCAGCCGATCAGCGCCAGTGCCCGCCGCTGACGGGCCGCCCCGGTCCCGGACAGTTCCCAGATCACCACGGTGGACGCGCCGATCTCGATCAGCGAGTCCAGGCCGAACCCGGCCAGCGCCACCGACCGGGCCGCGACCGCCGCCACGCCCAGCACGCCGATGCCCACCACGTTCCAGCCCAGGGTCAGGTACTCCAGCGCAAACCCCCGCCGCCGGAGCACGGCCACCCGGCCGTCCTCATCCGCCGCCCGCATACTGAAGATCATGCTTGTGCTGGGCCCGAGTAGCGAAGCGGAAATGATTGCCTGCTTCCTCGGCGCCGAGCTGACCAGCGAGAGGTTCGGCCCGGAGACCCGGTCCGCCCTGGCGGCAAACGGCCACCGCAACAGCCTGCTCACCCACCCAGACCTCACCGATGCACCCACGACAACCTCGTGTGCCTGGAAGGCCATCTGCGCTTGACCGGATCGGCCCGGCGTCCTACCTGCGGGTTTTAATCCGCGGCCAACGGATTAGGCAGCCAGTAGGCGACGTGCGCGAGCACGTGACTGGTGACCGGCACCGTGGGGTGGTCGAAGAACGAGTGCTCGGTCATGCCGAGACGGCGCATGACGGCCCGCGACGGCTCGTTCTGCACGGCGGTGATCGACCAGATTTCCGGCAGGTGAAGGCCGTTGAAGGCGACGTCGAGGGCGGCCTTCGCGGCCTCGGTGGCGTATCCCTGATGCCAGGAGCTCGCCGCGAGGCGCCAGCCGACCTCCTGGCCGCCCGCGCCGGGCGAGCCGTCCGGCATCGGGTTGAGGCCGGTGAAGCCGATGAACTCGCCGGTGTCGCGCCGCTCCAGGGCCCACAGGCCGAAGCCCTGGCGTTCGAGGCGGGCGTCGATGCGGTCGGCGAACACGTCGCTCGTCTCGCGGTCGAGTTTCGCCGGGAAGTAGCGCATGACCTCGGGGTCCGCGTTCATCACCGCGAACGGGGCGCGGTCCGAGGGCAGCCAGCGGCGGAGGATCAGGCGTTCGGTCTGAATCCGGTCAAATCGTCGGTGCACGCCAACGAATCGTAATCCATAAAAATCCTCGCACCCCGGCGGCTGCGGCACCTTCGGCGGCTGCCACGATGGCCGCATGCCTCTCGAGATCGAGCGCCTGCACCTGGCCAGCCTGACCGCCCCGGGAAGCACCGACGAAACCCCGGTGCACGGCTTCGTGGTCCGCCACGACGGCGGCGCCGTGCTGGTCGACACCGGTGCGGGCGGGCCGGACCGGCTGCTGAACGACTGGCGCGTGGTCAACGTCGCCGCCGCCGACGCGCTGGCCCGGCTGGACATGACCCCGGCGGACATCAGCCTGGTCATCAACACCCACCTGCACTTCGATCACTGCGGCCAGAACGCGGTGTTCAAGCACGCGCCCTTCTACATCCAGCGGGCCGAGCTGGAGCGCGCCCGGGCCGACTCGGCCTGGATGGCCGAATGGTTCGACTTCATGGGCGCCCGGTTCGAGCTGCTCGACGGGGACGCCGAGATCGTGCCCGGCCTGTCCGTGCTGACCACGCCCGGGCACACGACCGGTCACCAGTCCGTCGTGATCCAGACCGCGGCCGGCGAGGAAGTGCTGATCGGCGACGCGGCCTACGCGCCCGAGCAGTACAACGCCCCGCCCGGCGCGGACCTGCCCGAGGGCCAGGCCAGGGACGTGGACGCGTGGTGGGCGTCACTGGACCGGGTGAAGTCCGCCGAGCCTGCCCGCGTGCACTTCTGCTATCACACCGACATCCTCGGCGCGCACTCGTAACTTCCGTCTCACGGGCCGCCGCCCCGCGGCTCCCGGTCAGCCAGGCCAAGCCCGGCCCGCACGATGCTTGCCGTGTCGATGCCGTGATACCGGTACACCTCGGATGGATCACCGGACTGGCCAAACTGATGAACACCAAGGGTTACGGAGGGTACGTTGCGGACCCCGGCGAGGAACGCCAGCGTGTGCGGGTGCCCGTCAAGGACCGTCAGGAGGGGCCGGGCCCGGCTGGCCGGGAACAGCTGCTCCAGGATCCAGGTCGGCCCGTCCTGCAGCCCGTTCCTGGCCGCCGTCGCGCGGAACAGCAGGTCCGCGCTGGTCACGCAGATCACGTCGCAGCCCACGCCGGCCGCGTCCAGGCGGTCCGCGGCGGCCAGCGCCTCGGGCAGAACCGCGCCCATCGCGGCGATCGTCAGCTGCGGCTCGGCGTGCCGCCGGATCGGGTAGCCGCCGGCCACCGCGCGGCGCCGCCGCAGTTCCCGTGCGTCCGGGTCGGCCGGGACCGCGGCCAGCGACTGGTCCACCGGGCGGGTCGACAGCCGCAGGTACGCCGATGAGCCGCCGGCCTTGCCGAGCTGGGCCAGGCTGGCCAGCAGGCACCACTCGGCGTCCAGCGCGAACGCGGGCTCGTAGCTGACGCAGCCGGGCTGCTCGATGCCGATCGACGGGGTGATCACCGACTGGTGCGCGCCGCCCTCGGGGGCCAGGCTGACCCCGGACGGGGTGCCGACCAGGATCGACTGACCGCCCGCGTAGATGCCGAACGACCACGGTTCCAGCGCCCGGCCGACGAACGGGTCGTACAGCACGCCGATCGGCAGCAGCGGCTCGCCCCACCGGCTCCAGGTCGCACCCAGCTCGCCGAGCAGGCCGACCAGGTTGGTCTCCGCGATGCCCAGCTCGATGTGCTGGCCGGTGGGCCGCTCCCGCCAGTGCAGGATCGTCTCGCCGTCGTCGGCGAACCAGTCCACCCGCTCGATCGGCGACCACACGCCGACCTTGTTCACCCAGCCGCCCAGGTTGGTGCTGGAGCTGACGTCCGGGCTGACCGTGACCACCCGGCGGGCTGCCTCCGGCGCCTGCCGGGTCAGGTCGAGCAGGGCCCGGCCGAGCGCGGCCTGGGTGGTGGACTTGCCGTGCGGCGTGCGGCCGAAGTCCTCCGGGATCGCCGCCGGGCGGGCCGCGGGCGGCGGGTCGCGGCGCAGCCGGGCCGCGGCGGCCGCGCACAGCTCCGCCTCCGGGCTGCCGCCGGCGAACCTGGCCCACGGCTGGTCCGGGTCGGCGCCCAGCCGTCCGGCGAGGTCACGCAGCTGGTCGCCGGTCAGCAGCGCGGAGTGGTTCTGCGGGTGACCCTCGCCGGGGAGGCCGTAGCCCTTGACGGTGTACGCGAAAATCACCGTTGGCCTGCTGTCGTCGATAGCCGCGAAGGCGTCGCCCAGGGCGGCAAGGTCGTGCCCGCCCAGGCCGCGGAACGCGGCGTGCAGCTCCGCGTCTTCCACGCCGGCCAGCAGCTCTCCCAGCGGCCCGGCCTGCGGGCCCTGGCCGGGCAGCCGGTCCCGCAGGTCGGCCGGGCGGCAGCGGAGCAGCCGCTGGTACTCCGGGTTCGGCATGTCGTCGATCCGGTCGCGCAGCGCGCCGCCGCCGGGCCTTTGGAAGATGCCGTTGAGCAGCCGGCCGTACTTGACCGTGAGTACCTGCCAGCCGGCCGCTGCGAACATCCCCTGCAGCCGGGGCGCGCCGATGTTGGGCACCACGCGGTCCAGCGACTGCCGGTTGAAGTCCACGATCCAGACGACCTCGCCCAGCTCGGCCACGGCCGGGTCGAGGATCGCCTCCCAGCACGCGCCCTCGTCCAGCTCCGCGTCGCCGATCAGGGAGTACTGGCGGCCGGGGGTGCCGTCGGCGGGCGGGGTGTCGGCGTGGCTGAGGATGTACCGGCGGGCCAGCGCACCCCACACCGGCGCGGTCGCGCCGATGCCGACCGAGCCGGTGGAGTAGTCGACCGGATCCGGGTCCTTGGACCGGCTCGGGTAGCTCTGCAGCCCGCCGAACGCCCGCAGCGTGGTCAGGTACCGCTCGTCGAGCGCGCCGAGCAGGTAGTTGATCGCGTGCAGCACGGGCGAGGCGTGCGGCTTGACCGACACCCGGTCACCGGCGCGGAGCTGGCGGAACCACAGTTCGGTCATGATCGACACCATCGAGGCGCTGGACGCCTGGTGGCCGCCGACCTTCAGGCCGGTGGGGTTGGGCCGGACCCGGTTGGCGTGGTCGATGATCGCGGTGGACAGCCACAGCACGCGCCGCTCGATCGCGCGCAGGCCGTCGAGGCTGCCGGTGCCGGTCTGCGCCGGGAGCGTGCTGGTCACGCGCATCACCACCTTGCTGGTCAGGGCCAGCACATCAAGCCGTGCCCGGCCCGCGCAAGCCGGGGGGTGGCCGCGGGCGGCGGTCGGCGGCCTGGCCGGCCGGCATAGGGTGGCCATCATGACCGACGATGCCCCGATCGACCCCTCGGTTCCGCCCAGCGGCCCGGGCTGCGCCACCTGCCTGGCCAGCGACGGCTGGTGGTTCCACCTGCGCCGGTGCGCCCAGTGCGGCCTCATCGGCTGCTGCGACTCGTCCCCCTCCCAGCACGCCAGCAAGCACGCGGCCGAGTCGGGGCACCGGCTGATCCGCAGCTACGAGCCGGGCGAGGACTGGTTCTGGGACTACGTGTCCGAGCAGTTCTACGAGGGGCCTGCGCTGGCCGATCCGCAGCACCACCCGCTCGACCAGCCGGTGCCGGGTCCGGCGGGCAAGGTTCCCGCCGACTGGCAGCGGCACCTGCACTGACACGGGCAACGGCACACAGGCACTGGCACACAGGGAGCACGCTGTGGCGGGATCAGTTATTGCCTCATCGGCCCGGCTGGAGGAACTGACCGCCGGGTTTCTCCGGGAGCACCGGCCCCGGGGCCTGGCGGGTATCTCTGTCGGGGTTGTCCGGGACGGCGAGCTGGCCTGGTCGGCGGGCTGCGGCCTCGCTGACGTGGCGGCCGGGCGGGCGCCGGAGGAGACCACGCTGCTGCGGGTCGCGTCGATCACCAAGACGTTCACCGGCACCGCGGTCATGCAGCTCGCCGGGAACGGCGGGCTGCACCTCGACGACCCGGCGGTACGGCACCTGCCCGAGCTGCGCGCGATCGGTATCCCGTTCGGGCCGGTGGAGACGCTGACGATCCGCCGGCTGCTGTCGCACGAGTCCGGCCTGCAGGGCGAGCCGCCGGGCACGGACTGGGCCGGGCCGGATTACGAGGGCAGCGCGGCGCGGAGCCTGGCCCGGGCCGCCGAGGTCGGCCTGAAGGTCCCGCCGAACTCACAATCCAAGTACTCGAACCTGGGCTACCAGCTGCTCGGCGAGATCGTCGCGCGGGTCAGCGGCACGCCCTACCCGGACTACCTGCGCCAGGCCATCCTCGAGCCGCTGGGCCTGACGTCGACCGGATTCGACCCGCTGCCGCCCGGGCTGGCGGCCCGCCGCGCCACCGGCTACCGGTGCGAGCCGTTCACCGACGTGCTGGTGCCCGCCGCGGTCACCCCGGCGGTGCAGGCCGAGGGCGGTCTGTGGTCCTCGGTGGCCGACCTGGCCCGGTGGCTGGCCTTCCAGCTCAGCGCCTACCCGGCGGGCGCGGAGGCCGGCGGCGCGGGCGCGGAGAAGGTGCTGCCCGCCGCCCAGCTGCGGGCCATGCACACGCCCCGTTACCTGGCCGACCCGGACTGGGCCCGCGCGTGGGGGATCAGCTGGTTCGCGACCCGGCGGGACGGCGTGGTGTGGGTCCAGCACGACGGCGGGCTGCCCGGCTTCACCAGCACGGTGTGCTTCGACCGGGAACGGCCGCTGGGCGCGATCGTGCTGGCGAACGGCATCGCCCCGACCGCCGAGCTGGCCTTCGCGCTGGCCGCCGCGGCGGGCGAGGAGATCCCCGGCCGGCCCGCCGCGGGCCAGGCCGTGCCGGTGCCCGCGGCCGTCCAGCCGCTGCTCGGCCTGTACTCGCTGCCGGAGCTGGGCGTGACCCTGCGGCTGGAGTGGCGGGACGGGGCGCTGGTGCTGACCGACCCCGGGGTCCCGTCCTACCGCCCCGAG
>Ga0134128_10011791_pt1 | contig 10430 bp, 8 predicted proteins | sample KB31754_FD_96462 | JGI IMG/M metagenome (GOLD analysis project Ga0134128, IMG submission 96462) | Terrestrial soil microbial communities with excess Nitrogen fertilizer from Kellogg Biological Station, Michigan, USA - KB3-175-4 | ecosystem: Environmental > Terrestrial > Soil > Unclassified ...
GTGGCGTAATGGCGTTCGTTATCGGGAGTCAGTTCGTCGAGAACCACTGTCTCGGCAAACAATCCATTATCGTTGCCGTTTGCAGTCAGGATTCGCCGGGCTGTCGCCGCTACCGTTGTCGAATCCAAGCCGCCACTCATCAAAATGCCAGCGCTTTTCGTGCGCAGACGGTCTGCGACAGCTTGATCCAACAGCACACGGAAGCGCTCGATGCACTCGGCGTCCTGCTTGAACCGAATCTGCTCCGTGACGGAAAGAGTCCAATAGCGGCGGATAGAGACAGCTCCGCGGTCGCACCGCAATGAGTGGGCGGCCGGCAGGCGCCGGATGTCGGCAAACGCTGTGGTTGCGGCATCCTGATTGGTTTCGAAGAGCAGAAAATCTGCGATGGCCAGATCGTTCAAGCGATCGGATACCGCCGGATGTTGGCGGACACAATCGAGCGTGTTGCTGAATACGAGCAGAGAGCCGATGTTTGCGTAGTAGAACGGCTTCACACCCATTTGATCGCGCGCGCAAAATAGCTTTTGCTCCCGCCCATCCCAAATCGCGAAGGCAAAATCTCCGAGGAGATGCTCCAGGCATGCCTCGCCCCACGCTCGGTAGGAGCGCAGTATGAGCTCCGCATCAGTAGCGTCGGGGGGATGCTTCTGGCCTGCGGCGGTCAGCTTGGCTGCGAGATCCGATCGACCGTCCACGCGCGCGTCCGCCGCAATCCAAATGTCGTCACCCAAATGAAATGGCTGGCATTCGTGGACCGGCTCGTCGTTTGTCTTGAGCAGCGTGTGCCCCAAACCGATAGGGCCGCTGATCCAAATCTGTTGCGCGTCCGGGCCACGAAATTTCTGAAAATCGACCAACCGCTGAAGCAGTTCAGCGTCAACGGGAGCGCCATCAAGATGAAGAATTCCGACGATACCGCTCATCGAGTTTGCGTCTCGACAGATTCGATTGGGCCATCAAATGGCGTGAAGGGCCGATGCCCTCCGCTCATCTCGGGAAATGTATAACTCCCAACTTCGACCCAGGCGTGCGCCTCGAAATTCGCCGCGTCTTTTCGCCCGCCGATATGCATCTCGGCGGCCATCCCGCGTCTGCGTAGCATCCACCAGAGCGCCAGAGATTGATCGAGGCAATTGGATTGAAAAGGGAGACGGCGGGCCACGGACTGCTCGATTCGCGCAATCGCGCGGCATCGGTCCAGCAGGGATTCGCTCGCTTCAAAGGTGTTCGGCGCGGCGGGCATCACCCGCGTAAGGAGTCTTTGCCACCGCCGAAAACCCAGGCTTCGCAATCCCAGCCAGGTGACTGTCAGCACGCTCGCGGCTTCCAGAGCGAAGCCTCGCATGTCCCGGCTCAAATGCCAAAATGCACGCCAGCTGTTCACGGACGATCACCGCCGCGCCGTTTCTTAGCCTCGGTCTGAACCTTCCACCCGGATGAGCCCTTCATTTTGCATCGTCGTCAGCAGTTCAAGTAAGTCGCCTTCGCATTGCTTTGCATCGACTTCGTACTCATCCGTTATTCGGTCTCTCAATTCGCGGACGCCAATCGGCTGCTGGAGCAGATTCCATATGCGCGTGCCCACTGGATCGAGGCCATAATACACGGTGTTTTTCAGATTCAGGATCGCCGACTCCTCCCCGAGCGCGCAGGAAAGCTGCTCGGACGTGGCGGAAACGATCGAATCAATTGAGAGACGCGCGTCCATGGAGGCCATCGCAATTCCCGGGCTGAGGTGAGCGCCGACCGTGGCGGCATTGCCACGCGCGGGAAGCGGACTGTATCGCGAAACACTAGCATTCTATCGGCGTTGGCCCGCGAGCACAACGAAGATGCTATTCTGGCCAGCGAATCGGAGCGAGGCTCTCAGCCGGGGCGGGTGAAATTCACATGAAATGGGCGCGCCAAATCCTGATAGCGGCGTCTGAAAATGCGTGGCTGCGAAAAACAATGCCGCGTCTTCCCTTCGTCCGGCGCGCCGCCACGCGTTTTTTGCCCGGAGAAAATATGGGCAATGCGCTGGCGGCCGCCAGCCGTTTTTCGCGCGCCGGCATTTCATCGCTATTGACCCATCTCGGCGAAAATGTGAATGAGCGGGCGGAGGCTCAGTCGGAAATTCAACAATATCTAAATCTCCTGGATCGCATTCAGCAGGGCGGCCTCCCCTCGGAAATTTCGGTGAAGCTGACGCAACTCGGATTGGATATCGACGCCGAATTCTGCTTCGCAAATCTTGTGGCCCTCGCCGAACATTCTCCGCACAAAACAATCTGGATTGACATGGAGCAGAGCCGCTACGTGGAAGCGACTCTCGAGTTGCACGCGCGAGCGCGGCGGACACATGCAAACATCGGCGTATGCGTGCAGGCCTATCTCCGTCGCACTGAACAAGATGTCGAATCGCTGATCGCCCTGGGATCTTCCGTCCGCCTGGTGAAAGGAGCGTATAGCGAGCCGCCCGAAATCGCCTTTGCGAAAAAGAAAGATGTGGATGAAAACTATTTTCGTCTCGCGCAAAATCTTTTAAGTTCGCGCGCACGCGAGACTGGCGTGCGCGTGGTGATAGCCACGCATGATACGAAGTTAGTTGCTCGAATCGCGGAATGGGCATCGGCGCAAAGCATCGAAAAATCTCAATTGGAATTCGCGATGCTCTACGGAATTCAGCGGAAGGAGCAGTTCCGCCTGGCGCGCAAAGGCTACCGAAGCGACGTGCTGATATCGTATGGCTCTTTCTGGTTCCCGTGGTTCATGCGGCGCCTCGCCGAGCGCCCCGCCAACATCTTTTTCCTCGCTCGCAACCTCTTTTCCGGATGATTTGCCACCGCTTTTCGCAGCCCCATTCGGTTGCTATTTCTCACCGAATTTACTTCTAGTTTGCAGCATCAAATCATTCTAACTAGAAACAATATGCGGTCGTTTTGGGCTCCGTACAGCCCTCCACGCCGCCCGATTTTGTACGGATTTGGTGCGCGGTTCTTTGCTACACTCTTCGACGGTAAATGGCGGTCATGGATCTGAGTGATCGCAGCGATTTTCGGCCTCGCTTCGTCGGATTTGGATTTTCCTGGATTCCGGGACGGCGAGGTTTGGTTTTTTTGACGTAGTGTCCGCCTCCGTTCGTAGCAGACGCCCATTGCGCCGCGAGATCGCTCGATGACTCTCGTCGGATGGTAGCTGCTGCGCGTTTTTATTTTCCTCCTGCTCGCCAGTGCCCACGCGTTCCGAAGCGCAGTTTTTTTTTCGCGGCATTTTAGGGGGCCTCATATGCAAGGGCTTTATTTTTGGGTTCGCAGTTTCGCGATTGTCGGCGCACTTATCTTTTGCACGATGATGGTTGGCGTTCCGTCGCAGGCGCAGTCGGTTGGCGGCGTGCAATTGTCGGCGGGGTCCGCTTCAAATCCCGGCCAGCTGCCGGACATTTTGAAAGGAGTTTATTTCGAACAGCGGCTTGGCAAACAGATTCCGCTCGATGCAACTTTTACGGATGAAAATGGAAACCCAGTCGTCCTGCGTTCTTATTTTGAAAAAAAACCGGTGGTCCTCATCATGGCGTATTACCGCTGCCCTATGCTTTGCAGTCAAGTCCTGCACGGAGCGGCTTCGGCGTTCAAAAAGTTGAATTTCCAGATCGGGGATCAGTTCAACGTTTTGACCGTGAGCATCGACCCGCAAGAAACGCCAGCGCTGGCCGCGTCGACGAAGCGCACGTACATAAAACAATACGGCGAGCCGTCGGCAGCGGCGGGCTGGCATTTTCTAACAGGGAAAAAACCGCAGATCGATAGCCTCGCGAACGCCGTCGGCTTTCACTACAAATATATTCCGCAGCTCAATCAATACGCGCACGCCGCGGGAATCATGGTCCTCACGCCGGCCGGGAAAGTGGCTCAATATTTTTACGGGATCGAGTATCCGGTCCAAGATTTGCGGCTGGCGCTGGTGCAAGGATCGCACGAACAAATCGGCTCGGTCGTCGATCAAATTCTTTTGTACTGCTGCACGTACGATCCGGGGACGGGGAGATACCACGCTCTGGTGGGCCGACTGCTGCAAATTGCGGGCGGCGCAACCATCCTGCTGATTGCCAGCGCGTTGTTTTTGCTATTTCGCTGGGATGCAAGACGCAAAAGCCACGGCACGCCCGCCTAGGTCTCTGTTTGACGCATCTAGGTCGCGCGGGATTGTACTCTCATGTACCTGTGGCTCGCATCGTACGATGCCGAGAATCACACGAAACGGAAGGCTCGCCCGGTGTGAAGCGGCGAGAAAGGTACGCGCTGGGCGCCGGAAGTCGGCGCTCGGTTCGTGCGCCGAGCGAATGGCTTGCATTAATTTGGCTTGACGGCTGAAAAGCGGCGCATTAGGATTTGCGCGATTTGGGTGGGCATCGCTCCGATGATTGCAGCTAGCGGACCACGTAGTTCCACAGTTACGCCGAAGAATGAAATATTTGGGGCTCGTGAGACGCATGGGCGCGCGCTCAAAGCCGAAAATCGCCTAATCGCCCACAGCCCAGAGGTTGGCTGGCGCTCTCTGTACGCGGCGATTATCGAAGAAGGTCCTTTGGAAGCGGTAGAAACACCCATTCCCCATCCTTTTCTGATTTATCACCTGTACCATCCAACGGAAGTGACGCGCAAGATTCCGGGGGCGCACGTGGAGAGGGCGCTTATCGGGCCTCGCCGAATCTGCGTGACTCCCGGAGGGACCGCCGCTCGATGGCAGCACCATGGTCATCCTGAGATTCTTCAGATTTACCTGCGCCAGTCCATTTACAGCGCCGCTGTAAATGAGATGTACGGCTGCGACGCATCGGCGGCCGAGATTGTGCCTCGCTTCGCTATTTTGGATCCGCTTCTCGAGCAACTCGCGCTGACGATTGCAGCGGGATTGCGCGATAACAGCGTGAGAGACGGTCTTTATATCGACACGCTCGCGCAGATGATCGCAGTGCAGCTTGCGCGTTATCACTCCTCGCGCTCAGGACCGAGCAACAGGGCAATTGCAAATGCGGCACCCACGTGGAAAATTCGACGCCTGATGGATTTTATCGAGGAGAATTTGGACCGCGATCTCAGCCTCGAGGCGCTGGCAGCGGAGGTGAACATCAGCCCTCTGTACCTGCCGCGGGCCTTTAAAAGCGCTGTCGGGCAATCGACGCATCAATACGTGCTGCAGCGCCGGGTGGAGCGAGCTAGAAAGCTTCTAGGTAACAGCGACATGCCCATCGCTGAGATTGCCCTTTGTTCCGGGTTCTCATCCCAAAGCCATCTTTCCGATTGGTTTCTTCGGCTTGTGGGTGTATCTCCGGCGGCTTACCGGCGACATGGGCCTTCCTAAGACTACCCGCGCACAAGATGAGTGATTCACCCTGAACGGCTCAGCCATGTCGCGTGCGCCAGCGACCTCAAAACAGCAATTTCAGTCCGAATTGGATGACGCGTTCACTGCCGCCTGTGGAAGCATTACCAACTGTCGTCTGAACCAAGCCAAACGTCGAGCTGCGCTCGAAGCCGCCATTGGCGCCGGCAAAGGCCGGAGTGCATGCTGGGTCCGTAGTTGAACAGGCGATGAAGAGTCCTCCATTCGGAGTACCAAAGTTCGCATGGTTGATGATATCGAAGAACTCGGCTCGGAATTCGATACGAAACTGTTCCGAGATTTTTCTTACAGGCGTGTCTTTGAGTAAGGCAAAGTCGAAATTCAAGAAGCCCGGGCCGAGTGCGCTGTTCCTTGGCACGTTACCCAGTTCGCCGACCAGAGGCATTGTCATGTTTGCCGGGAAGGCCCACCACTGGGCTGGATGCCCGAGGGAAGTGGGGCGTGGGGAACCAGAAGCCAGGTTGGGACGGTCACCAGACGCCTCGCCCGAAATATCGTATCCAGTGCTGATGTTGATCGGATACCCGCTGTTGGCAGAGAGAATCCCGCTGAGCTGCCAGCCTTCGACGAAGAGATTCCCGTGGAAGGGCAGGCCCACCACCCCACTGCCCCGGAAACTATGCGTCTGATCGAAATCGCAGGGACCCACGTCTAGCGCTAGATTGTAGGGGTTCGTGAAGAGCTGCGCGGCCAAATTGAAAGCTTCGAGACCGGAACTCACCGAACCGTTGTCGATACACTTCGAATATGTGTAGGACAGTTGTGTTTGCACATTACGCGTAAAGGGACGGTTGACACTCGCCTGCAGCGAATTGTAGTGGGAATGAGCGACGGGCTCCCTCTCACTGAGTTGACCCAAAGTCGGATTGGCCTGCTGCAATGGGTCGACGGAAAGACCGGTGGCGTCGAGGCAGCCAAAAACTATCTGCCCATCCGGAGGGGGAAGTGTCGTGCAAAGCCCTCCGCCCCGTTGGACTGGCCACTGCGTGCCGTTATTGATGTAGGGCACCGCCTTGCCATTCACGATCATCCCGGGTGGGTTGACGTCGTTAGCTTTCGTTAGATGAACCCCCTGCGAGCCAACATACCCAATCGTGAGAACGGTGTTCCGAAAGAGCTCACGTTGCACATTCAAGTTGTACTGCAATGAATACGGTGTGTACTTCCAAGCATAGACTTGTCCCTCCGGTTGAATCGGGGCAAGCGGAAAGCTGAACCCACCAGAGCCGAATGGGGTCGGGTATGGCGGATTGATTTGAATGGCAAGCTGAAACGGCGGGTCGAGCCAGTAACCAGGCATATATTCGCGTGGCATCACCACGTCATCGAAGAGACCAAAACCCGCGCGAATCGAAGTCTTGTGGTCCCCGAATGGATCGTAGGCAATGCCGACACGAGGTTCCCAGTTCTTGTAATTAAAGTTTGAGGCGAAGGCATGAGTGACCGACTCAAAGCATCCGCCGCCCAGGCAGCCTGGCGATGAACCCACCGGTGGATTCGGGAAGGCCTGCATGCCGTAGACCGTTTGAATCGGATCGGTCTCCCAATCCCAGCGGACTCCATAATTGACGGTCAGCTTCGACGATACTTTCCATGTATCGTTGAAATATGGCGAGACGAAAAGTTCGCGGAAATCTTTGTTGGAAATCACATTACCTGCCGCCGCGGAGAAGAGCGAGCTAGCCTGGCCACCCAGAAAGGCCTGGAGATTCGCGAACGTCCAAGAACCGCCCCACTCGAAAGGTGCAAACGTATAGGTGTATTCCCTTTTCACGGCAGCGCCGATCGCGAAGCTGTGGGAGCCGTGGGTCCATAGGATATCATCTGCAAAAACAAACTTGTCCTGAGGGAGACTGAACGGTAGTAAAGCGTTCGCTCCGATCGGGCTCAGAGGGAAGCTGCCACCGAAGCCGCCACAACAGTTGCCGTCTTCGCGTCCATCGAAATACTTGGTCGCAGCCTGGCTGCTGGTTGTATTCCCTACATCTTTGGGTCGATCGAATTCAAAGTGAACCGAGTTGATAAGGTTATTCGAAAAGATGTGCCGCTCTCCGATTGTAGCGAAGTGGTTGGCAGTGGTGTCTCCTTCCGGCCAGAGCGGAATTGGCGAGCCGCTAAACGGCAGAGTCTGGCTTGCTGTGTCACGGATGTAGCGGAGGAAGAACGAGTCTTTTTCCGACAAGGTGTAATCGAAACGGGCGACGAGATAGTTTTCGTTCGCGACGTCGCTGGCGACCTCCGCCACGGTTCCGACGCCCGGTGCCACGCTGTCGTTCTGGGCAACAGGAAATAGCGCTAGTGTCGACTGGACGTTCGCAGCAACGCACGTATTCATCGGCAGCGCGGGTGAGTAAGCTGGACACCCCGGCATAGCTCCAACCAAGACTCCCATCGAGTTCGGGACGTAGCCCTGGTGGGCAGCTAGATCGGGGGCATTGGCGACTTCGGTGTGGCCTAGCGATTGACGGAGTCCCTCATAGTTGACAAAAAAGAAGGCTTTATCTTTAACGACCGGTCCGCCCAGGCTTCCACCAAATTGGTTCCGGCGGAACTCCGGGATTTTCGGTGGGTCGAAGAAGTTGCGAGCATCGAGCGCACTATTCCGCAAAAACTCGTAGGCCGTCCCGTGAAAACCGTTTGTTCCGGACTTGGTCGTGGCGTTCACCACGGCGCCGCTGCCACCAAACTGAGTGCTGTAGGTGTTCGTCAATGCTTGGAACTCAGCGATCGAATCGATGCCGAGTGAATTCCCGGTGGCACCCGACCCGGTGCCGTGATCCCAGAAGGTGGAGACATCAGATCCATCCAACAGGAACCCCTGTCCTTGGGGCCTTTGGCCGGCAATCGTATAGTTATTCTGCGTTCCATAAAAAGAAGAACCCGACTGCGTTGATTGTATTCCGGGCTCAAGGAGCAATAGCGATGAGAAGTTCCGGCCGTTCAATGGCAGTTGCGTCATCTGAGTTGGTTCAACCAGGTGGGCAATCGATGTGTCGGAAGTTTGTACTTGTGTCGCGGTACCTTCCACGGTAACGGTTTCCTGCGCCGTGCCGACTGGCAGCGAAAAATCCACGGTTTGGATGTTGCCAACAGTAAGGAGGACCCCTGTGTGAGTAACTTTTTGGAAGCCCGTAGCAAGGGCTTGAACGTCATACGTACCCACCTGCAGCGTGAGAACGCTGTAACGACCTTGAGCGTCCGCGGTCGTCGTTCGCACGAGACCTGTGCCGGTATTGGTTACCTGCACTTGAGCGTTGGGCAGGACGCCACCTGAAGCATCGGTTACCGTGCCCTGGATTGTTGCGGTATTCGCAACTTGAGCTCCCAGTCTTGTCACACTCAGAACCCCTATGAGAAAGAGAACAGCCACTAAGAGCGAGGAAACTTGCGCCAGGATTCGCCGCGCGCAAATTGCGCGCGGATCTCGTACATTTTTTTCAACACCGGATAGCACTGAGAACCCTAGAAGATTGCGTTCCGAGGCTGAATGGACTGAAGCAGAAAACGCGGGTCGTTCCATGTCGTCACTCCAATTCCCCAAAAATGTCGCAACGATGGGGAGACACACCTTCATGATTGGCGGAATGGTAGATAATCACCGCTGGCGTGCCTTTCAGAAACCTGACCAACGTGAACAGGATGGTGACACGGAGATCTGACGGCCGAAACGGCGTTCCCGAGATGGCGTCAGTCGGGAGGAAGGTGCGGGGTGGGTTCGTCTCTTTCGACTTTGCCGTCGCGGACGCGGATGACACGATGAGCGTGCTCAGCAATGTCGGCTTCGTGGGTAACGAGAATGATAGTGTTGCCCGTTTGATGAAGGCGCGCGAACAGCGCCATGATTTCTGCGCCCGTGGCGGAATCGAGATTTCCGGTAGGCTCGTCGGCAAGCAGGATGGAAGGGTTATTGACCAACGCGCGGGCGACGGCTACACGCTGGCGCTGTCCGCCGGAAAGCTCGTTGGGCCTGTGCATCATGCGTTCGCTGAGGTCCACCTGCGCGAGCGCTTTTTTCGCGCGATCGAGGCGCTCCTCGGAAGGAGTACCGTTATAAATCATGGGCAGCTCGACGTTGTGGAGTGCAGTGGCGCGGGCCAAGAGGTTGAACGTTTGAAAGACGAAACCGATTTCCTGGTTGCGGATGGAGGCGAGTTCGTCGTCATCGAGTTGGCTTACCAGGCGGCCTGCAAGCCAGTAATTGCCGCGCGTGGGCGTATCGAGACAGCCGATCAAGTTCATCAACGTGGACTTGCCGGAGCCGGAAGGACCCATGATCGCGACGTACTCGCCTTTATGGATGGTGATGCTGACGCCGCGCAAGGCATGCAAGTGCTCCGTGCCCATTTCATACGTTTTCCAGAGGTCTTCGGTGTGGATAACGATGCCGGAATCGACCAAGTCCTGGCGGAAACTTTGCGAACCGACTTCTTCGACGGCCATCGGCATAGGACTCCTGGAAGCGACCATTCTAGCTGGACGAAGTGTCGGTCTGGGAAACTGAATTGTCTATCTTGACGGGCGCGCCGGGCTTCAGCGTGCGAATGGCTTTGTAGCTGCCGGTGACGATCAAATCGCCTTCGTGCAAACCGCTGGTGACTTCGATATCGGTGACACCGGTGATTCCCGTCTGCACGGGCACGAATTCGGCTTTGCCGTTGCGGAGAACGAAAACTCCTTGAATATCGGCCTTCACGCTGGACGCGCCTTCGCTGGTCGAAGCCGCCAAGGTAACGCTGCCCTTATTTCCGTTTTTTGCTTCGTCCAATTCTTTTTGTGATCGCTCCGCGAGCGCTTGAATCGGCACGGTGAGAACATTTTGCTTCTGCGCCGTTTGGATTTTCGCGGTGAGCGAGAGTCCGGGCCGAAGCGTATTAGGCGGATTATCGAGAGTGATTACAACTTTGAAATCGCGCGCCTCCTGCGTATTCGCAGTGGTTTCCGTCATCGAAGCGTTGCCTGATGTGCGCAGGATCGCCAATTCGCCCACTTCGGTAACGTGGCCCATGAAAGTTTTCCCGGGTATGGCGTCGATGCTGACGTCA
>Ga0134128_10011792_pt1 | contig 10430 bp, 7 predicted proteins | sample KB31754_FD_96462 | JGI IMG/M metagenome (GOLD analysis project Ga0134128, IMG submission 96462) | Terrestrial soil microbial communities with excess Nitrogen fertilizer from Kellogg Biological Station, Michigan, USA - KB3-175-4 | ecosystem: Environmental > Terrestrial > Soil > Unclassified ...
AGCGGCTACCAACAGTCGCCTGACATCTTCGCGCTGTCCCAACAACTGCACGCGATTCGCAATCCCAAGTCTTTCCGCGGCCAAGATGATTTCCCGCAAGTAGTTCGCTTCTCCCGGCCGCTGCGCTCCGCCCACGATCCAACATCTCCAGCCCGGGATGTCGCGTAGAGTTGCGAGTGCCTCCAGATGCAACAAATGCCCTTTCCACCGCTCCATCCGACTGACCTGAACGATCACGATATCTTCCTGCGGCGCACCCAACTCCCGGCGAATCGACTGGCGGACGTCTGAACGATTCGGCACACTGCTTGGCTCGACCGGACAGCGGATCACGCAACTCGCTACTCCAGGATATAAATTTGAACCGTGTCGAGCTGTGTAGTGGCTGTTGCAGATCATCAGCTCCGGGCGATTTCGTCGAGCCCATCGGTCTACCCAGTGCCGGCCGCTTGGCACGCCGTGCATCCAGAATACGAGTGGCTGTTTTGAGGAAAATATTGTTTTGCCAAACATGGCCATAGGCCAAGATGAATGGCAGATCACAGCGTCAAATTTCTCGTTTTCGAGGACCTTGCGAAAGCGTTTCCTCGCGTTCGCAAGCAACCACGGCCGACTGGCTTTGACTTTCCCCAAATGGTAAACAGGAACTTTCGCTGTAGCTAATTCCAAGGTGAGGCGTCCCGTAAAACACAGAGCGAAGTGTTGCTCCATTTGTGGACATGAGTTCCGGTATTTTGCCAGCGTGGTCAAGACGGTTTCAATGCCGCCGTATAAATTACCGCTGCCGACATGCAGCACTTTCAACATTCTTTTTGGATAGTCCTCCGCAGGCATGACAATACTTCGATCCAGGACGCTATTATCGAAGAGCATATTCGTGCGAGTTGCTAATTGAAGCGATCGCACGAACGCTTCGTGAATCGGTGCAGCCATCCATACCCGCATTCCCTACCCCTGGCCGCGCCGCGACCCAGCCGATCATTAGAAGAAAGGAGATGCTTTGCGGAATTGCCGTCAACATACCAAGCCCGATCATGCCGGTTACAAAATAACCGCAGCAACAAGCCCACGCGAGCCGCCGGCCATTCCGCCAAGGGCTTTGGACGAAAGCGTTAGATCCGACAATGAACCACCCAATGAAAACAACCCATAATAATAATCCGACGATTCCAAGCTCTAGCAGAATTCGCCCATACTCGTTCTCCATGGCGATCGGCCTGCGCACGAGACCTTGCAGGAAATAGGGGATGCTCGTCCCACCTCCGCCCAGACCGTTGCCAATTGGATACTCTTCGAGAACCTCCCAGAAAGTACGATTCACGCTGCCAGTAACACGCTCTGAAACATATTCGGTATTGCCCAACGACTCGAACCGGCCTAAGCGGGCATTATTTGCCGCGAAAAATCCCAGAACAGCGAGCAGTGCAATGATGGCGAAACGTCCTTTATTTCCAAAATTGCCGGTTAAAACGAAAATTAAGATCAACACGGCCGCAATCACGAAATGCACTCGGGTCGCGGACATGAGTACGCCGAGCAAGCCGGAGAAAGCCCCCACAAGGTATAGAAGTCGCTTTCTGGAGGTTTGGTTTGGAATCGTCCAGCATCCCAATAAAATTGGAAGCGACACTACCATCGCTCCGGCAAAGGCATGCGCGCTGGAAAACGTGCTCGGTATTCGATAGTATTGGTATCCTGCGACGTCGCCGCTGGCATAGATGATGCTGGTTACCTCATTGCGCGGGAAGAATCTTGGCACGGTGAAGAAGTACTCGGCAGTGGCAAATCCCAGCGCAATCAAGTTCATCGTGGCAATTCCTTTGCCCAATCTAAGGAGATCGCTCGTGTCTAGCATTACTCCAACCAGGATCATTGGAAGAAAGAAGATATTCCCGCGCAAACCAACGAGGGAAATAAGGGGATTTTGCAGGGGCAAGAGGCAAACAAAGCAGGGCCATGCGATCAAAACAATGACCCATGTTTTTACGGTCCGCAGTCGGGGGGACGTGTTCGAAAATAGTTTTCCGGCGTGAGTGAAATAGAAGCCGATCAGACTCGAATCGAATATAAAGTGCGATGCCGCCGTAGGAAAGTTAGCGCGAAGGATCCCATAGAAATAGCCCCAAGCGAGTACGGCAATTAAGCCCTTTGCCATCGATTTCCGACTGGCCCAAAGGCTTGTGGCGAAGGCGATGACGCATAACAGAAGCGCGATCATTGGAGGGCGGGTTCACAGGCGATTCCTAGCGGCGATGGTTGCGCCGCAACCTCCCTATATAGGGTCGAAAACCGGTCCGCCATTCTGTCGGGGTTGAAACGGCTCTCCGCGGCGTTTCGGGCATTTACTCCAAGACGGGTGCGTAATTCCCCGTTCCTGCTCAATCGCCCGATTTGTCCGGCCAACGTCAGCGCGTCTCCGGGCGCGTGGCCGAGCGCGGTAATTCCATCCTCGAAAATCTCCGCGGCGCCCCCTGCGTTGCTCACGATCAGCGCCTTTCCGCAAGCCATCGCTTCCGCGATCACCATCCCGAACGGCTCGGGGGCGGTACTCGCGTGGACAATGATATCCAGCGCTCTTATCGCTCCTGCCGGATCTTCAACAATGCCCGTGAAGCCCACCCGTTGCGCAATTCCGAGGCGTGCTGCCTCGTCCCGGATTTCGGTAAACGAGTACTGGCTTCCACTGGTTCGATAGATCGGTCCACCGATGACGTAACCGCGGATTTTAGTGTGTTCAGGAAGTAACGAAAGCGCGCGAAGAAAAGTCAGGTGGCCCTTCCATCGCGCGAACGTCGCGACCAATCCCACGCGAATGGTTCCGGGCAGCACTGGAGGAAGATCGCAGGCCGCATCGAGGTCCATCTCTTTTCCTTGCGGCGTAAAGTGGCCGAGATCGACCGCGTTATAAATTGGAACGATCCGCGCCGCGCCAGGGATTGTTTTCGCGAGATCGGCTGCCACGCTGTTCGAATTCGCGACCAGCGCCGCGCTCCGCTTCATGCTGGCGCGAAGAAGCCGGCCAGATAACGCACGCGTGCTCACGTAATCGTGAATGTGAAAAACAATCGGCATTTTGCGCGGAGCGGCCCACGAGCCGAGCAGATGCATCTTGAAACCGTTGGTGTGGATCACGCCGGGCTGGATACGGCGGATCGCGGCGGATAGGCGCCTCGCGTAACCACAACTCGCGAAGCCGCCCCGCAGCATTGCGGCCCGTTCCACAGTGCGTTTCCACATCGCGCCGCCGCCCAACCCCGAATCGCCTGTGCCGGCGAGACTAAGCGGGAACGGAAGCACCTCTACCTTAGCGCCCAAAGCAACCGCTTTGGCCAAGAGTGGTCCTTCTTCTCCCGTAATCAGATTGAATTCCCAGGAGGGGTTCAGCTTTCGAAGTCCGGCCACGAGTGCGAGCAGGCTTGTCTCCGCGCCGCCGATTTGCCCCGTGGGATTCAGGAAAAGAATTCTCATGACTCTGCTAGCGGGAGTTGTAGTAATATCCGTAGCTTCCCTGCTTGCCCCAGCGGGGATCGAGGTTGTTAAGCACGCTGCCGAGTAGAGGTACTCCATCATCGGCAAGACACTGGCAAGCGGCGAGCGCGCTTTCCCGGTCAGTTTCCCCGGCACGGATCACTAGGGCCACTCCATCTACGAACTGTCCGATTACGCGCGCATCGGCTAGTTCCAGAATTGGAGGAACGTCCAGCAGGACAACATCGAATTCCCGCCGCAGCCGGTCGAGGATCAACGGGAGTCTCGGCGAATAGATTAGCCGGGAAATGTGAGTCTCGGACGGATAGCTCGGGAGAATCCAGAGTCCCGAAGTTGACGTCTCGACGGCAATTCGATCAAGCGGATAGTCCGCAACCGGGGAGGTTCCTCCGATCAACGCTTCGAGTGTCGTGCTTCCGGATATCCCAAAAACTTTGGCGATCCGCGGCCGCCGGAAATCCGCATCGACTATTACTACACGCCGGCCGGACTCAGCCAGCGCCATACCAAGATTCGAGGTGATCGTGGTCTTGCCGTCGCCAGCTTGCGGGCTGGTGATCATGATCGCTTTCGATGAGGTTCCGGTGCCCGCCTCACGCATCAGGGAAGCAAGCGTCGTGCGGAACGACTCGGCCAGCATGGAGACGCCTTGTTCCCAGGCGGCATGTACGACGCTGCGATCCTCGGCCACGGGCGTGCCAGCAAATATCTGTCCGGAGATGGATAGCGGTTGCTGCCTTTTCACGCCCACGAATAAGCCGCGATTCGCATTCCGCGGCAGCTTGCCGGCCGCCGGAATCACGCCCAGTTCCGGAATATTCAGCAAGATGCGCGCCGTGCCGGGCGCTTTTACGCTGCGATCCGCTCTTTCCCGCAGGAAAGCGAATCCGACGGATAAGGCGAGTCCGGCAACAATTCCAAACCCGATCGTAGTAGTCGGCCTTGGTTTGTATGGTGCGGAAGGCGGAGAACAGGGTTCTACCAGGCGGATCGGGGCGATGGGCAATGAGCCGGGAGCGCCGCTCTGGTTAATCCGCTGCAGGGTTGTATCGTACATCTGCCGCAGATTGTCCACATCCCGCTTCAGCGCGATATATTGAGCCGCATTGCCAGCCTGCGCATTAACCTGACCGCCTTGCGAAGCATAAGCCGACGCGAGCAGCTTCTCGTGGCGGGCCGCATCTTCATACTCGTTCCGTAGACGGTTCATGACCGCTGTGATCTCGTCCTTCTCAGACGCAAGCAGTTCCTGCTCCTGAGCGTCAAGTCGTTGAATTTTGTAGTGTTTCGGAGTCAACGTCTCGCTCAAGATGGTCCTTTGGTTACGCAAATCCTCAAGTTTCGAGCGCAGCGTCTGGTACGTATCGTCCGCCGCGATTTCCGGTACGGACTCCGGTTTACTATTAAGAGCCGTCTGGTAACGGGCTTGTTTGGCGATTCGGTCGGTCTGCGCTTTCGCCAGGTCGCCTTGTAATTGCGTTAGCTTCACATCATCTAGCGTGTGGTCGGGATCGGCGAAAATGTTTCCCGATTTCGCCACGAAGTTGCGCAAGTTGACCTCCGCCTGCTGGAGTTTGACCTTGGTATCCTCGAACCGTTGCGTCAGCCACTGATTTGTCTTTTCGGCGCTTTCCGTGCGAGAACGGTCGGTTTCCTGGATAAACCGACTCGCGACATTGTTCAGGAACGCGGCTGCCAATGCCGGGTGCGTGGATTCGCAACTCAGCTCCACAAGCCGCGTTCCATTGACCGGGCGGGCGTCAAAACTGTCAGCCGCCGTCATGACTCCCTGTTCAAGAACCGCCTTGGGATCCGCCGATGCGCGCCGGGCACGATGGCGGAGTTTCGCGAAAACATCCGGCCTGACGGGGGCGGGCGCCGGTTGTTTGAGCATATTGTCGACGACCTCGCCGACGACCGGGCCGGATTGCAGCAGCCTGATCTGGGTCTCGAGATTGACGCCGCCCTGGTCGTCGCTTACCAGAATTGGGCTGGCGCTGTTTCCCGAGAGATTCGCCGAAAAGTTCTGAATCTCCAGCAGCACACGCGCCTTATACATCGGAGTATCCGTAATCAGAGCCGCAAGGCCAGCGAATGCGCCGAGAATTATCAGCAGCAGCGCGACCGGCAAATATTTTCGGACCAGGATTCGATAATTGAGCGCAGCCGGTTCGGGCCCCGGATCGGCGGATAAAGGTGGGAGTACCACGGTAGGCTGCGGCTTCACCCGCGATTTTTCGTGCATTTCGTGTTTCTCCCGATCAGGCATGTCTTCGACCGGCTTAGCGCGTAACCGCGAGACTAGTGACAAGAGGAATGGCCAGAGCGACTCCCGTAGCCGCCGCGCGCGACCAGATCGCCTTCCCTCCCGCGCGAGGGACGAAGAGTACATCGTTGGGCATCAGCGGGAAATCGTTTGCCTCGCCCTTCATAATCTTGTCGACATCTACATCGATCGCCGCGCGTCTGGCCGAATCGAGCACGGGGCGCAAGACGCGGACTTTCGTCGAGCCATCCGGGGCGATGCCGCCGACGAGAGACAAAAGCTGAGTCATGGTGATGAAGTCATGTTCCCCGAGCGGCACTGCACCGACGCGAGTTACATCGCCGGTCACATAAATCACCTCCGCTGTCTCGACCGACACCACGTCGAACGGCCGGAGAACGAGATCCTCGGCCGGGCTCACGTTTTGTTCGAGACTGTTCATACTGATCTGCACTGAGGTTGTCTCGCCCGATGGATCCTGAACCGCATTGGGCAGCGGAATCGGCCCCATCTCCTTGCGACGCGTTATTTTGATACGGCGGCTGGCATTAGTCTGCAATCCGCCGACGGTCGCCAGCATCTCTACCAACGTCCGGCGTCCGGTCAGTGAATAGATGCCCGGCGCTTTGAATGCTCCGACGAAGAACACCACTTCCGAGCGGTACTGTGCCACGTTGACACTGACCTGCGGGTTTCTCACATACTCTTTCAGTCGCGTCGTGAGATCCGCCTCGAACTGCTCGACCGTCAGACCCGCCGCGTGAATTTTCCCAACCAGCGGCAGAGTCATGGAGCCGTCGCTCTCGATCCGGTACGGCCTATCGCCGAACTCTTCCACGTTCGTGGCCCGGACCACCACCTGATCGCCAGGACCAAGCGTGTATGCGGGACGGAACTGCGCTTCGGTAACCGGCGCTGGAGTTGGCGGCTGTTGAAGCTGCGCGTATGCCACGGGCAGAAATGGCACGAGCAGTAGAATACGGATCTTCTTCATCGTGTCTCCTGCCATTGCGTTAGCGCACCCGCGGCCTCGGGATCCCGGGAATCTCCTTGCTTGCTGATGCGCTCCCGTATGAGTTCGCTGAGTTGATCGAGACGTGTGGCCAGATGCTTCAGTGTCGCGTCAACGTTGTTCGGTTCCCGAGCCGGTTGCGTCGCCGGCTCGGGAGCGCCATGAGCGGCGATCATCCGCTGCACTGCCATGCGGGCGAAGTCGGAAGCGCTCCGCGCTCCCGAGCTTTCACACGCATGCATGAACTGTTGAAACTCCTCTTGCGAAACCCGGAAGAATACTACTCGGGTGCGCGGCCTTAGCACAGCCATTGCCTGCCCCCTAATACGGTCTGCATGATAATTGCCTCACGATGTGATTGTAAATATAGGAAACTCTGAGTAATGTGGATCGAACGGACAAGCTACCGCCCATTCGGTTCCATCTAAGATTTGCACCTTGCGGGTTCTTAGAAAGAGAAGTTACTGTATACTCATCTTGAGTCTCTTATTTACAAAAGTCAATAGTACTGACTTACTTACTAAGCGATGTTAGTTTTGGATGATTCCGCCACATGGTTCCAGGATTGTTCGAGGGTGGCGGGAGATGTCGAAACGATTCGGTTGAAACTTGTTACATCGAGCGGAATTAGAGCCGGAAGGGCCGTCGGAGACGGAACTTCTGCCCATAGCTCTGGAATTCGCATGGTAGTTCGCAAAACTCGCGCGAGCGCAGCCACCTGTAAGGGCCGCGAGTCCCCATCGAGCACCTGGTAAATGTTGACGTAACTACCGTCATCAAGTGAAATTCGAAGCTGGTAGGTTTCGTCACAGTGACTGAATACTTCATCTCGGACGACACCGGGTAGCTTGAGGCGTACCCTCGAGAAACCTAATTCTTTGCAGGCTGAAGAGAGGGCCGTCCAGGACTCCGTTATCGAGCCGGCTGAGCGGAGCGACTTTTCTAGTTGCTTTAAGTGGACCTCGTCGTCGACGATTTGCCGGAAATAACCGCGTGTTAGCAGGCGGCGTGTAATCCCAAATTCGATATACCCCAAGAATTGAATACCCACCGCTACCGCAACGCAGAAAAGAACAATAAGGATGCCGCCGACGCGGTCGTAAAAAGTATGTTGCAATACCGAAAACACAGCGGCTACGCCGCAGACAGCGTAGAGGACCAGGGCGGTTCCGCGGACGGATATGCCGCGTGCGAGCAGACGGTGGTGAATGTGCCCGCGGTCCGCCCCGAAGATCGGCTTGTGGCGGAGAAAACGGCGTAATACGGAAAGCGAAGTGTCCATCAGGGGGACGGATAAGACCATCAGCGGAGCGGTCATTCCCAGAAGTGTCGTTTTTTCACTCCAAATGGCGCCGGCGCATCCCAGGAAAAATCCGAGCGATAAACTGCCGCAGTCGCCGAGAAACACCGAAGCTGGATTGAAGTTGTATCGAATGAATCCGAGCAGGCAGCCGAGGAGGGGCACGGTTACGAGAGCCAGACCAACATTATGGCCCGCAACCGCCGAGCAGAAAATCGCCCCTGTCGCGAGCAGTCCCACGCCCGAAGCGAGGCCATCCAGTCCATCAATGAGATTGAAAGCGTTCGTGCAGATCACCAGCCATAAAACCGTGAACAGCGGACTGGTCCATTGATCCAGGGCATTCCCGCGCAGGAGGTGGACCTCAACACCGGAAAAATAAGCCACGAGCGCAGCCGCGATTTGTCCCGCCAGTTTGCGTTTCGGTGAGAGCCAGACCAAATCATCGATCAGCCCCGTGGCAAATACAATCACGACCGCCACCAGCATGCCCCAGACCTTCGGCAACACCGCTCCGACAATCGTGCTACCTGGTCCCGGGATCGCCAGCAGCAAGCCAAAAGCCAATAAGTAGGCACTGAAGATACCAATTCCGCCGATCCGGGGAATGGGAGTTACATGAAGTTTCCGCCGGTTATCTGGTACGTCGACCACGTTCCAGCGCAGGAAGGCGTCTCGGACCAGCGGCGTGAGTATGAGAGCAAAAAGAAATGAACTGACCCCAAGAATGGCTAACGTGCCCATGGTGATCTCTACTAGCGAATCAAGATATAAAACGCCCGAGGCGTGAAACGGATATTAAGCGTGGAAAGCAAGCGGAAAGAACTATCGCGTGTCGGCGAACTTAAAGAGCGCGGGCCACCTGGCGAGATGTGGCTGAGGCGGAGTGGAGAACTTCCACCCAATCGCCGTCGACTTCCGCTGCGATGGACCTTTGCAGCAACTCAATGGAGACGACTAGACGATAGCTGTTCTTGAATTCCGTCAGGATTCCCTCCACTCCCGTGAGCGGCCCTTTTCTGATCCGGACATGCTGCCCTTCGCGCAAATATGGCCACGGCCCAGCCACTCTGGCTTCTGAAACCGTCTTCCGGACCGCTTCAATTTCGTGATCCGGGATGGCGATCGGGACTCTACCGATGCTGACAATTCCTTGCACGTTGGGCGTTTTGAGGATCGGGAGGCGGTACATCGGATCGAATCGGCAAAATAAGTATCTCGGGAACAGGGGCTGATCGATTTCTTTGACCCGGTCAGACCAAGCCCGCCTGGAACGGTAAGTCGGAAGATACGCTTCGTAACCCTTCTCGCGCAGGGTAACGGAGAGCCACTGTTCCAGAGGCGACCGCACTTGAACTGCAAACCAAGCCAAAGAATTATTGCTCATAACTTACTCCAAACACTCCTAAAAGATGTCCGTGATTTTGCCGGCCGAGGACAAAGCTACCGCTTCACTAGTCACATCCGGCTAGTCACGATTCGCGCTTTCGCGCGCTATTTACTGGGTGTACTCACATATTCAGGTACCTCTTAACTCTTGTCAATGCACTTTAGTCCCTCCTCAGGCAGGCACGATTTGCAAATCGTTCCGGTACGTTCAGCCTCGATGCAGTCCGTAGCGACTACTTGCGTAAGGCGCATCACCGGAAACGTTTCTAGCGGCGGTAAATTAATGTGAAATGGTAAATAATTCCGTGCAATTGTAGCGGAAACAACCTTTTGGTACCGCAGTGTCCGTACTAGGAGGGTTTCAGTAGTATGCAGTACGTGGATGATTACTTGGAGTGTATTTTAGCTTGATGGCGGGTAACCGCTCGCCTATACTAACATCGTCGGAACAGGTAAGCGTAGTGGGCAATGGCCTTGAGTGGCGCGCCATTGAGAGTGTTGCTAATGAGCGGCATTATCTGATTTTGTTGTGAGACATAGCTGAGGCAAACGGTAAGTTGCGGGAGATGGAGTGAGTTTAAAAAATCAAACGAGACCGATTGCACGCAGAGATCATCTTCTGATCGAGTATCTACATGAAGAGACATTTGTCTACGATGCGGAGCACCACAAAGCGCATTGCTTGAATCAGACTGTCTCCTACGTTTGGAACAACCTGAATGGAGAGAACACCGTGTCGGACCTTGCCATGTTGGTCGAACGCGAGTTTGGCGTCGCTCGCGGTGAGCCGCTGGTTCGGGTGGCCCTAAAGCAATTGGGAAAGGCCTACTTACTCGAAGAAAACGGTGCGGCTGAAAAAAACGGCGCGTTACCATCCAGGCGGGAGATAGCGCGTAAGGTGTCGATGGCCGGTGGCGCGGCTTTCCTTCTGCCAGCCATTGCTGCAACGATCGCGCCAACGCCCGCCATGGCGG
>Ga0134128_10011793_pt1 | contig 10429 bp, 8 predicted proteins | sample KB31754_FD_96462 | JGI IMG/M metagenome (GOLD analysis project Ga0134128, IMG submission 96462) | Terrestrial soil microbial communities with excess Nitrogen fertilizer from Kellogg Biological Station, Michigan, USA - KB3-175-4 | ecosystem: Environmental > Terrestrial > Soil > Unclassified ...
AATTTTTTGCATTTGGAGGGAAAAGGACGGCCCCATATCACTCTGTGTGGCCGCAATTCGGTGCAAATTCACGAACGCCATCGGCCCATAGATCTGGCCTCAATGGGGGAGCGGATGAAGCCTCACGGGGCGGTGCGGCACAACGATTTCGTCTTGAAATTCTGGCGCGAGCCTTATGAAATGACGTTATTTCCCGACGGCCGCGCTATTATCAAGGGCACGACGGACGCCGCGGTTGCGCGCAGCCTTTATGCCCGCTTCGTGGGCAGCTAGAGGCGGCACGATGTAAAGCATCTTGGCCCGCCGGCGGCGAATCTTAATTTTAGCTGGTCTTTAAAGTTTGACTTTCAAGTTTTGGGTTCTTCAGGTTAGTAGTCTTTCAGGTTATGTGGAGGCGCTATGCGCAAAACAATTTTGTTCAACTCGGTTCTTCTCCTATCCATGTTTGGGTCCGTTGCAATTATGGCTGCACAAGTAACGGTACAGGCGGGAACAGCCACCTATGGCGTGCCCGGTGAGTATGCTCTGCCTTTTGCGCCTCTGGTAAGCACGCCGTCTGTTTCCCTGGAGAGCGCGCCGTTACAGGTTGGGGCCAGCAATGCCACTGGAGAAAACGTAGCTGGCGCGACGAACTCCACGCTGCCCGCCTCCACAGCGCCCAGCCAGGGCACCTATGCCTTGTCCTATGGCGAATCGCAAGCAGCCTCCGCAGCGGAAGCGCATGCCAGGCTCAATCTTGGTGCGGCAGAGTCTGAAAACAATCAGAGCGTCGCCAAGCTGCTCGCAGAGGAGCACCTTTCTAAAACCGCGAAAGGCGCAGCGCATCTTTATACCAATCAGGATGCTGAACAGGCCGCCAACTCCAGCCAGACGGCGCACTCGGCTGCGCGTCAATACACGAACCAGGATGCTGAACAGGCCCGCGAGCACGCCGAGCAGAATGCAGGAACCGTAAACCTGAATGGAAAAATAGAACGGCTGCCCTGAAGATTCCGGCAGCACATCCTTGCGGAAATTTTGCGGCATGTACGCTGTGCAAGGTTATGTAAGGAGTCGTTATTAGGGTTGCCGGATCGGGGAGCGCTCGTCAGTACATGGAGTCGTACTTGCTCACGACCCATTCTCCGCTTTTATTTTCAAGCGTCACCGAAAACAGTTCTTTATACGTCCCCTTCTCTCCGGGGACTGTTTCCCGTTTGCCGCGGTATTCAAGAATGCGAAGCGGCGGCGTGTCCTGCCAGTCGGCGATCTGCCATGAAACCAGCGGATGCTGTGCTTCCGAATCACAGATGAACGCAGCATACTTCCGGCGATAATCTTTTTCCCAACTCGCCAATTCTTCTTTGCAGTGGCCGTCCCGCATGGCCCGTATGAACTTGTTGGCCACGCGTTCCGAGGAGCGGTCGCGCAGTGGATTCATGGAAATCGAAAGCGGCACATTGGAAAGCGGATCACGCTCCTCCGAGCGCGAGAGCACCGGGCCTTGATCGTTCAGCCAGATAAGGTATCCGAAAAAGATCACCAGCAGGAGCAGGCCTGCGCCCGCGGCAATCCATAGTTGTGTGCGGGGTACTTCCATATTGCCGAGGCTACCGCCGGTCAACTCAGTTCACAAGATTACCCACGTCAGGAGCGGAGGTACATGTACGCATGGAAATTACCGCAAAAGCCACACAGCGCTGGCATGGTCCTTTTCATTCCAGAATAACTGGCCTACACCAGCCCGGTGCAGTTGGCCCGATGCAGCCGAAAAATCTACGACTTCCTCCCCTGCCAAATTTGCCCGCCAACTGCGTAACAATTCAAATACCGGGGCCGATTAAGCTATCATCACAATCAGTCCCAGTGATCGAAACCGCCAACCATAGTGATCGAGCAGGTTCAGAGGCCATCCGCGCCGCCAATGTTTTCCGTCACTATCAAATGGGGACCGCCTTGGTACGCGCGGTGGACGGCGTCTCCATCACGATCCGCGCTGGCGAGTTCGTGGCCCTGCTCGGCCCCTCCGGCTCAGGCAAGTCTTCCCTGCTGAATCTCATTGCCGGGCTCGACCGGCCTACTTCCGGCGAAGTTGTGGTCATGGGAAGCGATCTCGCCGCGCTCCCTCGCGAAAACCTGGCGAAGTACCGTTTGCACACCGTGGGGATGGTCTTCCAGTCCTTCAACCTCATTCCCAAGATGACCGTTCTCGAAAATGTTGAGCTGCCGCTGCGCTTCGCGGAAATTGACCGCAATCAGCGCGTCGCCAGAGCGCGGCAGGCTTTGGAACGCGTGGGTCTGGGACAACGCCTCAACCATCGTCCCATGGAACTCTCCGGCGGCGAGCAACAAAGGGTTTCACTGGCGCGCGCGCTCATTAACAGCCCCAAACTTTTGCTGGCGGATGAACCAACAGGGAATCTCGACAGCCGCACCGGCTCCGAAATTATGGGCCTGATTTGCGGCTTCAATAACTCACTCGGCATGACTATCGTGATGGTCACGCACGAGCAGGCGCTGGCGCAAAAATACGCAAGCCGCATGATCCACCTGGCCGACGGCAAGCTGGTGGATGACCAGCCGAATCACCCAACGGCGCGGCTGGATGCGCAATGGAAGGGAGCGCAATGAAGCTCTACGATGCAACCGAACTGGCGCTCCGCAACCTGCGCGAATCTTTGTTCCGCAACTCGCTCACCACCATCGGCATTTCTGTGGGCGTAGCGTCGCTCGTGGCCATGCTCTCGCTCGGTATCGGACTGCAACAGCTTGCTTCCCGCCGCCTTCAAAAGGCCGGATTATTTAATACCATCGTTGTGACCTCGCGGCGCGACGGCGGCTTCAGAGATCAGCGCGAGGAAGCCCCCGCTCCGGCTGAAAATGTTGCGCTCGACGAAGCCACGCGGCAGAAGATCGCAAAAATCAATGGGGTCGCCGAGGCCTATGCCGATATTCGCTTTACCACTGACCTGCTTTTCAACGGCAACTCTCATCTGACCACGGTTGCCGGAGTTCCATTTTCCGCCAAGGGCACCGACGCCTTCGATGGAATGCAGGGCAGCTTCTTCTCGTCCGATTCCGCCCCCGAAGTCATCCTGCAAAAATCGTTTGCCGCAGAGTTGTTGGGCAAAAATCCAAGGTTGGATACCAACGAGAACGTCACCGATCTCGCTCGTCCATTGCTCCAGAAAGATGTCACGATTCGTTACGCCGAACGCGCCGCAACTCCTTCGAACACCGGCGAGGGCAGCGGATACTCGGTGATCTCCCGCCAGCAGACATTGAAAATTGTCGGCGTCACCGATGCAGACCCGGAAAGCATACGTGGCCCGGGGCGCGCCCGCGTATTCCTGCCGCTCAAGCTGGCGCAGACGCTTCACGTGATGCAGGCCTCCGACTTGCGCGACACGGCCCTGAGCGGGTCTCCCACCTACCCCTCGCTCAGCGTCCGCGTAAACGATCCCAGCGACGTGCCGGCCGTGGAAGACGCAATCAAGAAAATGGGCTTCAATGCCTTCTCCATTGTTGACGCGACGCGCAACATGCAGCAATTTTTCGCGGTGCTCGATTTGTTCCTGGGAATTTTCGGAAGCCTCGCCCTGGCGGTCGCCTCCATCGGCATTGTGAATACGCTGGTCATGGCGATTCTTGAACGCCGCCGTGAAATTGGGATCATGAAGGCCATCGGCGCAAGCGACTCCGATGTGCGCGGTCTCTTTTTTGCGGAAGCCGGGGCCATGGGCGCTCTCGGCGGCATTGTGGGCGTTACGCTCGGCTGGATCATTGGCCACATCATCAATTTCGGCACCAATATTTATCTGGAACGCCGCCATCTTGCTCCGGCGCAAATTTGGTATGTGCCTCTCTGGCTGGTGATCTCTGCCATCGCTTTTTCCATCATCGTGAGTTTGCTCGCGGGCCTTTATCCTGCGGCCCGCGCGGCGCGTCTCGATCCCGTGCAGGCGCTCCGCTACGAGTAAAATTGTTTCATGCGCAGTTCTCCTTTGCGGTGGTTAGCGCTTTTAGTTCTTCCTCTCTTCTGCTTTCGCGCGCATGCTCAGGGCCGCATTGACTGCAATGCCCTCAAGAGCCACGTGCTGGCTCAGGCCGTGCATTACTGTGTGCTGCTGCCGCCCGGCTACGATGCAAATGCCCAGCATGGCCGGCGCTATCCGGTGCTCTACTTCCTCCACGGCCTCGGCGATAACGAACAGTCCCTCTTCAAAACCGGCGGCTGGGACCTCATTCAGGACCTGCGCCAGAAGGGCAAAATTTCCGATTTTCTTGTGGCGGCGCCCGAAGGTAAAGCCACTTTCTTCATTAATTCTGCCAATGGACGCGTGCGCTACAGTGATTTTTTCATCACGGAATTTATTCCTTATATCGAGTCTCACTATTCCGCACGCCGCGAGCGTTCTGCCCGCGCCATCACCGGAGTCTCGATGGGCGGCTACGGAGCGCTCCGCTTTGCCTTCGCTTATCCGCGTTTGTTTTCGGCGGTCAGCGCGCAGAGCGCGGCGCTGATTACCAGCGATCCGCACGGGATTAATGCCGCGATGAATTCTGGGACCATGCTTGGCCGGTTGCTGGGCACAGTCTTCGGCAACCCCATCAACATGAAGCACTGGAACCAGAACAGTCCCTTTGTACTTGCTAAGCGGAACCGTGCCACGGTGTCGAAACTTGCGATCTATTTCAACTGCGGCAATCAGGACGAATTTGGGTTCGAGAAAGGCGCCGAGGCCCTGCACAAACAATTGCAATCAGAAGGAATCCGCCACGAGTTTCATCTATATCCCGGCAACCACAGCGCCGCCTATTTCCTCTCCCATCTCGATGAGGTTCTGGAATTCCATTCGCGCGCGTTTGCCAGGGCAAAGTAGTCCTTGCCTCGCGCCGCAGCGCCAAAGGAAGGCCCAATTCACCCTAATAGCTCTTGCAATCTTTTGTTTCTGTGATAATGTTCGGAAAATTGAAGTGCTCGGGAGGTAAGCGTTTATGAAAACGCGAGCCACAGAAAGCGCGGCCGGGCTTGAAGCGCAGCGGAATGCAGGCAGAGAATCAGGAGACGCATCCGCCCAGGTCGGCGTAATTTCTAAAGTTCTGCTCATTCTTGAAGCCTTGCAGAGCTCGCCCGCAGGCCTTTGCCTTAAAGGCGTTTGCGATGCTACAAAAATCAACAAGAGCACTGCCCACCGTTTTTTGAAACATCTGGAGCGCGAAGAGTATCTGCTTCGCACTCCCGCAGGGGCCTACCTTATCGGTCCCCGGTTGGCGCAAATGTCCGCTTGCGCCAGGAAGGGCGCATCCCTCCAGGCCGCAGCTCGTCCAACCTTGTCAGACCTATGGAGGTCAACTCACGAGACTGTGAACCTTGCAGTGTTGGACCATGGCTCCGTTTTCTATGTAGATGTCATGGAGAGCCCGCACGAGTTCCGCCTGGTCTCCCGCATCGGGACCCGCCGTCCGCTGCATGTCACCGGACTCGGTAAGGCGCTCACCGCTTTTCTTCCGCCCGGTGAATACGAAAATACTTTGATCGGCATCACGTTTCAGCGGCTGACCCCGAAAAGCATATCCAACACGAGTCAGCTGCGCGCGGAACTTGAAAAAGTTCGGCGGCAAGGCTATGCGGTTGATAACGAGGAGGCGTTACTCGGTTGCCGCTGCGTCAGCGCTCCCATCCTAAACAGTGAAAATGTCGCGATTGGCGCGCTCAGTGTCGCCGGCCCAATTACGCGAATGAGCCAGGCCCGAGTTCCGGCGCTCGGCAAGGAAGTGAAAACCGCGGCCAAAGCAGTCTCCCTGGCCATGGGATTCGCTGCCTAGGCAAAACGCGCGAATCGGAATTTCATTCTGCACAGATGGCTGGTGCAATTCTCCATTTTTGTTGGCCAATTGATATAAACCGTAAGCATTTCTCTAAGTTTCATTAGATGAAACTCCAATGCCACAACCGCTCATCAACTTACGTCTTAGTTTCAATAGATGAGAATCCGGACGCATCACAGTTTCGTTAAAGAAGCATTAAATTTAATCACTTACAAAAAGTCTATTGACGCCTGGTTGACAATCGGTTGTTTCACTCAGTAAAAGCTCCTCCTCAGAAGTGTTTTGCTGCTGAATGCAGTACGAGCACGGTTAATTCCCGGGGGTGGAGCTTGAAATTCATGGCGTGCAGCTTGAAAGTCCTGCTTTTTCTCGTGGTCCTAAGCTTATCGGTGAGCAGCTTGTACGCTCAAACATTCGGCGTAGTTACGGGCCGTGTCACAGATCCTTCAGGAGCGGTCATGCCCGGAGCGTCGCTTACACTGACCGATGTGGACACCAACACATTCCGCCACGGGGTGGCAACCGATGCCGGCGTTTACACATTTCCTTCCGTCCGGCCCGGCCACTACCAGGTAAAGGCGGAGGTTTCGGGCTTCAAGACATGGCTCAGCCAGCCTTTTGAAGTTCAGGTACAGCAAACGGTGCGCCTGGACATTGCACTTCAGGTCGGCCAGGCCAGCCAGACGGTTGAAGTTACCGGCGATGCCGTTCTACTGCAATCCGAGAACGCAACCCTCGGCACAGTGATCAACAATAAGATTATTACCGAGTTGCCTCTGAATGGCCGCCAGTACCTGAACTTGGTCGCGCTCTCGCCCAACGTGAACACGCTCTCGCCGGGAGCGGGACAGGCGGGTTCCCGCCAGGGCGGCGACCGCGCCGCGCAGTCCATTTCTACGGGCGGGCAGCGCATCATGTTCGATGACTACACGCGCGACGGCATAGATAACACCGATCCGAATTTCAATACCTACATTGCGCTTCCTTCGATTGATGCGATTCAGGAATTCAAAGTTCAAATCGGCGTGTATCCCGCGGAGTTCGGGCACGAGAGCACGCAGATCAACGTCGTCACCAAATCAGGAGCAAATACCTATCATGGCTCCCTCTTCGAGTTTCTGCGCAATGACGTGCTTGACGCCAAGCAGTATCAGTTCACTGCGGTCAAGCCGAAGAATCCGTTCAAATGGAACGACTACGGTTTCGAGTTGGGCGGTCCCGTACGCATACCGCACTTGTTTGATGGCCGCGACAAATTATTTTTCATGTCTAACTATGAGGCATTCCGGCAGCGGCAAAGCGTGCTGAATACTTACAGTGTCCCGAGCCCTGCGATGTTCGACGGCAACTTTGGGGAATTGCTTTCGCTGCCAACTCCCATTGTCATCAAAGATCCGGCCACCGGGATTCCATTCAATGGTAACGTCATTCCCAAGGGTATGCTGGACCAGATCTCGCTGAAGTTTTTGAATTTCTACCACTCCTCCACTCTGCCCGGACTCTCCAATAACTACGTCCAGCAGAGTTCGCAACCGCTCAATCGCGATGGTTTCGTTTTGCGGCTGGATTACAACGAATCTTCCAAATCCCAATGGATGGGCCGGTATAACTGGGGCGATGAAGACCAGTCAAACCAGGGCCTGGCGGGGGCGGGCCAGAAGATTCTGACCCACTACAAACAGTACGCCATATCCAACACGCGAACATTCACCCCAACTCTTGTCAACGAAGCCCGCTTTGGCTACACACAGTTTTTTAATTCCATCGGGACTTTGCTCGCTTTCAACACGAATGTGGTTGCCGGGTTAGGCATCCCGGGCCAGAATCCAGGCGCCCCTGTGACTTGGGGAATTCCGAACGTAAACTTTACGGGGTTCACCGGCATCGGTGATACGAATGACGGACCGTACGCCAACGACAATAACTCACTGCAATTTTTCGACAAAGTTTCCTGGGTGCACGGCAGCCATACCTTGAATTTCGGGTTTGAGTACGACCGCCAGAATTACAACCAGGTGGGCAATCAGTTTTCGCGCGGTGTATTTAACTTCCAAACCCTTCCCACGAACGATTCCGGTTATGCATTTGCGAATTTCCTGCTGGGAAATATTTTTACTTCCCAAAATGCGGTGTCTATTGCCAATGCCAAATTCCAGCGTAATGCCTGGGCAGCGTTCATAGACGACACCTGGAAGATGACTCCCAAGCTGACTTGGTCGCTCGGTCTGCGCTACGAACTCACGCCGCCTTTCAATGACACACTGGGCAATTTGTTCAATGTCAAATTGACGGAGCCCGGTTTCACCGCGAATGTTCCTCAAGCAGATTGGCCGGTCTTCGTGCGGCAGAGCGGTTGCACCGATCCGTACGAAGGCCTCAACATCCGCTGGACCACCACGCCCGCAGTCTGCGGCGGCGGCCTCGACCACAGGCTGTTGGAAACCAAGTACAAGAACTTTGCCCCGCGTATCGGCGTGGCTTACGCCCTCGGCAAAAACACCGTGATCCGCGGCGGCTTTGGAATCTTCTACGTCCAGGATATTGGCAATGCCATGTACTTCGACATGGCCCGCAATATTGCGGCCCGAGTGGACCAGACATGGGGAAATCCTGCGACTCCTACCCTCACCTGGGCCAATTCGATTCCCGGCGGCAGCGGAGGCATCGCTCAAATACCGCCGCCATTTGGACTTGCCGCCGCGTACGATCATGCGACTTCATACACGATGCAATATCTGTTGAATGTTCAGCGGCAGCTCGGCACCGATTGGGTGCTGGAGGTCGGCTATCTTGGTTCGGAGAGCCATCACCTGTATGGGTTCCAGAACGTCAACCAGGCTGTCCCAGGCACCACAGGCTCTCTTGCTTCACGCACACCCTTTGGCGACTTTACCGCCATTCAGTTGGTGGCCGACGGGTTCAACGCAAACTACAACGCCGGCAGTATTAAAGTCACACGACGCTTCATCCAGGGCCTGAGTTTCAACACTTCCTATACGTGGTCCAAATCCATGGACGGCAGCAGCGGCATCCGCCCGCAGGGCTTTGACAGCCTCTACCCGCAGGACAGCCGCTGCCTGCAATGCGAGTGGGCGTTATCGGCATTCGACACCCGCAACCGGTTCCAGTTCGGCGGCATCTATGACCTGCCGGTCGGCAGGGGCAGGCTGCTGAACATCAACAATGGCGTGGCCAACGGCATTGTCGGCGGCTGGCAGTTGAGCGCCAGCATGATCATCCAGAGCGGAGTTCCGCAGACTCTCAACATCGGCTTCAATAATTCCGGCAGCAACACTCCGCAAAATGATCGGCCCAGCTATTCCGGAAGCGGTAGTGTTTATGCTGCCAACCGGAGCCGTTTCGACTGGTACAATCGCGCCGCATTCACCGTGGCGGCGCCGGGAACTTTCGGCAATGTCGGAAGAAATTCCGTACTTACGCCGCATATCCAGGCGATTGACCTCGCCGTGCATAAGGAATTCGCCATGCCTTACAAAGAAGGCCACGTTCTACAGTTCCGGCTGGAAGCTTTTAACGTGTTCAACCATCCCACATGGGGCGCGCCGAACGCGAACATTTCGTCGTCCGCCTTCGGCACCATCAGCACAACCGCCGTCCCGATGCGGCAACTACAACTCGGGCTGAAGTATACGTTCTAAGTTTGACTCACGTTGAAGTCGCAGTTGCAGCCGAGGGGACCCGAAGCAAAAAATGCAAACCGTATGGGTAGTGCCTGATGGCGTTACCCATTTGTGCGCAGAAGTAGTGTTAGATCAGAATGGGTTCGTAAGAGCGCGACGGATTCGCTCGCCGTAGGTGCGCCCCGACTGCAGGCGTTGCCCGGATTTGAGTTCGATTACATATTGGCCGTGCGAGATCGACCACAGCTGTGCGATCCGTCGGAGGTTCACGATGTGTGATCGGTGAATGCGCAGGAAGCGGCCGGAATCCAGCACGGTTTCAATCGTGTTCATGGGCACGTGTAGCAGATGGGCCGCCGGGCCTGCGTGCAGGCGAACGTAGTTCTGGAAGGCTTCGATCCAATCCACCTCATCTACCGGCACAAAAACCGTGCGCTCGCCGGACCGGACCGCGAATCGCTCGGGCTGCCGGGGCGGATTTGCGACCACATCGAGCATCGTCCGCACTTGTCGTGTAGCGTCCTCATGTGGCACACCTCTCAGCCTGTCCAGGGCTCGCCTGAAGGCCACGCCGAATCTCTCCTCAGTGACCGGTTTAAGCAGATAATCGAGGGCGGCGATCTCGAAGGCCAGGATTGCATACTGATCGTGCGCAGTCACGAAGATCACCGGCGGCATGCGCTCCGCTCCAATGGTATTGACGACGGCAAAGCCGTCGGTTCTCGGCATCTGCACGTCGAGAAACACCAAGTCCGGCTTCTGCTCGCGAATGAGGGCGATTGCCTCTCGCCCGTTTCGCGCCTCCAGGATGGAGGCAGCTTGCGGTTGGCGGCCGAGCAGCAGCGTCAGCCCCTCGCGGGCCAGCGGCTCATTATCCACCACAAGGACTTTCAATTGCATGCTTCGCCCTCGGGGGGGACCGTTCGGATCGGCAACGTGATCGTGACGCGCACGCATCGTGTTGCCGACTGCTCGAC
>Ga0134128_10011796_pt1 | contig 10429 bp, 10 predicted proteins | sample KB31754_FD_96462 | JGI IMG/M metagenome (GOLD analysis project Ga0134128, IMG submission 96462) | Terrestrial soil microbial communities with excess Nitrogen fertilizer from Kellogg Biological Station, Michigan, USA - KB3-175-4 | ecosystem: Environmental > Terrestrial > Soil > Unclassified ...
AGGTGATCAAGGCAAAGGTGGGGGCAAGATTCCTGCCCTCAGCGGTACGAAATAAGCGGCCTTTTCGGACGACAGGGCCGAGAGTGGTCGTCGATTCGCGCGGGTATGTGCTCATCGTGGCTAATCCAGAGAGACCAGAATTTTCGTGAATCGTGACGGATTTTCGCTCCACGAACGCAATGCACCTGCCGCTTCGTGAAGAGGAACGACCAGGCTTACAAACTGATCCACAGGGAATTTCCGGCCCTCGAGGAGGCGGATCACCGAGTGAAAATCTTCCGGCTGAGCATTCCTCGACCCTAGAACATCCAATTCCTTTTGCACGAATAGCTTGGTCTCGTAGCTCACGAGTTCTTTGGCATAGCCGATGTAAACGACCCTGCCAGTAAAAGAAACCTCTTCAACTGCCGCTCGAAATGTTGCCGCCCTACCAACCGCTTCGATTACAACGTCCGGCCCACGCCCCTCCGTCAGTTCCACCAAACGATCATGCACCGACTCCCGTTGGCCGTTAATTGCGTGAGCGCCGCCTGCTGCGCGTGCAAGTTCCAGCTTTTCGTCGTCCACGTCGATGCAGATCGTCCGCGCACCGCGAGAACTCGAAGCAGCTATGGCGCCCAGACCCACTCCGCCACAACCCATCACTGCGACAGTGTCGTCGGCGGTGATCCGTCCGCGTGATACCGCGTGAAATCCGACTGTCAACGGTTCAATCAGGCACAATTCCTTCGTCGTGAGTTTTGCCCGATACAATTTCTCGGGCGGCATCACGATGAATTCGGTGAGGGCACCGTCCCTTTGCACTCCGAGAGTCTGGTTGAATTGGCAGGCATTCGGACGTCCCCTGCGGCACGATGCGCATTTGCCGCAGCTTGTATACGGAAAGATAGCCACGTCCGTCCCCAGAGAGAGCCTGCCATCTCCGCCGTCGCCTTGCACGACCGTAGCCGACACTTCATGCCCCGGAATCCGCGGAAAAGTCACCAGCGGGTTCACACCGCGAAAGGAATTCAAATCGCTTCCACAGAGGCCTACCATCCGGATCTTCAGCAAGATGTCTCTGCCGCCCCCCACTGGTTCGGGAATCGTCTCGATCGATCCCTGCCCTGGCTTGTGAAGTATTAGTGCCTTCATGTGGATCGCATCTCCTCGGGGACTGGCGATCAAGGCCGCCTTTTTGGAGCTCTTCGGCGAAGACCCCTCAAATTCATCGCGGCCCGGAGCCGCTGCTCGCCCTGAGCATTCCAATATCCGCAGTCCAGTTCGAAAAACACCGATGTATACGGAATTCGCATGTTGGTTTTGATTACTAGCACTCGAAACAACTCGCCAGCGCGATCGAGCTTCGCGATGATCTCTTCGTGTGGAAGGACGCGTATCTCGGATCCGCTGAGCAGGCTTCCGAGCCTTTCCCGGTATGAGCTGATGCCCGGGGCGTCCTCCTCACGTACGAAGGCCAGTTCCTCGTCGGTATAAATGTTCGGTTTGATGTGCTTGCATACGCCGAGAATGACGGACGTGCGTTGCAACACCGTGGTTTGTTCTTCATCGGCAATAATGGTTTCGATTGCTGACCTGGACTGTGCCGGGTATGCCGAGTCGGCGATGACGAGCCAGTTGCGATGACCGTAGAGTTGCAGGCAATCTTTAAGAATCTCTTCCCAGTTTGGCTTCATTGCGGGATCAATTCCTCATCTGAGCAGACGGCAACTTTGCCACACTTACCGGAGGCCATGAGGGCATACGCCTCTGCAGCATCCTCAAGGCCAAAGCGGTGCGTGATGATATCAGCAGGGTGCAGATTCCAGCACACGAGGCGCTCGACCAATTCCTCCATCAGCCAGGTCGAAGTCACCCAGGACCCATAGATGGTCTTCTGGTCGTGAATGATGTCGGGGGAGGGATTGAACTCTACGGTCCCGCCTTCGCCCACGAAAGCAATTTTTCCCCATTTGCGAGTGGCTCGAATCGCTGTAGCGCGGGCTGCTGCATTGGCAGAGCAGTCCAGCGCGCGCTCCACACCGGCCCCCCGGGTCAGTTGCTTGATCTGAGTGACGTTATCTGGGCCAGCGGTTCGAACGAAGTCACATAGTCTAAGAGACTCTGCCAACTCCAGGCGCTCCTGGACAACGTCAATTCCGATAATCATCGGAGCGCCGAGTTTGCGGCACAAGGCGGCAGCTGCCAGCCCAACCGGCCCGAGTCCGGTGATGAGCACGGAATGGTTGCCATTCACCCCAACCTTTTCAATGGCCTCGTACACTGTTCCGAAGCCGCATGCTACCTGGGCGCCGTCTGCGTAAGAAAGCTCGTCGGGAAGCGCGATGAGGTCCTTCTCTTCCGCAATCATGTAGTCGGCCATTCCGCCATCGCGCTGCCAACCGTAGGCACGCCGGTATTTCTCGTTGGTGCAGGAGATCATGTATCCACGCCGACAATCGTTGCAAACTCCGCAGCCGGAAATGTGATAAACAATCACCCGGTCGCCCGCAGCAAAGCGCCGACAGCCTGGGCCCACCTCCACGATTTGACCGCTGGGCTCGTGGCCGGCAATCACTCCTTGATAACCCTCAGGCCCTTTCCCGAGGTGCTCGTGGTAGATGCAACGGATATCGGAACCGCAGATAGTTGAGGCTTTCACCCTGAGCAGAACCTCGCCGTGCCCGGGGCGAGGCATCGGCAGGGTGCGGAGATCAACTCTACGGTTGCCGGGGAGAAACGCGGCTCGCATGCTCTGTTCCATGGTCTTCCCACTCGAGTTCACAGCGGAGTTATCTCACCATTCAAGTCCCACAGGTCCTCCCAGGACTGTCCATCCTTCCAGAGAAATACCTGACCTTTGATCAGCCGACAATTGCGGTCGATGGTGCTGATTTCATGCATTTCCCCTTCGGTTAATGGCTCGCTCACGAGGCCTGCGAGATTGCCGAGATAATGGTCTCGGTTGGTCGAAAACGGAATGGGTACCTGGCCGCGCTGGGCCGCCCATTTAATGCAGACGACAGCCGGATGCACTCCCAGGCGGTTGGCAATCTTGACAATCACCGGGTCCTGAGTTGGTACGGTATCCTCGGCAGTACGATCTCGCTCGGGCCGTCCGGGCGAACCGACGGGGCAATATCCGACCGGTATCAGGCCGTTTGATCGGACAAAATCGAATAGCTGGGGTTGCTGAAAATGCGGGTGCAGTTCCATCTCATTTACCGCGGGCTTGATGCGAGCGTCGCGCAAGAGAAGCTTGAGTTTGGGGACCGTCATGTTCGAAGTCCCTATGTGACGAACCAACCCCAGGTCGACTAATTCCTCCATCTTTCGCCAGGTTTTCATGAATTCAGCGTGGATATAAGGTTTCGCGTCCTTGCTGCGCGACGATACGTCGCATCCGGGTGGGTGGAAATTCGGGAACGGCCAATGCACCAGGTAGAGATCCAAATAACTGAGTCTGAGGTCCGTGAGCGACTTTCGACAGGAAGCGATTACGTCGTTTTCGCCATGTTTGTCATTCCACAACTTCGAAGTGATCCACAGTTCCCCGCGTTCAAGATGCCTTCTTACTACCTGCTCGAGTGCATATCCAATCTCGTGTTCGTTGGCGTAGACAGATGCACAATCGAAGTGCCGATACCCGAGCGCCGCCGCATCTTCCACTGCCGCCGCAACTTGACCTGCCGTGACATGGTCCGAGCCGAAGGTTCCCAAACCGATTCCTGGCATCCGGGCACCGGTATACAGAGTCCGCTGGGGTACAAGAGCCAGATCGACATACCCGTTAATCAATGGTCCTGACGCGCTTTGAACTTTCATCCTGATTCCTTATGACTCCGTGATCGGAATCTCGAGTCTTCCGAGCTGTGTTCGCAGTGCCCCCAAGGCACGAACAAGGGATGGGTATTCAAAAAATTACGATAATCGGTACAGTTAGCGATGTCAACAGAAAGACAGCGCTCTGCCAAAAAGCAATTCCTGGGCACGAGAAGATCGCAGTTTTAAGGGAAAGTCGTTGGGCTTTTTCGCTAAAGTCATCGAAAACAGAGATCGCTGCCTTAGGGTTTTCGATATACTGAATAACGATCATGAGCACGCGAATGAAGGACATTGCCAGAGACCTTGGGGTATCGCTGATCACGATTTCCAAGGTCCTCCGCAATCATCCTGATGTAGGAGACGAGACTCGCGAGCGAGTTCTAGCCCGCGTTAAAGAGCTTGATTATCGCCCCAACCTGGCAGCACGCAGCCTGGTTACGGGACGCACGTATCTGGTCGGGTTGGTTGTTCCGGACCTGCTTCATCCGTTCTTTGCAGAAATTGCTAAGTCTCTTTCCGATGTTTTGCGGGAGAGCGGCTACTATCTGATCATCTCTTCCTCCGAGGAAGACCAGAATCTTGAGGAAGAGGAGATTAATCATCTCCTGGCACGTAGGCTAGATACATTGGTCATCGCCTCATGCCGTTCGACCGTCGACCTCTTCTTCCGAATTGAGAAGCAACAGACGCCTTACGTGTTGATCGATCGAAGTCTGCCGGGACTTTCGGCAAACTTCGTGGGCGTGGATGACGAAGCGGTCGGAATGCTTGCCACACGGCACTTAATCGATGTCGGCTGCAAAAACATCGCGCACATTCGTGGGCCGGAAACCAGTCCAGGTATTCGTCGCATGGACGGATACAAACGCGCATTGGTACAAGCAGGTCTTAAGGTTCCTGATAACTTCATCATCGCCGAACGGAAGGGCGATGTGGGAACGAAAGAGCGCGGGGCCGAGGCCATGGACCAGCTCTGGAGTTTGAAGCCGAGACCTGATGGGGTGTTCTGCTTCAATGACCCGCTGGCGATGGGCGCTATGAATTACGCGCTTGATCACGGAATACGCATCCCAGAAGACATTGCGGTCATTGGCTGCGGGAATCTTCATTATGACGATTCTCTCCGCGTTCCACTTTCCAGCATCGACCAGCATAGCCGAAAAATCGGAGAGGAAGCCGCGCGTCTTGCCCTCAGAATTCTGAACTCGAAAGTACCCCTCAAGTCTGAAACGGTTGTGCTGCAGCCAGAATTAATAGTGCGCAGGTCGACCCAACGCCGCGCACCGAAACATGCGTCTTCAAAAACAAAACGACGGGCTTAGCACATGCCTTCTACAGTCAAGCCGGGAACAATGCGCTCTCCCTGTCAGCATCCGCGCATTAGCGCCAGGAGCTTCTTGCCGCCCGGATTACTCCACGTTAGGCTCTGCTTTGTCGCGGACGATCTCCTCGAATCCAAGAGGGGCTGAACTTTGCCACGGCGCGCCACATTGTTGCTGGACCATCTAGCATTTTCGGAGAGATTTCGGTACAGTTAACGATACTTGCCGTGCCGAGCAGCTCTGCGATAAACATGCACTGGACGTCATCTTTCGTCCTCTCGGATGGGCGAGTAAAAGCCGGCGAATATCCGCATGGATCGTAGAACCTTCCTGGCGTCCAGTGGGGCCGCGGCATTCAGCACTCTCGTGCCGTGCATCTCCCGTTTTCTCCCCGCCTCAAATACCTCCGAGACGTTGGCGTGGGAAGTGAATGATCTCATCTTCTCGTTCGAAGTAACGGCTGGAAAATTGCGCGCAAAGCGTGTTGCCCCGGCAGGCATTGTAGCGTCAGGACCTGACAATTCTTCCGGTGTCGAAATCGCACTGCAATGCAGCGGAGAAAATTCTCCCGATCAAGGCATGAAATCCGGAATGGGGCAGCCAGGCTCCCGGTTGCTTTTTGCAGGAAGGCGGGAGGAGGCCACGCACGGAGGCAAGCGCCTAGTCTGCATGCATACGGACCCGGTCTTGAAGTTAAGCGTGGAATCCGTCTATGAAGCCTTTGACGGAATTCCAGTAGTCCGGCGTTATTCGCGGGTCACCAACAAGGGTGCTTCACCTGTCGGTCTCGAGTTCTTGAGCTCTGCCATGCTTCACGGGCTTGCGGCTCCGCAGGAATACGACCGCGAACTCCGCATCCATCTTGCTCAGAATAGCTGGATGGCTGAGGGACAGTGGCATACCTTCCGGCCTTCAGAAATGGGCTTCGTCGAAAACGATCGGACAAGCTGGTCGCAAGCGCAGGCAGGAAGCGTCGGCAGTTGGTCCACTGAGCGGTATTTGCCCATGGCCATGGCAGAAAACACGAGGCTCGGGCTGACCTGGTTCTGGCAGATTGAACATAACGGATCATGGTATTGGGAAATCTCCAATGTCTCGGCTCGCGATAACTACGCCGACAACGTCTACGCGTATCTCGGGGGTCCTGACGATGTTCACGCCGCGGCGTGGAAGAGTTTGAAACCTGGCGAAACCTACGAGACTGTTCCTGTGGCGGTAGGATGCGTGCGCGGCGGGTTCAGCGACGCGGTCGAGTCATTGACACACTACCGGCGCCTCGCGTGTCTAACGCCCCACAAGGATAATTCGCGATGCCCGGTGATTTTCAACGACTACATGAATTGCCTTTGGGGCGACCCGACCGAAGCGAAAGAGTTCCCGATGGTCGCTGCCGCTGCAAAAGCGGGTTGCGAATACTTCGTAATCGATGCCGGATGGTATGCGGACCTGCATGAGGACTGGAGTCCGACCATCGGGGGATGGCAGCCTTCGTTAACACGATTTCCCCACGGCCTGAAGTTTGTTCTGGATCAGATCAGACAGGCCGGAATGGTTCCGGGACTGTGGCTCGAGCCCGAGGTTGCCGGAGCCAAGTCGCTGCTCGCGCAAAAGCCGGACCACTGGTTCTTCGTGCGTCACGGCAAACGAGTGTTGAAGAATTCGCGGTTTCTGCTCGATTTTCGCAATCCCGAAGTACGGGCTTACCTGGACCAGGTGATCGCAAGACTTGTAAATGATTATGGTGTCGGCTACATCAAAATGGACTACAACGTCGATTCGCTGCAAGGGACTGAGATCAGTGCCGACAGCTTCGGCCAAGGCTTGCTCGAGCATAACCGTGCGCACCTGGCCTGGTTGGAGGAGATCCTCAAGCGTTATCCTGACCTGGTGATTGAAAACTGCGGCAGCGGAGGTGGACGCATGGACTACGCGATGCTCAGCCATCTCCAGGTACAGTCCATGACCGACCAGGAAGATTATCTGAAGCTTCCGATGATCCTGGTCGGTGCGTCAGCCGCCGTTTTGCCGGAACAGCTCGCAATCTGGTCTTACCCGCTGGCGAAGGCGGATGCCGATCAAGCCAGCTTCAACATGATCACAAGTATGATGTGCCGCATTCACCAGAGCGGCCGTCTCGATTCGCTTACCCCCGAAGCATTAGCACAGGTAACCGAGGGTATTAGGGTTTACAAAGAGTCTCTCCGTAAGCACATTCCCACCGCGGTTCCATTTTATCCGCTCGGCACCTCTGACGTTACCGATTTCAAGACGCCGGTCGCTCTGGGTATGCGCTCGCCGCAGCAGACTCTGGTCGCAGTCTGGAGGATCGACGGTCCAGCCATAACCAAAGTACCTTTGGCGAGCCGGGAAGCAAGACTCCTTTATCCCATTGATCTCGGCGTGAAGGTCACGGTCGCGGACGGCACATTGAACATTGAGTTCCCAAGAAGCCATATGGCGTGCCTTGTCCAAACCTAAGACTCGATATGCGATATCGCGATACGTGCTAATCTTGCGAACGATCCAATATGTGTGGCTACGAACCCGCCAGCGTCGATGCGTCCCGCCGGGGCCACTCGTTCGTTCCGACATCCATGAACTCTTCTAGAACGTTACCCAGCACCGCTAAGCATCGACAGTCGGGTCTGTCCCGGTACGAAAGAGCCACTCTTTCCACTTGGTTCCATGTGAGAGTGCGGGAGGGTCTCCCGTTGCACCTGAACTCACGAACAGGGCATTGATGTTTTCATGGGACCCGGTTTTGCTTATGGCTTCGCCGACAATTTTGCAGACCGCTCTTGGCAATCGATTCCGAGGCGTGAAAGAGTTTAACGTGCTTCCGCAGCCCTCAGTTCTAGTTTTTGTCCGTCTCCGGTTGTAAGGAAAGTAAAACGCTGCGGATCGTCGGTGTAACAGGCAAACGCCGATCCGAGAGCGTCATTCGTCGTCGGCTTGCCATTAACTTTAGCCTGATCGTATGTGGCAATCTCGTGGCCCTCCAAATCCACAATCTTCATTAGCAACTCCCCAGTCTGTGGGTGGTAGAAGAGCACCGCGATTCGACTACCCGCGACGTGCATTTCTGCCGGCTTGAAGTTTTCATCTCCCGGATCGACCAAGAAACGACGAACTACTCCACCGCCCGGCGACAGTGCATAGAAAATCGTCGGTGTAACCCATCTCATCAGATAAACATTACCGTCGGACGCAGCTTGCGACTGACCGAACTCAATCGCAAAATTCGACGACGGGTTTGTCGAGGAGCTGACACGCGAGTCCCCAGAAGCCGCCATGTCCCGCAGCGTATCGTCATCCTCCAGTTTCACCTCCTTCAACAGAGTCCCGTCGGAAGAGAAGATGGCAGTAAATGGCCACACAAATCTCTTTTCGTTCTTATCGTATTCAAGCCCGGAGACCAAAAGATTGCCGGATGCAAAAACCGCTAACGTTGACGGTATCCATGCAAACCCCGGCTGCAACTTGATTAAAGATTTGTACGAACCATCGGATTTGTAGACCATCACGTATCGAGTGATTTCCTCCGGTAAGACGAATTCATATAGCTCCCCGCTGGGACTGATCGCATAGTCACCAACGCCGATTATTTTCATCTCAGGGTTTGCATTGGGTTGAAAAAGAGCAACGCGTTCTCCCTTGGCGTTTAACTTTCTGATACCGGAGGTGCCAAATTGCTCGCTTTGCAGGTAAAGGTTCCCGTCATTGTCACAAGTTATCGGCAGGTCAAATGAGTTTGCCACCTCTGTCGAAGCTACAACCGTTCCTGTAGGGACAAGGTGACCTGCTGATGGCGGTTTGGTTCCACTCTTCGCGTCACGTCGTCGCTCAGACGGGGCAAACGATTGTGCCGAACAGTTCACAATCAACGCACCAAGGACTAAGAAAAGCAACGAGCAACGAAGGTTGCACATGGCTCACAAACCTCCTAATTGTTTGTAGCTTTGTGGCGCTCCATCTGCTATCACAGCGTAAGTATGAGCGCACCTATCCGGAACGTAACGAAGGCCCGGCATGCGGTAAACAACGCCAACAAGTGGGGCTCCTCTCGTTCGAGACTGGCCGTTCGTGGCAAGATGGGTTCGTGCTAGGTCGCCGCATATCCCTCCGTGACAATCGCCACTACCATCCGGGTAAATAACCGCTGAGTGGTATCTATAGTTACAGCATTGGCCACCACCGCCGTTCGGGTTGCAATCACCCGACACACAGCCAATGGCGCATGAGGAATACGAGTAGAAAACGCCAACGCAGCCGGGGCATGGCACGGTATGGTCAATGTACGCCCAACACAATGCCGACGACTGGGAGGGAGCAAAAACCAACAACAGAAATGCTAACAAAATAGTGCTCATGGTGATTTTCATACTTTCTCCGTTCGCACAACATGGCCAATATTCACATATTTAACAATTTGTCAAAAAACTTTTGCTTGTTTTGTTCTGGAATTAGAAAAACAATTCTTGGGGCAAATATAGAGGCATACCTAACGAAAACGAAAATTTGCGCAGCGAAATTGTTCAGCGAGAGTAAACTGAAGATTCCATTGGTTTTCAAAGTTTCTTGGTCGCTTCTGACAGGAGCCTTTCATAGACGGGGTAGATGCGCTCGAATAAACTCGCATACGTCTTTTCCCCGAACCCTTCAAGTTCAACGGGCAATTCCCCCTCAATACTGCTTACTTCTTTCTTGAGTCGAAAGTAAACCATGAAATCCTTAACCGTGAACAGTTCACCCTCTTCTGCATTGGCTACTTCATCCAACAGATCGATTGCGACTTCTTTCGATGACGCACCGACAGCAGAAAAGTCACCATTCTGCCAACGACAGATGAATAGTGGCATTGTCAACTCCCGTTGCAATTATAGAATGAGACTCACTTCGCACACGGCTCATGCTGCCTCGTGGAACCATCCGGGTGTGCTAGCGGTTTCAGGCCAGACCGGGTGATTGGGCCGGTCCGCTAACTCGGAAACATCGGCCATAATACCCCGTCAAGCGTAGCCCGATTCCCACGATCCAGCCGCAGCAGGGTTCGAACCACGAGGAGAAGCGTAAAATGACCTCATGGATGAGATTAAAGCAAATTTGGTCGCGCTGATTGAAGCGGATGCTGACAATGCCAGAACACGCGCCCATCGATTGCGCCTACTTGCAAAGTTCACCGTAGGTGATGAAAAGCAAATGCTTTTACAAGCAAATCACGAAGAAAGTTCCGCTAAAACGTATGAGGCGATTGCCCAGCGGATGCGAAAGGAATTTGGGCTATGAAACTGAAAGTCCTCAGC
>Ga0134128_10011797_pt1 | contig 10429 bp, 11 predicted proteins | sample KB31754_FD_96462 | JGI IMG/M metagenome (GOLD analysis project Ga0134128, IMG submission 96462) | Terrestrial soil microbial communities with excess Nitrogen fertilizer from Kellogg Biological Station, Michigan, USA - KB3-175-4 | ecosystem: Environmental > Terrestrial > Soil > Unclassified ...
CGAAGTCCCCTTTCTTCTCGCGCACCACCGGCGCCAGCACGGAGAAGCGCTCGCCCTCGGGAAGCTCCAGCACCCGGTCCACCATCTGCTGGATGGTCTGCGAGGCGATCGGCTGGCCGCAGTGCCAGCAGTGGACGGTGCCGATCCGCGCCCAGAGCAGCCGCAGGTAGTCGTAGATCTCCGTCGCCGTCCCCACGGTCGAGCGCGGGTTGCGCGAGCCGGTCTTCTGTTCGATCGAGATGGCCGGCGACAGCCCCTCGATCGAGTCGACGTCGGGCTTGTGCATCTGGTCGAGGAACTGCCGCGCGTAGGCCGACAGCGACTCGACGTAGCGGCGCTGCCCCTCGGCGTACAGGGTGTCGAAGGCCAGCGACGACTTCCCCGAGCCCGACAGCCCGGTGATGACCACCAGCTTGTCGCGCGGGATCTCGACGTCGATGTTCTTGAGGTTGTGCTCGCGCGCGCCCTTGATCTTGATGCCGTGGGTCTTCTTCATGCTGCCGGACGGATCCGTGACGCGCGCCGAAAAGACCAGACAGGCAAGCCGGACGCGCAGCCAGAGCGGATTGCGACCGCCTATACCCTATCACGGGTGGCAAGCCCCAAACCGGCTAAGCTCGTCGGGCCATGAGCCAAACCGGTCACGACGTTGACGCGCGGCCTCAGCAGACGTTGGGCGCGGTGGTCGTTGCTCTCTTGTACGTCCTGGCGCTGGCGGCCTGCTCCAGCACCGCCGCTCGAATCGAAGGATTCAAGGCCGGGCGACTGCAAACGCGCGCCACCGCCGACCTCAAGCGGGGGATGAACTTCGGCGACGCGATGGACGCGCCCAACGAAGGGGACTGGGGGTGGACGCTCTCGGCGTCGGACTTCGCGGCGGTGCGCGCGGCCGGGTTCGATCACGTGCGGGTGCCGATGCGGATCTCGTCGCACGCCGACGCCAAGCCGCCCTACGCGATCGAGAAGCGGTTCCTGCATCGGATGGATTGGGCCGTCGACCAGGCGCTGTCGAACGACCTGGGGATCATCGTCGACATGCACCACTACCAGCCGATGATGGCGGCGCCCAAGGTGCACGCCGACCGTCTGGTCGGGCTCTGGCGGCAGATCGCCACCCACTACCGCGGGATGCCGCGCGCGGTGGTCTACGAGGTGCTGAACGAGCCGACCGACAAGCTGACGGCCGAGGTCTGGAACCCCGTCCTGGCGCGCGCGGTGGCCGCCATCCGGGCCATCGATCCCGAGCGGGTGATCATCGTCGAGGGGGCGCACTGGGCCTCGGCCAAGGATCTGCGCGACACGCTGCAGGTCCCGACCGGCGATCCCAACCTCGTCGCCAGCTTTCACATGTACGCGCCGATGTACTTCACGCACCAGGGGTTCAGCTGGATGGAGCCCTGGTACCAGACGCGCGGCGTGACCTTCCCCGGCCCGCCGGCGGCGCCGGTCGCGCCGGTGGCCGCCGCCGACGCCCACGCGGAGGGGCACGATTTCTTCCAGCGCTACAACAGCGAGCCCGCGGCGACCAACCCCGGCGGCCCGGCCGCCATCATCGAACAGATGGAGATGGCCGAGGCGTTCGCCAAACGGACCGGGATGCGCGTCTACCTGGGCGAGTTCGGCGCCGGCGTCAACGCCGACGTCGCCTCGCGCGGGCGCTGGGTCAGGACCGCGCGGACGGAGGCGGAGAAGCGCGGCTTCGGCTGGGGCTACTGGGACTTCTGCCGCAACTTCGCCGCCTACGCGCAGCTCGGCTTCGCGGGGAAGTGGATCCCCGAGATCAGGGCGGCGCTGCTCGACTGAGCGCGACCGGGCGGGCGCGGCTCCGGTCTTCTGCCGACGGCGTCGCGCGCGACGGAAGCGCGCCTTACGGCCGTCCCCTCAGGCGAAGGATCGCGCGCTCACCGTCGGAACGCACAGTTTCTTTCCACGCCGGACGCGCGAACGGCGGAAGCGACGGGACCGCCCGGGCGGCATGAAACGTGCGAGCGTCCCGGGGACCGCGCCGCGCCCGACGGGCGGCGCTTCCCCCACGCGAGACGAGACGAGAGGAGAGATCCATGAAAACGTTCCTGTGTCTGGGTGTGCTGGCCATGCTGGTCGGCTGCGACGGTTCGAGGGTGGAGCTCGAGTCGGCGAAGACGAACGTGGCCAACTTGACCCGGGAGCGCGACGACCTCAAGGTTCAGGTCGCCACGCTGCAACAGCAGCTCACCACCTCGAAGGCCGATCTGGCCAAGGCGAAGGCGGCGGAGCCGCCCTCGGTCGAGAAGGACACCAAGCCGACCATGGCTGCCAAGAGCAGCCCCGCCGACAGCTCGACCGCGGCGAAGGCGGCGAAGGCGGCGAAGGCGGATAAGCACGCCCACAAGTCCTGACCAGGCCTCGGGACCGGCGTCACCGATCGGGCCGTCGGGCGCGCCGGTCCTTTACCCCGCTGTAACCGCCGGCCCGCGACATCGCGGGCTCGCTTTGGCTGGCATCTTGCCTCTATCGAGGAAGGGGGGCAGAGCAGAGGCGATGTCGGCGCGGTGGTTGTTGCTGATCGGTGCGGCGGTCTGGGGGCTCGGCGGCAGGGCCTGGGCGGAGCCGCCCTCGACGGGTCTCAACGGGCTCGATCGCGAGCTCGGATCGACCGGTCGAATCGGTGTCTACGCGCCCCGGTCCTCCACCCCCATCGAGCCGGCGCCGAAGGAGGCCGACACGGCGGCCCGCGCGCCCGAGGTGCCGGCCGACGACGACGACCACGAGGCCACCGAGCCTAAAGACGCCGTCACCGCCGTCCTCTCCGAAGAGGAGTTCCACCGGACCGACGCCCCGGTGGCCGGCTGCCGCGTCGAGGTCGCGCGCCGTCGGCAGATCTCGCCGAGTAAGCTGGCGGCGAAAGAGGTGGTCGTGCACTTCACGGTGCAGGCGAACGGGCACGTGCGTGAGGCGGAGGCGGTCTCGGCCCCCGGCACCGACCTGGAGATCGCCGCCTGCGCGAAGCGCGTCGTCAGCGAGTGGGTCTTCGCCAAGCACACCGGCCGCGACATCGCGGCGCAACGGACCTATCACTTTCAATAACCGGCCGCGGCTTCGCTCAGCGCGCGGTGGCCTGGGCCAGATCGAGCGCCGCCAGGAAGCTCTGCGCGCGGGCGCGGCCCAGGCCCGCGATGTCGTAGGCGGTGCCGTGATCGGGCGAGGTGCGGACGAACGGCAATCCGAGCGTCAGGTTCACGCCGTCGTCGAAGTGCAGCAGCTTGAGCGGGATGAGACCCTGGTCGTGGTAGAGCGCGACGACGGCGTCGTACGCGCCGCCGGCCGCCTGGCGGAACACCGAGTCGGGGACCAGCGGTCCATCGACCGTCGCCACCAGCCCGGCCGACGCCAGCCGGGCGCGCGCCTTTTCGATCGCCGGCTTGACCAGGCGCTCTTCCTCGTCGCCGAAACGCCCCGCCTCGCCGGCGTGCGGGTTGAGCCCGGCGACCGCCACGCGTGGCGCCGCGATCCCGAAGCGGCGGGCGAGCCCCTCGGCCGTCAGCCAGATCGTGGAGGCGATCCCCTCGCTGGTCAGCAGGCGCGGCACCTCGGCCAGCGGGACGTGCGTGGTCGCCACCGTCACGCGCAGCCGGGGACCGGCGAGCATCATGGCGAACTCAGACACGCCGGCGCGCGCGGCCAGGTACTCGGTGTGGCCGGGGAACTTGAACCCCGCGCGTCCGATCCATTCCTTCGAGATGGGAGCCGTCACCAGCGCCGCGACCTCGCCCGCCAGCGCCGCGTCGACCGCGGCCGTCAGGTAGGCCAGCTGCGCGCGCCCCGAGACGTCGTTCGGCCTTCCCGGCGTGACCTCGTCGTCGGCGAGGTGCGTGGCCGCGTAGACGCGCGCGCGTGGCGACGCGACGCCGGCGACGCCGGCGACTCCCACGATCTTGGCCGCCCGGGCCAGCACGCCCTCGTCGCCGAACACGACGACCTCGAGGTCCGGCCGCTCGGCCAGCGCACGGACGACGATCTCCGGCCCGATCCCGGCGGGGTCGCCCAAAGAAATGGCGATGGGCCGGGTCACGGCGCCTACAGCTTCATCGCCTTGAGCCGCTCGACCGCCTCGGCCAGGCGCGCCTTGTCCGCGCAGACCGTCAGGCGCACGAACCCCTCGCCGGCGGCGCCGAACCCGGTGGCCGGCGTGGCGACGACGCCCGCCTCGCCGAGCAGCCGCGCGGCGAACTCGATCGAGGTCATCCCCTTGGGGTTCGCCACCAGCGTGTAGAAGCTGGCCTTGGGCGTCAGCACGTCGAAGCCGGCCTTGCCGAGCCCGCCGCAGAGAACGTCGCGCCGCTCGCGGTAGATGGCGCGCTGCCGCGCCACGCACGCTTGATCGCCGGTCAGCGCCGCGATGCCCGCGCGCTGGACCGCGTCGAACGCGCCCGAGTCGACGTTGGTCTTCACCTGGCCGAGGCCGGCGACCAGGGCGGCGTTGCCGCAGGCCCACCCGATGCGCCAGCCCGTCATGTTGTAGGTCTTCGACAGCGAGTGGAACTCGATGCCGACCTCGCGCGCGCCCGGCGTCTCCAGAAACGACGGCGGCGGCGCCTCGTAGTACATCTCGCTGTAGGCCAGATCGCTGGCCACGATCACCTCGTTCTTCTGGGCGAACGCCACCACCTTCTCGTAGAACCCCGGCGCGGCCAGCGCGGCGGTCGGGTTGTTGGGGTAGTTGATCCAGAGGATCTTGGCCCGCCTGGCGACGTCGGTCGGGATGGCGTCCAGGTCGGGGAGAAACCCGTTGTCGCGCCGCAACGGCAGAAAGTAGGGCTCGCCGCCCGCGAACCGGGTCAGCGTCGCGTAGACGGGATAGCCGGGATCCGGGCAGAGGACCACGTCGCCCGGGTTGACGAAGGCGAACGGGAAGTGCGCGATCGCCTCCTTCGAGCCGATGACGGCGATGACCTCCTTGCCGTGGTCGAAGGTGAGGCCGAAGCGTGACTTCATGAAGTCGGCGGCCGCTTTGCGAAACGCCTCCATCCCCACGTACGACGGGTAGCGGTGCGTCCCCGGATCGCGCGCCGCCTCGGCCAGCGCCGCCACGATGTGCGGCGGCGTCGGCAGGTCGGGGTCGCCGATGCCGAGGTCGAAGAGGTCCTTGCCCTTCTTGCGCTCTTCGGTCTTGAGCGCGTCGATGCGCGCGAACAGGTAGGGGGGCAGCTCCCGGATACGATTGGCAAGCTCGATCTTCATGCCGATCTCTCTACCACGCGGGCCCGCCGGCGCGGATCTCACCCCGAGGAGAACTCTGTGGCGAGGATAGCGGCGACCTTGAGCCGGGCAGCGGGAACGTCCTTTTGGACGATGTCCCAGAGGAGCTGGACGTCGATCCCGAAGTAGCCGTGTACGATCACGTCTCGTAGGCCGGCCATCCTGCGCCACGGGACGTCCTGGTACCGTTTCCGCAACTCCTCCGGTAGGCGCTTGGTCGCTTCGCCTATGAGCTCCAAGTTTCGTGCGACGGCATCCAGGGTCTTATCGTCTTTTCGGAACTGCTCGAAGACGAGCCCGAGGGTGTAGCGGCCAATCTTGTCGCAGCACGCAACGATGTCCTCCAAGAAGAGCCTGGCATCACGCGACACGAATGAGCTCCGGTTCGATTGCCGAGCGAACGCGGTCGCGGAGTGCCGCCTCCGTCACCAAGTCGACCCGTCTTCCCAAGAGATCCTCGAGGAAGAACTTGGTGTCGAAGAACGCCTCCGACGTCACGCCTGAATCGAACGCGGCGAGGAGGTCGACGTCGCTGTCGGGCCGAGCATCGTCCCGAGCGATCGATCCGAACAGCGCCAACCTGGAGACGCCAAGGCGACGAAAATCCTCCGAATGAGATTTCAATCGCGAGACGATATCGTCCTTTCGCGGCCTTTCCTGGCCGGTGGAAGTGGGCTTCTCGTCCGGGTCGCTGACCGCGCGTCCGAGCATGTGGTCGGGCTCGATGAGCGCTTCCCAGAGCGCTGTCGCGCCCTCGTCCGGGCTGCGCGAAGAGAACCGGAACCGTGTTCGGTGTCGACGCCGTCCCACGATGAGCGCTCCGAGGCGCGCGGCCTCGAACTCGCGGAACAGATCGATGCAGGCGAGTCGGGCCTGCTTCTGGTCGAGCGGGCGGATGGGGTCACGGACCGCCGCGCGTGTAGAAGCTGTCCCGATCAGCCCATCGACCTCAACCTCATCGCGGGCGTTCTCACCGCGCAAAGGCTCGCAGAGGTCTCTCAGCGCCTCGAGCACGAGCCGCCCCGGCGTCCCGTACCTCGGGACGAACTTCCGGATGACGCCCGCAAATATGTCCTTATGTGCGCGCACCTAGACATATTACCTCGTTATTTATTGAAAACCAGGACAGAAGAATCTTAATGCTCCGCTCCGGGCAGCCTTGACTCTCCTTCCCGACCGCCTATTCTCGGCCGCTGCCATGGCGCAAGAAAACAAGGACAGTCCCAAGGGTGCGGCCGTCAAGAAGACCAAACCGGCCGGCAAGGCCGCTGCCGACAAGCCGGCCGACAAGGCGGCCTCCGCGAAGGCCAAGGGGAAGGCCACGCCGGCCGTGACCGGTGACGGGCCGACCTGCCGCGCCGACAAGTGCAAGCAGCCGGTGCGCGCCAAGGGGTACTGCCGCAAGCACTACCTCGCCTGGCGCCGCGGCGAGGTGGGCGACCACCACCGCTACAAGGTCTGCAGCAAGGAAGCCTGTCGCAAGCCGCGCACCAAGGGCGGCCTCTGCGACGAGCACGCCGGCGTCGCCGCGCCGGCCGCCGAAGGCGCCGCGCCGGCCGCTTAAGGGCGCTCGCCCTTGCAGAAGATCGTCATCCGCGGCGGCGTCCGCCTGGCGGGCGAGGTCCGGGTCTCGGGATCGAAGAACGCCGCGCTCCCTATCCTCGCATCGTCGCTGCTGGCGGGGGGCCGGTCGATCTACCGCAACGTCCCGGCGCTGGGCGACGTGCGGACGATGGGACGCCTGCTCGGGCAGCTGGGCGCCCGCTTCACCGACGTCGGACGCGGCGTGGCGCACGTCGACACCTCGGTCATCACCGAGCACGAGGCCCCTTACGAGCTGGTCAAGACGATGCGCGCCTCGGTCCTCGTGCTGGGGCCGCTCGTCGCCCGCCACGGCAAGGCGCGCGTGTCACTCCCCGGTGGGTGCGCCATCGGCGCGCGGCCGATCGATCAGCACCTCAAGGGCCTGGCGGCCATGGGGGCGCGCATCGACCTCGAGCACGGCTACGTCAACGCGCGCGCGCGGCGGCTGCGCGGGGCGACCATCGTGTTCGACATGCCGACCGTCACCGGGACGGAGAACCTGATGATGGCGGCGGCGCTGGCGCGCGGGCAGACGACGCTGGAGAACGCCGCGCGCGAGCCGGAGGTCGAAGAGCTGGCGCGCGTCCTCAACAAGATGGGGGCGCGCATCCGCGGCGCGGGGACCTCGCTCATCACCGTCGAGGGGGTCGACGAGCTGCACCCCATCGAGCACGCCGTCATCCCCGACCGCATCGAGGCCGGGACGCTGCTGGTGGCGGCGGCGATCACCCGCGGCGACGTGCTGGTGCGCGACTGCCTCCCCGAGCACCTGGAGGCGGTGATCGCCAAGCTGCGCGCCGCGGGCGCCGAGGTGACGGCGGAGGGCGACGGGATCCGCGTGCGCGGCAAGAGCGAGTTCAAGCCGGCCGACATCTCGACGCAGCCGTTCCCCGGCTTTCCCACCGACATGCAGGCGCAGTTCATGGTGCTGATGACGCGCGCGCAGGGACAGTCGGTGCTGTCGGAGACGATCTTCGAGAACCGCTACATGCACGTGCCGGAGCTGCAGCGCATGGGGGCCGACATCCTGGTCGAGGGGCGGACGGCGATCGTGCGCGGTCCGACCAAGCTGACGGGGGCCACGGTGATGGCGACCGACCTGCGCGCCTCGGCCTGCCTCGTGCTGGCGGGGCTGGTGGCCGAGGGGAAGACCGAGATTCTGCGCATCTACCACCTGGACCGCGGCTATGATCGCCTGGACAGAAAGCTGCGGGCGCTGGGTGCCGACGTTCGGCGCGCGAAGGGATCGGCGTGAAGAAGACCAAGGAGAGCACCGGCGCAGTGACGCTGACCATCGCGCTGCCGCGCGGGCGGATCCTAGACGAGGCGCTGCCGCTGTTCGCGCGCGCGGGGATCGACCTCGGCGCCGCGGACAAGGCCCGCGCCGGCCGGCGGCTCATCATCCCCATCCCGGAGCACGACCTGCGCGTCCTCATCGTGCGCGACACCGACGTGCCGGCCTACGTCGAGCACGGCGCCGCGCACCTGGGGATCGCGGGGCGCGACGTGCTCGAGGAGCAGGACCGGGACCTCTACGAGCCGCTCGACCTCGGAATCGGCCGCTGCCGGATGGTGGTCGCCGAGCCAGAGGACCGGCCGGTGGACGAGAACGCCCAGGTCCACCTCCGCTACGCCACCAAGTTCGCGGAGATCACCCGGCGCCACCTGCAGGCGCGGGGCACCGTGGCGGAGATCATCAAGCTCTACGGCTCGATCGAGATCGCGCCGCTGGTCGGCCTGGCCGACCGGATCGTCGACTTGGTGTCGTCCGGTGAGACGCTGCGCCAGCACCGCCTGCGCGAGGTGGAGACGATCCTCGAGGTGAGCGCCCGGCTTTGCGTCGGCCGCGCGGCGGCCAAGCTTCACGGTGACCGCATCGACGACCTGGTTCGCCGGCTGCGGTCGGTCAGCCGCGCGAGCTAGCGCCGCGAACCTGGGCAATCCAGGGACAAAATGGCAGAGTCCGAGGGAGGTTCCCGCCAGACGGGCACCGAGTGGCCGTCGATCCGCGACACGGAGGCCTTCTCCGCCAGGGCATCTTCCTTGCACCACGACGCACCGACCTGAAGCAGACGGAAGGGAACGCATGCTGGAAAGCAGACCACTCAGATCGATCCTCGCCATGGTCGCCCTGGGGACGTCGATCGTGGTCGGCGGCAGCCGAGCCCAGGCCCAGACGGCCGGAACGGGCGGGACCACCGGAACGGGCGGGACCAGCGGAGCCGCCCAGCCGTTCGTGGGGGACGACTTTTTCGTCGCCATCAACGGACCCGACGGCAATCGCCTGACGACGGCGGACGAGTCGCGCTTCTTCAACCTGGCCCGCTGCAACTGTCAGGTCCCGGTCGCGATCAACGTGGCGCTGTTGCAGTCGGGGCTCGGCAAGCGCGCCGCCGTCACCGCCCAGACCGGGACGGTCTCGATCGTCCTCGGGTCGGGCTGCAAGACCCGCGATGCGGTGGCCACCGGGACACCGCTCGGGACCTGCAAGCTTCTGGACACGGAGTCGGTCGTCACGTTCTTGAGTCAGACGCAGCTCACCTTCCCGACGGACGCCCAACAGCTCAGCGTCTCCTACGGCGTCCCGACGGCCGACGGCGGGGCGTCCGGCAGCTGTGTGGCGCCGAACGGTATGGCGTTCACGCAGGTGATCAACGTGAACTTCGACTTCGATGGCGACGGCGAGATCGACCTCTCCGTCCCGGACGAGACGATCGTCGACCTGGCGCCGCCGCCCGCGCCGGCCGGCGCGACGATCCAGCCGGGCAGCGAGGCGCTGGTGCTGGGCTGGACCGCGGTCAGCGCGTCCGACCTCGCCGGCTATCAGATCCTCTGCAGCCGCGCCGACCAGTACCAGGTGTTCACGGAGACGGCCACCGCCGGCGGCGGCGCGACGGGCCCCTTCACCGCTGCCTTCGTGAGCTGCCCGTCGGCGCGCACGGGGACGGGCGTCGAAGGGCTGGATCCGACCTTCGTCTGCTCGCCGCTGCTGTCGGCCGGCGCGACCTCGGCCCGGATCGCCGTGCTGCAAAACGGCATCACCTACGCCGCCGCGGTGGTGGCCGTAGACGAAAGCGGCAATCCCAGCGAGTCTCCGGTCGGATTCGGAACGCCGCTCCAGACTTTCAGCTTCTACGACACCTACCGCCAGGGAGATCCGTCCGGCGGCGCCGCCGGTGGACTCTGCGCCGTCGGCCCGGCCCGGCCGCCGCTGAAGCAGACGTTGGGCGGGCTCTCCCTGTTCGCGGTGGTGGCCGCCGGGCTGCTCGGGCGACGGCGCCGCAAGTAGCCGCTGCCCGCGCGGATCGTCGGAGGCCCGGCGGGCGGGCAGGTTCGAGATCCCCGAGCCAGAACAGATACTCTCGGCGAGGCGATGGCGCTTACCGACATCCGGAACTTCCAGGTGATCGACGAACAGCTCGGCACGGCGGGCCAGCCGCCCGTCCGGTCCGAGCGCTGATTTGAGGGCGTCGCGGCGCAGCACCCAGTAGCATGATGGCGTAAGTTATTGATTATATTTATGTATATTGAATAAATTGGCACTCTCGCCGGTCGCTTGACAGCGCCCCGGCGGTGTTTAAGCTCCCCGCGCATGCCGATCTACGAG
>Ga0134128_10011798_pt1 | contig 10428 bp, 9 predicted proteins | sample KB31754_FD_96462 | JGI IMG/M metagenome (GOLD analysis project Ga0134128, IMG submission 96462) | Terrestrial soil microbial communities with excess Nitrogen fertilizer from Kellogg Biological Station, Michigan, USA - KB3-175-4 | ecosystem: Environmental > Terrestrial > Soil > Unclassified ...
ACCACAAGGACTCTGGCGGGATGATGTTAGTAATGGCAATCCTTTGACTGTCCAGATGTACTATGGTCAAATCCTTTTCTATCATGGGTATGGTGTAAATGCAATGGGACTGTTTGGAGGCAAAAAAGAGGAACATTGTGCAGTCTGTAACAAGAGGACTCCGCGAACCAGCAAGCCAAAGAAAGAGTGGAATATCAAAGGTCAACTCTGTGCAAAATGTTTTGTAGACTATATGAAAAAACCTGTTACGAAAAAAAAGAGTGATGATGTCTGTGTTGCATGTGGAGCAGAACCTGGTGGACTAAATCTATGGAAACCAAAAAAAGAATGGCAGTTACAAGGGTGGCTTTGCGAACCATGTCTTCACGAATGGGAAAAAACCGATAATGAATTGAAAAAAAATTGCATCGTATGTAATACTAAACTTGGCTTTTTTCCACGCTATGCAAAAAAGGAATGGAATCTCAAAGGATATCTGTGCAAAAACTGCTGGAATGCACAAGAATCTAAAATATGATTGTATAAAATTAAACTCAGTTAACTTTGTTAATCTACATTGTAACTAGTTGAACAAAATACAATTCATTTATGCTCATTGAAAAGATTCAAAAAATTTTTGAATTGCATGAAAATGAAAATCAACACCACATAGAAATAGCATCAAACGGGTTATGTTACGATATACTATAAGACATGATATTACAAGATTGGTGGTTTACTACTTTATTGGGAATAAAAGAACCCATCAGAGAACCTTTACGGGGTCACATAAAGACAGATGTTTTAATAGTTGGAGCAGGCGTTGCCGGCCTGTCCGCAGCACTTGGCCTAATTGGCTCTGGAAAAAAAGTTGTACTAGTTGATAAAAATATTTGTGGTGGAAGTTCTACTGGGAAAAGCGCAGGATTTCTAACTCCTGATAGCGAGCTTGAACTATCTCAATTGTTGCGAAAGTATGGCACAGGTGGTGCCAGGGATTTGTGGGAGGTTGCAACAAAAGGAGTGGAGATAATGGTTGACAATATAAAAAAATACAAAATAGAATGTGACATGCAAGTGCAAGACTGCCTATTTCTTGGAAAAGGTGCAAGCGGATGGAAAGATGTACAAGAAGAGGCGGAGTCTCGTAAAAAACTTGGATATTCAAGCACTGTATACACCGAATCTGAGGTATCGTCTGTCATCGGATCAAATGCGTACTCTGGTGCAATCCGATATTCTGGAACATATGGAGTAAACCCTCTCTTGTATGCCCAAGGAATCAAGCAAGTTCTGTTGGATAATGGTATAGAAATTTTTGAATCGTCCGAAGTGCTTTCATGGGACGGTCATACAGTATACACCCATCTTGGCTCTGTTACCGCAGACCAGATAATATTTTGCATTGACAAGCCAACACCTGAGATTACAAAATACCATCAAAGTGTGTATCATGCACAGACCTTTCTCTCAATTAGTGAACCCATTGGGAATGATGACATTACAAAACTTTTTCCACAAGAGCCGTTGCAATGTTGGGACTCTGATCTCATTTACACGTATTTTCGTCTCACTGGAACAAAGCGCCTTTTGGTAGGTGGTGGCAATATGATGACCACCTATGCAAAAAATGATACCACGACACCTCGTGTAATAGATCATGTCATTCACGAGTTAAAAGAAAGAATTCCTTCTATTCGGCCTCTCCGGTTTATTCAGTACTGGCAGGGACGGATTGACATGACACGTGACCTTGTTCCAACAGTACTTATTGATCCAGAGCATCCATGGACTCACTTTGTTCTTGGCTGCGTTGGACTTCCCTGGGGCACATTTTGTGGAAATTTTGTTGCCAGAAATGTTATTGACGAACAAAAACTTGATAGTGAAAAATATTACAAGTATTTTTCACCCAATAGAAAATTTATGATTCCACTATGGATGGAAAGCATTCTTGGCAAAAGAATTGTCTTTACATTAAACAATGCATGGGCAAAGTACAAACAAAAAGATGTATCAACACAATGAACTGTACATCATTGTTGCTCCTTTTGATCTGATCGTGTAGCGTTTTCTATTTTAGTTTATGCAGTTTCTAGTGTGAGGACACTTTGAACTGGTTTTAGGCCAAGTATTTTAAGACGTATCGTTTCGTTTAATTCCTTTTCCGTTCTTGTTTCAATTTTTACAACAACATCATAGACACCATGTGTGGCTTGGACATCTTTGACTACATGCACCTTTTGCAAAGACTTGACAATTTGTTGCTCTTTTCCAAGGTCACAATTTATGAGCACGAATGTTTCTCTCACATATTGTTTCTGAAGGCATCATATTTGAATAGCCATGATTGCAGTGTGTACTAGCTAGAATTTAACCAAAGTTTTGTATATGATTCCATGATTCGGATCATATCAAAAATAATGATAAATGCCTCCGCTAAAAAAGTCTGGAGCCTGATATCTTCTATTGAGAGGGATCCTTATTTCTGGAAAGGAATGGTACGGGTTAGAAACACATCACGAAATGGAAATGTGTTTACGCGTGAGGTAACGCTAAGCAATTCTGATAAGTGCTACCAAAAAGTTGTCTTGTTCCCAATTGAGGGAATCCACATCAAGTGGACTAGGGGCAAATTGATTGGAATAAAAGACATTTTGATAACCTCTGTCGGGAATCAAACGCTTCTGGAAGTTGATATGAATTACACAATAAAGGGAATTGCACATCTTCGCTCAAGGAGCATCTCGGAGGAATTGCGAAATGAATCTGATCTTGCATTGCAGTTGATAAAAGAGGAGATTGAAAATATCAGGCCCTTTCAAGTCCGAGAAAGAAAACAATGGGCGGATCTTATTCCATGATCCGGCGCAAGCAGATTCTTGTAAAACAGGACACTGTTCCAAATCTATCAACAAAAACAAATGGTATGTATCATGGTTGTACGCAAGACGGCTGTAAAAAAATATGTGTAATCACTGATGCTGCCCTGGGAGAAACACTGTGTAGTTCATGCGGTCAGGTCTTGGAAGAAAAAGCAACTGAAATTTCTTCATCGTACGGATATGATTCTGTAGATTATGCCTTGAAGAAAAATACTGGATCTGCGAACTCCTTGACTATGTTTGATATGAATATGACCACTATGATATCAAATAGGGATGCCACAGGAAAATTCCTTTCTGGCAGTGTAAAAAATGATTTTTATCGTTTAAAAATACTAAACACTAGAAGTACTATGTCTTCGAACAAAACACTTCGTACTGCACTTTTATTTCTTAATGTACTACAGACGAAACTTGGGATACCGGATTCTGTAGCAGAAAATTCAGCTCACCTGTATCGAAAAGCCACTAGGGAAAAATTGACCGTAGGAAGAAAATCAAAGAATATCATGTGTGCATGTCTTTATGCATCATGCAAGCAAAATGGAGTACCTAGAACCATAAACGAAATATCTCTTACAAGTAATATTGGAAGAAAAGAGATTACCAGAACCTACCGAAATTTGGTTGAAAATTTGAATTTGTCTATAAACCCATTTAATTCCAAAGAGTTTCTGACAAGAATCGCGAACGAAGCGCAAATAAGCGAAAAATCAAGAAGACACGCATTGGAGATACTGTGTGCAACAGAAGAAGCTGGTCTCACACATGGCAAAAATCCAAAAGCACTAGCTGCCGCATCATTGTATCTGGCATGCGTACTTAATGCAGAACACAAATCTCAAGCCCTGATTACAAAGGCTTCAGGTGTTACAGTTACTACCGTGCGGACAAGATACTATGATCTAAAAAAATTCTATCTTGAAACAATGTAATATCTGTAATGTGATCTAAAAATTTTAGATGATCTCTATCTGTGTCTTCGCAATGCTGTAAATATTCCAATTGCTGACATTAGTGCACTTACTGCAGCCATTGCAATCCACGCAAACATTTCTCCTGTGGGATCTGATACCATTTGCATGTTCTATGTTGGTGATTGATTTTATTAAAACACGATTAACATGGTTAATCCAAATTTATTAATGTCATCTCTTATGACGCACAAAATTTGTACAAATCTTAAAAGCTCAACAATCTATACTAAAAGAGTGAGTTCGAATTCAAAGAAAACATCAACTATTACATTTAGATTGGATGAAAATATTATCAAGAGACTACGCAATGAATCCGGACATAGGCAAGTAAGTACAAATACACTCGTAAATCAGGCATTGAGGCAGTTTTTAGACTGGGGTATGTACGAGTCCACAGTTGGGTTTGTAATGATCAATAAACAGGTCTTCGTTAATGTTTTTGGACGACTCAGTCAAGCAGAAATAATTAGTATTGCTACACGTGTTGGAAAAGACGAGGTAAAAAACATGGCATTATTTATGAAAGGTAGTATTGACATCCAGTCATTTTTATCTTGGTTTGAATTACGTATGATAAACTCCTCAGTTCAGGTAAGCCACATTCATGAAGATGATAATTTTCATAGATACGTGATGAGACATGAGCTTGGAAAAAATTGGTCAGTGTACCATAAGACAATTCTAGAATTAATATTCGAAGAAGTCTTTGCTAAAAAAATTAATGTAAAAATAGACAAGAACATGATAGCATTTGAATTCTCTGAGTAATATCACAGTGTTGGCCTTTTTACAGTTATGTTAACATGTTTTATTTTGTACGATCTGAGATATCTCCCAATCCAAATTCATCTTTGATTTTTTTTCGTTCCATGTCTAACTTGCTTATTTCTTCGATTTCTTTTTGTTCATCTCTGTGATAAATAGTTCTTGGGTTCTGAGGAATCTTGATATTGTAATTTTTAAATTCCTCATACATTATCATTCTCATGTCTGTTTCCACCTTGGATCGACTTCCATAGTCTCTTGCATATACAAATAATTTAAAATTCAAAATTGATTCATTGAGATCATCAAATCTTACTATTGGTTGATCAATGTCTACCAAAATATTTTGATCACAGCCACAACTTGGACGATTCTCTAAAGTGTATGGGCAACTTTTCTGCACTACCAAATGTTGCCCTTTTTCATCAATTGATTCATTCATAACGCGTCTCCCAATCTTCATTAAAATTGCCGCTACTTGTTTTGGCTCATTTAAGTACGAAACACCTACTTGTACTAGTGCTGGTGCGAGAGCAAATTCTTTGGTAAAGTTTAGGATTTGCTCGTTCATGAGGTGATTTGTTGGAATGATTGCAATTGATTCGTTCAACGAGTCCCTTATGTATGTCATCCTGGGAGTAACCATGTGCACATATCCGTTAAATCCTGTGTTTAGTTGAATTCTATCTCCTTCCTGAATTATCTTGTCTTTTCTTATGATTATATATGCAAAGTAATTTTCCATTGTCTGCTTTAGGGCAAGACCTACACCTATTCCTAAGCCTCCGGTTGCAGTTGCCAATACTACCAAGTCTATTCCCCACCATGAAAGTGTACCAAGAACTGTTATCGCAAATATGCCTATGGGTATGACTTGGTTTATAGATCTGGGCATTGATCTCTGTTTTTGCTCATAATATCCGGGAGGTTTTCCTCCGGGAATGATGTATTCATAATTGTACAATCTTCTCATTTCTCTCCATTCTTCAATTGTATATACTTCAGGAGGGTTTGTAGCTAGACCAAGTTTTCTTCCTGCCGCATTATTTCCGGTCCGACAAAAGTTCAGATATCTTTCATATTCTTTTTTCTCCATATTGTTCCATTTTTGAAACGGGTTTGATACTATGGATTCATAACTTCCAATTGACGTGCCCTTTTTACTGCGATAATTTTCTAGATATTCTTGACCCTCTTTTGTACTGAGATGTTTTGTAAATTCGTCTTCCGAAAACTCTTTTGGCGTAGAAGTGGGTGGAACCCATTTAAAAAATCTGTAAAACACATAGGGTTTGTTTTCACAGATTCCGTATTTTTTCCCACTACACGCATCACATCTTCCGCAAGGATCATCTGAAAAACCCTTTTTTTTCTTCCAATTTTCAAAATCTTCTTTTTGTTTTGACTGTGAATCATGTTTTTTCAAAATAATTGGAATTATTTGAGATACTACGTATCCCATAACTAGAATATTCACAGTATTTAGAATCTTAGTGAAAATCTCCTTGGTATTGTTGTCTATTACAAATGTATGAGTTTTTGATTCTTCTAGAGATTCGTAAATTTGAATATTGAAATTTATGGTAGAGACCAAAGCCAAAGCGAAAAATGCTAAGGCCGACTTACGTACAAATAGTGAGAGATGTGGGCTCGTATAGCTGAATTTGCGCCTACGAATCCAGTTTGAAAATCTAAAATATACTGAAAAAATGATTACAAGGCCTACTACCAGTAAAACTAGCTGAATCTGGAGCGTAATGTTTGAAAATATTAGAGATGAAAGTGCTTGAATTTGATCCGATGGCATTACGTCTACCATTTCTTGTTTCCTCTAGTGATTTTTTTCATGATCTGAAAAATCACATCACTGCGTAAAAAATAAATAAGATGAAAAATTTGCAAATTACTTTTTTTGAAAATATGTGGTGATAATATGGTATGTGGAATTACCATTTTCCTTTTATGTTCTTATCATATTTATTTCGTTCGCAAAAAATGAAAAAATTATTTTTTGGGTAACACTTAACAATGATGACGACGTAAAAATATGACAATGCAAAAAGTAACTCAATCATGGACTGAATTTAATTCTCCTGAATATAGGTCATACACGTTAAATAATTTTCAAGATATTCCACAAATAAAAAAACTATCGTCACAAAAACAATTTGAAATTAAGGTGGTAGGTAATGTGCTTCCATTTAAGACAAATAATTATGTAGTTGAACGATTGATAGATTGGAAAAATGTACCAAACGATCCTATGTATATCTTGACTTTTCCACAAAAAGAAATGTTACAGCCTATTCATTATGACGAAATGGCACTTGCTCTAAAGAAAGGTTATGACAGAAAACAGATCCAAAAAATTGCAAACAAAATCAGATTGCAGTTGAATCCTCATCCTGCAGGTCAAATGGAGTATAATGTACCTCAACTAAATGACGGAACAAAACTTCACGGCATGCAACATAAATACAAGGAAACAGTGCTTTTCTTTCCAAGTCAAGGACAGACATGTCATGCCTATTGTAGCTTTTGCTTTAGATGGCCTCAATTTGTGGGCATGGATGAATTCAAGTTTGCAATGAGGGAGTCAGAACACCTAACACAGTATCTACTGGAACATCCTGAGGTAACAGATGTTTTGTTTACTGGTGGGGATCCTATGATAATGAAAGCAGGATTGTTTTCAAAATATGTGGATTCATTGCTTGACGCCAACTTGCCAAACCTTCAAACAATACGAATAGGATCCAAGGCCTTGTCTTATTGGCCGTATAAGTTCCTCACAGACGATGATGCAGAAGAAATGCTGAATCTATTCAGGCGAGTCACAGAAAAAGGCTTACACTTGTCTTTTATGGCTCACTTTAACCACCCCATTGAGCTTTCAACTGAGGCGGTCAAGGTTGCAATTAGGCGAATAAGGGATACTGGCGCACAGATTAGAACACAGTCTCCAGTACTCCGTCACATAAACGATAATCCGCATACATGGGCTGAAATGTGGAAAAAACAAGTTGCACTTGGACTTGTCCCGTACTATATGTTTGTGGTACGCGATACTGGAGCACAACATTACTTTGGGATTCCATTGGTAAAGGCACAGGAAATATTTCGTGATGCATATCAACAGGTAAGTGGGTTATGCAGAACCGTGAGGGGCCCAAGCATGTCATCAACACCTGGAAAGATTCAGATTCTTGGAGTTGCTGACGCCGGTACTGAAAAAGTAATGGTGATGCGTTTTCTACAGGGGCGAAACCCGAAATGGGTACAACGACCATTTCTTGCAAAATATGATGAAGATGCTATATGGATAGATGATCTCAAACCATTTGTCGGCGAACAATTTTTCTATGAAGATGAATTAAAAGAAATCTTAAACAAGGATGCAGAGCGCTATGATCCAAATGCGCACTTTGCGCTAGATGGGCCTGCATAGCGGTAATTGCTTGAAATCAAAAATGACCGAATATAGCATACTAGAAAAAATCCACGATGATAAAATAGATTATGTAGACTTTTGGTTTGTAGATATTTTTGGAGAGCTTCACAGTGTAGGAATACCTGCATATTCTCTTAATGAGGGACATTTTGAAAATGGACTTGAAAAACTTGATTCAAGCTCAATTCGAGGTTTTAAATCCGTAAACAATTCTGATATGTTACTTGTACCGGATATATCCACATATGCGGTACTTCCACCTGTTTATGATGATGCCAAACGAAAAAATGCCAGAATTTTTGTTGACCTGTACGAACCGGGTATCAGCAATAAAAACAGATACAGCCATGACTCACGAGGTATTGTATCACATTCAATAGAAAAACTTGGAAACTTTGGATTGACAAATGCTATGTGGGGTCCTGAGCTTGAGTTTTTCATATTTGACAGGGTTAATCTCTTTCCATCTTCTATTGGTGCAATGCAGTCTTACGGGGGTTCTGGATATTCAATAGAATCAAGTGAAGCTCCATGGAAGAGTGGGAATGTAAGTACTAGGATTGATCTCAAAGGTGGATATTATCCTGCACAGCCAAGAGATACGCTTGAGGCATTACGTAAGGACATTTGTGATGACGTACACCAATATTTTGGAATCAAGGTAGAGGCGCAACACCATGAAGTTGCAACCTCGGGACAGTGCGAGATAAATCTGCTTTATGATGATACTATGATTGCAGCAGATGGTGTTGTTGCTGTGAAAAACCTAGTAAAAGTAAAGGCGAAGAAGATGGGGAAGGTTGCTACCTTTATGCCTAAACCCATCTATGGTGATAATGCCTCTGCCATGCACATGCACCAGAGCCTGTGGAGTGGCGATGAAAATAAGATGTATGATGAAAATGACAAGGCTGCTGAGCTAAGCCAACTTGGAAGATATTACATCGGCGGGTTGCTTGAACATGCATCTGCACTATGCGCAATATCAAATCCTACCACAAATTCTTACAAGAGACTAGTGCCGGATTTTGAGGCCCCTGTGAATATCTGTTGGGGGGTTGGCAATAGGTCGTCTGCAATAAGGGTTCCAATGTATCTGCGAGGCAACAAAAAAAGCAAACGAATCGAATACCGAGTCCCTGACCCTACTGCCAACATTTACCTTCTTGAAGCATCTTTGTTGCTTGCGGGTCTTGATGGGATAAAAAATAAAATAGATCCGGGCGATCCAGTTGAAGAAAATATTTACAAGTTGACTCCTGAACAAAAACATGCATACAAAATAAAATCACTTCCAACTTCACTACTAGATGCGCTGGACTCTTTGCGTAGCGACCAAGAATTCTTAGGTGATGCATTTACGAAGGATTTTCTTGACTCGTACACCGAAATGAAATATTCCGAGTACAAGTCATTTGCTCAAACTCCGACGCCATGGGAAGTTTCAATGTATATTGACATATAGTACAATTGCACTGTGTCATTTCTAGGCACAAAATATTTTCCTCAAAATCGTACCATTTATTCCCAATTATTAGGCATGAAAATAGGCAGGATATATTTAAGCTAGAAGAATGTTACATCGATTTTTTAAACTTCATTTGATATATTTTGGATAATGAGTAGTAAGAAATCAGCGCCTCTACCTGCATCAAGTGCAGGTTTACTGAGATTTTTCGAAGATGAAACCAAGGGATACAAGTTAAGGCCTGAGATAGTGGTTACAATTCCCGCAGGTTTAATTGCAATATCTTGGATTCTAAAAATTGTATCAGAATGGTTACATTGGTTTTGATGGTTATCCTGGAAGAATTCTACACTAGTTTTTTAGGATAAGAAAAAGTATTTGTGATAAATGAAACCTAGTCTTATTTTCAGGATACGCGGCTTACACAATGAAGATTCTGGCAAAAGTCATGTTAGACTGGCAAGAGAGCATATGGAAAAACTGGGCATAAAAAATGGTGATATTGTTAAGATACTTGGTACAAAAATCACTGGTGCTAGATGTTTCACATTGGATCCTGGTTATGAACAATCTTTTGATGCCAATTTTATTTTTCTTGATGAAACCAGCAAGAATGTACCATTTATGCGAGTAAGTGATACCATCTCATTTAATGTGCGAGGAGGTGGGGTTGGTTCATTGGTTGAAGTAAGCAGAGCCGAGGCAGTAGAGGCAAGCAAAATAGTTCTGGCAATACCAAAAAATATCAATTATGAAAAAGAGACACTTGATCTGACAAACCTTGATGGACATGTTGTTTGCAAGGGCGACAGGGTCAATATTTCACATACTAACTCAGTTCACATTACTCCATTTGTAGTTCATGACGCGTTTCCTAAACATGATTTTCACATGATAAACAAA
>Ga0134128_10011799_pt1 | contig 10427 bp, 10 predicted proteins | sample KB31754_FD_96462 | JGI IMG/M metagenome (GOLD analysis project Ga0134128, IMG submission 96462) | Terrestrial soil microbial communities with excess Nitrogen fertilizer from Kellogg Biological Station, Michigan, USA - KB3-175-4 | ecosystem: Environmental > Terrestrial > Soil > Unclassified ...
CCCCGCACGGGAGTCCGGGGAGGCGTGGCCCCGGGGCCGGGAGGGACGCTCCAGCTCACCGAGGTCTCGAAGCAGAAGCTCGTCCACAAGAACGACCCGCTCATCACCGCAGGGACCCGCAGCGCGCGCTATCCGGACCTGTACCCGTACGGCATCCCGATCGGCCGGGTGGCGTCCGTCGGCGCGACCGACACGGCGACGTTCCTCCAGGTGCAGGTGCAGCCGATCGCGAACCTCGGCTCGCTCGAAGCGGTCGCGGTGCTCGTCCCGAAGACTCCCCGCCGATGACGCTCTTCGACGGCGTCAAGGCCGCCGCCCTGATCTTCGTGGCGGCGATCGCGCAGGTCTCGGTCTTCTCGGAGATTCACGTCTTCGGCGCCGTCCCCGACGTCCTCCTCGTCTCGCTCACGGGGTTCGCCCTGCTCCGCGGCAGCGTCTCGGGTGCGGTCGGCGGCTTCTTCGCGGGGCTCCTCGTCGATACGGCCTCGCTCGGGACGCTCGGCCTCACGTCGCTCGTGCTCACGCTCGCGGGCTACTGGATCGGCCGGTACGGCGAGACGACCGGCCGTGACCGCGCGCATGCGCCGTTCCTCTCCGTCGCCGTCGTGACCGTGCTCTACCAGGTCGGGTTGCTCGTCGTGCACTTCGTGCTCGGCGAGAGCGCGCCCGCCGGGGCGGTCGTGCGCAGCCTCGTTCCCGCGGTCGTCCTCAACCTCATCCTCACCGCGCCGCTCTACGCGCTCGTGCGGCGGCTCCTGCGGCCGTTCGAGCAGGACGAGCTCACGGCGGAGGTACAGCTCCTTGGCTAGCACCACGACGCGGCCGCCGGCCCGGCTTCGCTCGCTGCCGGCGCGTCCGGAGGGGCCGGACGCCGAGGCGGCCGCCGCCGAGCCCTACCGCCTGACGCCGAAGCTCTCCCGGCGGGTGGCGCTGCTCGGAGCCCTCGTCGTGATCGGCTTCGCCGCCCTCCTCATGCGGCTCTGGGCGCTGCAGGTGCTCTCCGGAGCGCACTACGCCGCGCAAGCACAGGCCAACCAGGTGCGCACCGTCCGCGTCCAGGCGCCGCGAGGCCCGATCGTCGACCGGAACGGGCACATCCTCGTCTCGAACCAGCCGGTCACCTCGGTCGAGCTCTCGCCGTCGGGGATGTCGAAGATCTACGCACTTCGCGTGGCCGAGGTGCGCAGGCTCTCGCGTGTCGCCCGCGTCCCGGTGCGCCGGCTGACGAAGCTGATCGTGGAGCGGCGGAAGACGAACGACATGCTCGATCCGATCGTCGTCCGCCCCGAGGCGACAGGCCCGATGCTCACCTACCTCCAGGAGCGCGCAGCCGCGTTCCCGGGCCTGACGCTCGCGAAGAGCTACGTCCGCCGCTATCCGTACGGCCAGCTCGCCGCGCAGCTCCTGGGCTACGACGGGCAGAACAGCCACTCGGCCGGCCAGGTGATCGGCCTGACCGGGATCGAGTCGGCGTTCGACTCGTATCTGCGCGGCGTTCCGGGGGCGGCTCGCGTCCGCGTCGACTCTCTCGGCCGGCCGCAGAGCGCCCGGCTCCTGACGACGCCGCCGACGCCCGGACAGACGGTGCGCCTGACGCTCGACGCCCGGCTCCAGATCGCCGCCCAGAACGCGCTCCAGTACGGCATCCAGGCCGCCCACAACCAGGGCCAGTGGGCCGCCGACGGCGGCGCGATCGTCGCGCTGAGCCCGAAGGACGGCTCGATCCTCGCGCTCGCGTCCTCTCCGTCGTACGACCCGTCGGTCTACAGCGGGCGCGTGACCAATCACAAGCTCGCCGCGCAGGGGCTCACGTCGGGCACCGCGCTCGACCGGAACTTCCCCTCGCTCGACCGCGCCGTGGACGGTACGTATCCGCCGGGGTCGACCTTCAAGCCGCTCACGGCCATCGCGGCCCTCCAGGAGCACCTGATCAACCCCTACAAGCTCTATCCCTGCACGGGGACGTACACGGCCCCGGAGGACACGTCGCACCACGTGTTCCACAACTGGGCCCGCTTCGTCTTCGAGGGGATGAACCTCCCGACCGCGATCGCCCGGTCGTGCGACACGTACTTCTACGCCGTCGGCAACAAGTTCTTCCTCCTGCCGAAGGATCGCGGCCAGCCGATCCAGCGCTGGGCGCGCGCCTTCGGGTTCGGCAAGAAGAGCGGCGTCGACCTCGGGCCGCAGTCGTCCGGGCTCGTGCCGACGATCGCATATCTGCAGCACAGGTTCACGAGGCGATCCGACCCCACCAGCTGGCGGGTCGACCGCATCTGGAAGCCCGGCGACTCGCTCAATCTCTCGATCGGCCAGGGCAACCTCACCGTGACGCCGCTCCAGATGGCCCGCTTCTACGCCGCGATCGCGAACGGCGGGCAGCTCGTGACACCGCACATCCTGATGGGCGTCGAGAACCCGAACGGGACCCTCGTCCAGACGACCCCTCCGGCGGCTCCCAGGCCCGTCCCCGGTCTCGATCCGGCGAATCTCAAGGTCGTCCAGCAGGGGCTCTTCATGGGCACGCACGACTCCGACGGCACCTCGTTCGGCGTCTTCGGCGACTTTCCGTATCCGATCGCCGGCAAGACCGGGACGGCGCAGAAGCAGGTCACCCTCCCGGGCGGCTACAGGGGTGAGCAGGACCAGTCGTGGTGGTGCGGCTATGGTCCCGCGAACGACGCGAAGCTCGTCGTCTGTGCCGTGATCGAGAACGGCGGCGAGGGCGGGACGGCCGCCGCGCCGGCCGCCGAGCGGGTCTTCGCGAAGTTCTTCAACGTTCCGGTGCCCCCGACAGCAGCACTCATCCACTCCGACTGATGCTCGAGTACGCGGGATCACAACGGGCAGGGCTGCGTGCCGAGCGCGACGCACCCCGCCTGCTCGCCGTCGTCCGCTCCCTCGACTGGCTCCTGCTCATCGGCGTTGCGGCGCTCGTCGTCGTCGGGCTCTGGGGCGTCGCAGGCGTGACGAAGTTCAACCCGACGGGCGATCCGAGCTACTACCTCAACCGCCAGATCCTCTACGCGTGCGTCGGAGGCGTCGTGCTCGTCGCCGCGGCGCTCGTCGACCCGGACCTCTACCGGCGCTACTGGCGCGCGATCTTCGCCGGCACCGCCGTCGTCATCGCGTTCGTCCTGCTCGTCGGGCACGCGGCCCACGGGTCGACGCGCTGGATCAGCCTCGGCTTCTTCACCTTCCAGCCGTCGGAGTTCGGGAAGCTCCTGTTCGTGCTGGCTCTCGCGGGCATGCTCGTCGAGCGGCAGCGGGCGGAGAGCTCCTGGGGGACGACGCTCAGGGTCGTCGGGCTCGGCCTCGTCCCGGTCGTGCTCGTCTTCGCGCAGCCGGACCTCGGCACGGCGCTCGTCTACCTCGCCGCACTCGGCGCGATGCTGTTCGTCTCCGGCGTGCCCTGGCGTCACCTGACGGTGCTCGGAGCCCTCGTCGTGCTCGTCGTCGTCGGTGTCCTCTGGGTGGGGCCGGCGGCCGGCGTCTCCGTGCTCAAGAGCTACCAGCAGCAGCGCCTGACCTGCTTCACCCATCCGACCACGTGCTCTGTCGACGCGCGGTACAACCTCGAGCAGTCGAAGGCGGCGATCGGCTCGGGGCAGATCCGCGGCCGCGGCCCGAACGGCTCGAGCCAGGTCAAGCTCGGCTTCCTGCCGGAGAGCGGGACCGACTTCGTCTTCGCAGGATTCGCCGAGCAGCGGGGCTTCGTCGGGGCGGCGCTCCTGCTCGGCCTCTACCTCCTCGTGCTCTGGCGCGGCCTGCGCGTGGTGACGGTCGCCCGCGATCTCTTCTCCGCGGTCGTCGCCGGCGGAATCGTCGTCGCGCTGCTGTTCCAGATCTTCGTCAACGTCGGCATGACGATGGGGATCGCGCCGATCACCGGCATCCCCTTGCCCTTCGTCAGCGTCGGCGGCTCGTCGCTGATCGCGAACCTCGCGGCGATGGGCGTGCTGCTCGCGATCCACGCGCGCGGCCGCGTCGCGCGCTACTCGCGCCGCCGCTGATGCTCCGGCTCCCGCTCTCTGCCGGAGCCGTCCGCAAGCTGCTGAGGGAGATCGAGGCCTCCGGGTCGCGGGAGCACGTACTCGCGGTCGGCGGAGCGGAAGAGCTCGCGCCGGTGCTGCGGCAGCAGTTCCGTCGCGGCCGCGCCGAGCCGGCAGCCGTGCGCCTCGGCCGTCCCGAGGGCGCCGACGTCTACGTGCACGTCCTCGCCGGCGAGGTCACCGACGCGGACGTGTCCGTGCTGCGGCGCGCGCGGCGGGCGCGAGTCCCGATGGTGGCCGTGGCGGTAAGCCTTCCGAAGGACGTCACGCTCCCGTACGTGCTCGCGACGGACCTCGTGCCGGTCCGCGCCGGCGAGCCCTTCCCTCTGGAGACGATCGCCCGCGCGATCGCCGCGCGGCTCGGCGAGGAGGCTGCGCCGCTCGCGGCGCGCGTTCCCCTGCTCCGCGAGGCGGTGTGCGAGCGGCTCGTCTCGTCCTTCGCGCGCAAAGGAGGAGTCGTGGGCGCCGCAGTCTGGATCCGGGGCGCGGACCTGCCGGTGCTCGCGCTCGACCAGCTCCGGCTCGTGCTTCGTCTCGCGCAGGCCCAAGGCGTGGAGGACGCACGCGCGCTCGTGCCGGAGCTCGCAACGACGCTCGGTGCCGGACTCGGTTTGCGAGCGCTCGCGCGCGAAGCCCTGGCGCGCGTTCCCCGAGCGGGCTGGGCCGTGAAGGGAGCGGTCGCCTACGCCGGCACGCGTGCGCTGGGCGAGGCCGCCCGGAAGCGGTTCGAGTCGGCCTCTACGCCGCCGCGGGCCGCAGCCTCTCGCGGCGCGCCTTGATCGCGCGCAGGCGCTGCTTGAGGCGGGACCAGGCCCAGGGCTCGATCTCGTGGTAGCGGCTCTCCGACTGGCTCCGGGTCGCCTCGAGGTACTCGAACCACGCATCTGCCTCCTCGATCAACAGGAGCTCTTCGGCCTCGCGCATTGCCACCACCATTCACCTCCCGGTCGGGGATGGCCGGATCGTAGGTCCGGCCTCGGACGGACCCCGAGGAGGGCGATTGCTACCCTGAACCCGTAGGCCATGCCGAGCCTTTTCACCGACAACGAGCGCGCGCGCACCCGGACGATCCGGGTTGCAGCCGCGCGCCCCCACGAAGGAGCTTTTACTTGCCCTGGTTCCGTATCCGGAAGAAGAAGTCTTCCGACGACCCACGTCCCGCTGACGAGCTCGAGGCCAAGCTTCAGCCAGATCTGACCGAGACGGCCGCCGAAGCGGCCGACACCGAACCCACCGATCCGACCAAGCCGAAGCGCCGCCGCGGCAGCCGCGGGGGCCGTGGGCGCAAGAAGTCCGGCTCCGGCTCCGGCTCGGGCTCGGGCTCCGGCTCCGCCGCGGGCACGACCGCACGCGAGCGGAAGCAGCCCGAGCGGAAGCAGAAGGTCGAGGCGAAGCAGCCGCAGCGCCGCGAGCTCTCCCAACGGCAGGAACGCCGCCGCGACCAATCGCCCCGCCGTCGCCGGGAGCCGCAGCGCCGCGCACCGCTTCCCGCGGCGAAGCGCGAGCTGCTCGTCGCCGTCGACGTCGGCGAGCGCGACGTCGCCGTCCTCGAGGACGGCCGCGTCGCCGAGGTCTATCTCGAGCGGCCGGAGCGCCGCTCGATCGCGGGCAACATCTACCTGGGCCGCGTCGACAACGTCCTCCCCGGGATGGAGGCCGCCTTCGTCGAGATCGGTCTCGAGAAGAACGGCTTCCTCTACGTCGACGAGATCGTCCGTCCGGAGCTCGAGAAAGGTCACGGGCGCAAGATCCAGGACCTCGTGTCCCGCGGCCAGGACATCCTCGTCCAGGCCGTCAAGGATCCGATGAAGACGAAGGGCGCGCGGCTGACGACGCAGATCTCGCTGCCCGGTCGCTTCGTCGTCTTCGTCCCGCAGGGAGAGGGCCTCGGCGTGTCGCGCCGGCTCGACGACGACGAGCGCAACCGGCTGAAGGACATCCTCAAGCGGCTCGACGTCAAGGAGGGCGGAGTGATCGTCCGCACGGCCGCCGAGGGCGCGTCCGAGGAGGACATCGAGCTCGACCTCGTCTTCCTGCAGCGGCTCTGGAAGTCGATCCAGGCGAAGGCGAAGAACGCGAAGGCGCCGGAGCTGATCTACCAGGAGGCCGAGCTGCCGCTGCGCGTCATTCGCGACCTCTTCACCGACGACTTCGAGAAGGCGTACGTCGACGACGAGCGCACCTACAGGCGGATCGTCGGCTATCTGAAGAAGACGTCGCCGCACATGGTCGAGCGGGTCGTCCGGTACAAGGACAAGACGCCGCTCATGGAGGCGTTCGGCGTCGAGCAGGAGATCAAGTCGACGCTCGTCCGGCGCGTCGACCTTCCTTCCGGCGGCTACCTCGTCTTCGACTACGCGGAGGCCTTCACGGTCATCGACGTCAACACCGGCCGCTACGTCGGCGGTCGCGGCAAGAACGCCGGCGGCCGGCTCGAGGACACGATCACCAAGAACAACCTCGAGGCCGTGAAGGAGGTCGTGCGCCAGCTACGGCTGCGCGATATCGGCGGGATCATCGTCATCGACTTCATCGACATGGCGAATCCGAAGAACCGGGCGACGGTCGAGGAGGCGCTGCGGACCGAGCTCGAGCGCGACCGGACGAAGACGTACGTCGTCGAGATCTCGCCGCTCGGACTCGTGGAGATGACGCGCCAGAACGTGACGGACGGGCCGCGCGAGGTGATGACGCGCAAGTGCCCGACCTGCGGCGGCGACGGCATCGTGTACTCCGAGGCCTCGGCGGCGATCGACGTCGAGCGGCGGCTGCGCTCGCTCGCAGCGGGCTCGCGGTCGCAGGCCTTCCGGGTCGAGCTCGCGGATCCGATCGCGAGCGCGCTCGTCGGCCCGGGTGCCCGGCGGCTGGTCGAGCTCGAGGCCGTGACGAAGAAGCGGTTCTTCCTCGAGGGCAAGCCGGAGACGCACCTCGATCACTTCGTCCTCCTCGGCGAGGGCAAGCTCGCCGACCTGGCGCCGGCCGCGCCCGTGAGCGAGGACGGCGAGCTCATGCTGCAGCTCGTCGAGGTCGACCGGTACGACGCCGCGGCCGCCGTGGGCAAGCTCGACGGCCTCGACGTCGTCGTCGCCGACGCGGCAGCGCAGGTCGGCAAGCGGATCAAGGTGCGCATCGAGCGTGTGCTCGACGGTCGCGCCTACGCCGTCGGGATGCGGAAGACGAAGGAGTCGCCGGAGCCGCTGACGGCCGAGGGCGAGGCCGAGAAGCCGACGCGCAAGCCGCCTGCCCGGAAGGGCGCGGTAGCGAAGGAGGAGAAGGCTGCGGACGTCGAGGTCGAGGCCGAGGTCGAGGCCGAGGCGCCGGCGGTCGTGGCCGATCCCGAAGCCGACGACGAGGTCGAGGCCGGGGCCGAGGAGACGCCGGAGTCCGAAGCCGACGAGGCTCCGAAGGCCAAGAAGAAGACCCGGCGTGGCTCGCGCGGCGGCCGCAAGCGCAAGAAGCCGGCGACTGCGGAGTCAGCTGCCGAAGCCGAGCTGGAGGCCGGCGGTGCTTCCGAGGAATCTCCCGAGCCGCCGCGGGGAGTGACGATTCACGTCCCGGGCGAGGATCTCGGCCGCGACGGCACGGTCGAGTCCGTCGAGGAGGCGCCGGCAGAGCCTCGGTCCCAGGCCGAGACGGCCGAGGATCCGACGCCGGCCGAGGAAGAGGAGGCGCCGAAGCCGAAGAAGAAGACGCGCCGCGGCTCGCGCGGCGGCCGCAACCGAACGAAGAAGCCGGCGGCGCCCTCGGCGTCCCAGAACGGCTCCCAGGGGGAAGACGAAGTCGAGAAGCCGGCGGAAGTCGAGGAGTCGCCGGCGGACGACGGCGAATTCGAGTACGTGCCGATGTCCGAGTGGGCCGACGAGCTCGAGACCGGCCGTTAGCTACACTGCCGACTCGCGGGCGCAAGGCCCGCGTTTCCACGCCATGAGCTCCTACGCGATCATCACTCTCGGCGGCAAGCAGTACCGCGTCCAGGAGGGCGAGCGGCTGCTCGTCGACCGCCTGCGCGCGGACGAGGGCGCGACCGTCGAGCCGCGCGTGCTGCTCGTCGGCGGCGACGGCGCGCCGGATCTCGCGCCGTCCGCGACCGTGACCGCGCGCGTCGTCGGGCACGAGCTCGGCGAGAAGATCCGCATCGGCAAGTACCGGCGCCGCACCGGCTACAAGAAGCACACCGGCCACCGCAGCAGGCTCACGCGGATCGAGATCGAGTCGATCGGCGGCGCCGCCAAGCGTGCGAAGTCCGCTGTCAAGCCCAAGACCGAGAGCGCCGCGCCGGAGAAGTCGGAGGCCGCGGAGGTACCGGAGGCGGCAGGCCTGCCCGAGGGGTACGCCTCGATGACGATCGCGCAGCTCTCGGAGGCGGCGGGCAGCTGGAGCCGCGAGCAGGTCGAGGCGGCGCTCGAGCACGAGCGCTCCGGCAAGGCACGCAAGGGCGCGCTCGCCGCCCTGGAATCGGCACTCGAGGAGAAGAACTAGTGGCACACAAGAAGGGACTCGGCTCGTCGCGGAACGGTCGCGACTCCAAGCCGAAGATGCTCGGCGTGAAGCTCTTCGCCGGGCAGGACGTGTCGGCGGGGATGATCCTCGTCCGCCAGCGCGGCACGCGCTTCCGCCCGGGCCCCGGCGCCGGGATCGGCAAGGACGACACGATCTTCGCGATGCGCGACGGCAAGGTCGCCTTCCGCACGAGCGGCGAGCGTCGCTTCGTCTCGGTCGTCGAGCAGGACTAGCCGTCCAGGAGCAGCTCTCGCGCCCGTCTGGCGTCCGCGGCCCGGACGACGATCTCCCGCGGGCTCCCGCCGGAGGCGAGGCCGTCGCCGGCGCCGGCCGCGAAGGCCGTCGGTCGGTAGTAGCAGGGGATGTCCTCGGTGCGGAGCAGCTGACACGCGAGCTCCGCTTCCGGCTCGCTGCCGACGACGGTGACCCCGACTTCGCCCTCCATCCGGCCACTTTACGCTTCCCCCGATGTTCCACGACCGCGCACGACTGACGGCGATCGCCGGCAAGGGCGGCGACGGCTCGATCCACTTCCGCCGGGAGAAGTACGTCCCGCGCGGCGGTCCGGACGGCGGCGACGGCGGCGACGGCGGCGACGTCGTGGTCGTCGCCGATCCGCGGCGGCGCGACCTCTCAGGCTTCCGGCCCAACCAGAAGCTCCGGGCGGGTCGCGGCGGCGTCGGCGGCGGCCGCCTCTCGAACGGCGCGCGCGGCGAGGACGCCGTCCTCGGCGTCCCCGTCGGCACGCAGGTCTTCGAGGGCGAGGAGCTCGTCGCCGATCTCGCCCACCCGGACGCGCGAGTCGTCGTGGCGGAGGGAGGAGCAGGCGGGCGCGGCAACAAGCACTTCGCCGGGCCGAGACGCCAGACGCCGCGCTTCGCGGAGGTCGGTCTGCCCGGGGAGGAGCGTGAGATCGAGCTCCGGCTCAAGCTCCTCGCCGACGCCGCCCTCGTCGGCCTTCCGAACGCCGGCAAGTCGTCGCTCCTGACCCGGATCTCGAACGCGCGGCCGAAGGTCGCGGAGTACCCGTTCACGACGCTGTCGCCCGTCCTGGGCACGGTCGAGGCGACGGACGGCCGTCAGCTCGTCGTCGCCGACGTGCCCGGGTTGATCGAGGGTGCGAGCGAGGGGGTGGGGCTCGGGCACGAGTTCCTCGCGCACCTCGAGCGGGCCCGCGTCCTCGTGCACGTGGTCGACTCGGCCGAGGACGACGCCGACGAGCGCTGGCGCACGATCGACGCCGAGCTCGCCGCCTACGGCGCGGGACTCGACGAGCGGCCGCAGGTGGTCGTCCTCAACAAGATCGACCTCAGCCCGGAGCCGCCCGCGTTCGGGATCGACGACGCACGGATCCTCCGCGTTCTCCGCGTCTCGGCCGCCACGGGGGCGGGTCTCGACGAGCTGCGGCGAGCTCTGTTCGAGTTGCTCCCCCAGGAGGCGGACGAGATCCCGGTCGAGGCCGCCGAGGAGATGGTGGACTTCCTCGTCTACCGGCCGCGACCGACGAAGCGCGCGTTCCGCGTCTACCGCACCGAGCGCGGCTTCCGCGTCACGGGGACGCCGCCGGCGGAGGCCGAGCTCGAGTCGATCCTCCGAGCCGCGGGCGCGCGGGCCGGCGACGAGGTCGAGGTGGGGGAGGAGCTGCTCGGGTGGGAGTGATTCTGTACGGCGGCGCGTTCGATCCGCCGCATCTCGGACATGTCGCGCTCGCCGCCGCCGCGAGGAGGCAGTTCGGAGCCGACCGCCTGCTCGTTCTCGTGAGCGAGCGGCCCGGGCATCGCTCCGTGCACGCGTCTGCCGAGGACCGCCTCGCGCTCGCACGCGCGGCCTTTCCGCAAGACGACGTCCGCCTGGACCCCTACCCCCGCACCGTCG
>Ga0134128_10011800_pt1 | contig 10426 bp, 6 predicted proteins | sample KB31754_FD_96462 | JGI IMG/M metagenome (GOLD analysis project Ga0134128, IMG submission 96462) | Terrestrial soil microbial communities with excess Nitrogen fertilizer from Kellogg Biological Station, Michigan, USA - KB3-175-4 | ecosystem: Environmental > Terrestrial > Soil > Unclassified ...
GGACCGTCATGCCGCCAGCAGCTCGCATCACCGACATGCACACCTGCCCGATGGTCACCGTCCTGGTCCCCCATGTCGGAGGCCCGATCATACCGCCATGCTGTCCAACGGTCATCATTTCCGGCATGCCTGCCGCGAGAGTTGGCGACCTGTGCATCTGTACGGGTCCCCCTGACGTCATTGCCCTCGGATCCTTCACGGTGTTCATCGGCGGAATGCAGGCCGCGCGGATCGGCGACATGACCGCCCATGGCGGCCTGATAGTCTCCGGCGCCCCGACTGTCATGATTGGCGGCTAAGGCCGAATTGCTTGATCGCGGCGGTGGCTATTTCTGTATGACGAAGTGTCGGGCCGACGCGCCGATCGTGATGTTGGCGCGCTGAGCTTCGGCGAGCGCCTGCAGGAAAAATTGATCCGCCGGCGTGGGAGCGGGCTGCCTGAGCGAGTCGAGGACGCGAGGGGTGGCGACCGCCATGACAAGTTGCGACGTTCCGGAGGCTTCGTCCGAACGCGGTATATCGATCGCAAAGGAGAGAGCATCCGTGCCCGGCTTCAGCAGATAGGACATGTTCTGAACCAACCCATTGTCCGAAATGAGCAGAAGTTCAACGACACGGTTGGCGAAGTTTTCGATGCTTCCGACGAGTTTTTCGCCCGGCTGCAACTTGACCGAGCCTAGCGAAATCCGCGGTGAGCGACCGCCATCGACCCGAAGCCGATTCAAGAACGTGATGGCCGGGCATTGCTGTGGCGTGACGAGGCGGACGCCGATCGACGCCTCGAACCCCTGAGTTTTCTTGAAGGTCTTGTCCAGCAATTCAAAGGGCGCCGTCGAAGCGCCAAACCCTTCCACGACGGCAGCCGTCGAGCTGACCGCGATGGGCGTCATGAAAAAGCAGTCGCCGCCGTCATATTGCTGGATGAAGCGACGAACGACGTCAACGCGATCCGGACTGTCCGCAGGCAATTTGGGCGCAGGTGCCAGCGCCTCCTTCGAAGTGGGTGCTGGCGCCTTCGAAGTATCGTTCGGAAGGGGACTCACGGGTTTCGGCGTTGACGGACCCTCAGTCAGGGAGGGTAGCGGTTTGGAGGCAGGGGCAATGGGAACGTTCCAGACAAATTTGTAATAGGCAGCGACGGAAGCTCCGATCAACAACAGTGCGGCGGCCGCGGACGCGCCATATCGAATCCAGGGGGGGCGCAGCTTTGAATCCGCATGTTCGACGGCAGTAGCCCCGGCATGCTCAATGAGTTGGCTCGGCGGGCGTGTGGGCGCGCCGATGCTCCAGTTCTCGATTTCAGCCATCGAGGGACGATCGTTGGGATCCGGCTGAAGCATTTCGTTGAGCAGGGGACGGATGCGGGCATCGACACCGCCGAGATCTGGCACCCGACGCCGCTTCTCGACGAGCTGAAACTGGCTCCCGCCCATATCGAGCTTCTGCCCGGTCAACGCCTGGAACAACACCAACCCAAAACTGTATACGTCGGATTTTGCAGTGACGTCGCCGCCGAAAAGGCCGATCTGCTCCGGTGAAACGTAGTTGTGCTTGCCGGCAAAGCCGGCACCGATGATCGTCGCGTCTCCAATCTGCGTGGACCGGGCGATGCCGAAATCGATGATCTTGGCGCGTGCGACGTCGCCTTGTGGAACAATGATGTTGTCGGGCGATACGTCGCGATGAACGATCCCCCGTTGATGCGCCACATTCAAGCCGGACGCGACCCTTCGCATCAATCTCAGCAATGCCTCGAACGTTAACGGCCCTTCCTCGAGGATCTCGGCAAGCGATCTTCCGTCGACAAATTCCATGGCCAGATAGGGTCGCTGCAGGACCGGCTCGACGGTGAAAACAAAATACCGGACGATCGCGTCGTGCATCAGATAGTGCAGTGCCGATGCCTCCTTGCGAAACAGCGCAAGCGCAGCTTCATTTTCTGCCATTTCGGGAACCAGCATCTTGACGGCCACGGTTGTGCCGGTCTGGATTTCGTGGCTCTTGTAGACCTCGCCCATTCCTCCGACGCCGATCATGCCGTCGATTTCGTAGATGCCGTTCAACCGTGTCCCCGGTGGAACCCCGTGGGTGGCGGCCCGAAAGGGATCTCTGGAGTTCACGCTGTCACTCCCAAACGTCGGTTGCCGGAGGTGCTTGCAGGATCGCGACGGGAACCGTGCCTTCCCTGTTGGGCCGCCGCCTCCGCGGCTGAACAACGATGACGGTCACATTGTCGAGGCCGCCCCTTTCGAGCGCGAGCTCGACCAGGGCCGTGGATGATGTTTGTGCGTCATGGGATGAAACGCATTGCAGGATTTCGTGATCCGCGACATGCTTGGTGAGTCCATCGCTGCAAAGAACGAAGATGTCACAGTCCTCGAACGCGCCGGTTACGATTTCGAGCTCCGGATCGTCCTGAATTCCCACCGCGCGGGTGATGACGTTGTTAGGCCAATTCTGGACTTCTTCGGCCGTTAGCGCTCCGCTCGCCAGCATCTCCTCGACCTCGGTGTGGTCGCGCGACACCTGTTGGATTGTGTCGCGCCGTGCAAGGTAGAGACGGCTGTCACCGGCCCACAAGCACGCATAATGGTCCTCGGAAATGAGCAGGATTGCGACAGTGGATCCGATCACGGCACCGCCGCGCTGACGGCTCAGCTCGATGATCTGGCGATTTGCGACCAGAATCCGGCTTTCCGTTTCCGCGAGCAGCTCGATCGCCGAGCCGGAAGCGACGATCGTGTCGAGAGCCTTGACGATGAGCTGGCTCGCCACGTCCCCCGCTTCGTGCCCTCCCATGCCGTCGGCAATGGCCCAAAGGCCCGCGTCGGACCGCACCAGATGGGAATCCTCGTTTCTCGGCCGGACCTTGCCCTGATGTGTGGCGGAACCCGCATCGAATGTGAAAAGCGACTGGTTCATCGAGACTCCGCACCTCCTGCTATGAGGCACTCACGATTCTATCACCGGCCAAATTGCCGGTCAGCATGATGGAATAGCGAAATGGATCCGGCATTCCCCGCGATCCCAACGCCATCGGAGGAAAGTTTCCGCCACCTTCCGTCCACCAGAAGCTCGCTGCCGCCGAAGTCCCGTGATTGCTTTGACGCAGCATGAGAAAGGATTCCTGAAATGTTCTGCCGGCTGTCACGATACCTGCCAGTTTGTCGTCGATCGCGACGACATCGGGCGAGCTAACGACGCTGGCTTCCGCCAGCGGTAGTGTCATTGCGTCGAGGGCTGCCGAGATATCCTCGAACGACCTCGCTTGATCGAGGGTAGCCAGCAGAAATTCTTCGGCCGCAGCAAACCATTGATCCTGCGCGTCGAAATCCGGCGGAGGCATGGAATGCAAGGGGTCGGCCACAGCCAGCAAGGTTAGCGGATAATAGCGCCCGACGCCGTCCAGAGATGGCATGATCGCGCCGACGACCGTCGCGCCGGAGATATCTGCACCAAGCCAGAATCGCCAGACCGGCGCGGTGAGAAATGCATTCTGCCATTCTGCGCCGAGCTGGTGGCGGCTTGCCGACATGCAGGCCTGCACCCAGGGCTCCCAGGTTTCGAGAAAACGGCGCGGTGTGGCCAACGCGACAAAATCGCGTTTCGCGCCGAGCTTCCCGAATAAACTGCACCGCATGATCCGTCAGATTCCGGTCGGACAGCGAAATTCTCTCAAGACGCCGAGATTTAGCGGGTTTTTGATCGATCCCGTCGTGATCTGATATTTGAGTTCGCGGCCGGCCACGATGAACATGGCGCTGGCGGTCTCGGCGCGAGCGGTCATCGACCCAGCCTCCAGGATTCGGAACAGCGACCATGGCCCGTTGCGTTCGAGCACCGACGGCTGACCCGACGCATCGTTGACGACGGAAATCGCTGTCCTCATCGACGGTCCAGGCCACAGCACGTTGGTCGGCGCGACTGTGGTGGGTTGGGCTGCTTGGGACGGTTTCCCAAGCAAGCTCGAGCCCGGTCCCGGCGCGGTGGGACTTACGATGACCGTGCCGGCCATTTCGATTTTCGCGCTCGCGCCGTCGCCAGCAATCACCGGCGGCTGCACGGACAGTGCCACCATTGGCAGGTTTCCGCCATTCTGGAAAAACGCGTCGCGGATATAGGCTGCACGCTGAAATTGCTTCAACGTATCCGCCGACAGCGTGCTGCCGACGGGACTTTCCTTTCGCCATGTCCATTCCGGTTTCGAGGTATCGGCGTAGGGCGCGAGCGATTGGGTGAAAAACTTGTCGAGTATGCCGTTCGGGGCAAACAACTTGGCGAAGTCTCCAAGCGGGACTTCCTGATTGCTTCCCCGGGTGAACGGATAGCGATTGGCAATCGTTTGCTGGCAGGCGGGCGTGACCTGATCGCGCAGCGTCGTAAGCAGTTGACCTGCCGTGGTCATCGCCATGCTGCCTTCGAACTCGGCCGCCGCGCCGCGCAGCATGTCTGAAAATGGCGGCGGCATTCGGGACGCATTGTTCCGAAGCGTCGCAACCTGGTTCTGCAGCGCCGCGTTGGCTTGCGCCGTTAGCTGGGGATTTTCGAGTATCAGCGTGAGGCTCTGCGCAATGTCATTCAGGTTGGCGATGACGGAATCAATGGGGCGCCGCGTGCTGTCGCCTTCGAGGACGGCATGAAACGGCTTGAATTGGGCCTCGATCTTTGCGCCGGGAGGTCCGTCCTGCGTATTGAACAAGAGCGCAAGCTGTGCGGTCTTCTGATCCGTACCGCCATTCTTGGTCGATTCGGCACCGCCAGTTTTCGTCGATTTGGGCCGCTCTCGCGTCAATGCGGTTTCGTCGCGAATCGATTCAAGGATCAGCCGCAGCGGCGAAGTTGGCGCGGACACGGCCCGCAAAGCCTGGTACTTCGGCTTGTCCGCCAGCAACTTCTTCATCTTCAGCTTGGCCAGCGCGTCGCGCCACGCCCTGATGAAGTCGTTGCCATAGAGATCGAGAAGATTGTTGGCGAGATTGTCGTACTGCTGGCCGAGGGCCGCCTGTTGGCCGGCTTCGCCCAGGACCCAGCGGTCGCGCCGCATTCGCTCCGCCAGGTCACCAAGCTTGGCAATGAATTTGTCCTGGAATCCGTCGTAGGTGAAGAACGCGGGAACGCTGATCGTATCGAGCGACTGGCCTCGGTCGGCCTCGAATACACTGGCGGCATCGAGGCCGGCTTTGCGCGAGACGACCCAGTCGCCGGCAGTCGACGCCCGCGCCTCCGATTTCAACAGTTCGTAGGCGCGCTGCGCGACGCTCAACCGCGCAAGGGTCTTTTGACATTCCTGGATGAGGCGGCCGTCAAGCTCAACCAGCGGCGGCTGCTCGGTTTCCAGCGCAAACATCGCATCCAGATGGTCTTCGAGTAGCCGTCGACCTTCGGCATTGGTCGGGCCGGGATAGAGGTTGTCCGCCCAATCGCGGCTTAGCCACGATTTGATGAGTTCGTGGTCCGGCGGGTGAAGGCCACCCAGCATCATATAGACTTTCAGAGCCTCGTAGACGAAACCGGCGTCCGTGATTCGCGCGTTGAGCTGTTCCTCCAGGCGATACAGCAGCCGTGGCCGGAACAGCCGCTCGAGCGCAGTATGATAGGCGGTCTCCGACGACGACTGAAGCCGAGCGCGCTGACTGAGGCCGAACTCTGCCGACAACGGTGTCGGGCTCGTCCGGCTGCCATATCCGACGGGTGTATTCCTCAACCGATGGAGCAGCGGCAGGATCTTGTGGAGTTCACGGTCGTCGATGACGGTTTGCTTCACGACGGACCCTCCCGCCGTCGCATATTCCTGATAGGCCTGCTCGTTCTGAGAGATCAAATCGCGGTTGTGCTTGAAGCTGGTCAGCCAGGCGACGCCCAGTCCGACGAAGACAAGTCCCACCAGGGTCAACGCGGTCGCCTTGAGGATCAGTGCCCGCCTGATGGCCGCTCGGTCCGTTGAAACCCAATCGGCTTCACCGATGATCACCTTTGAAATGAGATCGGTCAGGAAGAAGCTTTTCCCAACGCCGGAATAACCCGTGCTTGCGACCTGCTCCGCCCCGAAGCTGCGCGCAAGCGAGCCGATCAGTTGATCGATCGGCGTGCCTTGCTGGGTACCCGAGGTAAAATAGAATCCACGCAGCGTTGCGTTGACATGATAGCGGGTGGGCTCGAAAATCTGGTTGAGAAAACTGAAAACTGCAGGTTTGAGCCGTGCCATTTGCGTCGGAAAACCGAATAGCGAAACACGGTAGTTGGGCGAAGGTTCTTCCTGCAGGCGATCGATGGCGTCTTCGCTCAGCCATTCCAGCAGTTGATCGAACTGGTTCGGAACTTCGCCGACGAGATTCTGCTTCTTGTTCGCCGTCTGAAACGTCGTGCCCCAGACTTGACGGCGGCCGGCCTCGTTCAGGTAGCTGAAGTATTCGGTAAAGCCGGCTACCAGGTCGGTCTTGGTAAAGAGCGCATAGACCGGAAAATCCACCTTGAGACGCTGATGCAGGTCGAGCAGGCGCGCCCGGATCGCGTTGGCATGCGCGGTAATCTCGGCCGGCGGCAGCGTCAGAAGGTCCTCGACGCTGATTGCCACGATCACGCCGTTGATCGGTTGACGCGGACGGTTCTTCTTCAGGAGATCGAGGAAGGAAAACCAGCTCTGCTTGTCCGATTTTGCGTCGGAGTCCTGCGTCGTGTAGCGGCCGGCGGTGTCGATGAGTACGGCCTCCTCGGTGAACCACCAGTCGCAGAAGCGAGTGCCGCCGATGCCGGCTACCGCCGACGGCGTCGAACCCTGCGATAGCGGAAACTTCAGTCCGGAGTTCACGAGCGCAGTGGTTTTCCCCGAGCCCGGCGGGCCTATTATGACGTACCACGGCAGATCATAGAGGTAGCCGGATTTGCCGCCGCTCGCGGTTTTCAGCGTCGCGAGCGCATCCCTCATCCGCTCCTTGAGGACGGGCTCGTCGTTGACCGGCTCGCTCTCGCCGGCGATGCCGTCGGCGATCTTCTCGGCGCCCTTGCGCCGGCGATAGAACGTGAAGCTGCCGAAACTCGCCGCACCCGCCATCAGCAGGACCAGAGCGACGTCGCGGATGATCGGATTCTCGAGGGGCCGCCAATCGCCGAAGGCGATCAGCGGACCGGCAAAATAGATCAGAGAGGCGAGCGATCCAAGACCGATCCCATAAAGGACGATACGAAGAATATCCTTGCCCAGCATTCCCATCGCTCTGTTGGCCCGACTGCTATTCGCTTCGCGCGATGAATATCTCGACACGCCGGTTATTGGCGCGCCCCGCCGGCGTCGCGTTGGTGTCGATCGGCGCGTCGGCGCCCTTTCCCTCGATTTCGACACGACCCGGATCGGAGAGACCCTGCTTCAGCACCGCGGCCGCGGCCTTGGCGCGCTCCAGCGATAATTCAAAATTCGAAGGGAAGCGCGCGCCGCTGATCGGCGTGTTGTCGGTATGTCCCACGACGCGGATCTTGCCCGGTTCCTTTTCCAACGTCGCGGCAAGGCGCGCAGCCACCGGCTTGAATTGCTCGAGAACCGTCGCCTTTCCCGAATCGAACAGGATCAGGTTGCATACCCGGATGACGATGAAGCTCGCGGTCTGATCGGCAGTCATCTTGCATGAGGTGTTTTCGGCAGCAAGCGCGTTCCGAATTCTCTGTAGCTGGGTAATTCGATCCGGCGGTGGCGGCGGGGGCGGCGGGGGCGGTGGCGCGATGATCTTTCGTTTCAGTTCGATCTTGTCCGCAGGATGCAGCGAGAAGGCCAACTGCGCGGCCTTCTCGCTGTCCGACGTCAGCCACGTCCTCAAGGCAATGAAGCCCGCAAACAGCAGCGCGGCGGCAACGGAGGCGACCAGCCAAACCGGGATTCGAACGCGCCCTCGGCGATTGGCGAGAGCCTGGCCGCGCCAATGCGGCGACAGATCGCGCGTCACCTTCGGACGAACCCGCCGAAGCAGTTCGTACAAGTTGCGCTGAATCACCTGCAGCGCGGCGACGCCGCCCGAGGAGGTCCGGTGCATGCCCTGAAAGCCCAGCGCAAGGCAGGCATGCTGCAATTCGAGGACCGGATAATTCACCAGGGGATCCGCCTTGAGCCGGTCCAGAATTTCAAAAAACCGGACACCCCCGACCCGCTCGCCAAAAAACCGGCTCAGCATGCTGTATTGCGCCCATACATGGCGTTCGTCCGTGGGAATGTGCTGGACGATATCGTCGGCTGTCGCGCAAAGAATGTATTTGGCGGTGTTGGCCTGTTGCTCGGAAATTCCCGCGGACCGGATGTCGTTCTCGAAAAATTTCACGGCGTCCGCGACCTGTTCCATCAAGCTTGCGAACGACGCTCGCATCAGCGCGACGCGAAGGCGGCCGAGCAACTGAAGGAGCGGTCCGGCCGCCCGCATGATCGGATTGGCGTTCGGTGCGACGAGATCGTCGACACGCAGTGCCGGCGCCTGGGGCAGGTTCTGCGGCGCCCGTGCCTGATTCTCGGAAGAAATCCACTCTTCGGGCACGGGGCTGGTGGGAGCCGCGGCGAACGGCGGGGGAGGCGTAGCCACCGGTGCCACCGGTGGCGGGACGGGCTGGTATGCGGGATTGTCGGCGAGCGGGTTTGGCGAGAACGGGGCCCGGGCGCCCGGTGCGGAGGGCTGCTGTTCGCCGGACGGGTTGGGGACGGGAGCTTGCGGGAGCCTTCCGCCGGGATTGGGACGGATGATGGTCCGCTCCCCGCGGCCGAATGGATTTACCGGTTTGTCCCTGTCGCTCATCGCCGATCTTCTAGAATTGCCCAGAGATACAGTTCGAGTTCCGGCCAGTCTCCGGAGAAGTGCAAGCCGATGGACGCTGCGTTGCTGAAGTCAGGCCAGAGCGGTGACTTTCTGTCCAGGTAAAAATAGACGTGGTCGGTAATAGCCCGGATATGCGGAGGTGGTGTCGGCAGGTGAACCAAAGGCAACCCGGGAAGGTTGGCGTGAACGATTTCGTTCATTTTGGTGTTCGGGCCCACCTTGAACAGGTGTGGAAAATCGTTCTGAATTTCGACCAGCGGTCTGCGCGCAGCGACCTCGAGCACGAACGTTGCGTTCCGGAACAGCGATCGGTCGCGGATCGGCGAAACAAAGGCGTTCGGCGCGCGCTCGATGATTTCGAGGCTGATGGCGCGGCGTCCGAGCCTCGCGCTCAGGAACTCCTGGATGTCACGCACCAGCGGAGTGAAGACGTTTTCCAGATCGTCGTGATCGTAGGCGGGATAATCTCTGGCCCTGCGTTCGGTCGTTGCGAATGTGGCAAGTTCGCCGGCGAGCCGAAGCAGCTCCTCGTACAGGCGTTCGGGGTGAACATATCCCGACCGCTGGAAATGAACGAGCGCGGGAATTTGTCGATTCAGCAACTGCAGCACGAAATAGTCGACGCTCTGCAGCCCCCCTCCCGAAGATGGATCCACGGCGTATCTCGCGAGTTCTTCCAGCTTGGCCTCGATCCAGCCGATGATGCGATTGAGCCATCCATCGATGACCGGATGGGCCGAGCAGATCAGCATCGGAGGGACGAACTTGTCGTCAAACAAGATCGTCTTGTCGCGCACCTCGAGAATGCGCGCAATTCCCAGTCCCATGTAGCCCGGCTTTGCCGTCTTGCGCAATTCAAAGGACAGCCGCGGCGAGGCGATTTCAATCTCTTCTTCGATTCGAAGCGCGGACGTGGAGTCGATGAATGTCTCGGCACCGCGGGTATATCGCCTGGCGCTGTCGGCGCTGGCCTCGTCGACTTCGCGCGTGTTCGGCGCAGCGAGCGGCATCATCAGCCATACGAGTTGGCCAGCCGCGCCGTCCGGCACCTCGATCGCTTCGGGGATCGGGCTGTCGGCCGGTATGTCGAACGGCGTTCCATCCGGCATCATCCCGCTTGCGCGCCGAACCGCGAATTTGCTCTGTTCGGCGAGATCCTGATCGATGTCGAGCTGCTCAAAACCCCAGGGGTAGGGCGTTACGTGCCGGGTTCGCTTTTCGATCAGATGCTCGACATACCGATCGTTCTGCTGCAAATGATGCGGACGCAGAAACAGTCCCTCAGACCAAAAAACCTTGCTATACCAAGACATTCCATTTCCGTTCAAATATTCCGCCGGTCGCGCAACCCGGGAATTCCCGACGCGCGTCGATCATCGCGAATCGCCCTTGCCATCCTGATCGTAATAATCGGAGAAATGCAGCATAAAGGCTTCGATCGCCGCACCGCCGTCTCTTCCCAGACCGGCTTTCCAGCGGACCAAGAAGGCATCCCACAGACGGCTCTTGCGGGATCGCATCGTGTCGAAGATGCTTTCGTGGGCCTCCAGCTCCCTCGTGATCAAGGCCGGGTCGATGCCAGCCACCAACTTCGTTACCGCGTGCTGCATGGCCATATAGGTCTTGAGCTGGTGGGA
>Ga0134128_10011804_pt1 | contig 10423 bp, 9 predicted proteins | sample KB31754_FD_96462 | JGI IMG/M metagenome (GOLD analysis project Ga0134128, IMG submission 96462) | Terrestrial soil microbial communities with excess Nitrogen fertilizer from Kellogg Biological Station, Michigan, USA - KB3-175-4 | ecosystem: Environmental > Terrestrial > Soil > Unclassified ...
CGAAAAGCCCGACCATCACGCCGCCGGCCGGACGGCCGTCGAGCAGGACCGAGCCCGAGACCTTGCCCGAGCGGAAGTCCTCGAGGGGGGCGATCTCGACCTTCTTCTCGGTCACGAGCAGGAGGTTGTCGATGTGGCCGAGCCAGCGGCGCGCGTTCGTCTCGTCGCCGAAGCGCGCGTACGCCGCGGCGAAGCCCTCGAAGATGTACTGGCTGCGCGTCACCTGCTCGAAGCCGGAACGCGGGTCCGCCGTCGCCTCCGCGTCGAGCTGCTGGAGCTTCTCGAAGCGCTCCGCCGTCATCGGCCCCACCTTGATGAGGTCGAGCGCGCCGCGGTAGTCCGGGACCGCGCGTCCCGGCACGGCGATCATCATCGCGTCGAGCGCGCGATCGGCGTCCCACCACATCAGCCAGCCGCGGCGGACGTGGTCGAGGGCCTCCGCGGCGAAGACGTCGCGGTAGCCCGCGCGCTGGAGGAAGCCCTCGAGCTTCGCGAGACTCTCCGGCGAGAGGTCCACGCCCGTCGACGGCGGCTCGTCGGGCCGAACGTCCTGAAGCGACGAGGCCATCCGCACGCTCTCGCGCGTCGTCGTGCGCCCGCGGCTCGGCGACAGCCGGACCACGGCCGCGACCTGCGCGTCGTCGTTCGTCGGAATATGGGCCGCCTCCGCGAGCGTGCGCGGCCCGTAGCCCCACCAGCGCGCCAGAGCCGCCTCGGTGGCGAAAGTCGGGACCGCCCACAGCGCCGCGAGCCACGCGACCAAGAACAGCGCCCGCGGCCGCGCGTCCTTGAGCAGCAGCGCCGCGGCCGCGGCGGCGGCGGTCGCCGCGAAAGCGGGCGCGGCGAGCCCGCCCAGGAAAGGTCCGGCGAACGTCGCGCCGCTGAGGTCGATCGCTCGCGAGAGCTGCGGCCAGCGCGAGGCGCACCAGCCGATCGCGCTCATGATCAGGCCGAACGAGGCGCCCAGCCGCGCGCGGCCCTTGCCTCCGGCGGACGCGAACGCCGCGGCGCCGAGGACAAGCGCGGCGGCCTGCAGGGCCAGCGCGTGCAAGGGCTCGAGCTCGAGAGGGAAGACGTCGCCGAAGGGCGTCGTGCCGCGCGTCCAGGCGAGCAGCGTCCAGGACAGCGCGAGCAGCAGCGCTCCCGTCAGCGCCGTGCGCGCCCGCCCGGCTTCCTCGGGCTCGAGCAGCCACCAAAGGACGCAGGCCAGGGCCGCCGCGAGGATCGCGCGCTCGAGCAGGGCCTACTCCTCGTCCTGCTGAAGCTTGGCGAGGATGGAGAAATCCTCGAGCGTCGTCACGTCGCCGGAGACGGCGCCGCCCGTCGCGATCTCGCGCAGCAGCCGGCGCATGATCTTGCCGGAGCGCGTCTTGGGCAGCGAGTCGGAGAAGCGGATCTCCGCGGGACGAGCGATCGCGCCGATGGCGCGCGCCACGTGCTCGCGCAGCTCGTCCTTGAGCTCCGGCGTCGGGCTCTTGCCCCCGCGCAGCGTGACGAAGGCGGCGACCGCCTGTCCGAGGAGCTCGTCGGGCCGCCCCACGACGGCGGCCTCCGCGACCGAGGCGTGCCCCACCAGGGCGGACTCGATCTCCATCGTGGAGAGCCGATGCCCGGCCACGTTGAGCACGTCGTCGATGCGTCCCAGGATCCAGAAGTAGCCGTCCTTGTCCCGCCGCGCCCCGTCGCCGGTGAAGTACATGCCGGGGATCTGGGACCAGTACTGTTTTTTAAAGCGCTCGTCGTCGCCCCACACCGTGCGCAGCATCGACGGCCACGGGCGCCGCACGACGAGGTAGCCGCCGGAGCCGAGCGGCACCGACTTGCCCTTCATGTCGACGACGTCGGCGTCGATGCCGGGCAGCGGCAGCGTCGCGGAGCCGGGCTTCGTCGCCGTCGCGCCGGGAAGCGGGGAGATCATGATGGCGCCCGTCTCGGTCTGCCACCACGTGTCCACGATCGGGCAGCGCTTGCCGCCGATCACCTCGCGGTACCAGCGCCACGCCTCGGGGTTGATCGGCTCGCCGACCGTGCCCAACAGGCGCAGGGAGCTCATGTCGTGCTTGCGCGGGTGCTCGTCGCCCAGGCGCATGAACGCGCGGATCGCCGTCGGCGCGGTGTAGAACACCGAGACGCCGTGGCGCGCGATCATCTCCCAGAAGCGGTCCGGGCGCGGGTGCATCGGCGCGCCCTCGTACATGAACACCGTCGCGCCGTTGGCGAGCGGGCCATAGACGACGTAGGAGTGGCCCGTGACCCAGCCCACGTCGGCCGAGCACCAGTACACGTCGGTGTCGCGCAGGTCGAAGACGTGCTTGGTCGTCCACGCCGTCTGCACGAGGTAGCCGCCGGTCGTGTGCAGGACGCCCTTGGGCTTGCCCGTGCTGCCCGACGTATAAAGGATGAAGAGCGGATGCTCGGAATCCAGCGCCTCGGCCTCGCACTCGGCGGACGACTTGACCATCAGGCGGTGCCACCAATGATCGCGCGTCTCGTCGATCGTCACGTCCGTGTTCGTGCGCTTGAGGACCACGACGGCCGTCACCGACGGGGCGGACTTGACGGCCTCGTCGACGGCGTCCTTGAGGCGCACGACCGCGCCCTTGCGCCACCCGCCGTCGGCCGTGACGACGACCTTCACGCCCGCGTCGTTCAGGCGGTCGCGCAGCGCCTCCGCGGAGAAGCCGCCGAACACCACGTTGTGCACCGCGCCGATGCGCGCGCAGGCCAGCATCGCGACCGCGGCCTCGGGCACCATCGGCATGTAGATCGCGACGCGGTCGCCCTTGACGACGCCGAGCCCCTTCAGCGCGTTGGCGAATTGTCCGACCTCGCGGTGCAGCTGGAGATACGTCAGCGTGCGCGTCTCGCCGGTCTCGCCTTCCCAGATCAGCGCGGCCTTGTGCCGGCGCTCGCCGTCGAGATGACGGTCCAGGCAGTTGTGGGCGAGATTGAGCCTGCCGCCGACGAACCACTTCGCGTGCGGAGCCTTCCACTCGAGGACCTTGCGCCACGGCTTGAACCACTCGAGCTGGTTTGCCGCCGCGGTCCAGAATTTCTCGGGAGAACGATTCGCGGCGGCCTGCATCCGCGCTCGAGACGCGGCGCCGGAGATCAACGCCGACTTCACGAAGGCGGGAGGGGGAGGGAAAGAGCGCTTCTCCTTGAGGAGAACGTCGATCGCCTGCTCCTGCGGCGCGTTTTTCATGAATGCGAGAATAACATTTTCCGCGGCGGGAGTCGCCGGTTCGCATTTCGTCCGTTGTATTTCCTATAATCCACGCCAACATGCTTCCTACATATCGACCCCACAAGCGCAAACGTGCCAAGACCATCGGTTTCCGGGCCCGGATGAAGACCGCCGGCGGACGCAAAGTCCTCAAGGCGCGCCGATTCAAGGGCCGCCACAAGCTCACTCACAAGCAGCCTTGACCAAGGCGGCCGGCTTCGGAGCCGGCGCGAGGCTGAAGGACGGCGAGGAGTTCAAGAAGGTCTTCGAGCAGGGCTCGAAGATCGTCGGACGCCACCTCATCCTTTGGCATCGCGTCGGCCCGGCCGAGCGCGGGCCGAGACTCGGCTTGTCCGTGAGCTCGAAGGTCGGCGGATCCGTCCGGCGCAGCCGTCTCAAGCGCCTTCTCCGCGAGACCTTCCGGCTGCGGCGCTCGGAAATGCCGGCGGGCTTGGAGCTCGTCGCGTACCCGCGGCCCGGCTGCCCCTGGAAGGGGAGAGCCGACGCGGAACGCGATCTCCTCGACCTGCTGAGGCGCGCCGGCCACCTGCGGGCTTCCTGAAGATGAAGACCTTCGTCCTCGCCGTCCTGGACCTCTACCGCCTCGCGGCGCGCCCGTTCCTGCCGCGCGCGTGCCGCTTCTATCCCAGCTGCGGCGACTACGCGCACGAGGCCGTCGCGCAGCACGGCGTATTACGCGGGGCGCGGCTGGCCGCGCTGCGGCTCTTGCGCTGTCATCCGTTCTATCCCGGCGGCTTCGACGCCGTCCCCTCTCCCCGGTAACCCCATGGACCGAAACCTCTGGCTCGCCGTCGCGCTGTCGGGCGGCGTCTATCTCGTCTGGTACGGCTACTTCGACAAGAAGGTCAACCCTCCGCCGCCGCCCGCCGCGGTCTCGCGGGCCGCCGCTCCCGCCGCCTCCGGCGGCGCGCCCGCAGCCGCGCCCGCGAACGCTCCCGCCGAGCCCGCCGAACCCGCCGTCGCGCCCGAGCAGGACGCGAAGGCCGCGCTCGCGCAGTCCGAGACGATCAAACTCGGCGACGCGGACGCGCTCGTCAATCCGCGCGGCGCCGCGCTGGCGGGGTACTCCTTCCAAGGCCCGATCTCGCGCGTCGAGCTCGTCGTCGATCCCGCCCACGGGCTCTTCTCGACGTTCCCGGACCTGACCTTCAAGCGCGACCGTTCCGCGAAGTCCGGCTTCGTCTACACGGCGACGCGGCCGGACGGCGTGCGCGTCACGAAGGAGTTCGTGCCGGGCCAGGGCACCGTGCTCCCGCGCATCGTCGTCACCGCGACGAACCCCGCCCGCCGGCCCGTCGAGATCGCGCCGTGGACGCTCACCGTCGGCCCGGGTCTGGGCACCGTCGAGACCGAGAAGAAGGACAACGCGAAGCTGACGCGCGTGATCGGCCTGACGATCGAGGCCGGCGGCCTCAACGGCAAGATCGACACGATGAAGCCAGGCGTCCATCCGGGACCGTATCGCTGGGTCGCGGTGGACAACCGCTACTTCCTGGCAGCCCTGCTGCCGTCGTTCGAGCACTTCGAGCCGGCGTCCTCTTCCGCGCCCGCCGAGCTCACGCTGACGGCCAAGTCCGTCATGCTTGCCCCCGGCGGGAGCTTCACGTGGGAGATCCCGTACTACCTCGGCTCCAAGGGCTACAACTGGCTCGCGCGCTACGGCTTCGGCCTCGAGCGGTCGGTCGATCTCGGCTGGGGCTTCATCGCCCCGATCGGCCGCGCCTGCCTGCAGTCGCTCGTTTGGCTGCACGGCCTCATCGGCAACTGGGGCTGGGCGATCATCGCGCTGACCTTGATCCTCCAGGCGATCCTCGCTCCCCTGACCTACAAGAGCCTCAAGGCCGCCGCGATGATGCGCAAGGTGCAGCCCGAGATCCAGCGGCTGCAGGCGCGGTATAAAGACGATCCGACGAAGCTGAACCAGGAGATGATGGCGCTGTACAAGAAAGGCGGCGCCAATCCGCTCGGCGGCTGCCTGCCGATGCTCGCGCAGATGCCCATCTTCTACGGCCTCTACGACGCCCTGCGCAGCTCGTGGGAGCTGCACGGCGCGAGCTGGATCTTCTGGATCAAGGACCTCTCGACGAAGGACCCCTACTACGTCCTGCCGATCGTCATGGGCGGACTGATGTTCCTGCAGTCGAAGCTGAACCCGCCCGCGGGCGATCCCGCGCAGCAGCAGATGATGATGTTCATGCCGCTGATCTTCACTTTCATGTTCCTCAAATTCCCGGCGGGCCTCGTGCTCTACTGGCTGACGAACAGCCTGGTCAGCACGCTGATCCAGCTCGCGATGCGCGACCGCCTCAACGCCGCGGCCTAGCCGGCCCAGGAGAACTCCCATGCAGCCCATCGAGATCGAAGGCCGCACCGTCGCCGAAGCCGTCGAGACCGCGCTCAAGCAGAGCGGTCTGCGCCGCGACCAGGTCGAAGTCACCGTCATCGAGGAGGGCGCCGCCGGCATCCTCGGCTTCGGCGCCAAGCCCGCGCGCGTTCGCCTCAGCGAGAAGCGCTGGGGGGAAGGACCCGCGCCCGAGCCCGCGCCGGCCAAGCCCGCCGCCGCCCCGCGCCCCGCGCGCCCGCCGCGACCCGCGCCGCCGCCGCCCCGACCGTTCATCCCGGCGCCGACGTACAACCCGCCGCCCAAGCCGTCTCCCGCGCCGGCGCCGGCTCCCGCGGCCCGCCGCGAGCGTCCGCGCTCCGAGCCTGCCCGCGCGGAGCACCGCGCCGCTCACGAGTCGCCGCGTCCGAGCTTCAAGCCGGCCACGCCCGAGGAGGCCGCCGCGGCCTGCGCCAAGGCGCAGGAGCTCGTCGTCGAGCTGCTCAAGCTCATGAAGATCGCCGCTCCGACCGCGTCCGCCTCGTGGGACGCCGACATGGAGCGCGTGAAGATCGCCGTCGAGTCGCAGGACGCCTCAGCGCTCGTCGGCCGCGACGGCCGCGTGCTCGAATCGCTGCAGTTCCTCGCCACGCTGATGATGAGCCGCGGCGCCCCCGCGCCGGTTGCCGTGCAGGTCGACGCGCTGTCCTACTGGGAGAAGCGCGAGGCCGCGATCCTCGACCAGGCGCGCGCCGCGATCGAGTCCGTCAAGGCCACGGGCAAGCCGGTGCGCCTGGAGCCCATGGACTCCTCGATGCGGCGGCTGATCCACCGCACGTTCCAGTCCAGCCCCGACGTCACGACCGCGTCCGAGGGCGAGGGCGCTTGGCGCAAGATCGTGATCCGCTCGAGGAAGGGTTGATCGAGGCGTCCGAGACCATCGTCGCCCCCGCGACCCCGCCGGGACGAGGCGCGCTGGGCGTCGTGCGCGTCAGCGGACCCGGGGCGCGGCGCGTCGCCCGGGAGGTGCTGGGCGCGCGGGCGCTCGAGCCGCGGCGCGCGACGGCGCGCACGGCGCGGCGCGCGGGGCGCGCGATCGACCGCGTCGTCGCGGTGTTCTGGGAGGGGCCCGAGACGCCGACGGGCGAGGACCTGCTGGAGCTGACCGCTCACGGCTCCCCGGAGATCCTGCGCGAGCTCGTCGCCGCGGCGCTCGACGCCGGCGCGCGCGCGGCCGAGCCCGGCGAGTTCACCCGCCGCGCGTTCACGAACGGCCGGATGGACCTGGCGCAGGCCGAAGGCGTCGAGGCGCTGATCCGGGCGCGCGGCGACAGCGCGCGCCGGGCGGCGCTCGAGCGCCTGGAGGGGGGGCTCTCCCGCGCCGTCGCCGCGGTCCGCGCGCCGATCCTCGACCGGCTGGCGCTCCTCGAGGCGCGTCTGGACCATCCCGACGAGGACATACCGCCGCTCGCCGCGGCCGAGGCGGACGCCGCGTTCGCCGCCTTGCGGCCGCCGCTCGAGCGCCTGCTCGCCGCCTACGACCGCGGCCGCGCGGAGCGCGAGGGCCTGCGCGTCTGCCTCGTCGGGCGGCCCAACGCGGGCAAGTCGAGCCTGCTCAACGCGCTGCTGGGCCGCGACCGCGCCATCGTCGCGCCGACGCCGGGCACGACGCGCGACACGCTCTCCGAGCCCGCCGTGCTCGACGGCCTGCCGGCCCTGCTCGTCGACACCGCGGGCCTGCGCGAGGACGCGGCGGACCCGGCGGAGCAGGAGGGCGTGCGGCGCGCCGAGCGCGCGCTCGCCGCGTGCGACGTGGCCGTGCTCGTCGTCGACGCGGCGCGGCCCGAGGACGACGCCGACGAGCGCGCGCACCGGCGCGCGCTCGAGCTCGCCGCGCGCGAGGGGCGCCCGGTCGTCGTCGCGCGCAGCAAGTGCGATCTCGCGGCGGCCGCCGGCCGCCGCGGCGGCGTCGCGGTGTCCGCGGCGACGGGCGCCGGGCTCGCGGAGCTGACCCGGGCCGTCGTGGAGGCCGCCGCGGCGTCCTCGGGAGGCGACGAGGGGGAGACCCTCCTCGTCGGTCAGCGCGACCGCGACGCGTTCGCCGCCGCTCTCGCCGAGCTCGACGCCGCGCGGCGCGCGGCCGCCGAGCACCCGGGCGCCTGGGAGGACCGCGCCGCCCTTCACCTCCGGGAGGCGCACTCGCTCCTCGGCCGGGTCATCGGCGAGGGGGCGCCCGAGGAAGTGCTCCACGCCGTCTTCTCGCGCTTCTGCGTCGGCAAATGAGGACTCACGCATGAAACCCGCCATCAAGAAACAGCCTCGGAAAAAGGGGCCCGCTCCGGCGCCGCCGAGATCCCCGCGCCGCACGCGCGTCGAGGACATCGCGCCGGAGGAGCAGATCGTCGGGGCCCCCCTGCTCGGCAAGGTGCGCGCCTACGACGCCAAGACGCGCGAGATCACGCTCGACCTCGAGGAGGCGCTGACGGTTGGAGACGGCGTCCGGGTCAAGGGCCGCGCGACGGACCTGATCCAGCGCGTCGAGCGCCTTCGCGTCGGACGCCGCGGCGTGCAGAGCGCGCTCGCTGGCGAAACCGTCCAGGTCGAGGTCGCCGACCGCGTGCGGCCGGGGGACGCCGTGTACAAGGTCCGCCCCGCGTGAGGATCGCCTCGCCGCGCGGCGTGCTCGCGCTGCTGCTGGCCGTCAACATCCTCAACTACGTGGACCGCCAGGTCCTGTACGCCCTGCTGCCGCTGATCTCCGGGGACTTCCATCTGAGCGACGCGCAGGCGGGGAGCCTGGCGACCGCGTTCATGGTCGTCTACATGCTCGCCGCGCCGCCGATCGCTTGGCTCGCCGACACGCGCGGCCGGCGGCCGTGGATCGCCGGCGGCGTCGGGCTCTGGAGCCTGGCGACCGGCGCCGCCGCTCTCGCGACCGGCTTCCCGACGCTGTTCGCCTCGCGCGCCGCCGTCGGCGTGGGCGAGGCCTGCTACGGCGCGATCTCGCCGTCCTTCGTCGCCGAGCGCTTCCCGCCCGAGAAGCGCGGCCGCGCGCTGGCGATCTTCTCGATGGCGATCCCGGTCGGCTCGGCGCTCGGCTACGCCGGCGGCGGGCTGGCGGGCGACCGCTTCGGCTGGCGCCACGCGTTTTGGATGGTCGGCCTGCCGGGGCTGCTCCTCGCGGTCCTCTGCTGCCTCCTGCCCAACGACCCGCCGCACAAGGACACGCCCTCGGCCGCGTCGGGCTATCGCGAGGTGTTCGCGATCCCGTGCTTCCGCTTCATCACCCTCGCGATGGCCGCGATGACGTTCGCGCTCGGAGGGTTCGCGGTGTGGATGCCGACCTTCTTTCATCGGACCTACCAGCTGACCGTCGGCCAAGCGGGGACTCTGTTCGGCGCGATCACGGTCCTGGGCGGCCTCGTCGGCAGCCTGCTCGGAGGGTGGCTCGCGGATCTCCTGCGCCGGCGCGCGGCCGACGCCGACCTGATCGTCTCCGGCGCCGGCCTCATCGCCGGGATGCCGCTCGCCGCGGCCGCCATCCTGGCGACGAGCCTGCCGGTCGCGATCGGGGCGCTGTTCCTCGCCGAGACGCTGCTCTTCCTCAACATGGGGCCGCTGAACGCGGCCATCGTCTCGGTGACGCGGCTGGAGACGCGCTCCATGGCCTTCGCGGCCAACATCCTCGTCATCCACCTGCTCGGCGACGCGGCCTCGCCCTTCCTCATCGGCTTGGGCTCGGACATGTTCGGGCTCGCCAAGGCCCTCCTGCTCGCCTGCGCGGCGCTGGGCGTAGGCGGGGCGCTGTGCTTCTTGGGCCGCGCGCATTTCGACGCGGACGCGCGGATCGCGTCCGGAGCCCCGGCATGAAAAGAGTCTGGGAGTTCGGCAAGCTCTTCCTGTTCTCTCCGTCGAAGGCGGCGGACGCCTGCCTCAAGAAGGAGGCGCTCGCGGACGGTCTCAAGCTCTACGTCCTGCTCGCCGCCGCCGAGCTCGCGTCGTCGTGGTTCAACCCGCTCTCCTTCCTCGACCCGAACGCGCCGGCGCTGCCGCCGCACGGCCTCGGCTTCTGGCTGCGCGTCGGGATGTGGGAGCCGGTGCTATTCGCCCTGAGCGTGATCGTGACCGTGCTCGTCCTCGAGTGGATGCGGGACGGATGGCTGCCGCTCAAGACCGCGACGGCCACGCTGTGGTCGGCCATTCCCGTGGTCCTTTCGCTGCGCTACGTCGCCCCCGCGATGGCGCTCGGCAAAGGCACGACCATCGCGCTGCTCGCCGCGTGGACCGCGCCCGCGATCTGGCTCTCGCGAAGCGTCCCCGCCGGGCGCTGGCGAAAGGTCGGCATATTCCTGCTCGGCCTCAGCGCGATCGAGCTCGTCACCTTGGTCCTGGAGTTCGCCACCGTCGTGCCGCTGCGCTCACTCTACGGCTTCTACGCCGTGAGCTTCCTCACGATCGGCTGGCTGCTCGTCTGCGTCGGCATCGGCCTGCGCAAGCTCTGCGAGACGAGCACGGCGCGGGTCGTCCTCGGCTTCCTTTTCGCCGTGCTCGTCGTCTCGGTGATCCCGCCGGTCGCCTACCTTCTCGGCCTCATGCCGATGGAAGTGCTCAAGATCGTGCTCTATGTCTGACGCTCTCTATCCGAAGCGGTACGACGTGATCGTCGTCGGCGGCGGGCACGCCGGCATCGAGGCGGCGCTCGCCTCCGCGCGCATGGGCCGCGCGACGCTGCCGCTCACGCAGAAGTCCTTCCGAAGCATGAAGGACATGCAGCGGATCCAACCGCAGCTCAAACGCCTTCAGGAGCAGTACAAGGACGACCAGGCGAAGCTCCAGAAGGAGATGATGGATCTCTA
>Ga0134128_10011805_pt1 | contig 10423 bp, 7 predicted proteins | sample KB31754_FD_96462 | JGI IMG/M metagenome (GOLD analysis project Ga0134128, IMG submission 96462) | Terrestrial soil microbial communities with excess Nitrogen fertilizer from Kellogg Biological Station, Michigan, USA - KB3-175-4 | ecosystem: Environmental > Terrestrial > Soil > Unclassified ...
CGACCAGCACCAGTTCACGGATGGCATGAGCGCCGGGCGCGGGTTCATTGCGCTGGCCGCGATGATCCTTGGCGGCTGGGACCCCATGCGCGCGGGAATGGCGTGCCTGCTCTTCGCGGCGGCGGAGGCGCTGCAGATCGACCTGCAGGGAACACAAGCGCTCGCGAGCCAGTTCGTGCAGATGATTCCCTACGTGCTGACCATCGTGGCCCTCATGGGGCTGGTCGGCAAGGCCGTGCCGCCGGCGGCACTGGGGAAGGAAGAAGCATGATGGGCGCTGATAGCTGCCGGCGTGCGCCTTCCCTACATTTCCCCCCGTGACCGGCTTCTTCTCCGACCGCATCAACGCCCTCCGTACTGGGGACCCCGGCAAGCTCGGCGTGCTGATGGCCACCGCCTTCATCGACATGGTGGGGGCGCTGATGATTCTGCCGCTGCTGCCATTCTACGCGGTGAAGTTCGGCGCATCGGACTTCATGGTGATGGTGCTGGTGTCCGCGTTCTCGGCCATGCAGCTCGTAAGCGCGCCGCTCTGGGGGCGGGTGTCGGACCGGTACGGCCGGAAGCCGACGCTGCTCATCGGGCTGGGCGGCTCGGCGGTGGCGTACGTCATCTTCGCCTACTCCAACACGTACTGGCTGCTGCTGGTGTCGCGACTGGTGCAGGGCGCGGGCGGGGGCACCACGGGCGTGATCCAGGCGTATGTGGCGGACAGTGTCGAGCCGAAGAATCGCGCCAAGGGACTGGGCTGGCTCTCGGCGGCGACCAATCTGGGCGTCGTGCTCGGACCACTGTTCGGGTCCGCGACCACCGCGTGGGGCTCGCACGCCCCGGGGCTGCTGGCGGCGGTGCTGTGCGTGCTCAACATCGGCTTCGCCTGGCGCTACCTCACGGAGTCGCACGACGTGCGCAAGGCGCCCGGCGCGAAGCGGCCGCGGCGGACCTGGGACGCCGTGCTGGGCGTCGCGTGGACGAACGCGCGCGAGGCGAGCTCGCGACTCATCTGGATGTATTCCGTTGGCATTGGCGCGTTCTACGGCGTGAACGCGCTGATCATTCTGTACATGGCCCGGCATTTCAACGTCACCGCGGAGAACATCGGACCGTTCTACGCCTACATGGGCGGCCTGAGCATCGTGTTCCGATTATTCGTGCTGGGCCGCACGGTGGATCACTTTGGCGAGGCGCGCACCACGCGGCTGGGCGCGACGTTCCTGGCGCTCGGCCTGGCGCTCATTCCATTCACGGGCCCGCTGAATCTGCCGTCGCTGCTCACCTATCTGCCGCTGGCCATCGTGCTGGCGCTCATTCCGCTCGGCACCGCGCTCAACTTCCCGTGCGTCACCGCACTGCTGTCGCGCGTGGTGGGCGAACACGAGCGCGGGCTGTATCTGGGGGTGCAGCAGACGTACGGCGGACTGGCGCGCGTGGCGTACCCGTTGATGGCGGGTGCGTTGTCCGATCACTTTGGCGAGGGCGCGCCGTTCTGGCTGTCGGCGGCGATGGTGGCGAGTACCATCGCGATGGGGATGGGGCTGGAGCGGTACAGCCGGCAGACGGGGGAGCATGCGGTGCCGGCGGAGCTGATAGCGGAGGAGAAGGAGGTGAAGGTGGTGTTGAAGTAAGTATGACTGCCCTTCCAGAGGAGCACGTCCGAGCAGCTACCTGCCGTAATACAGCGTTTCCACCGCATCATTGTCCATCCCGATTCGAAAATCACGTCCAGAAGAGCCTGACGGCACTGGCAATGCCGCAGGCCATTCCTGGACATTCGCGATCTGGCGCGTTGGCGCGAGTATTTCCCTTGCCTGGCTTCTGCTGTTTGGCGTGGGAATAGTCCTGGGAGTGGTGTGCCAGGACACCATGTGGCACGACACGTCGCTTCCACTTGCTGCTCGCGTCGAACTGGGTGCCAACGCCGGCAAGGCGCTCGTACCTCTGGCGATCGTGCTTGGAATCTGTCTGCTTGCATTGGGGAATTCTTCAGCCTGCAGGAAGCAACGGCGTTCCGCGCCATCTCGCGTGGTGTGCATCGCTTCTACAGCAGCAGTGTTCTCGGCAGTGTTACTGTATGCCGCAAGTTGGATAAGCTTCGAGTCCACAGGGGCATTTCTGAACCTCTCTGGCTTCGAGCTGCTGCGCGTGGCGCCGGGGCAGGCGTTGCAGTATGTCACCGCCATGGCACCCCTCGGTGCGATCGCTATCGCGGTCACCGGTGCCGCAGTCGCTGCTCTGGCGCTTATACGCGTGATCGCGCCGCGATTGCGCCGTGCATCCGAGGTCACCTGCCGCCGATTTTTCATGCTTTCGCTGATTGCGACAGAGTCGTGTTTCGTCGCAGCTGGCTGGGGAAATGCGACATTCGCGGAGGACACCTCACCTTTACGCGAGCACTCATCCGGATCCAGCTACGATGTCGCGCAAGCCTACGTAGTGGACCGAGACGAGCGCACGTCCCCTATGGCGCATCTGCTCGCGCAGTATAACGAGTGGAGATTGGAGGAAGCCATACCGCATGTGGCACTGACGGTTGCGGTTGATACTCCTGCGATCATTCCCATGGAACAGTATGTCAGTAACGCGCGCCGCGGCCACTGGCATCACTGGAATGTGATCGTGCTCGAGGTGGAGTCCCTGCGGGCTGACCAACTGATGGTGGACGGTGGACGACGTCTGGTCATGCCCAACCTGGAAGCACTGGCGCGGGATGCCCGTATTTATGTGCATGCCCTCACGACGGCCACGCACTCGAATTATGCCGCGCCGGTGCCACTTTCCGGGCAATACCCACTGCGGTCATCGACGGACTACATCTACCCGCCTCACCCGTCGTACCCGCGCGTTCTCATCTATGACATCCTGAAGCACCTCGGCTATCACACGGCGATCATGTCATCGCAGAATGAACTCTGGGGTGGCATGTACTATTTCCTGAACACCGGAAACGTCGATCACTTCCTGCATTCAGAGACGTTTCGTGGACCGACGTATGTGCCTGTCGGAGACTACGGCTTTGCGCACTTCATCTCGGAGTACAAGCGTGCCGGCGTGATCGATGACAAGTATACGGTGAGTGAGGCGATTGATTGGCTGGACAGCCTGTACGTGAAAGAACAGTCATCGGATCCGTTCTTCATGTACATGAATTTGCAGAGCAGCCATGTTCCGTATCAGCGCCCCAGTGATTTTCCGCCGCGCTTCGGCAGTGGCCGAGTTTCGTTCCCAATCGGATTTGGCAAGTTCCCGCCGGACTCCGCCGGAGCAGTTCTCGACATGTACGACAACAGTCTTGCGTATTTGGACGCTCAAATCGGAAGACTCGTCGACTATCTCGACTCGCACGGACTCCGGGACAGCACCATCATCGTGCTCACCGGCGATCATGGCCAGGCCTTCTTCGAGCATGGCTTCGCCGCGCATGCCAACTTGCCTTTCGCGGAGCTTGTGCGAGTACCGTTGATCATTCACGCGCCGGGTTTGGCGCGCGAAACAGATGAGAGGCCTGCCCAGCACGTTGACATCGCGCCGACGATTCTGTCCCTTCTCCGGTTGCCGCCTCATCCAGCGTATCAAGGATCGACGCTTATAGCGCCGGATCCATCACCTGATCGTCCTTTATTCATAGTCGCTCAATCCGCGCTCGCGAACGGATATTCGATCGTTCGGGGCCGTTACACGCTGATCTTCGATGCGGCTCATGACAGGGAAATGCTGTTTGATGACTTGCAGGATCCATTGCAACGAATTGATCTCGCAGGCAGGTTTCCGGCCGTCCGAGACAGTCTGAGACACGACCTGGATATGTGGCGTGAGGTACAGCTTGACTATTACGAGGACAAAGCGGATCAGGCGCAATGGTACGCACCGACGCTGCGTTTCCCGCCGCTACATGATCGGACGCGCATCGCCTCCAACAGCTTCCCAGGGCAGCTATCAAGGCGTCGATGACGCGCTGCAACTACGCACAGCATTGAATGCTGTCTCACTGCCGAAACCACGTGTAGCAGCGATCGTTCCCCCTGGGCATCACCGATGCGAGTCACAATGCGTTCAGTCTTGCCAACCAGTCAAACCATGGCAGTGGCTTCGCGAGAATCTCACGCCATCTCATCAGGCCTTATGAGCGCCTCACTGTGGAGGCGCCTGCCACGATGCAGCCGCAGCGGTGCCGCGGTGTTGGCATTGTACGGCGCAGGAATAGCCGCTGCGCTCGTGGTATATCAGCCGTGGCGCCCAACCCAATTCAGCATCACAGACTTCTCGGAATTTCTGCGGCTGTTGGAGCAGCACAGAACCCTTGGCAGCCGGATTTCCGCGTTCGTGGGATATTACGCAAGCCAGGGGCGGTTCAATCTAATTCCCTACGTCTACCTGGTTCTCGAATGGACAACGTTCGGATGGAACCCGGCCGCATGGCAGATCTCCCGCTTCATCGAGATGTGCGGAATCGTCGCTCTGGTGTATGTGCTGCTGCACCGTCTTACCGGTAGCCGGCCGGGTGCAATCGCGGGCGCGTCGCTTTTCATCTTTGCTTCCTGTGCAGCGCAAGCGTGGATCCGTTTGACTATGGCCGAGCCGCTCGCGATGTGGTTCCTGTTGGCCGGTGCATTGTTGGCTACGCGCTATCAGACAACAGTTCGGTGGCGTTGGTCCGGAGCGACCATCGCAATCCTCGTGGCCCTGGTTGTACTGACGAAGGAAGTGCTCATTGCTCTCATACCGTTCATTGTGCTGCTCGCGTGGACCAGGGACGCTCATGGACAATTTGTCAGACCCAGGGCGTTACAGCGCAATCGCTGGCTGGCACTCAGCACCATCGTCGCGACGACAGTCGCGCTAATCCCAGTGGCGGTGATCGCGCTGCGAGCAAACGGAAGCGCATTCGCGGCTGCGTATGGGCACACACCGCTGTCTGTGGTCACTGCGATCGAGCGATTCATGACGCTTGTTCTTCCTGGCTTCGCTACATATCCGCCGCATGTGAATTTCATGGTTTTGGCAAACGTTCTCTTCCTTTTGCTTGTTGGTGCGGGATGGAGTATCCAGGTGCCAGACGTACGATACAGGCGCAGCTTTCGGGCGGTGGGTGCGTGTCTCGTGGCCATCTCGTTCGCGGGAGTCGCCGTGTATCTCCCATGGCCGTTTTTCAATTTCTTCTACGGTCTCCCCTTCTTGCTTGCTCCGAGCGCACTGCTCGCGTTCGCATTCCATTTTCTTGAGCAGCGGTGGCCACGCAATCGCTTGCTCGTATACATAACCTTCGCAATCCTCCTGACCCAGCTCGCCTCGTTCGCCGGTTACGATGCACGCAATGCGTTCGCCCAACGTGATGCGAATGGCAAACTCATCGTCGAGCTCGGGCGATTATCCGTCGGGCAGTTATCCGCAGAAGACTCCGTCGTTCTGGCCACATATGCATCTCGCATACTGCCTTGGGCGGGCACGGGCCCTACGCTCAGCCGCTTCGCATCCGCCGTCTTTCCGGAACGTCAAATGCCTACGATCCGGGAAGTGCCATGTGATTCCATACGGGCTGCTGCCGAAGACAATAGTCTGAGGCGAGTGATAGTACTGTCCTATTCCGACGACTGCGGCTCCTTCACCAGTCCTTCATGGAGCACGCGTCGTATTTTTTCATACGTGTACTGGCCATCAGTCACACTCAGAAGCGATTCGGTTCGTGTGGACATGCTGCTGCCGTCGAAGCTCCGGTGAATCCGTCCAAACCAGTCCCCAATCGCAGCCCAACCACCTAGCGAGCCCTCGGCGGATAGAGGCCGCGCGGCGTGTCTCACCAGCGCACTGGCTCGTCCTTCCTTGACACACCTCTCGGCACGACCAGCATTTGCGTGCCAGATTTTGGACGCAAACGGTTCGACCCATCTGGGCTGGTCACTTGACGATTCTGTTCGTGTTTTCAGGCCAGGCGTTCAACAACTCCCGTAGATCAAGACAATCGCCGCAGATTGCCCCGCGACTTTCCCTCACATCACGAATGTCTTCATGACGATCCATGGTGCTCGCGTGCTGCTCACAGGTGGCTCAGGATTCATTGGTAGCCGATTGGCGGCGCAGTTGGTGGACGACAATGAAGTTGTTGTATTCGACAATGGGCACCGGGACTCGTTGCAGGACTCCGCGATTTGTTCGCATCGCAATCTGACCGTAATTCGCGGAGATGTTCTTGACCCATCGGCGGTGGAATCGGCGGCTCGCGACTGTCAGTACATCGTCCACCTCGCCGGAATTGCGGGAGTTGACACTGTCATCCGCATGCCGATTCAGACGATGACAGTCAACATTATCGGCACGCATAATGTCCTGGCGGCAGCTCGACGGAATGAGGGCTTGCTGCGATTTGTGGATTTCTCCACGAGCGAAGTCTTCGGTTCATTCGCTTACAAGGTTCGTGAAGGCGACGTAACCAGCCTCGGTGCAGTGGGCGAAGCACGCTGGACATACGCCGTAAGCAAACTCGCAACGGAGCACCTGGCTCTGAGCTATCATCGTGCCCTTGGAATGCCGACAGTCGCGGTGCGACCGTTCAACATCTATGGGCCCGGACAAGTGGGAGAAGGTGCTATCCATCGTTTCATCACGCAGGCCCTACGCGGTGATGATATCACCATACATAACGATGGCAGCCAAATTCGTGCATGGTGCTACGTCGACGATATGGTAGACGGCGTCCTCGCCACTCTATCGCAGCCGGAGGCGATTGGGCACACGTTCAATATTGGCAATCCCCGCAGCGTGCTGACCATCTTTCAGCTTGCGCAGGAAATAGTTCGTCTGAGCCGGTCGACGTCTTCGATTGCCTTTGTGCCGTGGAATTACGGCGATGTGGATCTCCGCATACCAAATATCGACAAGGCGCGCTCGCTCCTCGGATTCGAACCACGGGTTGATCTCGTCGAAGGCCTGGAGCGCACCATTGATTGGTACCGTCACAGGATGAAGCAGTGATACGTCTGGCAAGACCAGATATCGATGACGCCGATGTCGCGGCTGTGACGGACGTTCTCCGAGGAGGATTTCTTGTCCAGGGGCCGCGCGTTGCGGAGTTCGAGCGCAGAGTGGCGGCGCGTGCTGGCGCAGACCATGGCGTAGCGATGGCGAATTGTACAGCAGCGTTACACCTGGCGCTCCTTGCTCTGGAGGTCGGCCCCGGCGACGCTGTCGCGGTCGCTGCCTACTCCTGGCCTGCGACCGCCAACGCCGTAACGCTGTGCGGGGCAAACGCAGTCTTCGTAGACATCGATCCGGTCACCTGGAACATGGATCCTCGCGCTCTGGATGACGTGCTGGCAACGCAAACCCATGTCAAGGCCATCGTGCCCGTTCACGTGTTCGGAGGCATGGCCGACATGATCGCGATTCAGCGAATTGCGGATAAGCATGGCATTCCGGTGGTCGAGGACGCGGCATGTGCGCTTGGAGCAGTACTGGATGGCCGTCCCGCCGGGAGTTGGGGGCGCATTGGTTGTTTCAGCTTTCATCCGCGCAAGAGCATCACAACGGGAGAAGGTGGGGTGCTTGTCACACGCGATCGAGCTGTGGCCAGTCAGTGTCGAGCGCTTCGAAACCATGGGCTCGACCCGGATGCGCCCCAGCCCGATTTCATCATGCCAGGTTACAATCTGCGTTTGACCGAAATGCAAGGAGCGCTGGGTCTGACGCAGTTGGAAAAGCTAGATCGGATACTTGAGCATCGGCGCGTCGTAGCTGACTGGTATGGGCAGGCTCTCGCGACTCTCAGCGTTGAGCTGCCTGTAGAATCGGCGCCTGGAGCGCATACGTACCAGGCCTATGTTGTGCTCCTGCCCCAGGAATTGGCATCCCGCCGCACCGCCATCATTGCGGCGCTCAGAGCGGCAGATGTGGAGACGACGATCGGGACGCATCATCAGCCGCTTACGCGATACTATCGCGAGCGCGGTTCTTATAAACCCGGCGATTTTCCCGTAACTGATGTGGTCGCGGCTCGCGCTCTGGCGCTGCCGCTCCACTCGGCGATCTGCCATGAGGACGTAACAACTGTTGCTGAGCGGCTCGCCGCCGCGCTCCGAACGGTGACATGATTCCACTTCTGATACTCGGAGCCGGCGGCACAGCGCGCGATATTCTTGATTGGCTGCCGGCACTCGCGGCGGCAGGTCGTGAATATCGGTGCATGGGTCTGCTCGACGATGACCCGGCGAAGCGCGACGCGGTAATCGCCGATTGTGCAGTGATGGGTCGAGTCGACGAGGCGGTACGGTGGCCCGACTGCCGATTCATTGACGCGCTCGGAAGTCCCGGGAGCTTCAGGCACCGCGCCGAGATCGTGGCCAGGTCTGGCCTGACAGACGATCGATTCGAAACGATTGTGCATCCATTGGCGTGGATCTCGTCCAGCGCAGTACTCGGTCCGGGGTCTCTGATCTACCCGTTCACGTTCATCGGTCCTGATGTCCGGGCGGGCGCCCACGTGACCGTTCTATCACACAGTAGCGTCAATCATGATTGTCAGATTGGCGACTACAGCATTCTTGCGGCGCACACCGCGCTTGCAGGCGATGTCTCGCTCGGCGATCACTGCTATCTCGGGATGGGGGCGACCGTGATCGGGGGAACGCACATAGGGCGCGGAGCGATGATCGGAATGGGGAGCGTTATTCGACACGACGTTCCCGCACACGAAACCGTAGCGGGCAACCCGACGCGCCCGCTGCGACCTCACCAGCCGTGAGTACTTCCCTGCTGGACTTGACTGTCGTGCTGATGCTGTACAACGAACAGGCGACGCTGAAGGAGGTAACGGCTGAACTGAGTGCAGTGCTGGATTCCCTCGGTAGACCGTGGGAGTTGCTGATTGTCGATGATGGAAGCACGGACGGAAGCGCGAACATGGCTGACGACCTCGCCAAGTCGGATTCTCGTATCCGTGTAATCCACCACCAGACGAACGGCGGATTGGGTGCGGTGTATCGTACGGGTTTCAACTCCGGGCGTGGCTGCCATGTCACTTTCTTTCCCGCGGACGGCCAGTTCCCTGCGCATATCCTTCAGATATTCCGGCCCGCTATGGACGACACTGATCTCGTGCTTGGATATCTTCCAGTTCGACCAGGCGCGTGGATGTCTCGGACACTCTCGGCGACAGAACGCCTCATGTACCATGCCCTGCTTGGACCGATGCCGCGCTTCCAGGGAATCATGATGTTTCGGCGGGAGTTGCTGAATCAACTCACACTCCGCTCGGATGGTCGTGGATGGGCCATAGTCATGGAATTCATCTTGCGCGCCTGTCGGAAGCCATGTCGCGTGATCTCCCTGCCCACCGTTGTCAGACCACGAACGGCTGGCCGCTCAAAGGTAAACAATGTCCGCACTGTCACGGCGAATCTGCTACAGATCGTGCAACTTCGACGTCTGCTGAAAGCAGATCGCGCGACTGCCTCTGGTTAAGACCGGTGTAGGCATCATCCCGAGGCAACTCCTTCGACGTCTGGTCCCAGGAGCAGATGATCGACTCGATGCAACCTGGTTGTGATCCTATGGCCGAGACGACTGTGCGGGAGAGCGCTCTCGAACTCTCCATCGTCATGCCCTGCCTCAACGAGGCGGACACGCTGGAATCGTGCATCCGCGGGGCACAGCGCGCGCTCGCCGAGAACGGCATCTCCGGCGAGATCGTCATCGCCGACAACGGCAGCACCGACGGCTCGCAGGACATCGCCACCCGCCTCGGCGCACGCGTCGTTCCCGTACCGGAAAAGGGCTATGGCAGCGCCCTCATGGGCGGATTCGCGGCTGCTCACGGCAAGTACATCCTCATGGGCGATGCCGATGACAGCTACGACTTCGCCGAGATCCCACGCTTTCTCGACAAGCTGCGCGAGGGATACGAGCTCGTCCAGGGATGCCGCCTGCAGAGCGGCGGTGGCACAGTCCAACCGGGCGCGATGCCGGTGCTTCACCGGATCTGGGGCAACCCGATGTTCTCCGCCATGGCACGGCGCTGGTTCCGCGCGCCCATTCACGACGTGCACTGCGGTATGCGCGCCTTCACCAGGGAACTCTACGAACGCCTCGATCAGCAGTGTACCGGCATGGAGTTCGCTTCGGAGAACATCATCAAGGCCAGCCTGCTCGGTGCTCGAATGACCGAAGTGCCCATCACGCTCCGCCCCGACGGCCGCGTGTCGCATCCGCCGCACCTCAAGACGTTCCGCGACGGCTGGCGCCACCTCCGGTTCTATCTCATGTACAGCCCGCGCTGGCTTTTCCTCCAGCCGGGCATCCTGCTCATCCTGCTCGGAATTCTGGGGTACGCCGTCGCGCTGCCGGGATTGCGCATCAGGGGAATCAATTTCGATGTGCACACGCTCGTGTTCGCGAGCCTCGCGATCATCTGCGGGTATCAGTCCGTGCTCTTCGC
>Ga0134128_10011806_pt1 | contig 10423 bp, 10 predicted proteins | sample KB31754_FD_96462 | JGI IMG/M metagenome (GOLD analysis project Ga0134128, IMG submission 96462) | Terrestrial soil microbial communities with excess Nitrogen fertilizer from Kellogg Biological Station, Michigan, USA - KB3-175-4 | ecosystem: Environmental > Terrestrial > Soil > Unclassified ...
CCGTTGGCGGCGACAGCGGCAACGGCGCCCACGCCCCACCCCGCCGCGCTGAGCCCAACGGTCGCGGACAGGGCAGTGAGCAGCGCCAATTGGCACAGGAACCCGGCGAGCGGGCCGCATTGAACCGGACGCACGGCGCCTCCGTTTGGAAGTCAACAACAGTATTAGGATAGGGGCAATCTCAGGGATTGCCCGGGACCACGAGTGGGGGTGCGCAGGCTGTGGGTGGTGAAGCTCTCGCGTTCTGGCTCCGCGCCCCCGGCATGGGAGAGCTCCGCAGCGAGACGTTACACCTGGCGGGCCCGGGCGAGGTGCTGGTTCGGACCCTGTATTCCGGTGTCAGCCGGGCCAGCGAGGCACTGGTGTTCCGCGGCGGCGTCCCGGCCAGCCAGCACCAGGCCATGCGGGCGCCCTTCCAGGACGGCGACTTCCCGGGTCCCGTGAAGTACGGCTATCTCAGCGTCGGCACGGTGGAGCAGGGACCGCCCGCGCTGCTGGGGCGAACTGTCTTCACCCTGTTCCCCCACCAGGACGCGTATGTGGTGCCAGCCGCCGCTGTGCACGTGGTGCCCGACGGGGTCCCGGCCGGGCGTGCCGTGTTGGCAGGCACGGTGGAAACCGCCGTCAATGCGTTGTGGGATGCGGCGCCGCTGGTGGGGGACCGGGTTGCCGTGGTCGGTGCGGGCATGGTGGGCTGCGCCGTGGCCCGGCTGCTCACGCAGGTCCTGGGCGTGCAGGTGGTGATCTTCGACGTCGATCCCGGCAAGGCCGCGGTGGCCGAGGCCCTGGGCGCCCGCTTTGCCCTGGCCGGCGGCACGCCCGGCGCCGGGCCTGACGGCGCCTGGGCAGACATCTCCTTCCATGCCAGCGGGACCTCGGCGGGGCTGCAGCTGGCCCTGGACCTGCTGGCGCCGGAGGGTTCCGTCATTGACCTGAGCTGGTACGGCGACACCCCGGTGCAGCTGTCCCTGGGCGGGGCCTTCCATGCCGGGCGCCTGGCCATCCGTTCCAGCCAGGTGGGCGCCGTGGCCCCGGCCCGTAGGCGCAACCGCAGCACCGCCCAGCGGCTGGCCTTCGCCCTGGAGCTGCTGCGCGATCCGGCCTTTGACGTGCTGCTCACCGGCACCTCGCCGTTCCTGGAGCTGCCATCCGTCATGCCGCGCCTGGCGGACGGCAGCCTGCCCGCCCTGTGCCACCTCATCTCCTACGGAAACGGGTAATGCCATGTTCAGCGTGAGCGTCCGCGACCACCTCATGGTGGCCCACAGCTTCCACGGGGAGGAATTCGGCCCGGCCCGGCAATTGCACGGGGCCACCTACGTCATAGACGCCACGTTCAAGCGGGACGGGCTTGCCGACAACGGCACTGTGGTGGACATTGCGGCAGCCTCCGAACAGCTGCGGGCGGTGGTGGCCGAACTTGGCTACCGCAACCTCGACGACGACCCCTCCTTTGCCGGCATCAACACCACCACCGAGGTCCTGGCCCGGGAGGTCGCCGACCGCCTGGCAGCACGCATCCATGCTGGAAAACTGGGCCCGGAAGCGCTCCTGGTCAACGGCATCTCCGTCACGCTCCACGAATCCCACATCGCGTGGGCCAGTTATGAGCGGGCGCTGTGAGCACGGTCCACCTGGTGGTGCCCTGCGGCATTGACAATCCGGCCAGGCCCAGCGGCGGCAATGTCTACGACCGGCGGATGGGCCGGGAACTGGCTGCCGGCGGCTGGCTGGTGGCCGAACATGCCGTGCCCGGTGCCTGGCCCGTGCCGGACGCCGGCTGTGCCCGCGCCCTGGCTGACATCCTGGGCCGGCTGGACGACGGCGCCACTGTCCTCCTTGACGGGCTGCTCCTGCCCGCCCTTCCCCCCGCCGCTGCCTGGGCAGGGCGGCTGTGCCTGGTGGTGCTGGCGCACACCGTTCCGGCCTTGAAGCACGACGCCGGCACCTCCCCACGCGCGCACTGGGCCGGGGGTGCCGTCCCCGGCAGCGAGCTGGCTGCCGCCACGGCCATTGTCGCCACGAGCCACTGGACGAAGGACCAGCTGGTGGCAGCCGGCCACGGCCTGCAGCCGGAAAACATCCACGTCGTGGAGCCCGGCGCGGACCGGGCCGGGATTGCGACGGGGAGCCCCGGCGGCGGCCGCCTGCTCTGCGTCGCGGCGGTCACGGAGGCCAAGGGCCAGGACACCGTCCTCGCAGCCCTGGCCGGCCTGGCACGCCTGGACTGGGATTTCACGTGCGTGGGGGCGTGCGACCTTGATCCGGGATTCACCGCCAGTCTGCTCAGGGACGCCCGCGACGCCGGAATCGCCGGCAGGGTGCACCTGGTTGGCCCGCGCACGGGCGCGGCACTGGAGGCCATGTATGCTTCCGCCGACATATTGCTGCTGGCCTCCCGGACCGAAAGTTATGGCATGGTGGTCGCCGAGGCCCTGGTGCGCGGCCTCCCCGTCATCGCAACGGGCGTTGGCGGTGTCCCACGGACATTGGGGGGAAAGGACTCCGGATGCCTGCCGGGCCTGCTGGTGCCGCCCGGTGATCCCGCCGCGCTGGCCGCTTCCCTGGAGGCCTGGCTGGGCGACCCCGGCTTGCGACGCCGGCTCCGGAGCGCCGCCCGGGAACGGGGCGCGGCCCTGGAACGGCACAATTGGCGGGCTGCGGCGCGCAGGCTTTCGTCCGTCCTGGAGCACGCGGCAGGCGTCTCATCCGCAGCGGGCTCCCTGGCAGCCGGCACGCCTCCAGTCAGCACGCTGGCAGCCAGCACGCCGGCAGCCAGGACCCCGGAGAACGGCTCCCCGGGGAGCGATGGAGTTGTGGGCAGCCGGCACGCGGTGCCCCTGGCCGCATCCGTGGGAGGTGGCTGAGGTGTCCCGTTCCCTCGTGAGATGGCTGCAGCCGCTGGCCGGCGCCGCCGTGCTGGCGGTGCTGGTCTGGCGTCTTGGCGCGGGACCGTTCCTGGCCGGTATAACGGCCGTGGATGCGCGGGTCCTGGCCGCGTCCGCCGTCGTCTTGTTCCTCGCAACGGTGTGTTCCGCCTGGCGCTGGCAGCTGGTGGCCCGCGGACTGGGCCTGGAGTTGACCCTGAAATCCGCCGTGGCGGCCTCCTACCGCGCCCAATTCCTCAATTCCACCCTGCCCGGGGGCATTCTCGGCGATGTCCACCGCGGCCTGGCGCACGGGCGGGCCGGCGGTGCCGCGGGGCTGGGCCTCCGCGCCGTCGCGTGGGAGCGCGCCGCCGGACAGCTGGTCCAGGGCGTGCTGGCCTTGGCCCTGCTCGCGGCGCTGCCTTCGCCAGTGCGGACAACGGTGGCACTGCCGGCCGTGGTGCTGCTCGGAGCTGCCGCAGTCGTGCTCGCCGCCCTGCGGCTGCGGACGGCAGGCGGCCCGTCCTGGTGGGCCAGGATCCTGCGCACGGCGGCGGCGGACGTTCGCCGCGGCCTGCTGCCGCGCCACATCTGGCCCGGCGTGGTCACAGCCTCCTTCCTGGCCGTGGCCGGGTATGCGGCGGTCTTCCTGATGGCTGCCAGGTCGGCGGGCTCCACGGCGCCGCTGCAGCAGCTGCTGCCCCTGGCCGTGCTGGTGCTGATGGCGATGGCCGTGCCTGCCAGCATTGCCGGGTGGGGGCCGCGGGAAGGCGCCGCGGCCTGGGCCTTCAGCGCCGCGGGCCTGGGGGCCGCACAGGGCGTCAGCGCCGCCGTGGTCTATGGGGTGCTTTCACTGGTTTCCTGCCTGCCGGGGGCCTTGGTGCTTGTCGCGGGGGCCCGGGCCGGGGCCCCGGTCCGGGCCGGTGCCCGTGCCGGTGTCGGGGCGGCCGGGGCAGTCGGCAGGCAGGCCGTGGACGCTGCACGGCCTGCCGGACGGCTCGGAGGCGGCCTTGGCTGAGCGCCCCTACACGCTTTTGAGCTGCTGCATGTCCCTGGACGGCTACATTGACGACGCCGGACAGGACAGGCTGCTGCTCTCCAATGCCCCCGACTTTGACCGCGTTGACGCGGTCCGGGCGTCCTGCGACGCCATCATGGTCGGCGCGGCCACAGTGAGGGCCGACAACCCCCGGCTCCTGGTGCGCAGCCAGGCCCTTGCGGGGGAGCGGACTGCCAGGGGGGAGCCGCGCTCGCCCGTGAAGGTGACCGTGACGGAAGCGGGCCGGCTTGATCCGGAGGCCAACTTTTTTGCCGACGACGGCGCGCAAAAACTGGTCTATTGCACCAGCGAATGCGCCCCCTCGATGGCGCTGGCGCTGGGCGGCGCCGCCACGGTGGTCGACGCCGGCTCGCCGGTGCGGATGGCGGCCGTGTCCGAGGACCTGCATGGACGGGGCATCCGGCGGCTCATGGTGGAAGGTGGCAGCCAGGTTCACACACAATTCCTGGCCGGCGGCCTGGCCGATGAGCTGCAGCTGGTGGTCGCGCCGTTCTTTGTGGGTGATTCCCGGGCGCCGCGGCTGGTGGGCGATGCGGCATTCCCGTGGAATCCGGGACGCCACGCCAGGCTCGTTGAGACCCTTCCCCTCGGAAACGCCGTCCTTTTGCGGTATGCGCTTTCGGACCGCTTCGGCGGCGCTACAGGGCAGGCACCGTCCTCGGCCGGACGATGAGCCACAGCGCAGCCATGGCCAGCAGGATGGAGCACCCCATGATCAAGGCCATGGGAGTGGCCGTCTTGACGCCCACCAGGCCCACCACCGGGGTGATCAACCCGGCGAAGCCGAACGTTGCTGCGCCCAGCAGGGAAGCGGCCGTCCCAGCCTGGCGCCCGTTGCGGGCCAGGCCCAGCACCTGAACAGACGGGAACATCAGCCCTGTCGCGGCAATGAAGAACCAGAGCGGAACCATGACGCCCCACAGCCCCAGTCCCAGCTGGTCAAACAACACCATCGCGGCCGCGGCGGCCACCTGCGCCACCGTGGCCCAGGCAATGACCCACTGGGGTCCTACGCGGCGCATGATGCGGGCGGCCGCCTGGACACCCGTCACCACCCCGAGCGAGTTGATGGCAAACAGGAAGCCATACTGCTGCGGGGTGAAGCCGTACGTGTTTTGGAACAGAAAGGTCGACGCTGATAGATAGGTGAAAAGGGCGGCGAAGTTCAGTCCGCCCACCAGCAGCGTGCCCACAAAAATCCTGTCGCCGAAGACTGCCTTGTAGCGGCTGGCGACACTCACGCCGTCGGACTTTCTCTTTTCCGGCGGCAGCGTTTCAATAATGAACACAAACGCGGCCGCCACCACCAGTGCGCCGTAGCCAGCCAGGAACCAGAAAATGCCGGGCCAGTCCATGATGCCCAGCAGCTGGGAGCCGATGACGGGGGCGAAGATCGGGGCCATGCCGTTGACCAGGGACATGTAGGAGAGCATGCGGACCAGCCGGTAGCCGCCAAAGAGGTCGCGGATCATGGCCATCGCCACCACGCCGCCGCCGGCCGCCCCGATGCCCTGCAGGATGCGGAAAATGCCCAGCATGGTGATGTCGGTGGACATCGCGGCGCCGATGGATGCCGCCACGTGCAGGGCCGTGGCCAGGATCAGCGGCACGCGGCGGCCAAACCTGTCGCTGAAGGGGCCCACCACCAGCTGGCCGGCGGCAAAGCCGATGGTGGTGGCCGTCAGGGTCAGCTGCACCGCCGTGGCAGTGACGTTCAGTTCCTTGCCAATGATGGGGAATGCCGGCAAGTAGAGGTCAATCGTGAAGGGGCCCAGTGCGGTCAGCAAGCCCAGGACCAGGACGTAGATGAGTTTTTGCCGGCGGGAGAGGCTGTCGCCGGGGTGGGACGTGGGGGTCACGAAGGGAATCCTTGCAGGGGCTCGTGTTGGGCGGGTGGGAGGGGCGTGCCGGTGCATTGGCGGGTGGAAATGTGCTGCGCCCACGATGGTGCCATTGCCATTGGCCCCATTCAATTATGGTATTCGTTCTTGGGCACCAAATACGGGCCCGGAAATTCATTGGCAACGATTTCTACGGCTTGGCTCCGGGGCCATAACGCGGGCGTTCCCCATAGTATTCCGCACCGCCCGAATCCGGCGGTGGCGATGGATGGTAATTTTGTCAGTACTACGGTGCCCATTGAATGGGGCGCTCACAGATTTCCCGTCCGGCACAACCGGCGGGAAACCATAGAATATGGAGGCGGTCCCATGGCAGTGTCACCCAAAGCCGCGCAGATTGGGCTGAATGAGCGCTCCGGCTCCGGGGGATCAACCCTTGTTGATGCCGTCAAGACCGCGTCCCGCCTGGTGCCGCGCCAGATCACGGATGAAATTGAACTCGCCAAGCTGGAACTCGGCCAAAAGAAGGACAAGCTGGGCGGGCTGGCCATCTTTGCCGTGCTGGCCCTGGTGTTTCTGGTGCTGCTGGTCATTGCCCTGGTGGTAGCAGCGATAGCCGGACTGGCCGTCGTCGTGCCTCTGTGGCTGTCGGCGCTCATTGTGTGTGCCGCCCTGCTGGTGCTGCTGGGCATTGCCGCTCTCGTCGCATTCAGGAAGGTCCGCTCGCTGCTGCCGGCCCTGCCGGAAAATGCGTGGCGGGGAATCCGCCACGACCTGGGTGTGGCGAAGGAGGGCAGCGCCTTTGACGCCTCCACGCTTGTTGCCCCGAAACTGACCGCGGCTCAGAAAAAGGCCAGGAAGGCGGCCAAGGAAGCAAAGGCTGCCGCTGCGAAGGCGGAGCGCGAGTCCAAGGCAGCGGAGCAGGGTCCCAAGGCCAGCCAGCAGGAGCTGGTTGCGCGCACGGCTGCCCGGCGCAAGCACCTGCTGGAAGTGCGCGGGGAACTGCTGGCGGAGGCCAATGTGAAAAAGCAGGCCTCGCACCTGGCGGATTTTGCCAGGGAAAAGGCCGGTGACAAGGTGCGCAGCCAGGCCACCGGTGCACTGACCCACGGCGTGGAAACGGTGAAAACGCGATGGAAACCACTTGCCGCCTTCGCCGTGTCGGCCGTTGCTTGCGCGGTGTTGCTGAGAAAGTTGTTTAAGCACTAAACGCCTCAACTCGCCGCCGGACATTGCCTGCCGGCCCATTCCTTCCCTGGGAGAGGAGACACGCATGCCTGCCGCAGCCCCCCTGCCGCCCAGCAGCCAGGACGCCATCCTCACCCTCCCCAACATCATCACGGTGGTCAGGTTTCTGGGCACGCCGTTGTTCATGTGGCTGGTGTTGGTGCGCCACGAATATGGCTGGGGCGTCTTTGTCCTGGCCATGATGGGCTGCACGGACTGGATAGACGGATTCGTGGCCCGCAAGCTGAACCAGACGTCCCAGCTGGGGCGCATCATGGATCCCCTGGCGGACCGGGTGGCCTTGGTTGCAGTCGTCATCACGCTTGTCATTGCCCACATCCTGCCGCTGTGGCTGCTGCTCCTGCTGCTCATCCCCGACGTGGTCCTGCTGGGCGCCACGCTGTATTTCTTCCGCGGGGACGCGAACCTGAAGGTCACCATGCTGGGCAAAACGCGCACGGCCGCGCTGCTCATTGGCACGCCGTTGCTGCTGCTGGCTGAGGCCCTTGACTCGGAGGGGACCCGCATTGCAGCCTGGATCATCCTTGTTGCCGCCATGGTGATGCACGTCATTGCGTTTGTCCTCTACTTCCGGGCACTGCTGGCCAAGCACCGGGAACTCCACCATCCGGCCAATCCTGCCGCGGGGCGCCCATGATGTGGCTTGCGGTGGCGTGCGCCGTCGCCGGGGCATTCTTCCTGGCATTCGGAGCACAACGCCAAGGCAGCGCCGTGCAAAACAACACCGGCGGACTGGCCCTGGGCAGTTCGGGGTTCCTGCGGCTTTTGCGCAACCCGCGCTGGGTGCTGGGGCTGCTCCTGCTCGGTGCCGGCATGCTGCTCAACGTCACGGCCCTGACCCTGGGCACGCTCACCGTCATCCAGCCCATTGGCGCCATTGCCCTGGTCATCACCACCATTGTCAACTCCCGCGACCAGGGCATCCGGCTCAACCGTGCCACTGTCGTCGCCATTTCCGCCTGCGTGAGCGGCAGCGCCCTTTTCGTGCTCCTGGCAGTCAACGTGGTCCGCGAGAACACCCATGTCCTGGCCGAGGAGGAGCTGACGGTGGTGATGCTGCTTGCCATCACCATCGTGGTGTTTGGCAGTATCCTGGCCCTGTTCAAGCACCGGATCAAGGCGTTCTTCCACATCCTTGGCGCCGGCGTGCTCTTCGGCTTTGTCGCCGTGCTGACCCGCATCATTTCCAAGCAGGTGTTCGACCCAAACGGGCTGTTCCTGCTGAACGTGCAGTGGTACTCCATCATCGCCATCGCCGCCGCGGGCGGGCTGGGCAGCTGGTTTGTGCAGAGCGCCTACGCCAGCGGGCCGCCGGACCTGGTCATCGCCGGCCTCACCGTGATTGACCCCATCGTGGGCATTGCCATTGGCATCACCATCCTCGGTGAGCTTCGTCCCGATGTGCCGCCCGTGGTTGCGATATCCATGGCCGGCGCGGCTTTGCTTGCTATCGTGGGTGTGGTTGCGCTGTCAAGGCACCATCCGGACGTGGTCAAGCGCCGGGCGGATGCCAAGAGGGAGCAGCGCAAATAAGGCACCACCCCATGGATCCCGCAGTTTCCGGGAACCTCCAGACACTACGTACGACGGCGTTGGGAACCCCTGCGGTTGCCTCGCGTTGGGCACCGGTCACGTCCGGCTGCCAACCAAGCCACCAGGAGCAATATCCGTGACATCCACCCCGGGCGCGGTCCCGCAGAAGCCGCTGACAATCCTGATTGCCGCTGACACCTATCCGCCACACATCAACGGCGCGGCACAATTCTGCTTCAGGCTGGCCACCGGCATGACGGCGCGCGGCCACGACGTCCATGTCATGACATTCCGCCCCGACGGCGGACCCATGTACACGGAGAAGCACCCGGAAGCCACGCTGCACCGCCTGCGCTCACGGCCCGTGCCCACGCACGAATACTTCAGGGTGTGCCTGCCGTGGGAAATCAAGAAGGACATCACCGCCCTGTTTGACGTGATCAAGCCGGACGTGGTGCACGTGCAGAGCCACTACATGATTGGCGAACACGTGGTGTATGAAGCCCAGCGCCGCGGGATCCGCATTGTGGCCACGAACCACTTCATGCCGGAGAACCTGAACCCTTTCCTGCCCTTCCCACAGTGGTTCAAAAACATTGTGGGCCGGGTTTCCTGGCGCGACATGGGCAAGGTCATGAGCCGGGCCGACGTGGTCACGACACCCACGCCCCTTGCGGCCAAGGCCATGCACCAGCACGCGTTCCTGCGCAAGGTGCTGCCGTTGTCCAACGGCATCGAGGTGGGCAACTATGAGCTGGCGCCCGGGGAAGTCCTGGAGCGCAACCCGTACCCGACCGTGGCGTTCGTGGGGAGGCTGGCCGAGGAAAAGCACATCGATGTGCTCATTGATGCGCTGGCCAAGACGCCTGCGGACCTTAACCTGCACCTGGTGGTGGTGGGTGGCGGCGAGGTCAAGTCCGCACTGAAGGCCCAGGCTGAAAGGCTCGGGCTCTCATCCCGCGTCAGCTTCACGGGGCTGATCAGCGATGCTGAACTGCGCGACGTGTACCTCAAGGCGGACTTGTTTGTGATGCCCGGCACCGCCGAGTTGCAGTCGCTGGTGACCTTGGAGGCGATGAGTGCCTCCACTCCGGTGCTGCTGGCCAACGCGATGGCCCTGCCGCACCTGGTGGAAGACGGCGTCAACGGCTACCTGTTCACGCCCAATGACAGTGATGACCTGGCCGCGAAAATCACCACGGTCATGCGGCTTTCCCCGGAAGATCGTGCCGCAATGGGTGCCGCCAGCCACGCCATGGTGGCCCGCCACGGACTGAAGAAGACGCTCGACACCTTCGAGGACATTTATCGGGGCGGCAGCTATGAGGATCACGCGGTCTGACGCCGGACCCACTAGTATTGTGGATGTGCTTTCCCCCGAAGCCCTAACGGCGCCGTGGGAGGGCACGCTGCACGGGGCCATAGCTCAGCTGGTTAGAGCGCGGGACTCATAATCCTAAGGTCCTCGGTTCAAGTCCGAGTGGCCCTACGTGTAAATCCCCGGAATCTCAATGGTTCCGGGGATTTTTTGTGCCCATGTGGCTTCCGTGGCATCTTCCGCCCCAACTGTGTCGCAGTTGCTACCGTTTTATCCACTCGGAAAGCGCTTTCTACGGTAACAACTGCCACACAGTTGGGGGTGCCGGACCCAGGGACGGGCTGCGGCCGGACTCCGGTATTGGGGCCCTGCTGTTGTCCACGCCACGCGAATGCGGTAAGTTACTCATCAGTAACTTATTTGGCCGGGTGCCAAATCGATCACCGGGAACCAACAGCACTAGCAAAGGATTGTCCATGTCCAAGGCCGCCGCAGACCTCAACAACCTCCCCTATGCAGACGGCGATTTTTTCGGATTTGAGCAACTGCTCTCCGC
>Ga0134128_10011807_pt1 | contig 10423 bp, 8 predicted proteins | sample KB31754_FD_96462 | JGI IMG/M metagenome (GOLD analysis project Ga0134128, IMG submission 96462) | Terrestrial soil microbial communities with excess Nitrogen fertilizer from Kellogg Biological Station, Michigan, USA - KB3-175-4 | ecosystem: Environmental > Terrestrial > Soil > Unclassified ...
GGGTTGCGCAGGAGCGCCGAGACAACGCCGCCGAATCCCGGAACGAGAAGAAGTAATCGCCGGAGCGCGGAATTCATCTTCGAGTCGCAGCGCGGTTGGCACTTCCAGCCGCGCGCTTTATTTTGTGGCAGCGCCGCGGATTTGGAGTTCAAGCTTTAGCTTGTCTGGAGGGCACGCTAAAGCGCGAACTCCGACGAGATGGCCCGGAACAAATCGCGCTCCATCCGCCTTCCAATCCGCATCATTCTTCAACCCGCTCCACTCTTCCCACGACAAAGATGTAAGCCAACGCTCCCATTAGCGCGACGATGGAAATGTAAACCAGCGCCGGCTTGAAATTACCCCCATGAATCAGGCTGCCAACGATAATTGGCACCAGGATGGATGGGAGGTTTCCGAAAAAATTAAACACGCCTCCCGTCAAGCCAATCAGCCGCTTGGGTGCCAGTGACGAAACCATCACCCAACTGATCGACGAAAAACCGTTTCCGAACGAGGAGATCGTCAGGAACATTACGACGAATGCCGGGCGATCCACGAAATTTGCGCCTACGATGCTCGTGGAAAGCAGCAGGCCAAAGATGAGGGGAATTTTCCGCGCTGCAGATGCCGACAAACCGCGTTTCATCAAAAAATCCGAAAGCAACCCGGAGCACAGGATTCCAAAAAACGCCCCGAGGAATGGCAATGACGCGGGCAAAGAATCCAAAAACTTTCCGCTGATGAAATCCATGTGCCGGTATTTCACAAGATACGTCGGAAACCACGTGAGGAAAAACCACATCGTTGACGTCACGGCGTATTGGCCGAGATAAATGCCCCACAATTTGCGATGCGCCAGAGTTTTGCCGAGGTCGCGCCAGGAAAATCGCTGCAGCGATGCTGCTTGAGCCGAAGACGTTTCGGCCAACCCGCCGCCGCTACGGATGTAATCGATTTCCGTCGCGTTCATCAGGCGCGTCTCCGACGGTTCGCGATACAGCGCATACCAAAGCGCCGCCCACGTGAGCCCGAGCGCGCCCGTGAAAATGAAAACGTAATGCCAGCCCAAATGTTTTTGCGTGAGCGCGAGCAGCGGTGTGAGAAAGGCGAGGCCGACGTATTGGCCGGAAGTATAGCACGCGATGGCGCCGGCGCGTTCGCGGTCCGGAAACCAACTCGTCACCAGCCGATTGCAAATGGGAAACGCCGGCGCTTCGAAAACGCCCAGCAGCAGGCGCAATGAAAACAAAAGTAGAAACGTCCCAACCAACCCCTGCAGCATCGTAGCCAGCGACCACAACGCGCAGATCAACGCATACAAATAACGCGGGCGAATGCGGTCTACGAGCCAGCCGCCGGGAACTTGCAGCGTGGCATAAGCCCAGCCGAACGCGGATAAAATCCACCCAAGATGTTTCGGATCGAAATTGAGGTCTTGCGCGAGCGCGGGCGCCGCCACGGAAATATTGCTGCGGTCGAGGTAATTGATGACGACCGTGACGAAGAGCAACGCCAGCACCGCAAACCGGACTCGCGTCGCTTTTGCTTCCGTCGCGACGGTCGCGGTCCGGGCTGGCGCGGTTTCGCTCATTCGGGACGCAAGGGAAATTGAATGGCCTTCCTGTCGCGCGTCGCGCGATAAATCCCCGTGAACAATTCCACGGTCCGCCGCCCATCCTCGCCCGTGACCGCCGGCGCGCGCTTTTCCAGAATCGCGTGGAGGAAATCCTCGATTTGCAGCCGGTGAAAATATTCCATCGGGTTCACCGAACTGAACAGCTTCGCGTCTTCTTCCTTCCATTGCGGCAAAAATTTTTCCTCGCCGCGAATCGTCCAGAGATCGTTGTAGGGCGCCTCCGAAATATTTACCAACCCTGGCACGAACATCTGCCCGCCGTCGGTCTGCACGCCAATCGATGCGCCATTCGCGCCGTGCACCGAGACGCGGCAATTGATCGCGGGATTTTGGCTGTTGCTGACCAGAATATTTCCGAGTGCGCCATTCTTGAATCGCACCACGGCAGTCGCCGTGTCTTCCACTTCGATGTAAGGATGATTCACGTTTGCCCAGTAGCCGAATACTTCCTGAATCTCGCCCATAAACCAAATCAACATGTCGAGTTGATGCGGCGCCTGGTTCACGAGCACACCGCCGCCCTCGTGTTTCCAACTGCCGCGCCAGGGATCGCTCTGGTAATACGCCTCATCGCGCCAACCGAACATCGTTGCGGCGCCCAATACCGGTTTGCCGATTTTGCCATCGTCAATCGCGCGGCGAATACGCTGGGCGGGCGGATAAAATCGCCGCTGGCATACTGTGCCGAGCAGCGTATTGTTCGCGCGCGACGCGGCGAGCATGGCGTCGCAATCGGCGAGCGAGGACGCGAGCGGTTTTTCCACGAGCGCGTGAACACCCATTTTGGCCGCAGCGACCGTGGGCTCGGCATGTTGCGGATGCGGTGTGCAAACCAAAATCGCCTCGGCTTTCGATTTCGCGATCATCTCGCGCACGTCCGTGAACGGCGCGACGTGATATTTTTCCGCGAATGCCTGCGCCTTCTCCGGCGTCCGCGCGCAGACGGCAACGAATTCCGATTCTGGCAGCGTCTTCAACGCCGCCGCGTGCAAGTGCCCGACTTTCCCGCAACCGACCAGGGCGGTTTTGATTTTTCGCATGACAGTTAGATTTGAAAATGTACCTGATGGTAGGGCGCGTCACTCCGTGCGCGCCGCGGGATTTCTCAGTTCTGCGGCGCGCGCGGAGCGACGCGCCCTACCATCGCAGACAATAACTCATCTGGTTGACCTGTCAGCAGTGTGACGTTCTGAAGTTGTTCAAGGTTTCAGCAGTACTTTCATCAATCCCTTTTCACCCGCATACAGGCGCTCGAACCATTGCGCGCCTTCAGCGAGCGGCGGCGTCGCGCTGATAAAATCCGTCACGTTCACCTTGCCGCTCGCGATCAGTTCCAGGCACGCCGGATATTCGCCGGCGGAGGCGCACGTGCCGATCAGCGTGAGTTCGCGTGTGACCACGGCTTGCAACGGCAATTCGACTTGCGGCTTGAGATTACCGATGAGCGTGACGCTGCCGCCTTTGCGCACGGAGTCGATGGCAATTTTGACCGTGGCGGGCATGCCCACGACTTCAAACGCGGCGTCGACACCAGAATGAAAACGGAGACTCTTCCCGTCCAAATCGTGGCCGCTCACGTTCACCGTCTGAGTAGCGCCGAATCGGCTGGCCATCTTCAACTTTCCTTCGTCCAAATCCACCGCAATGATTTCTCCGCAGCCGCGCGCGCGCAGCACCTGTATGACCAGCAGTCCAATCATTCCCGCGCCCACCACCACCACGGAAGCGTTCAGCGACAACGGTGTTCTTTCCACCGCATGGACCGCGACGGAAACTGCTTCCACCATCGCCGCTTGCTCATAAGTGATATTGAGCGGGATTCGATACAAAATCCGCTGCGGCACGGCCACGAATTCCGCGAAAGCGCCGTGTCGCCGATATTCGCCGCACGAGACACCGAGCACGCGGCGGTTGTCGCACAAATTAATTTCGCCGCGTCGGCAATACCAGCAGACCCCGCAGGAAACCGTGGAATCGAACGTGACGCGATCACCTTTTTTCCAGCGGGTCACCTCACTGCCGAGTTCTTTGATGACTCCGGCGGCTTCGTGCCCCATCACGATGGGCGGGATGCGCCGGCCCGAGCTGCCGTCCATGCCGTGAACGTCGCTGCCGCAAATCCCGCACACGCGCACGCGCACGAGCACTTCGTCGGCCTGGAGGGCGGGCACAGGAAAATCCTCAAGCGCTAATTGGCGATATGCTTTGAGGACGAGGGCCTTCATGTGCGCAAGCTACAAGGATTCCTGCCGTGTGGCTAGGAATTCGATGACACAGAATCCGTAGGAGACGACGTGAGGAGTCTCTAACTTTCTAAATAATGAGACTCGTCACCTCGTCTCCTACGGTGACAAAGGGTTTACGCGCCGAACTTATCGAACATCTTCGCGTTGGCCTGCATCAGGCGCATCAAAAACTTTGCTTCGAACACGCCGAGCGAGCCGATGTTCGCGCCAGTTTCGGTGAAACGCTCCAGTTTGTCCGAGCCGCTGGTGGCGGAGTGCAAAAGGACTGGTTGCGGATGCCACGAATGACCGTGCACCGCGCATGGCGTCGAGTGATCGCCCGTGATGGCGAGCACGTCCGGCTTCTTTTTCAACAGAATCGGCAGCGCGGCGTCGAAATCTTCGATCGCTTTTTTCTTCGCGGCAAAATTGCCATCTTCGCCGGCTTTGTCCGTGTATTTGTAGTGGATGAAAAAGAAATCGTAGTTGTCGTACTCTTTGAGGTAACGCTCGAATTGCTCGGCGATGGTCTGCGGACCCTCAATTTTTTTCATGCCCACGAGTTGCGAAAGCCCTTTATACATCGGGTAAACCGCGAGCGCCGCCGGCTTGAGCTTGTAACGGTCCTCGAACAGCGGAATGTGCGGCTGATGCGCAATGCCGCGCATGAGAAAACCGTTCGCAGGCTTTTCCTTCGCGAGAATCGGCAGCGCCTGCTTGTAAAAATCGGCGATGAGCGTCGCCATTTTCTTCTGCTTCGCATTTTCCTCGTCGCGCGGTTTGACGGTCGGAATCGCGAATCCTTCGCGGTTTGGATCCGCATCGGTCAACGGGCCTTCCAGCCCTTTGCCGCGGAACACGACCACAAAGCGATGTTCCTTGCCCGCCTTGATGAGGACTTCCGTGTCGCCGATTTTTTTGATTTTCGCCGAAAGCATCGCGCACAATTTCTCGCACGTCTCGGTCGGGATGCGTCCCGCGCGCCGGTCGGTGACAATGCCTTTCGCGTCGAGCGTTGCAAAATTGGCTCGCGCGCAGACATCGCCGGGCTGCAATTCCACGCCCAGGCCGAGCGCCTCGATGACGCCGCGGCCCACTTGAAACTCCAGCGGATCGTAGCCGAACAAGCCGAGATGGCCGGGACCGCTGCCAGGCGTGATGCCGGGCGCGACGGGAATCATGCGGCCCTGCGCCGATTCTTTCGAGAGCTTGTCGAGATTCGGCGTGCTCGCCGCTTCGAGCGGCGTCAGGAAATTTTGTTCGCGCGTGGCGATGTCGCCCAGGCCGTCGAGCACGACCAGCACGACTTTCGTTTTCAGTTTCAGCGTCAGTTCAGAATACAGAGCGTCCAGGTTCATTTTAAATCCAGTTTGGTTCATGAGTGCGGCGCAAGGCCGGCACACGTTCTGTTAGTTTGCGATGAAGCGGGCAGGCGCGCAATGGGAATTGATTTACCAATTTTGGTTTCGGAATTACGATGAGGCGAACTTTGAACGATATCAAAACACGGCATAAATGAATCCTTTGTCCCTGCACGAATTTCACCACAGCCTGAACGCCCAATTCGGCGAACTCAACGGCGCGGAAATCGTCGCGAACTACGGCGACGTGCTCGCGGAACACGCCGCGTTGCGCGAAACCGCGGGCGTGCTCGACTTGAGCTTTCGCAGCCGCATTTGCCTGACCGGCGCCGATCGCGCCCGTTTTCTTCACGGCCAGGTCACCAACGACATCAATCGCCTGCGCGCAGGTGAAGGTTGCTACGCGGCAATCACGACGGCGAAGGGCAAAATGGAAAGCGACGTGAATATTTACGCGCTGCAAGACGAACTGCTGCTCGATTTCGAACCCGGGCTCACCGAAAAAATTTCCCAGCGCCTCGAAAAATTCATCGTCTCGGATGACGTGCAAGTGGTGGATGTTTCGCCGCTTTACGGTTTGTTGAGCGCGCAAGGCCCCAAGGCTCTTGAAGTCATCAAAGCCCTCGGAATTTTTCCTGAGTTACCCGCAAAGGAATTTCAGTCAGTGAGAGTGACCCAGGCAATGTTAGGCGAGATATATTTGATCAGTCGGACGCGCGCACCTGGGAGCGCCGGCGTTCCGCCGGCGAGTTTCAATTTATTCGTGCCCACGGATTCCCTCGGAGCCGTCGCTGACAAACTAATCGCCGCCGCAAAATCAATGGGCGGCCGCGCCTGCGGATGGGACGCCCTCGAAATCGCGCGCCTCGAAGAGGGCATCCCGCGCTTCGGCGCGGACATGGACGAAAGCAACCTCCCGCTCGAATGCGGCATCGAATCGCGCGCGGTGAGTTACAAAAAAGGTTGCTACATCGGCCAAGAAGTCATCAACCGCATCCACAGCATCGGCCATGTGAACAAGGAGTTGCGCGGACTGCGTTTCGCCGACGATGTGAAACGTCTGCCGGTGAAAGGCGACAAGCTATTTCACGACGGCAAGGAAGTTGGTTATGTCACGAGCGCCGTGAAATCGCCCGCGCTGAATGCGGTTGTCGCGCTCGGTTACGTGCGGCGGGAGGCGAATGCTCCCGGCACTGAACTGGTGTTGCATGAGTCCGCAGGCGAATCCAAAGCAGTTGTTGCCGAATTGCTGTTCTCAAAATGAAACCGGCGTGGAAAGTCCTCATCACCGCGCGTGGCGCTCAAGCCGCCGGCGAACAGGCGCAGCGGCTTTTGCGCGACGCCGGTTGCAAAATTATTTTCCCGCCAAAGTTCGGCCCGCTGAAGGGCGAAGAGTTGACCGCAGCGCTGGGCGGCACGGATGCCGTGCTCGCCAGCCTTGACGGCTATTCCGAAACGGTATTGTCATCCCCCGCCGCGAGCCGGTTGAAAATCATCGCCCGTTGGGGCGTCGGTTATGATTCGGTGGATGTCACCGTCGCCACGCGCAACGGCATCGTGGTCACTTACACGCCCGGCTTGTTGGATGACGCCGTGGCGGATTACACGTTTGCGCTGCTGCTCTCGCTCGCGCGGCGCGTGCACGAAGTCCACGTCACAATGCAGCGCGGCGAATGGAAAAATGCCTGGGGCGCGGATGTTGCCGGCAAGACGCTTGGCATCATCGGCCTCGGCCGCATTGGCAAAGCCGTCGCCCGCCGCGCGTCGGGATTCAACATGCGTGTCCTGGCGCACACCGCGCATCCGGATGCAGCGAACCAAAACGTGGAATTTGTCTCGCTCGAAAAACTTCTGGCCGAAAGCGATTTCGTTTCGCTGCATGCCGCGCTCACGCCCGATACGCGCGGCATGATTGGCGAAGCCCAGTTGTGCCAGATGAAACCCACCGCATATCTGATCAACACCGGTCGCGGCGCGTTGCTCGATGAAGCCGCGCTCGTCCGCGCGTTGAAGGAGAACTGGATCGCGGGAGTTGCATTGGATGTTTTCACCACGGAACCCTTGCCCGCCGACAGCCCGCTGCGCTCCGCGCCAAATATCCTGTTGAGCCCGCATCAATCTTCCTACGCGCGCGACACCGGCGAACGTGTGAGTCTTTCGGCCGCGCAAGCCATCGCGGATTTGATGAACGGCAAAAAGCCCCAGAACGTGTTGAACCCGGAAGTATTCGGCTCAGCTCAATTGCGCGGCTCCATTCATCCGTAGGACAGGCATCCTGCCTGTCTCCATTTTTCCGTTAATTCGTGAAACCCGAAGACAATAAGATAGAGACAGGCGAGACGCCTGTCCTACGGTGAAATTTGGTCAGTGACAGCCCCTCGCGCTCTTGGTAGAAACTCGCGCATGGCTTCCAAATTGAGCATCGGTTTTCTCGGCGCCGGCAAAATGGCCTCCGCTCTCGCCAAGGGTTTTATTCGCGCGGGCCTCGTCACGCCGAAAGAAGTCATGGCCAGCGATGTCAGCGAAGCGGCCTGCGCGGCGTTCACGAAGGAAACCGGCGCCAAGACCAGCGCCTTCAATCCGGACGTGGCGAAGTTCGCGAGCGTCTTGATTTTGGCGGTAAAGCCCCATCAGGTCAGCGAAGCGCTCGCAGAGATTCGCGATGACCTCACGGAGAATCACCTGATTATTTCCATCGCGGCTGGCGTGACCATCGCCAAACTCGAAGCCTGCCTGGACGACGCGCGCGTGATTCGCGTCATGCCGAACACGCCGGCGCTCGTCAACTCGTCCGCCACCGGCTTCGCGCTCGGCAAATCCGCCAACCCGGCGGATGCGGAACTGGCCACGAAACTGTTTTCATCCGTGGGCGTCGCGTTCCAGGTGAAGGAATCGTTGCTCGACGCCGTCACTGGCCTGAGCGGCAGCGGCCCGGCATATGTTTATTTGTTCATCGAAGCCCTGAGCGACGGCGGAGTCGCCGCCGGATTGCCGCGCGACATCGCCACGAAACTCGCCGCGCAAACGGTTTTGGGCGCCGCGCAAATGGTTCTCGAAACCGGCCAGCATCCCGGCGCTCTCAAGGACATGGTCACCAGCCCCGGCGGCACGACCATCGAAGGCATCCACGAATTGGAAAAAGGCAAGCTGCGCGGCACCGTCATGAGCGCCGTCCGCGCCGCGGCGGAGAAATCGAAAAAATTGGGTCAAGGCTGATGCATTCATGAAGTCAGAAGCAAAAATCGAGAGAACTACGGGACAAGCCATCTCGTTTCTGCATTCTGCATTCTACCTTCTTCCTTCCCCCCTCGCCCCTCGCCCCTCTCACCTCTTCGCATGAGTTTTCCCCACCCCACCCGCCGCCAAGGTCACCTGTTCTGGACCGCGCTCAGCGGCTTGGCAATTGCGATTCTCGTGGGGCTCATCGTGCTGCTCGTATGGGGACTGGGCCGCGTGCTGGATATTTTGTCGCCGGTGCTTTGGCCGCTGGCGGTGGCGGGCGTCGTGGCGTATTTGCTCGATCCGGTGATTGATTATTTCGAACGCAAAGGGTTCCCGCGCCCGCGCGCCATTGTCTGCGTGTTCGCCGTGGCCATCATCATTGTCGCGGGCGTGGCGGCAAGCGTGATTCCGCCGATTGTCAGCCAGACGCGGGAATTCGCGCAACGCATTCCCGCCATCCAAACCAAAGTCACGCAATTCGTCGACGAATGGATCAACAATCCCAACGCGCTTTACGAAAAGCTGAAGGGCACGCCAATAACGACGAACGCGCCACCCGCTCCGGTGGTTACCACGAACGCGACGTCGGGCGTTATCGAAACCAACACTCCCGTCGCTGCCGCCAGCGGCAACCCCGCGGCATTGAACGGAATGTTTGATGAAAAGACGTTGCAATCCGCCACCGGTTGGATTCGCAAAGCGTTGCCCAAAGCCTTTTCGTTGCTGGGAGTTTGGTTCGGCATCCTGACCGGACTCGCGCTGATTCCGATCTACGCGTTCTACCTGCTGCTGGAAAAACGCGGCATCCAGTCGAAATGGACAAATTACCTGCCCGTGAAAGATTCGGCGTTTAAAGACGAACTCGTGTTCATCCTGCAATCCATCAACGACTACCTGATCGCTTTTTTTCGCGGGCAAGTGCTGGTCGCGATTTGCGACGGCATCATGTACGGCATCGGCTTCCTGCTCATCGGCCTGCCGTACGCCATCCTGCTCGGCGCGGCGGCGATGGTGCTGACGATCGTGCCGTTCATCGGCGCAGTCATTATTTTCGTGCTCGCCATGCTCATCGCGCTCGTGCAATTCGGCGATTGGCAGCATCCGTTGCTCGTGCTGATGGTGTTCGCCGTAGTGCAAACGCTGGAAGGCGTCGTGATTTCGCCGCGTATCATGAAAGGGCGCGTGGGCCTGCATCCGCTTACGATCATCATTGCCGTGATGGTCGGAACGACGCTGCTCGGCGGCGTGCTCGGCGGAATTTTAGCCATTCCACTCACAGCCGTGCTGCGCGTGCTAATGTCGCGTTACGTTTGGAAGCGCCCTCCGCAAACGGAAAGCCTGTGAGCACGAACGCACAATCCGAACGCGACCCCACGCGCCGTTTTTCATCGCGCGTGGATAATTACGTTCGCTTCCGTCCGGGTTATCCGAAGGAAATTCTGGCCTTGCTGAAATCGGAATGTGGAATGACGAATCATTCCATCATTGCCGACATCGGCTCCGGCACTGGCAAGCTGACCGAATTATTTCTCGAAAACGGCAACCCGGCTTTTGGCGTGGAACCCAATCGCGAGATGCGCGAGGCGGGCGAACAGTTCCTGAAACAGTTTGCGCATTTCACGAGCATCGACGCCACCGCTGAGGAAACGACGTTGCCAAAGGCGTCGATGGATTTCATCGTCGCCGGTCAGGCGTTCCATTGGTTCGAGCGCGCCAAGTGCCGCCAGGAATTCGTGCGCATTTTAAAACCCGGCGGCTGGGTCGCGCTCATCTGGAACGATCGCAAAACCGAAGCGACGACCTTTCTCCGTGAGTACGAAAAACTGCTGCAAACCTACGCCACGGATTATTCCAAGGTGGACCATAAAAACATCGACGACGCAGTCGTTCGCGACTTTTTCGGCTATGCACCGCACAAGGCAAAAATTCCCAGCGCGCAGCACTTTGACTTTGAAGGCCTCAAAGGCCGCCTCCTTTCGTCATCATACGCCCCCGAC
>Ga0134128_10011808_pt1 | contig 10422 bp, 10 predicted proteins | sample KB31754_FD_96462 | JGI IMG/M metagenome (GOLD analysis project Ga0134128, IMG submission 96462) | Terrestrial soil microbial communities with excess Nitrogen fertilizer from Kellogg Biological Station, Michigan, USA - KB3-175-4 | ecosystem: Environmental > Terrestrial > Soil > Unclassified ...
GGCCGCGCCATCATCCCCGCCAATATCAATCACCCGGAAAGCGAGCCGATGATCATCGGCCGGTACTTTCTGGTGAAGATCAACGCCAATATCGGCAATTCCATCGTCACCTCCTCGGTCGCCGAGGAAGTCGACAAGCTGGTCTGGGCGATCCGCTGGGGCGGCGACACCGTCATGGACCTGTCGACCGGCAAGAACATCCACACCATCCGCGAATGGATCATCCGCAACGCGCCGGTGCCGATCGGCACAGTGCCGATCTATCAGGCGCTGGAGAAGGTCAATGGCAAGGCCGAGGACCTGACCTGGGAAGTGTTCCGCGACACGCTGATCGAGCAATGCGAGCAGGGCGTCGATTACTTCACCATCCATGCCGGCGTGCGGCTCGCTTACATCCCCCTCACGGCGAAGCGCGTCACCGGCATCGTCTCGCGCGGCGGCTCGATCATGGCGAAGTGGTGCCTCGCGCATCACAAGGAGAATTTCCTCTACACGCGGTTCGAGGAAATCTGCGAGATCATGAAGGCCTACGACGTCAGCTTCTCGCTCGGCGACGGCTTGCGGCCGGGGTCGACCGCGGATGCCAATGACGAAGCGCAGTTCGGTGAGCTGAAGACCCTGGGCGAGCTGACCAAGATCGCTTGGAAGCACGATGTCCAGGTGATGATCGAAGGTCCCGGCCATGTGCCGATGCAGAAGATCAAGGAGAACATGGATCTCCAGCTGAAGCACTGTCACGAGGCGCCGTTCTACACGCTGGGCCCGCTGGTGACCGATATCGCGCCGGGCTACGACCACATCACCTCGGCGATCGGCGCGGCGATGATCGGTTGGTTCGGCACGGCGATGCTGTGCTACGTCACGCCGAAAGAGCATCTCGGCCTGCCGGACCGCAATGACGTGAAGGACGGCGTCGTCGCCTACAAGATCGCGGCGCATGCCGCCGATCTGGCCAAGGGCCATCCGACGGCGAAGGAGCGTGATGATGCGCTGTCGCGCGCCCGGTTTGAGTTCCGCTGGCGCGATCAGTTCAACCTCGCGCTCGATCCCGAGACCGCCGAAAAGTTCCACGACCAGACCTTGCCGGCGGAAGGCGCGAAGCTCGCGCATTTCTGCTCGATGTGCGGACCGAAATTCTGCTCGATGAAGATCTCGCAAGAGGTCCGCGACTATGCCGAGAAGGGCATGGCCGAGAAATCGGCGGCCTTCCTCGAGGAGGGCGGCGAGATCTACAAGGTCTTGGAAGGCAAGGCGGTGGCGATCGAGTAGGACGCCCCACCATGCCTGACACGCCCGAAGCGATACCGCAGGCGATCAGCCGGGACTATCCCAACCGGCCCTTTGCGGCGGCGCTCGCCATTTGCTGCAAGCCCGATGGCCGCATGCTCTTGGCACAGCGCGCCAAGGGACCGAGCACAGCCGTCGGCCGGTGGGGCTTCCCCGGCGGCATGCATGAGGTCGGCGAAACCAGCCTCGCCGCCGCCCAGCGCGAGCTCAAAGAAGAGACCGGCATCGACGCCATGCCCAGGCGGGTCATCGACGCCTTCGATGTCATCGGCAAGGATCCGGACGGTCAAATCCGGGCTCACTACGTACTCGTTTGCGTGGTGCTCGATTGGGTCGCCGGTGAGGGTCAGCCCATCGAGGACGCCTCGGCCGTGGGCTGGTACACGGCCGACCAGGCCTTGGAGAGGCTCGAATTGCTGCCCGATACGCTGCGCCTGATGAAAGCCGCGCTTGCGGTGTAATGTCGCGTCGGAACCGCTTGGAAAGGCTTGATTTCCCAGCGGCTCGACATTAGGTTGGAGTCTCCCGCAAACTATTGAAAGGAGGTGATCCCGTGTCTCATTGTCATCAAGAGCGGTTGGAGCAAACCGCGATCGGGATCGCTGCCTCGGCAGGAGTCTCTGACCGCGTGTAGCGAGTATCGCGGCAATGCTCCGCCGCATATGACAAATGGGAAGGGCCGCCCTCGGGCGGCCCTTCTACTTGGAGGCGCACCCCGCCGGCTAGGAACCTTTGCCGCGGGAAAGCCATTATTCCCGGGTTTCCCATGGATTCGGATTGGAGCGGGAGCAGAACATGCGCGGCTTAATGTGGGTGGGGGTCATCCTCATCGTGGCAGGGATTATTGGCCTGGTGATCAACGTGGTGCCGATCCATCACCAGGAGCAGGTCGCGAAGATCGGGCCGATCACCGCGACCAAGGACACCGAGACCGATTACGTCATCCCGCCCTGGGCGAGTATTGTCGTGATTGTCGTCGGCGCCGGCTTGGCTTACGCCGGCACGCGCCGCACCTGACGCCCCCTCGCGAGAGGCGTCTGCTTGCCTTTGCTGGGCGCGCGCGATAGACCCGCGCGCAATGCTCCAAACCATCGGCGCGCTTCCCGTCGCGCGCAAAATCGCCGAGTTGCGCCGCACGGTCGCGGAATGGCGCCGCGGCGGCGAGATCGTCGCGCTGGTGCCGACCATGGGCGCGCTGCATCGCGGGCATCTCGCGCTTATCGCGCATGCGCGGGCCCGTGCCGACCGCGTCATTGCGACGATCTTCGTCAATCCGACGCAATTCGGGCCGAGCGAGGATTTCACGCGCTATCCGCGCGATGAAGCCGGCGATGCGGCGAAGCTCGCCGCGGCTTCCTGCGATCTGCTTTTCGCGCCCGATGGCGCCGAGATGTATCCCGCCGGCTTTGCCACGACGGTGTCGGCCGGGCCGCTCGCCGAGCCGCTTTGCGGCCGCTTCCGTCCGGGGCATTTCGACGGCGTCGCCACGGTGGTGACGAAGCTGCTGCTGCAGGCGCATCCCCATATCGCCTGTTTCGGCGAGAAGGATTACCAGCAACTGCAGATCATCCGCCGGGTCACGCGCGATCTCGATATCGAATGCGCGATCGAGGGCGTTCCGATCGTGCGCGAGAGCGACGGCTTGGCGCTGTCCTCGCGCAATGTCTATCTCACGCCGGAAGAGCGCCGCATCGCGCCGGCGCTGCATCGCGCATTGGTCGATGCGGTTGCCCTCGTGGCGCGCGGCGCGCCGCCGCAAGAGGCTGCCGCGGCCGGCCGCGCGGCGCTGGAGCACGCCGGCTTCGCTAAGGTCGATTATCTCGACCTCGTCGATGCCGAGACCCTGCAGCCGCTCGTCGATCAGGGCAGGTCCGGCCGCGCGCTAGCGGCGGCGTGGCTCGGCAAGACGCGGCTCATCGACAACGAACCGGTGCCAGCGCGGGGGGCGCGATGAGAAAACGCGCCTTTGCGCTCGCGCTCGCTTTTGCGCTGCTGGTGCCGGTCGTATCACGGGCGGGAGCGGACAGCGACGCGCTCTTGCAATTCGGCCTGATCGGCCATTGGGCGTTCGATTGCCAGAAGCCGCCGAGCCCGGCCAATCCTTTCATCAATTTCAATTTTACGGGCAGTGGTCAGCCGACGCGGCAAATCATTACCGGCAAGCCGGAAATCGATAGCCGGGTGCCGTTGAGCAACGTCACGATCCTCGATGCGCTGCATCTGCGCCTCTCCTATCCGCAAGGCGGCGTCACTGTCACGGTGACATTGCTTATGGAACTCGGCCGCGTACGACCCTATGAGGCCATCGCCAGCGACGGCACGGTCTCGGTGAGCGGCGGCAATGTCACGGCCACCGGCCAGCCCACGAATTGGCTGCTCAAATGCCCCGATTGATGATGGTTGCATCGCGCTACGGAATGGTGCTGCGGCGTGATACGTTCTGATCGGCGGGCGAGAGGAAAAGGATAGGCGTGGCGAAAATCCTGGTGACCGGCGGCGCCGGCTTCATCGGCACCGCGGTGGTGCGGCAGTTGCTGAGCGAGGGCGAACAGGTCGTCAATCTCGACAAGCTCACCTATGCCGGATCGAACCCGCCGCTCGGCACGCTCGGCGAAGGCGGGCGCTACACGCTCGAAGTCGCCGATATCGCCGACGCTGCGGCGGTGGCTCGCATCTTCGCGGAGCATCGTCCCGATGCGGTGATGCATCTCGCCGCCGAAACGCATGTCGATCGCTCGATCGATGGCCCCGCCGATTTCATCCACACCAATCTCGTCGGCACCTTCACCTTGCTCGAAGCCGCGCGTCGCTATTGGAGCGCGCTCGATGCGGCCGGCAAAACGCGCTTCCGCTTCCATCTCATCTCGACCGACGAGGTCTTCGGTTCGCTCGCCGATGGCGAGGAGGCGGACGAGAAGGCGCGCTACCAGCCGAACAGTCCCTATGCCGCCTCGAAAGCCGGGGCCGATCACCTCGCGCGGGCCTGGCATCGCACCTACGGCCTGCCAGTGATCGCGACCAATTGCTCGAACAATTACGGGCCTTGGCAATTTCCGGAAAAGCTCATCCCGCTGATGATCCTCAACGCGCTCGATGGCAAGAAGCTGCCGGTCTACGGCCAGGGCAGCAATGTGCGCGACTGGCTCTATGTCGGCGATCACGCCGCGGCGCTGAGCCTGGTGTTGCGCCAAGGCCGCGTCGGCGAGACCTACAACATCGCCGGGCGCGAGCAGCACGCCAACATCTCGATCGTCAAGATGATCTGCGCGATCCTCGACGACGCCCTGCCGCGCTCGCCGCATCGTCCGCACGAGAAGCTGATCGAATTTGTCGTGGACCGGCCGGGCCACGATCTCCGTTACGCGGTCGATGATGCGAAGATCCGCCGCGAGCTCCAATGGCGGCCGAAAGAAACGCTGGCCAGCGGCCTCAAGAAAACCGTGCAGTGGTATCTCGACAATCGTGCTTGGTGGGAGAAAATTCGCAGCGGCAGCTATCGCGGCGAGCGTTTGGGAAAGATCCAATGAAGGGCATCATCCTCGCCGGCGGCTCCGGCACGCGGCTCTATCCGTTGACGCGCGCGGTGTCGAAGCAGCTCTTGCCGATCTACGACAAGCCGATGATCTATTACCCGCTGTCGACCTTCATGTTCGGCGGCATTCGCGACATCCTCATCATCACGACGCCCGGCGACGCCCCGCATTTCAACGCGCTGCTCGGCGATGGCAGCCAATGGGGCTTGCGGATTTCCTATGCGCGGCAGCCTTCGCCCGACGGCATCCCGCAGGCTTTCATCCTCGGCCGCGATTTCATCGCCGGCGAGGCCTGCGCGCTGGCGCTCGGCGACAATCTCATCTACGGCGACGGCCTCACCGAGATGATGGGTCACGCCGCCGCGCGTGAGGTCGGCGCCAGTGTCTTTGCGTATCGTGTTCAGGATCCCGAGCGCTACGGCATCATCGAGTTCGACCGCTCGGGGCGCGCGCTAACGATCGAGGAAAAGCCGAAAGTGCCGCGCTCCGATTGGGCGATCATCGGGCTTTATTTCTTCGATCGCGACGTCGTCTCGATCGCAGAGAAGCTCAAGCCCTCGGCGCGCGGCGAGACCGAGATCACCGACGTGATCGACGTTTATCTGAAACGCGGCACGCTCGCTGTCGAGAAGCTCGGCCGCGGTCACGCTTGGCTCGATACCGGCACGCCGGAAGCGATGATCGAAGGCTCGGAATTCGTCCGCACGCTCGAGAACCGCACCGGGCAGAAGATCGGCTGCATCGAGGAAGTCGCCTATCGCCAGGGTTTCATCGACAAAGCGCAACTGCTGAAGCTGGCGAAGCAAAGCGAGAAATCGACTTACGGCCGCTATCTGCTGCGGCTCGCCGAGGAAGAAGAGGGCGGCTAGCGCATCGTTGCTTATAAGAGGGGTGGCGCGATGGGGAGGAGAGCATTTCTGACGCTGGCGCTGGTCGCGGCGCTGCTGCTCGGGGCCGGCGGCCGCGCAAAGGCGGAGCCGGCGACGATCCATGCCGGCTGGCTGGTCGTGCCGAACATGATCTTCCCGATGATGCCGATGAAGCCCGAGGTGCTGCACCATTACGGCAAATCATATGTCCTCGACCTTATCCATTTCACGGGGACGCCGCCGCAGATCACCGCCCTTGCCGCGGGCCAGATCGATCTATCGCCGATCAGCTTCTCGGCCTTTGCGCTCGCCGTCACCAATGCGCATCTCGCCGATTTGCGCATCATCGCCGACGGGCTGCAGGATGGCGCGCCGGGCTGGCAGACGAACAGCTTCCTGGTGCTGAAGGACGGCCCGATCCATAAGGTCGAGGATCTGAAGGGCCAGGTGGCGGCGAGCAACGCCTTCGGCGGTGCCGTCGATATCGGAATGCGGGTCATGCTGCGCAAGCACGGGCTCGAGGATAAGCGCGATTTAGCGATTATCGAGGTGCAGGTGCCGAATATGAAGGCGGCGCTTGCCGAAAGGAAGGCGGCACTCATCGCGCCGCTGCCGCCTTTCACCAACGATCCCGAGCTCAAAAGCATCTCGCGCGCGCTGTTCGAGCAACGTGAGGCGCTCGGCGTGTCGCAGACCATCATCCTGACCGCGCGCACGGGATCACTCGCCAAGAACCGCGCCGCCTGGGTCGATTTCCTCGAGGACCAGCTCGTTTTCCTGCGCTGGCTCACCGATCCGCCGAACCACACGGCCGCGGTGGCGCTCGCGGCGGGCTTCAACAAGACGTCGCCCGAGAAGCTCGATTGGGCTTTCACCCATGCCGATTCCTATCGCGATCCGAAGGGCCTTCCCGATCTAAAGGCGCTACAATCCAACCTCGACATGATGACCGAGCTCGGCTTCGCCAAAGAGCGTGTCGCGGTCGACAAATACCTCGATCTCAGCCTCGTCACCGAGGCGGCATCGCGGATCAACTGACACTCGCGGGAGGCGCGCATGATCAAGACCAGAGGCCTCGTCCATTTCACCATTCCGGTGACCGATACCGCACGCGCCAGGGATTTCTACTGCGGTGTCCTCGGCATGAAACTGCTGCAGGATACGGGCGCGCGCGGCATGGTGTTTCTCGATAGTGGCGGCGATTGCGTGATCCTGGCCAAGACCGAGAAGCCGATCTCGACCGCCGGCGAGCGCGATATTCACCACTCGTTCCTCGTCGCCCATGAGGATTACGCGCCGGCCCTCGCCGAGCTCAAATCGAGCGGCGTCAAATTCCTCTGGGAGGAAGATCGCCAGGACGGCATCGTCGACGGGCCGCGGGCCTATTTCGAGGATCCCGACGGCAACGTGCTCGAGATCATCGATCTCACACGCTATGCCGGCGCCGCCGACTAGTTCTCGGCCGCAACTTTGCGGGCAGCCTCGATGATCGCGGGCGGCGTTGCGTAAAGCTGCTGGACGATCTTCTCGGCTTCCTCACCGGTGTGCGGCGAGACGGGCAGACGCTGCGATTTCGCTTCGGCGAGAAAACCGGGATCTTTGACGGCGGCGACGAAAGCCTGGCGCAGGATGGCGATACGATCTTTCGGTACGGCGCGCGAGGCGATGAAGGGCCGGCCGAGGTCGCCGCCGCCAGTCAGGAAGCGAATGATCTGACGCGCATCGTCGCTGGGCGCGAGGTCGAGGATATAAGGCGTCTCGGGTGCCATCCCATCCGGCACGCTCCTCGAAGTCCGCAGCAGCGGGTGAAACTTCGGGCTCTTCAGCCATTCGGCGGGTACGCTGCTCCACGAGCCGCACATGCCTTGCACCTCGCCGCGCTCGAGCGCCAGCCGCACCTCGGCGCTGCCGGAGTAGCCTTTCGCTTCCGCGATATCGAGGTTGAAGACACGCTGCAGGATCTTGGTGTTGAGATCTTCGGACGAGCCCGCGCCGGCATCGCCGAAGAGATAATGCTGGCCGCGCATCTCGGCGATGCTTCGGGGCGGATTGTCGCGCCAGACAAAGCAGATGGTGGCGTCTTCGGCGATGCTGCCGATCCAGGCGTAGCGGCGGAAATCGAAGGGCGTCTTCTCCGGCTCCATCAAGGAGGCGCCGAGCAAGCCGAAATTGAACTCGTTGATCACCGTGCCGTCGGTCGGGGTATTGACCTCGAGATGCGCGACAGCGGTCGCGCTGGCGGCGCCCGGCGCGTTAACGACGATCACATCAGGATGGCCGGGGATGTAGCGGCCGATATAGCGCGCGAGCAGCCGGGCGTTGGTGTCGAAGCCGCCGCCCGGCGGAAATCCGATGGTGATTTTGAGCGTCTTGTCCTTGTAGAAATCGTCAGCCGCCGCAGGCGATAAGAGAGCGAGCGGCGCGAACAGCGCCGTCATTGAGCCCAATAATGTCGCGAGAAAAAATCGCCCGCGCATGCTGCCTCCCCGGCTCGCGGTGAGGATATCACAACGCTAGCCGAAATCGACCTCATGGACGAGATGCGGCGCACCATATTCGCGCAGCAGCCGCTCGGGATCGCGCGGCGGCGCCGCGCCGCCGGCTTCGAGATAGGCGCCGAGATAGCGCGCATGGCTGATGACGGCGCGGCCGAAAGCAAGACGCTCGCGCTCATAAAGCTGCAGCGCCGCCTCGATATCTTCCCCATGCGCCGCGAACGCGGCGACCAGTCCCGCGGCATCGAGGGCCGCTTTGCTCGTGCCGGCGGCGACATGCGGCCGCGCGACAAACGCGGAATCGCCGAGGAGCGCGACACGGCCGAACACCATGCGCGGCGCTTCGAGATCGGTGATCGATTGCAGTAGCGGCTGCGCCACCCGGCCGACGATCTCGCCCAGCACCGGCGGCAGGACCTTGCGAGCATCGGCTTTCATCGCCGCGACGAATTCGGAACGGATGAGCGGCGGCGGGATCGCAAGGCCGTGATCGCGCCCGCTCGCATCGGTGAAAAGCGCGCGCTGCTCTGCGGGCGACGCGGGCCGATACCAAATGAAATAATAGCGGCGATGGCCCGGCCGCGGATCGTTATCGGCGCCCGGCACCGGCAGCGAGACGACGAGCTCGTTGTCGGGGATGGTAAAGGCTGCGCGCTCGAGCAGAAGCTCATGCGCGCTTGGCGGCAGATCGCGCTCGGCGAGGGTGCCGCGCCAGGCAATGTAGCCGGCGGGCACCGGCGCGATCTCGGGCAGGTATTGCTTGCGCACCGTCGAATAGACGCCGTCGGCGCCGATCAGCAGATCGCCGCGCTCGCGCGTACTATCAGCAAAGATAGCGGTGACGCTCGTTCCGTCCTGCTCGACGCGCTCGACCACCCGGCCGGCGTGATAGAGCGCGGACGGGAAGGCGGCGCGCAACGGGCGATAGATCGTGCCCCAGGTGCTGCCATGCCAGCCACGCGGTATCTCGACGCCGATCGTGGCGTCCTGTTTCAGCCAAGCTGAGCGGCGCACGTGAAACGCGAGCCCGGGATTGACCGTGGCGCCGGCGCGGGTAAGCGCCTCGAACAATTCGGCCGAGGTATTGAGCCCGGCCCCGCGATCGGCGAGATCGCCCGCACTGCGCTCGAAAACCGCGACATCCCAACCGGCCTGGCGCAGGAACTGCGCGGCGAAGAGACCGCCGATCGATCCGCCGACAATGAGGGCACGGCGTTGCGGCATGATCGCTACAGCCGCCACACCGCGATTACGGTTCGCGCGCCTGGGCGCGCTCCTCGGTACCGAGTTCGGATGCCTGGTTCGCGGGCTCGAATTCCGGCACCAGCGCGCCAAGCAGCCCGATCGCGCGATCTTCGCGGCCCTCGCGCAATTGCTCCGCGAGCTCGTCGAGCGCACGCGCCAGCATGGCGTAGTCGCTCGTGCGCGGCGCGGCGAGGCGAATGCCCGACACCTTCGTCGGCAGCAGCGTCTCGTTGGCGTAGAACAGCTCTTCGGAGAGCTTCTCGCCCGGGCGCAGACCAACGAAATCGATCTTGATGTCGGTGCCCAGCCGCTTGCCGGCGAGACGAATCATCTGATGGGCGAGGTCGACGATCTTCACCGGCTCGCCCATATCGAGCACGAAGATCTTGCCGCGCGCCGCGCTCTCGCCGCCACCGGCGAGGGCAGAGGCTTGCAGGACCAGCTCGACCGCTTCGCGCACTGTCATGAAGAAGCGCTGGATCTCGGGATGCGTCACCGTCAGCGGTCCGCCCGCCGCGAGCTGGCGCTGGAATAGCGGCACGACCGAGCCGGTTGAGCCGAGCACGTTGCCGAAGCGCACCGTAACGTAGCGCGTGCCGTGATCGCGGCGCGCCTCGACGATGTCGAGCGCCTGGCAGATGCTTTCGGCGAGCCGCTTGCTCGCGCCCATCACATTAACCGGATTGACCGCTTTGTCGGTCGAGATCATCACCATCGCGGCGACACCATGTGCGCGGCAGGCCTCGGCGACATGGCGCGTACCGATGACATTTGTGACGAGGCCTTCGCGCGCATTGGCCTCGACCATCGGCACGTGCTTCAGCGCGGCGGCATGGAAGACGAGCTCCGGCCGCTCAAGGGCCATCACATCGTCGACGCGCCGCCGCTCGCGTATGTCGGCGATGATCGCTTGGCGCGGGAGGGCGGGGAAGCGTTCCCGGATCTCCTGATCGATCGAATAGAGCGCGTATTCGCCGTTATCGAGCAAGGCCA